>Ga0302117_10000326_pt1 | contig 20019 bp, 8 predicted proteins | sample AG5_322_MG_FD_203112 | JGI IMG/M metagenome (GOLD analysis project Ga0302117, IMG submission 203112) | Marine microbial communities from Western Arctic Ocean, Canada - AG5_32.2 | ecosystem: Environmental > Aquatic > Marine > Oceanic | place: Canada: Western Arctic Ocean | collected 2017-10-01 | reverse complement strand
TGGCTTTAGACAACATGGAGTTTGCATATGCTATCTATTTCGAATGCGAAATGCTACGGTCTTCTGATCTTAAATCCTACTATATGGCAATACAGTCTAGATTGATGTCCGGACTTAGCGGGGAGGTAAAAGATAATATTCGCAAATCCCATCGTTTATTAAAAATATGCGAAGATCCCATGAAACTTTCCAATGTATCCGTAGACGTGAATGGTATCAGACTACCGTACGAACCAAATACCATTGTTAAGTCCATCGTTCGTGGTCGAATTCGTCAAGTAAATTCGTTCACAAAACCGTGGGTTATACCGATGCAAACAAATAGAGGGACAATAGAAATATTACAAAAAAACGACGACCTAAGAAAAGACCGTCTGGTGATAGCGGTTATGCACATATTAAGACTTATAGATTCCAGACTGATGTTTCATACATATCATGTGTTCCCAATAAGTTGTGAAACCGGGTGGATTGAAATGATACCAAAGTCGAAAACAGTGTATGACATTAACAGAACCTCCACGATACAAAATTATATTATTTCATTTAATCGCGCGAAATCGTCGGCAGTGTTGAGAGACTCCTTTATGTATAGCTGTACCGCCAATTGCGTGTTGGGGTATATGTTGGGGCTGGGGGACAGAAACTTGCACAATATACTAATATGTGGCGAAACAGCAACCATAGCCAACATCGACTTTAGCTACTTGATGGGATACGACCCCAAGTTTGAATCAACTGAAATGAAAATCACCTCTGGTATGGTAGACATGTTAGGTGGTTACGATTCTCAAGAATTTAAAGGTCTCAAAACTATGTGTTCTAGTATATATGCTTCTATACGGGTGTATACGTACTTCTGGTATTCAATGTTCCGGTACTTGTCCGTGAGTTCACCTGCGATATATCCACACGGTGGTGATTTAAAGACTTTGCAAGATCACATCGACCAACGTTTGATGCCCAATGCAACCGACGACGAGGTTAAAGTTGCAATTGTAAAATCAGTGAACAGCAACTCCGACTCGTGGAAGTCGTCTATATCGGATATGGCACACTCTGTAAAAACCAATATATCCGGTCTGTTTTTTAATCTAGAATTATGATATATAAATATTAGCCGAGATTATGTAAATGGCTAAAAGAAGACCCCGTGAATCCGATGACACGGACGATGACATGGGCGATAATTGTTGTAGTATGAAAGTTTTAACGATATTGATTTTGTTAACAATGGTGGTTCAACTAGCAGTTATGATGACCCCATTGGTTGCGGGCTACACCGTGTATGTGAACAATAAGGAGAGTTTTGACGCGGTCGGTAATTTAAGCACGAGAGATATAATAAACAACCTGAATAATGTAAAAGATTTACCAATACAATCACTGGGAAAAGATTCGAAACATGCCCTGCACAATGCAAAGATAGCAACAGATAGCGTATTAAACTTACTTGCCAGAGTAAAAAATATCACGGGGGAGGTGGACAGCAATGCGGATATATTCAAAGATATACGAGAAGTATTGAGGAAAACAATGGTTCCACTGGATAGTATCAAAGACTTGTTGAACCCGCATATGAGAGGAACAATGTTAAAGATTTTGGATAAGGTAATGAGAATTTTGGATACCATGTCCGACGCTGAAATCCACCAACTTATTATGGCAATAGATAAGGCGTCAATCGCCGCAAATAGGGCGCTTTCTATTGGTAATGTGAATAAAACCTTGCATGTCATGGACGATGCGGATAGAACATTGAATAAATTTGATTTAATGTTGAGCAAATTTGTTAATTAACAGTATATAATTAATGTATTTTTTTTGTAAATGTCACGCGTTATTATTATTTTAATATTTTTACCACTGGCTTCGTGTTTTTATCATACGACGGACGCTATATTAAAAGCAATTCAATTGGAGTGCACCATGGTAGCCGATTTGACGTGTGACCTCCATGGTGATATTCTGGTAGTGGACTGGAAAAAACACAAACCAAAGGGAGTGGTGTGGGCCTTCAATGAACACGCACGGGAAAGAATAACCGGAGAGCTTGCACTTGAAATGGTGCAAGAACTTAAGAAATTAAACCCCGATACGAGAATCACCATCGTTCCTATAGTCAATGCATGGGGTAGAAAACGGGTTGAACAGGGGAAACGGTGTCAGCGTAAAAATCGCAACGGGGTTGATACGAATCGTAATTACCCACAGAAGATGGTACACCACTATGCAAGACAATCTCAAGAATATGAAGGGAGACATGCTTTGTCGGAACCAGAGACGAAGCTCGTATCTTCCTTGTTAAAGGGCGCGTCTAGATATGTAAATGTTCACTCTGGTGAATATTCGCTGTATATGCCGTGGGACAGTGTTACTTATCGACCCCCCAATTATGAAACTATGAAAACACAGTTAAAAAAGTTCAGTGTTCACTGTAAAGAGTGCTCCGTTGGTCCGGCCGCTATAACCAGCTTTTACAAGGCATATGGTAGCAGTGTAGACTACGCCACTACAATTGGAGTACCAGAAGCGTATACATTTGAGATTTTTGGTTCGGATTCACCTAATTGTGATAGGATGTTCAATCCATACGGAGAAGAAAAACGAAAGGTATTGGACCAATGGAAAAAAATTATGACCATGACCATCTAGGTTGGGCCAGTTGGTCCAAGTCGGGCCAGACCAACGCTGTATTCATACTAATTTTTTTAGGCCTATTCCCATACTAACAATTTTAGAGAGGGCACCCCTCAAACCAAACCACTATTTTATTTAATTAAATGCCCTTCATGTTATACCCATGTTAATTACATAGGATACTCATGTACTTAATAGTATAGTATGAATTAATTAAATAAATAAAAAAACTTTTTTAAATAGAGGCCCTGTCTCTGAGTCGAGCTAGGCTTGCACAGCAGGTCTTAAGATTACGACTGTAATAGCGTTGAGAGTTGGTCAACCGTAAAAACGAGTCCTTTTTTTTCAACTCGTTGTTTCACCCAGTCGATGTAGGACAATGGTTCGGAACCCATAACATCTTTGATTTGTCTGACATAATATACCGTTTCTAAATAAACGAATAATTCTTCTATTTTTGTTCCTAGAGTCGATTCTTCGTAATATACCGATTCTTTGGTATCTATAACCGTCTGAAACTCTTTCCACATGATGAAAACCACAATGTTGCGTATATCACTTTTACATACCATTGAAAGCCACACCGGAACATCCGCTGGCAAGTTGTCTAACGTTTTTAGTATCAAACCACTGTTTAGGTTGCGTATAGAGAGAAGCTGTACATAAAAATCCCTAACTAAATTACTATTACCGGTGTCCATAAGCATAGCACGCAGCTTTGTAAACTGTATTGTGTAATCCGACATTTATAAGTATTAATATATATATTTATAGTATATTGTTAATCCTCTTTCTCAAAAGGTGCCTCCTTTGCTACACCCATTTTAACGGCGGTGTTGATCTGCTTATGTCCTTCGGCGAACATAATTCTACCGGAAGTACTCTCCAAACAGAAGGTCTTATCCTCAAAATTAAACGCCATTTGCAATTGATATCGAACATCTTTCCACGACCCCCTGACCGATTCCCCGTCTATTTTTGCAAGTACAGAACCCACACGGAAGTTTAGGTTGTGAAAGGCATCCGAACCCGGGATAATTTCACACACAACCACCCGATATTCATTCTGTCGGTGCGGTTGCATATATTCCCTTAGATTCATCTCGTACACATCGTCCAACCTCAGGGTTTTGACAACTAGACCATTGGGCAGTTCCATGACTTCTTTAGCATGAGACGAATCAGCGAGTGTCTCCAATACTCTTATATTGGGCTTTTCCTTATCCTTCAAGAAGGAATATACGAAGGATACCGTCTTCTCACCGGTTTTATTTCTCAAGGAAAGAGTAACAGTTGAACCGAATTCTTGCCGATGAATAATATCTTTGATTCGAAGGGATACATTCAGGTCTTTAAACCACACATCGCCAAAGTTATCTACTTCCAAGTCATTCACATGGGTTACAACATCATATTTTTTAACACCTAGGCGGTCAAAAACACCATTGGGAACCACATCTCTAATTATTACACCGGATGGTACACCATAATGCTTTAGTGCCGCGGCGTTGGAATTGCACGTTCTGAAACCAAGTCTGGGCATATGCAACAAACGCGGCGGTGTTTCGGCAAGAGGCAACCCCAACACGGGCTCTGTATTAACGGGCTCTGTTCCGCTACAGAAGGATTGAAACCCAGTTTTTCGCATGGCTACAATTTCTTCGGGTTTGTCGTTCTGTATATGCTCCATCGTATTTTTCAAAAGAGAATAAGAGCCTTCCACATGCAACACGTGTTTTTGATACCACTCCCCAAGTGATACTCGGGTTATCCTATCACTGACTTTTTTAAACCCACCCAAGTTGTGCTGTTCCCACAGGTTGTTCAGTTTTAGTGCGTCCACTTCAATGCCATCTTCCTCCAATTGGCGGAATTGGCGCTTTGCGAAATCGATGTTCAATGCGGACATCATACGCGTTTGTTGTTCCAATAGTTGTTTGATCAGATCCATGTTTTTATGGTTGTCAAGAAGTTCACCCAACACTCGCTTTACTCGATTGGATGGGATGATGATGTTGGTCTCTGTAGCATTCGTCATTTTCATGCTGTTAATACCAATGACTTTACCATTCAGCAGGCAGGGTCCCCCACTGTTACCGGGTTCGATGGTAGCTGTGGTAACAATATATTCTTGTTCGTTTGCATGTTTAATACCACTAACTCGTCCGTCGGTGAATTGTTGGTATTCGGTTCCATGTGGATACCCTCTGGTAATAACCCTCGGTGCCTCCAGATCTTTAAAGTCTTTGGCATGTACCGCATTTGAATCGCCCATTTCCAAATGAGGGATTTCTGTTATTTCTGGGTATCTCGCACTTAGAATCGCATTTACTTTATCACATGCTTTCTGGTCCATTTTACAGACCGCCAAATCCAAATCCGTGCTAATACCGACGGGGTAGACTTGTATATTCTCGTTGTGGTTCGCAGGTAGACGTATAAAGGTCGAAACAGCCCGATTAACCACATGTGCATTTGTTATAATCACCGTGTCTTCCCCATGTTTATAAAACCAACCGCTTCCTGCTGCCATTCCGTCATATCCTCTCCCATTGGGCATTTTTACGATAAATTGTACTACAGCGTTTAGTTCTGCCATTTGTTAACATATCACATACTTTATATAGATATTTTTTATTGTATTATTTCTATACCGATACTTTCTTCGATAAGATCCTTGAGTTCGTGTTTAGGGTAAAGTACGTTCTTATCTTGCGATGCTATACAAGCAGTAGAAATACTAGTCTCCAGATTAAAAGTCGCATGAATAGTATCTGTTGGAAGATGTATTATATCACCGGGCTCCAGTATGCACTTTTTTATTCCATCCAATTCCACCAACTCCATTATTTTCGGTGAAATTATATCACGTGGCCCGTGTACTCCATTTAGGGTGGTGTAATCATCCAGTATTAACCAAAGTTTTTTCCCGGAAACCAATTGATTAAAAATCTCATGGTGTTGATGAAAATTAACACCGCTGCCCTTGGCACCAATAAAATAATCTTTATTTACCTTTACAGCGTATTGTTCCATGTGTTCACATGAATGCCCATCGGTAAGCGAAGGGAATATAGTATGCGAGTGATTCACAAATGGAAACAGCATCCGGTCCTCGTAATCATTCATCAATATTTCTTCCAGCGACTGGTCGTCGTACTTCAATATATGTTTTTCTAGGAATGTGGAAAAGCGCATAGTCTTGAAATCATCTGGTGCATTCAATGGTTTCATATGAGGTATAATGTTAGAATGAACATGCTTGTCCATATTTTTCAGTGTAAATTCTTTGTTCCATTCTTTGTTACTGGGGTGATTCCTCACTACATATACCTCTTCAGTGTGATCCGATGAAATATCCGGCAATTCCATAAGACCACAATCAAAATCGAACATGGCGCTTGCGCTGGTAAAAAATAGTAAAATTAAAAAATTCATTTATAACAATAATCAAAAGTATTTATACTCAATTAAACGTTTCAATCCATTCATGATTGCTGTATTTCTCGGTTCCGACATATAATGTATCGGAGGTACACCTTGCTACAATCGCCCCATGGTTATTGTAGTACCTGTTTGGAAAGACAGTTATTCTATTTTCACCGGTTATATCATGGAAGTATACATTGTCGTAAATGTTTACTTTACAGGCGTGCAATTTTAATTTTCCCAACTCCACCAGTGGACAATCTTCAACATTTAGAGCAGAAATCCGGAGGATTGCAATGACCAGAAAAAATATTAATAACTTCATTTTAATACTATTATTTAATTTAAATACTACCATTTTTATAAACGACAACTGTAGCCGCCTCTTGTTGTACCCCATGCACGACCACCCGGAATTGTCGGACATGCTACTACCGACCACATGTTGTACCCGGAATTACTGTGATATTGACAAGCGTCTACACACTGCTTCCCACCGTTCTGTTCACACCAACATGTGCTAGACCTCCACAGAATACCCTTCCAAGCGGGAACAAGTTCATAACACCTCTGGGCACAAGCAGTGGCACTGGGATACGAACCAACATTCCACTCAGAAGAATACCAACCGACACACTCTTTGCTACTAATTTCCCACCCGGCATAAACCGCCGGCTCCACGGTACAGGAAGTCGCTCCAGCATTAGAGGTATGACACCCGGGACAAGAAGGACAAGATGTCCGTCTATACCCGGGGTCGTATTTACCGGCTGTACACATTAGACACGCATCCGTATCATACGTACCCATTGGCCCGGAAGGATCGGGGTAATAATAACCACCCCCACAATATTTGCATTTGGATCTATCGGTAGAATCACCGACGTATGCGTAATTATAATATGGATGTGCAAGTCCACAGGTTTTACAAGATGTACCACCTTCATTGTTTTGAAATTTACCGACATTGCAATCGAAACAAGTTGTTGTACCGGCCTGCCCTTGATAAGAACCTTTGGGACAATTCACGCAAACCCTATCATCATCGGATTTTTTTCCAGCTGGACAGCTTTGGCAATTTGTAACATAATTTTGACCACCACACGAATCCGCTACGTATTTTCCAGCGGCGCATTGAGTACATGAGGTTTGTTTTGGTGCGGAATAATAACCAGCGGCACAATTTTTACAAACGCCATTTTCTTCGTATTTACCACACGCGCAATTGACGCACACTCCACCTTGAGAAGTCTGGCCATCGTCGCAGGATATACAATCGGCCGAAGATGTTGCACCAGAGATAAAACTAGTCTTCCCCGTGGGACAACCCGAACACCCGTGATTAATATTGCTGGTAGACCAGAGAATACCCGAATTCTTTTTACTACCAGTTGCTCCAAATGAAGACCCATAGGTACCCGGTGGACACTTTACGCAAACATAAGGTTTAGGAGAAGAAAGATGATAATCATCTTTTACACCAAAGGTCCCCGGTGGACACTTATGTTTTCTTTTGTTAATGATCAAAGCATTGGCAGCGTCCGCAATCATTGGAATATAATATCCCAAGGTATTGGAATGAGAAAAGGTCGTTCCAGTCCAATAATATTCTTGGTCGAGTACATCTTCGCCGTATGCCGCATTATATCTTTCGAAATTCGGCGCGCAGCCTATTAAACCGGGGGTGGGGTCATAACAAAAATTAAGGGAAACCGATATTCTACTGGTATCATATCCAATTTTCTTTTCTCCATTGGATCGAATGAAACACTGTAGGCCCTCCGCACACTCAGAGTTACTGGCACAACTACCTTCCCCATTGTGACACAGACGCTGACCGTAAATTGAAAAATAATTACAAGTGCTTTCTTTAACCACGATTTCACCCGCTATAATTCCTTTCCACGGGTTTCCCGGATACCAAGGAGTATACAATGGGGGAGACCATGTGGTCGAAGAAGGTATCGTTGGGATAAACCATATGGAGTTCGATACGGATGGTTCTGGACACTTCCCTGTATTTCCCGAAGGTATTAAACAACCATAGTCTGTTGATTCTTGTATATTTGCATCGCTTGAATATCCTGTTGTAATAGAGTCATCGCAAGCACATGCCCTACCCTTCCATATTTGAGCGGAATCTTCGTTCATTTTACAAGAACAGGTTAATTTCACTCCTCCTTCATTTAAACATTCTCCTCTGGTTGGACCACTACAGGCTTTAAAGGCAGCTGAAGATTTTAACCAGTCCGTGTCGGTGACACCCGGACATTTTTTACAATAAAATGCACCGTCCAATTCGTTTTCTGTCATCTCGTCATACGTGCTTAATATTCGAATCTGATCAATTTCACCCTGTGGTTTACTATACCATGTAATTAAATCCCCAACCGCATATCCTACTGGGCAACACTGTTTGTCCCAAGTACCACTACCGGATGGACATACACATTTAGCGTATTCTTCTTCTGAAGGTCTATTGTCACAGGAACCACCCAATAAACACTTTTGACATTTATTCCTACAATTTTTTCCGGTCCATGACTCATGGCATGTATCACAGGAGTCCGTTTCTAGACTAAAATGATTGCATTGGTCCTTTCCTTGTAAAATAATACTGACATCGTCCAAACAAGAGGTTTCTTTGGGTAGTGGTAATAATCCAGTATACAGCTCATAATCCTCGTATGAATAAGATGAAGTAGAACCGGACAAGAGTGTTTTTTCGTAATAAACTGCATATTGAAAAAACTGAGTACCTACATATCCTATATGCAAATACCAACTATTTTCTTGTGCTTCCTGTGGGGAGGATAAGCTACCGGTGAAGGCTGACCCGGATCGTTTATAATCATTTATAATACCGAAACAGAAACCGCCATACGAGGCAAGTGACACCTCGTTTTTGGCATTGCAACCTGCCATGGCATCTTCTTTATTACCATACACCGTACCTACCTGCGGTGTATAAAAAAAGTAGTCAATTCTGGCATCGGCTTTTGACGGATAGGTTGCTACCACTATAGGAGACTCTGTTGGTTGTCTCTCTTGTATTTCACCGTCTTGTCCACATATACATTCCGATTTCTGGAAAATACGTTCTTCCCCGGAAATTCTTGAACCGAACATGCATATACCATTTCCAGAGCACATGCTTGATCTCGTTTCACCGTCAAATTCGGGGCACTTTTCTCTACATTGTGATTTACCGTGGCCTAAAGCACAGGTTTCGCATTCAAATCCAGCCCACAGTCCATTAACATAATCGGTAAAACAAGAACATTGCGCACATACAACCAGTTTGTTATTATCAAACTGACAGTCCATCTCCATCTTATTTTCTAGGGGTGTACTACGGTCCTGAAAAAACTCTATCTTTATCATGGGTTTTTCCGCCACCGTCTTGCATCTCTGTGATAGTGTATCTTTGTAGGTATCTGTCGCACACTGGCACACATGGGTTTCATCGCATGGGACCGGAACATTGGATTTTTGGACACAATCGTAGAAATTGTTTGAGCAATCTCCAGTTGACGAATCTAGATTGTATCTCACATCATTTCCATATTTTTGTTTGACACACCCCTGTGGATAACTACTGCCAAAGTATCCATTTACGGGAGTATGCCATGTCAGTCCGTTGCCGGTAGCATATTGTTGACACTCTGACTGTGACATACTCAAATCCGGTGTACCACTTGAGACTATACTCGTCGTTGTCAACCCACCTATATTATATTGGTATGTACCAAACTGATCAATAAAACACCCATGTGGATCCACAACAGTATTTATTTCTGTTATATATTGCGGCTGTTGCACCACACAATGCCAACTCTGATCGCCGCATTCGGCCCCATTTTCTGCTAGATTCCATTTCACCACGGTAGCTCCAGCCCCAGTGTTGTAAATACACCCGCTGGGGAAAGTCGCATCGTTGAAGGTATTAACATACGATGACGTAAGATCTTGTGAATCATAGTATTCTCTACACTGTGTTTCCGTGATAAAAAAAGTAGATTCGCCACGCCCGGGGTTGCTTGCTATAATAGCAAAAACCATTTTAACCCCCCCACGGTACCTTTGACATTCTTCTTTCGTAGCAGTTTTATTACAATTCCCTTGAACCTGCTTTTCACTACATTGGTCGTTGTACTTATGCAAAGCACGCTGTACCGGAAAATTTGTTTTGGGGTCGATTTTACTTCCATCCTCTGTCACGCATATAGAGTCGATCAGCTTTAGATGTTTGGTATATGATTCTGATGAAGCACCCAGCACATTTGTTAACTGTAAATCTCTACGAAACAGCTTGTATGCTTGAGAACCGGGTGGATCTTCCATAACACCCACACATGACGAGGAGATGTCACATTCCGTTTTTGCAAGTTCCAATGTGTTCTTTGTAGTTTCAACTGTACCGGACCATCTTCCATTTTCCATTTTGTAGTCGGCGCCACCCAATTCGTGCGTAACCAAATATTTACCCCCATATTCTGTACAATATATTTTGTCAGGAATATCCTCTTGACATATGCATTTTGTAGTATCGTCGCATCGCACATCTGTATCTGCCAAATTGTACTCCAATTTGAACCCCTGAAGAACGCAACCGGAAGGTTTTGTATTATCATTTATGCTTCTCCAAAAATAGTAGTGTTTCTCTTGGTATTCCGGCCACCTTGTACACGATCCCAACTCTACAGGCGTGCATGCTTTATCTCCAGCATTTACCTTTATCCCGGCCACATTAATATTTGTAAGTTCACGTTGCGCGGCGTAACCGGTGCATATATCGAAATTGGCAAAGTTGGTGCAATTCTTCGATTGGCCAATGATCATGTCCTGAGCAGCAGCAATTTCAGTCAATTCACAAGTTCCGTGCCCGGAACATAAATTATCTGCCTCTTCTGACATAGGGCATTTGTATTGACATTCTTCACCTATGTATCCAACATTACAGGCACACTGACCTGCTAGGTCACACTTTCCATTACCATTGCATATGGTTGACATGTCGGACAATTCGGGGTCAAATCCCGGACATATTGTATCACATGCATCTCCTCGATATCCAGTTTTATCCAATTTACTGATGGAATATTTCGTTTCTTCTATTTCTATTCCCGGTATGATCTGAAACTTTTGAATAAACCCAGCGGAACTGGTCCCCACAATATATTTCGCTGGGTCACAAATACAATCGCCTGTAACTCCACAGTAACCATTGCCAGAACACGGTATTCCAAAGGATGCTTCAATGCCTCCACCCGGACACTGGCTGTTGCAATCAAAATTGTATCTGGCAGAAGTGCCGTCCAAATTACCCAATTGGTTAATATCACCCGGTTGACATGGTTTGTCGAAACACCAAAAACTGGTAGGTTGGTTAAGAAAGGTCTCGTAAATGGTCTCCCACGTTTCAGTACCATCGTAAACATTGGCAGCGGCGCAATCGCCTACCACTATTTTTCCAACCATTTTGTTATGGTGCTCACCATAATAATAATAGATGCCGTTTCTTGTAAAGGTCCACTCCCTGCTGTTATCGTGTGGAAGAGAGATAACACTGACATCTGGAAGCAAAGTCCATTGACCACCGTCACAACCACGATTATTACAGAATTCTTCCTCGGCGATCGTCAACACATGAGGGTTGGAAAGACCACCCTGAGGAGCATTCAGTGATATAATGTAGGGATAATTCCTACATAGATTTATCTGTGGGTCATTTTGACCATTGTAAACAAAATGATCTGTACCACTGGCGGTAAATTCAAGGGTTGAATCATTTACGGACATTTTCTGTAAAGCCGATCGAATATAGGATTCTTTTCCTTGCATCTGGCGAATACGATACAAATTTTTACCAGTTGCACCCCCTGTGTTATACACTCTTTCCAGTTTAGTGACCATCTTTCCTCTCCAATCTTCTTCCGTGTTTGAATCTATGTAAGTGAAGGGTGGCAAACAATCGCATACACCTCTACCATTATCACATATTGCTATCTGACCCTCCGGGTTTCCCTTTTGGATACAATTTCTTCCAATTGATCCGCATGTGGCAGGACTGTTACCATGGTTTAGCGTACTAAAATAAATATCGGTTCCAGCTGTATTCTTAGTACATCCATCCGGATATGAACCACCCATATTTCCAACCCCCATAGTCAGTCCCAAACTAGTTCCATAATCCTCACACTCCTGTTCTGAAACGCTCAAATCTGGAAGTCCACTTGTCACTTCCTCAAGCTTCACATCTTTGGTACAATCACCGACTGTCAGTTTACCCACCATCTCAGGGTGAGCTGTACACAAATAATAATATGTTCCTGCTGTCAACTGTGTAGTAAGTGGGGACCCCTGAACCACGTCGTGTGTAAGAAATACTTTTTCAATGCATTTATAATTATTGACGCCACACCATTGCCCATTCGTATCAAGATTATACGTATATGTTGTTCCAGTAGGGTGCTTAATGCATCCGGGGGGCGCAGCACCCCAAGTTTTCACGCCATTCCAAGTAGCGGATATCGAAGATGCGTAAGCCTCGCATGCTGCCTGTGATACACTCATGTCTGGTACAGCACTGGTTACTTCTTTAAACCCAACGCCAATAGAAGAAACCGGAACTGGTCCCTTTTTAATGCAACTCGTAGTTGTGGTTTTTCGGATACATTCGGCATCGGAGGCACAAGAGTAAGTGCTTGTAAAATCGGAGTTCCAACTGTAATAAAACATGTTTGGGTCTTTTGAACATCCCGGTGGGTAATAGGTGGATGGGTACCCCAATGCTACCACGTCGTCAAAAGAAAACGATTCGTCGTTAGCCTGTTGTTGACACTCCGCCTTCGTAAGATGACTCCCAGTTCCACTGCCGGAACTGAAGGTGTTATATGTCAACGGTTCATTGCAAGCAGTGGATGCAATCGCTTGGGAACAGTCGTTGAAGTATACAATAGAAGTTTTCTTATAACAACCCTTGGGGTGTGTTACGCCATCGGTAGAACAACTGACCGAACCGAAAGCTAGCGATTGCGCTGTTGCATAAGCCTGACATTCGGCTGAAGTCATGGTTACATCCCCGGTTCCTGTGGTCTCTTCCAAATAAACCAACCAGTTTCCATTCGCGCACTGTGAACAGTCGGTATCCTTTACCAATCGAAGCAGGTGGCCACTGGTCGATCTCTCCAAGGTAATATTGGAATTTGAACAGACTGGAATATCGGGATCAAAAAGTGTTTCGTACACATAATGAGAATTCCCATTCGCCGCGAATACCAATGTAGAATCTTCGGTAGTTGAAACTGATGTTAGATCAGACCCATAACTGTCGGTGTTACAGTCTTTACACTGTATGTCACAGTTTCTAGTTCCCTCTGTTAAAAAACATTGACACTCTCCTTCGATTGCCCAAACCGGGTCGTATTTACCACCGTTGTTTGTAAACTCTTTTTGTGTACTAGTATAGGTACATATTCCCATCTTTGATTCTTCTGCGCACGCGGAGCCATCGAAAGCCAATGGACAATGTAGTTGACAAGACTCTCCAGAGATACCTTCGAATTGTTCCGAATCACAGGAGCATTCGACAGCGGAACATTTTCCCTCTAGGGTTCCCTTTGAGTCTTTTAAACAATAATCGTACCAATCGGTTGTACAACCGGCTATATCTTTGACAACTTTACTACCACTAAATATTTCCGCTCTATCCGAACAATAATCTTGTTCCACATTCAATAAATGATTGTAACAGGTTGCGGGACAGGCATTCTTCAAGGTGGTGGGTAAAACCGCATCGTTCAACTGAGAACAAGATAGGGTCCAATCAAAATCCAATGCATCGTCTATACATGTCTTATCACCGTCCAAAGGGTCCATGAACTCTCTACATTGGTGATAATTTTCAAGTTTGGATATAATACTTTTTTGGATGCATTTTGAGAGAACATTGAGTGCACATGAACCACCATTGGTATTGTAGTACACCGTTGAATACTGTAAAAAACAACCGTTGGGATTGGTTGCACCGGAATACGTACCATACCACGTATACCCTTCGGCTACTGCGTACGCCTCACACTCCGCTTGGCTCATCGAGAGGTCCGGCACACCGCCGGTCACTATAATTGGTTCGTCGGTTATAGGAACCGGACCAACACTTTTTTGGAGGCATTTTGGATCTGAGCCACATTGCACATTTTGGTCCTGTGTGTTCCAAAAAACAGAAACAGCGGAACCAGCAGACAGTAAACATCCTAGTGGATATCCAGAGTAAGCATTTGATGCAAAACTGTACCCATTGTTGGTAGCATATTGTTGACATTCGGCTTCGCTCAAGCTTAGATCGGGTGTACCACTAGTTGCGTTTACAATTATTGGACCCAGTGTCACATATTCTGGTAGCGCATCGTAAAATATACAATACTTATCCCAGTCCAGCTCGTATATTTTTTCGGTGGTTTCATAATTTTCAGTGATACTCAAACGTGTGTTGGCATGCATTGTAGAACATACATCTAGGGGAACCAGTGTAGGTTCCAATAAGGAGGGATATTCAACATTGCGTCTAATATCCGAACATATCTGACGGTATGATACATCTAGATTGCATGTTTCATAGGTACACGAATACGGTGATGGAATATCATTTTCAGTGACGATTTCTTTAAATGTGGCAACACTTGAACCCGGAATGGTTTTTAGCGAAGTAATGGTCGCATTGGACAATAAATTCTTTGTAATGGTGGCGCCTGTATCTTTTCGGGTCATTGTGACTTTACCCGGTTCCAGTTTAAGTTCTATATGGTACCATTGGTTGGGGGTGTATGCCCACACGTCGTTGCACTGTTGATTTGTAATGGGGCAAGATTGTAAATTCTCTATTTCATTTAATTGAATTTGCCCCTGACGAATAAATACTACAATAGCATCCCCAAACACCAAACGAGTATGTGTACTTACCGCATCCGATGCTTTAAATAAGAAATGTGCATATGTACCCATCGTAATGGCTCGTGTGTAATTATTCCCCATGGTTTGTGCCCTGCTTAGTATAGGGTTGTTGTCCTTACAGTGCTTTGCCACATTTGTGTTAAAGGTGATATCCTTTGGACAGGTCGTATCTGGAATTGTTATTTCACAGCTATACGAATTAAAACCAAGTCTTTCTGATACACCCTTTAAGCAAGTGCTGTTGAGATTTCCAGAAGTAGAACAGATAGCTTTTGTTCCACTGTTTTCACAAGTATAAGAGACATCCTTACAAGGTGAAAAGTCACAAGGTTGTGGGTTATTACATCTTGGGAATTTGGATTGAATGTCATTGCACATCGCGTCGATGTACTCTTTTCCATCGGTAGTATTGGAATATACTATATCTTTCTGTACCTCTACTATCTTGCACCCACTTGCACGATTTAATGTCGCTTCTTCATATGTTTTGTATCGTTGTATTGAATTGACACATTCTACTGTGAATGGGTAGTAGAAATTGTTTTGTGATTCACTTAACACCCCGTTACAACTCGTATTGTTTACAATGGCCCCATTGCACAGGTATTGTTTGTTTTCTCTCACTTTGTTTATGTTGGGGTATCTTGAGCTATGCTTGGAGCAAAAATCACTTTCCAATTTGTGAGTAACATTGTGTTGAGATACAAATGATTTAAATTCTGCCTCTGCTTCATCGTGTTCAATAGTAGATTCATTGCTTCTGTATGTCTCCGATATTAAGAAAGGATATTTACGCTTGTTGTATTCATATGTTAGATTCAGCTTATATGAAACATCCTTTCCATCGGTAAGATCTACCAGTGTTTTACAAAACGTGGGTATAGTCTTGGCAGGGCAAAATGAAGCTACCGATTTACACCCGGAGAATTTAGCAGGTTGGCGTTTTAATTCCACGTCCTGACAATATTGGTGCCAGTCGTAAGCATCCAAAGCAGGTAAGCACGTGTTTGCTTTTTGGAGGCAAACTTTTGACACTTGACAGAGATCGGTACTAGACGCTGCTTTGTTAAAATATACATTGCCACCAATTTCAAAACACCCCATTGGATTTCCATTCCCCCAGTCGTGTGCAGTTTGCCATTTGCTGATCGACTCCCCATACGCCTGACATTCTGCCTCTGATACGCTCATATCCGGGGCACCACTACTTACTTCTACAATAGAATAACCCGTCACACAATCTTCAGATCTCATTTTACGTGGTCGTTGTTTCAATAGAATTTCGTAGCAATCATCGGTGGATTTTTCACACCCGGTGATATCATCTTGCTTGTGACAAAATGGTCCTTTATCACTCGTCCATGTTGTATCCCCGGAAACCACTTGTTGTACTTGTGTACTCTGACAGTCGCTGTCTGCTGTACACGCGAACGATCCCCCATTTGGATCGCGTATAGTAATAACAGAGCAGTTCCCCATTCCATTGCATTCGTCGGCGTCTTCCCACGGTGGTTTGATACATTGGTAATCACAGGTTTGTCCGAAATATTCTGGTCTTGGAGGATCATCCAAGGTACCATTAACAAGTCCCAATGCAAGTTTTTCATCCCAATCGATTCTTGAATCCGCATCTACCGGATCCTGAGGGTCACATGTACAACTAAACAACGGTATATTACCCTCTGCTTCAAATTCGTGCTCCATCAATTGCTGTATCTCGTTGGACTCACATGTGCCGTGACCGCCGCATATTTTCCCATTGGAAGAAGTACACAAGATCTGACACTCTTCCCCTGTGTACCCACCCGTACATAGGCAATCGCCCTCTTCCGTGCACGTTCCGTGACCGTTGCATTGAACACAGTCTATTGTACCGTCACATTCCGCTGGCAAAGTTCCAGAGGCTACACAATATCGATTACAAAACGAAGATCTACCGAAATCCAGAGGGTACCAATTGGCTTCACATTCCGTGCAAAAGGATGTATCGTCTAGATGGGGAATAGTACAGTGACAAAGGGACGCACCGGGAATTCCATAGTTGTGATTACAAACACCTCTGTTGTTACAGGTAGCGGGAAGACATTCTCCTTCACATGGTACGGTATATTCCGACGGAATACCATGGTCATTCACTATCTTTTGTTTTGGAAAATAACTGTCTATACACTCGCCACAGTTCATATTGTGGTCATAAAACGAGGTATAGTCATTCACCGCGCCCTTTACATTAATACGTTTTGTAACATCTAGGTTACAGGTGCACTCCATTGCTCCACTTCTGGGCAAACATGTCCCATGACCAAAACAACCAAACTGACCAGATACTTTATCGGATGTATTTGCTTTTAGATAAGGGTCACAAAATAAATCACAATTCTCACCATGCCAATTCTCTTTGCATTCCATACAATGTTGCCCACCATTGTTCCCAAAACATTCGCATTGTTCTTGAGTATTACAAGTACCCTTCGCGCTACAGGTCAATTCGTCGGAACATTTACAGGATGGCAACGACCACTGTACATTGGTCTGGCAAGTACAAGCACCTGTATCATCACACGTCCCATGACCGTTGCATGCTACTATAGTACCGGGGCATTCTATGGAACAATCGGGTCCTCTAAACTTTTCGTTGCAATCACAAGAGGCGGTGTTAGCATCAAAATCTACATTACAGATACCCTTGTGATTACATGGTACACCTGTAGTTTCTATTCCGGGACAGGGGATATCACACGATGGCCCGTTCCACCCATTCTCACATAAACACCCGGGTGTGTCCCCATACAATTTACATGTTCCATGTCCAGAACAAATAGGAGTACCGGGACAAGTTTTTACACACTCTTTGCGGGCGTCGTTGAACCAATTGTCATCGCAATCACATAAACCACCGTTGCAAGTCCCATGCCCATGACAGGTGCTACAGCTTCCGCCAGATGAACGCATTGTGTTACATACACTGTTATTGTTGTCGTATGCGAGATCCGCATGACAGATTCTCTCACATTTGTTACCGAAAAACTCCGGTTTACACGCGCCTTTGCATTCCTCGTCCACCGTGTTACACAGATCACATAAAAACCCAAATCGTTTGCTTTGTGTGGGACATCTACAGCCGTAGTCACTATTACTAAATGGCGTAGTTGGTTCAGTAGAACAAGATCCGTATTCACACTTACAGTTGGAACAGTAGTTTCCATCGAAAGGTGTTCCATCGCATCTACATTTGCCTTGAACATAGGAAGTCCCATGTTGACAGGGGACGAGCATATCATCGACCTGTTTGATGCCCCTTTCCACCACAAAACTCAGTAATAAAATAATCGCCGCACCCAAAAAGGTAAAAACTCCATATTGGGTTACAGTTCTCAGCATTTTTATTATATAAGTAAATCAATATATACTCCGTTTTTTAATTTAAAAGCTTTGTATATAAGTATTTGTTTTTTAACATAAATGTTTAATACCCCCTATAAAACTTTATATCGTGTACAGACCATCGATGAGGCATTGGAGTTTGAGTTACAGAAAGATGTTACGGATATGTATTTGTATCTCATAGATGTGTACGATGTTCTATTAAACGCTGCCTTGGGTGCATATGAAATCGAACAAGACAAATTACTAAAACAGCGTTCAAAGGTCCACAAATATCTCATGAAACACTTTTGGAGACTTTATGTCCCTATTCCGGGGCGGCTGTATGGGTGGTCTCATAACATGTTGTTGTATGTCATTATATTGACGATGGTTGAAATGCAATATAAATCGGAATATGCTGTAATACCAACGAGTGTTCATGATTACTGTGTGAAAAATCGTATACGTGTGTATAAAGACAGGGATACAAAAACATGGAAAATGCACACTTGGTTGGACATGTTGGATGTTGTATCGTTGCGATGGAGAAATTTGTTACCTTGTCAAGAACTGAATGATTTATTGGAGATTATATGGAGAGTGTCGGCCAAAATGATTATATTTATGCACACGGAAGACACTTTAGACATGGAGGATTATGTTGAACCCATTGTAATTAACGACGAAGTTAGTATTTACAAACGAGCAGATGTCACCGCCATTATTGCTGGACTGAGTAGATATTATTGGTTCCAACAAACTATCGACCAATACCAAAGATGGCCCGATGCCGACATTGGGCCACTTAAGCTTCAAAACGTGGAGGAAACAAATTGGTTGCAATGGATAGAAGTGGAAAAGAAGCACATTTTTACGAGACGGTTTAGAGACGGGGTGGCAGATTTTTTATGGAACATCATCATTAATTATGGTGACCATGCCATCGGTGCACATGACCAACTTGGTGACGAGGTTAGTAATTATGCGGTGTTGTATATGCGGTTTCCAGCAGGGCTTCCGACTTGTTTGTCCAGAATATGTACCTACAAAGAGTACGAAGATATGATAGAATCTGACAGTATACGTGAAATCTTATTTGCCAAGATGGTCCACGCGCATTTTAGATCCAATTACGACGTAGATTTTTTAAAGGTGTTTACAGTATGGGAACCAGACATGAATAAACATATAGCCGCCATTGAGCGTTCTCCTGTTCCGCTTATACTTAACCGGTTCTGGAGATATCACGTGTTCTATCGTGGAAAAATATACAAGCACCCGGAAGGGGAAACATTTAAACACGCTTTTATCACATGGTTGTCTATATTACAAAGATATAGCCGTGGCGTTTGCTTTACTTCTATGGACTTTAATCCTACCATAGAAGGAATGCTCGAGGAAAAGAAGATAGTAAACAATGAAAGGGAGTTGGGGCAATTTTTTGATTTACAAGATGATTAAAAATTTAAGTTATCATACGCATAATTTACATGGTCTGGGCCCCATAACAAGAAACAGTTATACAAGCATTCGTAGAACAATGAATTGTGTCCGGCGTAGGAAACGACATAATCTTTCTCGGTGAAGGAAACATCCACCTGATAGCTGTATTTAATATTTAAGTCTTCT
>Ga0302117_10000316_pt1 | contig 20238 bp, 20 predicted proteins | sample AG5_322_MG_FD_203112 | JGI IMG/M metagenome (GOLD analysis project Ga0302117, IMG submission 203112) | Marine microbial communities from Western Arctic Ocean, Canada - AG5_32.2 | ecosystem: Environmental > Aquatic > Marine > Oceanic | place: Canada: Western Arctic Ocean | collected 2017-10-01 | reverse complement strand
CCTGTGTCAGCCGTATAGAAAATTGATTTGTCGCCCGAGGTGAAGCTCATAGCAAGAGTCTCAACAGGGTGGTCTGTCCTAGAAAAACGAATCATGATATCGCCGACCACAGATGCCGATCGGTCTTCGACTATTTCCCATTCAAACAAATCTGAACTATTACCATCAGGGTGAAATGCATCAGTCACCCGTCGCACTCCGGCTGTTGTTAAAACTCTGAGCTTGGCACGCTGAGTAAAATACTTAACGGCGTTATACACAACAGGTAGTTCTGCGCAATGATCTGGATGATGATGCGAAACTACAAGCGCATCAAGATTCTCTATACCGATATGCTCTTGCAAATTCGCTAACGTCCCGGGGCCACAATCGACCCACAAGCTAGTTGTGGCGCTTTGAACGAGATAGCCACTACATGCTTCGCCAGCCGCTGCATAGGTACCAGAACAACCCAACACTGTTACAGACAACGCGCTCATTTCCAGCTACCTCCGTCCGGACTCCAAGTCCAGTAGCCAAAAAAGTTATTCACTAACATAATCGTAAGCTTTCTGCGAAGATCTAAAGTGATTGCAGTATCAAGATTAAAAATAGATAATTTTTTCAGTACTTGCAGTAGCCGAGTCAAGATCACTCGTCCATGCTCCAGTTGAAAGATACTTCCAACCATAATCACAAACCACAAAAACGATTACGCCACTTTCTATTTGCGCCGCAGCTTTGCGGCAGCCAGCTAGCGCAGCTCCAGAACTGATACCAGCAAAAAGCCCAGCTTCCTTTACCAACATTCGGGTACATTCGATTGACTCTCGAGGACGCACAATCATTTTGCGATCGAGTAAGTCTTGTCCTCCCCAACGCTCAAAAACTGGAGGCACAAACCCATCCTCAAGACTTCTAAGCCCCTCTACGTTTTCACCGGCCGGAGGCTCAACGGCCCAAATTTGAATACTCTTTTTTATCTCTTTTAGATAACTACCCACGCCCATCAGGGTTCCGCTTGTTCCTAGCCCAGCGACAAAATGCGATATGTCGGGTACGTCCCTTAGTATTTCTGGCCCCGTGGTTTCGTAGTGAGCACGTGGATTGGAATCATTTCCATACTGATAGAGAAAGGCCCATTCTGGATGTTCAGCAGCCATCTGTTGAGCAACGCGCACTGATCCATTAGAACCTTGTTCACCTGGAGTAAAAATTATTTCGGCACCAAAAATTTCCAACAACTGGCGTCGTTCAACAGAAACACTTTCCGGGACAACGACGATAATAGGGTACCCTCGCTGGCTCGCAATCATGGCCATTGCTATTCCCGTATTTCCTGAGGAAGGCTCAATAATCGTTTGACCTGGCGTCAATAGTCCCTTCTTTTCAGCATCATCAATCATTGCTTTAGCAATTCGATCCTTTACTGAGCCAGCGGGATTATTACCTTCGAGCTTTGCCAAAATTTGAACGTTCGGATTAGGACTCAGCTGGCTAACATCAAGGATTGGCGTTTCACCGATTAATTCATCTATTCCTCTATAGACGGTCAAAACATTTAGCCTCCGGCTACCGCAGGTAGAATCGACAATTCATCGCCATCTACGACGGCTGTTTCCATTTTCTCTAGATAGCGCACGTCTTCATCGTTTACATAAACGTTTACGAAACGATGCAAAGAACCGTCTTGGTCCAACAGATTGGTTGCCATTCCGGGAAATTTACGCACGATCCCATCAATTATTTCTCCTACTGTTCCCCCATCTACATCGAGACGAGCCTCACCATTCGCGTGGGGTCGCAAAACAGTAGGTAAACGAACGCTGATAGACATCAAATCTCCAATTTCAAAACCCGACTTATCTAGTCAAGATTCTACGGGACAAATAACTAATACCCCACCCAGGAGCGCTCTTGTTCCCACAACCTTCGGAACCAGTATCATTGCCAATATGGTGCAAAAAGGCCCCTCAGATAGAACGACAGTAGCTTCCAACCGCCGCGCCCGGGCCGATTACGATATTCTCGATGCTTACGAATGCGGCTTAGTTCTTAAGGGAAGCGAAGTGAAATCACTCCGAGAGGGCTCCGTTCAGATCAACGATGCATTCGCTCGAGTTAGAAGTAATGAGATATGGATCATGGGAATGAGTATCTCTCCATGGGGCCATGCTTCAGCACAAAACGGCCATGTAGTCGACCGACCTCGAAAACTTTTGCTCCATCGAACAGAAATCAACAAATTACGAATACGCACTGAGCAAGAACCTCTTCAGATGATTCCACTCTCAATTTATTTTCGAGAAGGACGAGCGAAATTAGAGTTAGCGCTTGCAAAAGGCCGGAGAACGTACGACAAACGGCACGCAATTCGAAAACGCGAATCAGACCTAGAAGCGCGACGCGCCATGAGTTACCGAAACCGTTAACGCTTCAAAAACCAATCGCCGTTCATTGAGCGGTAGTCTTGAGCATTATTGCCAAGACCCTGCGCTTGGCAGATCACGGGGGTGATCGGCTTCGACTTTGACGGTTGATTTGAGAGAAGCGAGTCGTGGTCTCCGGATCCACGTTAAAGAGTCGGAACAATCACAAACGCCAACGTCAAAACCAATGACATGGCACTCGCTGCCTGATAAAGGCAACGGGTAACGGCCCCACTACCTCAGCCCTTCAGGTAGAGGTGGCCCTCATTTGAAGGGCTTGCTTGTCGCTATTACTGGCGTAGAGACAAGGACACTTAGTCAGGTACGGGTATTGAATCTGGTGTCTCTGCCAGTCTTTACCCCGACAATTCCCTCAGTGACTGCACTCGGAGAAGACTCATTGAAACGCTGAAGGACGCGGGTTCGATTCCCGCCACCTCCACAAACGCGCTCTTTCCAAAAACTAGTACCTGTTACCTCTTGCAGCCTTAACGGCCCTGCCATACTGGCTTTCTTTTTTCTGCAAATGCTCGGGTCCCTTCTGAGCTATCTTCAGTGCGCGACAATAACTGAAAAAGATGATTTTCTAGCCTCAGACCTTCTTCTAACGGCATGCTGAGACCCTGCATAGCTGCCTGTTTTATAGCTCTGACAGCTAGCGGACCAGCTTCTAAAAGTTTTGATGCCATGGCTTGCGCTGTTGCCATGAGTTCATCAAGAGGAACAACTTTGTTAACTAACCCAAGTCGATATGCCTCCGCCGCATCAATTCGATCACCGGTATACAGCATCCACAAAGCTTCCCCGAGTGGGATCGTGCGCGGAAGTCTTTGTGTGCCGCCGCCGCCAGGTAACAGACCCAACAAAACTTCGCCTAACCCAAATTGAGCATTCTCGGATGCTATTCGAAAATCACAACTGAGGGCTTGCTCAAGCCCTCCCCCATTGCAGTGTCCATTGACTGCGGCAATTATTGGCTTCCAGATTTCTAAGCCTCTCATCAGGTCACCACGGGAAGAGGCATTAAAAGCTTCAGCAGGCGCTGGACTGTTGTTGAAATTTAGTTTTATGTCACTCCCAGCACAGAAGGCTTTGTCTCCTGCCCCCGTTAGAATTGCGACCCATGCGTCGTCATTATGGGCAAAATCTGCCCATACCTCGGCCAATCGGTCATACGTCGGCTGGTCGCACGCGTTGTAGGCATGGGGCCTGTTAATAGTTACATAGGCGACACGGTCGCGAATCTCGTAGATAACGCTGTCCATTTGTTCCCCTCTCTCACGACCTCTAGTAGATCATAAGACAATGAGCATCTGAGCACCGAAGCTCAAAAATTCACATGAGACTTAAGGCTTTTGACAACTAGTCCGAGCACCTTCAATATTTAGCAGCTTTTGTTTATCACACCAGACGAAGGCTCTGAACAGCACTTAAGCAACAATCGCTAAAAGCCAATACCGATTCAAAAACCTGTTTCATTTGTCAAAACTACTTTCTGGTCTAGGATGATTTTATGGACATCTCTAGATTTCCACTTATCCCAGGAAGAATCCCTCCAACGATCACACACGGCGAGGGCGTCTGGCTATACACCTCAGATAGTAATAAGATTCTTGATGCTGGCGGTGGAGCCATAGTCACAAACATCGGGCACGGCAGGAACGAAATCGCCGATGTCGCCGCATCGGCACTTCGTAAACTTGATTACGTAGTTCCTACTTTCGCTACAGAGGCACGAATCCAACTAGTCGAAGAGGTAGCAGATAACTGGCTTCCCGACGCATCTTGGCGTTGCGTCTTCAATAGCGGCGGTTCTGAGTCAGTAGACGCTGCTATTAGAATAGCGCAGCTACATCATGTCGCCTGTGGCAGGACAGAACGTTACAAAGTCATAGGGCGAGACGTTTCATACCACGGAGCGACTTTAGGAGCGTTAGCTGTAGGGTCTCACGACCGGCGCCGCAAAGGCCTTGAGTCTGCTCTAGCTGTAATGCCAAAAACAAGCTACGAAGACGCCGACCAGCTCGAGAAAGTAATCGAAATAGAGGGACCGAACACCATCAGCGCATTTATCGGAGAGCCTGTCATCGGCGCAGCGGCCGGCGCATACGTAGCTCCCGAAGGATATTGGCGGACCATAAGTGAAATCTGTCAGCGACACGGCATTCTATTGATCGCAGATGAAGTGATGACTGGTTTTGGCCGCTTAGGCACTCCAATGGGGCACCAACTCTTTGAATTTACTCCAGACATTATTGTTTCTGGGAAAGGACTTGGTGGTGGCTACGTTCCCATGGGCGGGGTTTACACAAGGCCGGATGTAGTAGCACCAATCGCCGAAACTGACTTAGCGCTTATGTTCTACACATTTGCGGGTCATGATTTAGGTTGCGCTGTCTCTAAAAAGGTTTTACAGATTATGCGAGAAGAGAATTTAGTAAATCGGGCCTTCGAGATGGGTGCACGGCTGCGAGCAAAATTGCTAGACGAATTCCAAGACCACCCTCATGTATCAGACATCCGAGGTGCGGGACTTATGCATGGGATCGCTCTCGTAGCCGATCGTGATTCTGGCGAGGCTTTTCCTCGGTCTGCAGGCTTTGCAGAGCAGGTATCCGCAGCTTCGTTTGATGATGGTGTATGGGTGTACCCCGCAGGCTCGGGCGTCTTCGACGATGCCTTGTTGTTTGGGCCGCCGTTTATAGTTTCAGATAGTCACATTGATCAGATGGTTACCACCGTAAGCAGAGCGATTGATCTAATATCAAACAGGATCTGATTGAGATTGCTTAACCTGGCTTGCCAACAAACACGCAACAATTGAAGTGATCATGATGAAAGCGAATCCCCACTTGTACGCACTGTACGCATCCGCTGGTCCGCTAGGTTCCCCTAAGATTGCAAAGATAGCTGCTAGGCCAAGCGCTCCTCCGAATTGGCGCGCAGTCTGTGTAACACCACCGGCGAGACTAAAAAACTCTGGCTTTACTTCCGACACTCCAGCCGCTGCCAGAACACCCAATGTCAGGCCCATTCCAGCAGCGCTCATTATAGCTCCTGGTAAATACCCAACTAAATAGTTGGGCTGCTCGTTTAACATTGTTATCCACCAAAGCATCCCCAAAGCACATATAAATGTTCCGGGCCCTGCAACTAGCCTATGGCCGTAACGGTCGGCGAGAGGACCAGCAACCATGGCCCCAATCGTTACGCATAAGGCTGCAAGCGCAGTAGATAAACCAGTTATTCCTATCGAGTATTCCCATACATCGGTCAAAAATAAGACCAAAGACAGCATCAATGCATACATGCCTAAAGCAAACGTAAATAACGCTAATGAGGCGCGACGAAAAGATGGGATAGCTAACAAAACTCGAGGGAGAATCGGGTCAGGGTGTCTCTTGTTGCAGTAGAGGAAACCGCCGAAACAGGCCACTCCTGAAAGCACCAGCAGCAGAATCCAGCCTGACGTCCAGCCCCAATCGCGTCCTTGGACGATTGCCAGCACGAGCAACCCAGTCGCTAGAGAAATCAGTCCTCCACCCAGTAGATCTGGTTTAGCGCCTGATACATTTTTTGGCGTTTCAACAAATACTCGTTTACTCAGGATTAGCGCTATCGCGCCGATGGGCAAATTAATCATGAATGCCCATCGCCAATTTGCTAGCTCGATTATTCCTGCTCCAATTGCAGGCCCAAAAGCATTTGCCGATGCAAAGCAAGCTCCCCAAAGAGTTACCGCTGTCGCACGACGTTCAGAGGGCCAAGAAGCAATAACTAGACCCATGGAGGCTGGGGTTATCAGCGCTGCTCCGACCCCTTGGAAACCTCTCATCGCTACTAGGAAAAAAGCACTAGGCGAAACAGCAATGCCGACAGACGCCACGACAAAAACAATTAACCCAATCGATAGAACCCGCAGCCTTCCTCGGCGATCAGCCAACCGTCCGCTAACCACTAACAAGGCGGCGTAGACAAGGACATACGCATTTAGAACCCATGAAAGCTGAGCGCTCGATACTCCATCGAAATCTTTTCGAAAACTCGGAAAAGCAACGTTGATAAGGGAACCATCCACACCCACTAAAAACATGGCTAAACCGGCGGCCGCTAACGACAACCAAGCTTTACGGGTGATCGCTACGCCAGGTGCTTGAGGCATCCCCAAATGCTAGCTCTTACTTGCTTGACTTACTCGCTTGCCCTGCACGAACAAACCGAAACAGAACCAGACGACTCACAAGACAGATCTTAAACCTATGGGTTGACTTCATGCTCATCATGCTCATCATGCTCATCATGCTCATCATGCTCATCATGCTCATCATGCTCAACATGCCCGTGCCCGTTCCCGTTCCCGTGCTCATGTTCTAAAAGACCTAGGCCTTGCATCCCTAGTAAGAAACTCGAAAAAATAACCGCACTTATGACCACGGCGCGTGCTGATTTTGGTCCCGTCTCGGGATTATGGACAGCAGGAAGTGTGTCGACCGTTGTTATGTATATGAATGTCCCAGCCGAAAACAGAAGAACTAAACCAACGGTTGCTTCGCTAAGCCCGTTAAGCACAAAATACGAAACCACCAGTGCAACAGGCGTGGCTGCAGCAAATACTAGGAGATTTCCATTCAAACTTTTCTTACCATCTGACTCATGAGCCGAAAATATGCCCAGACTTAACGCTGCCGGTATCCGATGGACAATAACTCCGAAGGTAACAAGCACTGAGATAGCGGCTTCGCCTGATGCCACTGCGGCGCCAATAGCGAGCCCATCACCCAATGCATGCGCTGAAAGCCCAATAGACATAACAAGTCCCGATTTGGGATGATGAACATGTCCGTGTCCGTGCCCGGCTAAGTGGTCGTGATGCTCTTCGTGCACAGCGTGCGCAAGTCCCAGTGCTTCCAAAACTAGCATGAACAGAAACCCTGCGAGAATCACCGCACCCAGGACCAAAGGCCGGTAAGCAAAGGAATCGGACCCACTGCTTGCTGCAGCAACCATGTGGAATCCCTCGGGTAGAACCACAAGTATTGCTGAGACCAACAATAATCCCGACGAGATCGAAGTAAGTCGCTGCAGGTTATCACTCGACAGAGAGACCGCCGCTCTCGCTCCCCCCAGAGACAACCCGAGCGATATCGTAAATATCACCGCGGACAAGACAATTAAAGACATACCAAAACCTATCTTTCACCCCGCTCCTTTAGCGAAGAAACCGCATATGTTAGTAAAGTTAATTGAACAAACGATAAAGCTGAGCATCTCCATCGTCTCTAAGAATCACAACACTAGATTCACTTCTTGCTTTGATAGTTCGACAAAAACAAACATCAAAATCGTCTAATGAACACTTTGTTTTTCTAGCAAAGTCGTGCTCTTAGCCAGAAGAGGCAACAAGGAACGTCGAACATAAAATGGCGTCTAATCTGCAGGTGCTCTGGTGATTACACCGTCCGAAGCGAGAAAATTTGGTCGGCTAGATACCTGCAGACTAATTTTATCGCTGTCTACCCTAGTAGCTCATGACCATTTGAACTCAGCTCAACTTCGAGTACCACCGAACGGTGACTTTTGCCACTGATTCGCAGGCGAGCCGGTCCTTCTTCATTGACTTCAGGCATCACTTTACATTTTGGACACTGACATGGTGGATGCATCAACGGGTTCGGCGGGTTTTCCCATTCGTTTTCAAGCGCAGTGCAAGCTTGCTCAGCCACAGATACAAGTTTAGCTAACCATTGTTCAACTAATTGGAACAATAGCCGGACATATTAATCCATGATTTCTGCAAGCGGCTAGCAAATCTAGCTCCATCTAAAAGCGTGTGGGTTCACGAACCCATTACCTTCTGATCTAGAGGAGCCGGCAGAGGCATAGTGTTTCCAGCAATAACCTTTGTAATTCTTTTTTCAGATATCGACGAGATTTTTGAAACTATCGTCGCACTATCTCAATTCCAAGAGCCAAATCACCAGCTACGGGCTTACAAATTAATTCATCAAAATAGCTCAGCATGAATATAAGCTCTTCACATGAAACTAGGCATGAGCATTAACTACGTCGGCGATTTTCACTCTTCTGTAGAAAAAGTAATTGAATATGAGAATGCAGGACTGGATATTGTTTGGGTAGCAGAGGCCTACAGCATCGATGCAGTTAGCCAAGTCGGCTTCCTAGCTGCCAAGACTAAAAAAATCGAAATAGGAACTGGCATCCTCAACGTTTACTCCAGGACCGCAGCGGCAATAGCCCAGACTGCCGCCGGATGTGATTACGTCAGCAACGGAAGATTTATTCTCGGTTTAGGAGCTAGCGGCCCACAAGTAATCGAAGGATTTCATGGGGTTCCTTACGAAAAGCCCATGAAAAGAATTAGCGAGTACATAGACATAACCCGAATGGCTTTGAAACGCGAACCTCTTATCTACAGCGGCAAAACGGTACAAATCCCATTGCCCGAAGGTACGGGCACCGGTCTTGGCAAACCACTTAAGCTGATTAACCATCCTGTACGAAGCGAAATTCCGATTTGGTGGGCATCTCTAATGCCTTTATCGGTAAAAGAGACAGCTAGATCAGCCGACGGTTGGCTACCAGTATTTTTTGTTCCTGATGAATTCCAAAAAGTTTGGGGCGATGATCTAAAAGCCGGAACTGCCTTAAGAAATCAAGACCTAGGCAAGCTTTCGATTGCAGCATCAGCCACTGTCGCCATTGGAGAAGAATACATAAACGATGGCGCCGACAGAGTCTTAGACCGACAGCGCCCTACCACTGCTCTCTACTGGGGCGGAATGGGTGCTCGCGATAAGAATTTTTACAATACTATCGCTCAGAAATATGGGTACGAAGAAGAGGCAATCGAAATTCAGGATCTTTACTTAGATGGTCAAAAAGATGCCGCAGCTGCAGCTGTTCCTGAAGATTTCTTACAACGAGCAAATCTTGTAGGCCCAGCTTCATATGTCAAAGAGCGCCTCGGAGCTTGGAAAGAAGCAGGCGTAAACGTTCTCAACATTACGCCAGTAGGACCTGACCCAGTCGCCACGATGGGAACCCTTAGACAACTAATCGAAGATGCTTAACCCATAAACAGAGCAGTAATCGACTTAATGCCTATTCGTCAAACCCTACGTAAGAGACGACACTCTCGTTTGAGGCTCTGAGAGACTGAACGTCATTAGCCACAAAACTTTCATCCGGGTAACCCATAGCCACGCAAGTCATAATTACTTCGTCTTCTGGGATATTCGCGAATTCGCGAACTACTGAAGATTGCATAATTCCCTGGCCATTAATAACTGAACCCAATCCCTTAGTCCAAGCTGCCAGCACGAGGCCGTATGTTGCCGCTCCTAAATCAAAGTGACCAACCGTGTCGTGTTCCAGCGCTTTATCAAGAGTAACCACGATAGAGACTGGCGCATCAAACTGACGAAAACCTCGCATGACCCAGTCTTGTCGACGTTCTTTATCATCTCGTTCAATTTCCATAGCAGCGAAGAGTTGGATCGCTATCTCCACTTGTCGATCTCGGTGTATCCCCTCATATCCGTGACCCATTTTTATTTCTCGATCTACCGATGCGCCAGCAAGCATTCGCTCTGTGTTTCCTTTTCGAATTTGTTCCAGCGGGTCTCCAGTGATTACATGGAAGTGCCAAGGTTGAGTGTTCATTGAGGACGGCGCTCGCTTGGCGATTTCAATTATCTCACCGATAATTTCTTTAGAAACAGCATCCGGCTTGTAACCACGGATACTTCTACGCTGTTTCACAAGAGTTTCAAAATCAATTTTTGGTTGTTTCGAAATATTTTCTACCACATCAATACCTTATCTCTGGCACCACAATACTTACTTGTTCCATCTTTGAACCACTAGAAAAACTTCTGTGGAAATTATCTCTCTATCTCAAATGCAGAGAAACTGAGATAGCAAACAATAACCCGATTAGCGAAATACTGGTGCACCAAGAGTCAGGAATCAAAATTTACTGATTACAAACTCGCCGCTAACAACCATCTAGACTTCACTCCACATAGCGGCGAGCTTTCGCCTTTTTCCCTTTAATAGTCGTGGCCTTAATAGCCTTCACCACCGAATCAACTGATTTCTCAGGCACACCAACTATTGCAAAGTTGTCCGATATTCGTATCGGGCCAATCTGGCTGCCTGTCAAATTCGTTTCACCCGCTATTGCTCCGACCAAGTCACCAGGACGGATACCGGAGCGCTTTCCTAGTTCAATATAAACCGATCCAACAGCGCCATCATATTTTTGGCCTTTCCTGCCGCGCTCTTTACCCTGCTCACGACCCTTAGCTTTACCGCCCCGACTACCACCTCTTCGTTCAGAATTACCCTTATCTGAAATTTCTGGTATTTCTATTTCTTGGATATCAGCGTTGTTTGCAAGATGAAGAAGTTTTAGAGCGGCTAACGCAATACTCCGATCGCTACCGGCACCAGCCAGCGCATGAAGCACAGGGTTGTAGTCCTCTAAGTCCGGAGAAGCCAATGCTTCGGTTACGGACAACACTGTTAACTCAGTCTGGCGACGTCGGAGATCATCAACTGACGGAACTTTCTGTATCTGAATAGTCTGTTTTGTCAAATGTTCGATATTGGCTAACGCTCTTCTATTCTTAGGCTCTGCCAGCGTTATCGCTACACCTTCACGACCAGCCCTTCCGACACGGCCGATTCGATGCACATAGCTCTCAGGCGCCGCTGGCACATCAAAATTCACCACATGGGTAAGAGAGTCAACATCCAAACCTCGGGCTGCAACATCAGTCGCCACAAGTAACTCTGCAGTCCCCTCGCGGAGTCGACCCATTACTCGGTCACGTTGGTTCTGGTCCATACCTCCATGCAACGCTTCGGCTCTGTACCCACGAGTATTCATAGTGGCGGTTAGTTCGTCCACATCAGTTCGGGTTTTACAAAATACGATCGTGGCCTTGGGTGCCTCAATATCAAGAATTCTGCCCAATGCAGCAGGTTTATGTTTCCTCTGGACTAGGTAAGCGCTTTGACGAACTAAATTTTTAGATGCCTTGTTTCCTGTAGCAACAATTTGCACCCTTACTGGATCAATTTGATAACGCTTAGCTATTGAATTAATGCGCGGCGGCAGTGTCGCAGAGAAAAGAACTGTCTGTCGATCTGCTGGCGTTGTCTCTAAAATAGTTTCGATGTCTTCAGTGAAACCCATGTCGAGCATTTCATCTGCTTCGTCAAGGACAACTGTTTTTAGTGCATCCAGTTTCAGTGATTTACGCTTTAGATGATCGATGGCACGACCAGGAGTAGCGACAACTACATGAACACCTTTGCGAAGAACAGACAGTTGCTGTTGGATAGGCTGACCGCCGTAAACAGCTACGACTTTTACATCCTGCTTAGCTCCATATTCGGCAATCGCTTTAGTCACCTGCATCGCCAATTCGCGAGTCGGAACTAAGATTAAGGCGACGAGCTTGACAGGTTCTTCAGAATCAATCCCATTCAAGATGGGTAAAGCAAAAGCTGCTGTCTTACCGGTACCTGTTGCCGCTTGGCCGAGCAGATCAGAGCCAGCTAGCAAATAGGGAATCGCCTCTGCTTGCACTGGAGTCGGGTCGCTGTATCCAAGAGTCACCAAATTATTTAACAGCTCTTTTCTCAGACCTAGGTCAGCAAAGCCATTTTTGGAACGATCGGTTTCAGGTTTCTTAAGAACTTCGTCAGTTTCAGCCATTAGAAGTTAAGTCCCAGCAACAGGTATCCAGAGTCCAAGCGCGCACAGGTTCCATAGCAGCTAACTCGCGAGCCGCCATTCACTAATCCAGAGAAAAAAATCCCTGTACCGGACTTAGCTGTCGCAAGCTGCGCAGCATCAAAAGTTTCTATCATCACCCTTAGACGGTACCGACCTATATCACCTTTCTCCTTACAAAACGAAAGTAAAGTCCAGATCTCTCATCATTTATATTGAACAATGATAGAAAAGATTCCGATCGCTGGTTCCACCTGCCCTTGAAAGGCCTACTTAAAGGTTTCTGGTCGGCAGAAAGTAAGAACCAACGAAGAGGTTCGAAGCACTAAATTTTTCAAAATTTAGGACTGGCGAAGACTACGAGTAACAAACATTTCTTTAAGCAGTTATGTTTCTTCTATAGCATCTACTAGGGGGTAATGAACTAATGAGTGGACAATGGCAAAGTTAATTACGTCGGGAATGCGCGCCGTTATCGCAATGATGCAGCATGAGACAAATACGTTTTCTCCAGTCCCAACTCCTTTCGCGAGATTTGGAACAAACGGAACAGACGTACCACGTGGAAATGATGCGCTAAAAAGCTTCGACGGAACCGGGACTGGCTTCGGCGCGTTTGTAGATGTCGCGCGATCAGCAGACATGGAATTAATCACTCCCATAGCGGGCAATGCTGCTCCAAGCGGGCCAGTTCAGAGTGATGCATATGACGCGATGACAGACGCAATCTGCGAAGCAATCTCTAATGGGTGCGACGTCTGTTTCCTTGATCTACATGGAGCGATGGTTACGGAGTCTCTCACAGATGGAGAAGGCGAACTTCTCCGCAGGATCAGATCAATCGCCCCAGATTTACCAATTGCGATAAGCCTCGATCTGCACGCCAACCTAACTGAAGCCATGGTCGAGAATTGCGACATCATGGTCGGCTACAAGACTTACCCACATATCGACATGTACCAGACCGGTGAACACTCCGGACGATTAATGATTCGAATGTTAAATAACGAAATTGACCCTGTCATGACATGGGGCAACATTCCGCTTCTCGCCCAAACGCTCCGAATGGGGCATAGCGACATTCCGATGGGACCACTTATTGATGCTGCCAAAAATTATGAAAAAGGTGGTCTGCTAGCTGCATCGATCTTTGGCGGATTCCCCCTAGCTGACATTTCGGAAGCAGGAATGTCCGCCGTTACTATTTCCGATGGCGACATTCAAGAAGCTAAAGATGTACGCGATGCGTTACTGGAATCTGCATGGGATTACCGACATGAATTCATTTTTGAATCGCTGCCCATAGAGGAAACTATTAACGAAATAAGAAGTTTAAGTGAAAGCCCAATACTGCTACTTGATCATGCCGACAATTCAGCTTCCGGAGGCACACAGGATACCACCGCAGCTCTCGCTGCGGTCATTAACTCAAATCTAGAAGACGTTGCCGTATTCGCCATTTGCGACCCACTTGCGGTGACAGAAATGATTGCTGCTGGCGTAGGAAATGAGATCACCATATCCCTAGGTGGCAAAACGGATATGCCTAGCATCGGCCAAAGCGGCGCACCTCTTGTCCTTAGCGGAAAAGTTTATTCACTAACTGATGGAAGTTTTCAAATAACGGCTGAAATGGGCAAAGGAACTTGGGCAGCAATGGGCCCCAGCGGGGTTCTAGACCTAGGGACAATAAAGATTGTCGTTATTTCTAGACATACCGAACCATTTGATCTCGGACACCTGCAAAGTCTCGGCATCGAGCCCGCTCAATGCCGATTTATCTTACTAAAATCGCGCATACATTACCGAGCAGGATTTCGTGCTATCGCAGCTCACGAGATACCTATAAGTGGCGTAGGAGTAACAAGCAGCGACAATGGCCTGTTTGATTTCAAGAACGTCCGAAGACCAATTTTTCCCCTTGACCAAATCTAAACAACTAGAAGTCAAGCTTAGCAAGCCTGATAAGTATGCAATAGCCCTTCAAAATGAAAGCAAAATATGATTGAAACCCTCGAACCTAAGTGGGTTAAATGTTTTCGAGATTTTTTTGAGCTCTCCGGGGTGAAACCTGGAGACCTAATCGGAGTTCTAGCTGAAAGCCAAAGCAGACAAATACTTCTTGATCTGACTGACCATGCTCTCTACCAGATTGGAGCTAGATCCCTACGTGTCACGGTCCCCTCTCCACGATTAGCAGATCCAATGCCTGTAAGGTCAACTGGAGCCACGTATGCCTATGATGCTTACCCAGAAATTATGGGCTCTTTAGGTAGTTGTTCATTGGTCGTCGATTGCACAGTCGAAGGCCTGCTGCACAGCAAAGCCCGTCAAGAGCTCCTAAGCGCAGGTGGCAGGGTTCTAATGATTTCGAATGAGCACCCTGAAGTGCTCGAACGTTGTTCGGCCACGCGAGAACTGCATGAATTTGCGCTCGAATCACTCTCACTTTTAGATAACTCTAGTCTCATGGAGGTCAAATCAGAGGCAGGCACTGACCTGAAAATTAATACGGTCGGAGCCCCAAGCAGAGGAGGCGGAGGCATTCTTGGACCCAATGACAAAATCGCGTATTGGCCCGCCGGATTATGCCTCTGCTTCCCACTTTCTCAAACAGTAAATGGCAGAGTCGTTCTTGACACTGGCGATGTAAATTTAACTTTCAAAAAATATTTCGAGGACCAAGTAGTTCTACATATTGAAAATGATCAGGTCATTGAGATCGAAGGTTCAGGACTCGACGCTAAACTGATGCGCTCCTATTACGAAGGCTGGAATGACCCAAATGCATACGCAATTTCACACGTCGGATGGGGTGTCAACCCTGGAGCTAAGTGGGAAGCTTTAACGATGTACGACAAAGCCGACATAAACGGAACTGAGTTGCGAGCAATTGCTGGAAGTTTCTTAGTTTCTACCGGCGCTAACGAATTCGCTAATCGGTTTACTAACTGTCACTTTGACCTGCCAATGCGTAACTGTGATATTTTCCTTGATAGGCAACAAGTAGTAGATAAAGGAAACCTGCTTCCTCTTGCTAACCATCAATGATTAATAGCGATCACGCTACTTGAACCGAGGTCTTATGAAATTCGGATTTGTACTGCCAAACAATTGGGGGCTCTCTGACCCGAATGACGTAATTTCATTAGCTAGCGAAGCCGAAGAGCTCGGCATCGACTCTGTATGGGTAAACCACCACATACTCAATATCGGATACATTGCTGAACGGCTAGATGACCGGCCTTACTACGATGCTCTAACAATATTAAATTTTGTCGCCGCTAGAACCGAGAAAATTAGCTTAGGCACTTCAGTTCTTGTCCTCCCCTACCTCCATCCGATGGTGCTCGCAAAATCTTTGGCAACTCTGGATGCTCTCTCCCCAAAAAGACTTATCGCCGGACTCGGAGTGGGCGGCCTCCCTGAGGAGAATGCTGCGCTTGGAACCATTTATGATGGTCGAGGTCCTTGGTCAGATGAATTTATCGAAGTGATGCAGACTCTCTGGTCAGAAGGTGCGGCTAGCTATCAAGGGCAATACTTTGAAATGAACGAACTCATTGCAGGACCCAAGCCAGTTGAGCAATCAATTAAGATCTGGATCGGCGGAGGTGGGCAGCCTGCTCGTGAACGCGCTGCTAAATTTGGAAACGGGTGGCACCCACTAGCTACTTTAAATGACTTCACCCAGAAGGTTCCCAAAATGGAAGCTTCGCTAAAAAACCACAATAGAGATAGAGCTGACCTGATAATCGCCCCCAGAGTGGAGATCCAGAGCGTGCCTGATCTTCATAGCGTCAAGCAATGGCAAGATGCCGGAGCAGACCAATTAATAGTGAATGTCGGAACATCAGACCTCGCACAATTAAGAGAGGGCCTCTCGCACGTGGCCCAACTATCTTCCCGAGCAAGCTAGAACCCGACCGGCTCAATCAGGCCCCATTATTTCATGTAAATACGACTTACATCAAATTCATGACTAATTTGATCAACTTTATCGTATATAGTCATAAGGTGCTCGACAAGGAGACCAACATGACGCTCCAACTTGGAGAAATTGCCCCAAATTTTAAAGCTGACTCAACTGATGGGCTACTTGATTTTTATGAATACCTAGGTTCTTCCTGGGGTGTTTTGTTTAGCCACCCTGCTGACTTCACCCCGGTATGCACAACAGAGCTAGGACGAGTAGCCGCGCTTAAGCCAGAGTTCGACAGTCGAAATACAAAAGTGGTCGGGCTGAGTGTAGATGGAGTCGCAGATCACAATTCGTGGTCTCGCGATATCGCCGAAACCCAAGGCACAGCGCTCAACTTTCCACTCATCGCAGACCAGAACCGAAAAATTGCCGGAACTTATGGGATGATTCACCCCAATGCATCGTCAACACTCACTGTGCGCTCAGTTTTTATTATCGCACCCGACAAAACAGTTAAACTCACGCTCACTTATCCCGCTAGCACAGGGCGAAACTTCGATGAGATTCTCCGGGTGATCGACTCGTTGCAACTGAGTGCACAATATTCCGTTGCAACGCCCGCTGACTGGAAACCTGGCGATGACGTAATCATCTCACCTTCAATCAGCGATGAAGAGGCAGTAAATAAATTCCCGCTTGGCTGGAAAACCGTTAAACCGTATCTGCGGTTCACCTCGCAACCGACTATAAATTAGTTCATGAGAGCTGTTGGAGTAAATAGTTACGGTGGGCCAGAAGCACTAGAAATAGTGCATGTCCCCAGCCAAGATGCTGGCCCTGGAGAAGTAAGACTGCGCATATGTGCGGCAGCTGTTAACCCGACTGATACGTTGGCCCGTAACGGGTCGAGAGCAGAAGCACAAAAGATAGACCCACCACCATATGTGCCTGGCATGGACGCCGCTGGAATAGTCGATCAAGTCGGAACCAATGTTACCACCGGCATAAAAGTAGGCGATAACGCCATGGCCATGATCGTCCCTAGAGGGAGCAGAGGAGCATATAGGGAATCTTTGGTTCTGAAGGCTGAGCAGGTGGTTCCATCACCAAAAGGGTTCACGCACGCTGAAGTCTCAACTCTCCCGATGAATGGATTGACGGCAATGCTCTCGTTGGAGTTGCTCGGACTTACCTCCGGTCAAACGCTGGCGGTAACAGGCGGGGCCGGCGCATACGGCGGGTACATGATTGAGCTCGGGAAAGCGGCAGGACTAACCATAATCTCGGATGCGTCCGAAGAAGATTCGGCTCTGGTCAAAAAACTAGGTGCCGACATCATCGTGGCCCGAGGAGATGACTATGCCCTTAAAGTTCGCAAACACTTCCCAGGAGGAGTTGATGGACTTGCTGATGGCGCAGTTCTCAACCAACTAGTTATTGATGCAGTTAAAGATCACGGGGCTTTCACCTCTATCCGTGGCTACCAACCATCAGACATCAGAGGTATCAATTTCACGGCTACCTACGTTACTAAATACGAAGGCAATTACGGAAAGCTCGACTCGCTTAGACAGCACGCCGAGAGCGGCGCTGTGACCCTCAGAGTCGCCGATACGTACCCAGCAGAGCAAGCAAGCGAAGCTCATAGCCGACTCGAAGCAGGCGGCACCAGAGGTCGTTGTGTAATTACTTTTTAGCTAACCCCTAGCTCACCGGGCCAACAAAACAATCTCCCTTTTTTCTCTCGGGCTAGCAGAGAGACCCTCGTAGCCTGCCCTCAGAGATGGGATTCAATCTGCGATAGCGTCGTACATCACCGTGGTGCCATCCATCATTATTTCAGGATGACCAGCAGCAACATCTTTTTGCATTTGTTTGAACCAGTCACTCGCCAAAACAGAGTCCTGAAAGGCACCAAAGGCGCTCATCGAGTCGAACTCACAAATATAGAAGCCAATGCCCATGCCACCCTGGCCGGCAATTGGCCTCATGAAACGACAATTATTTGCGCCCCATGCAATATGTTCACTCTTAGCAGCTCGCGAGCCAGCTTCGACAAGAGCTAAACCAGCAGGAGTTCCTGTCCACCTAGTTACTGCAGTAATCATATTCCACCTCTTCTAAAAGAACATCAGACGATCAATCAGCATGATTACACATATCAAGTTCACATTTTGAGATTCAGTACTTAGATTATCCGCCTACTCGAATTAGCTTCAGTTTCACACCAAACCATGTGTTACCAGGATAATGTTCAGATGTGGAACTTTCAGATCGATCACTGGGATGGTTGCGATACCTCAACCGCAAAGCTCACACCAAAGATGATTGGAGTCGCAGCGGTAAGCCGCACCCTCATTGGGACGACAGATCCGATCCTCCAATGGCAAGCTGGCACCGTTTTGATTTAGTTGATTCTTCCTACGCTATGGGCCTCATGGCGCAACGAACTCCTGCTTGGACAGAGCAATACGTAAAAATTTTAGATCAGTTAATTGAACGTCACCTGTGTTGGTGGTCTGCTTCTGACTGGCTGACTCAGTTCGGACATGACCCTGATCGCGGTGACTACCCAGATATCTACAAGTTGTTCATACCACCTGAATTGTGGGGGAACTATGATGCTCCCGGATGGACTGCCAACGGCACAGCCCCGTGGGGAGTGCAGATCGACCCAGTTGCAGCAGACGGAATGCTTTTCTATAAGGGATTTTTTCTAGTGCTGCTCGGAATCCGCTCTATGATTGACCCCGATGACAGGTGGAACCAGCCATTTCAAATGATTCGCGATAGTGACAACTCATTCACCTGGACTCATTCCGAGATTGCAGAGCACTTATGTCAGCAATGGCTAGCAGCCCCCATAGGTTGCCACTGAGAGAATACAAAAATTTGGCCATTCTGACTGGCTGGAGCAGGTCTCGGTCTGAGACTTCACGATAATCGTTATGACACCAACTATCACGAACAGGCTTTTGAGCCCTGGTGGCAATACGCCCGGGAGCAGTATCTGGATCTAGCTAGCCCTGATGCCCCAACATCCACCACATTCTATTATGATCCTCAATTAGATATCCACCATCGATTGCCAGTGGCAGCGGCTCTAACTACTGCTTATTACGCCGCTCCACAAATGCCAATTGACGCTAAGCGCTTGTTTCAAGCTGGTTGTGATTCCTTAGGCCTAAATTCAAACATTCGACTTCCCCTCAAACCCAGTCGCGCATACGGTTCTTCGCTAGTTCTGGCTCGCGAGTGGGAAATGAAAGACCTGGAAAAAAAACTCGCCGAAGCTATCGAGTACTCATATGAGCCAACATGGGACACTGGTCTCGGTGAGTTCACTTGGGGACTAGGACTCAACGAAGACTACCCCAGAGGGCAATTCAACGCGTTTCTCGCAGCTGCGGAAGCATCAGGTCCGGGTCTATGGACTGCTCTCTCTGAGAAGCCATTAGAAGTCTGCCCTCAAATCACTGAAGTAGATTTCCCGACGATGGCTTTCACCAGAGCAGAATGGGTAGACGGTGAGCTGCACCTTCGAACTTCTCCAAATCAACCCGACCCACGGGCCGTAACGAGATTTAAAGTAAGCGGTTTAATGCCTGGCCGGTGGCAGATAGCAGGTAACGAAAGCGCTAGCGTTGAGGTAATCGGCGATGAGGCGACCGTAGCGATGCCTCTGATACATGCCGATCTGATTCTTTCCCCTCTGAGGTAAGTCAGGTTTACACCAACAGATTATTACCCTTCGATCGGTTAATTGTGTTTATCCAATAACGAACATATTTCGCTCAACCTAAATAAACAGCCGATACAAATTAACCTTTAACAGCAGCTCGTACTAGTTTCCACCTGTGTCAAAAACCATTTGTTTGCTCCTAGCGTGCTCTCTTGCCATCGGCTGCGGTTCGAGTTCCTTTGAACAGACAGCGAAACCAGCCGAAACGTTTAGACAGTCCGGCGAGTCAACAACCACCTTGTCGCCGTCAATCCGTAACGCTGTCGCGACTTCAACGACTTCAACGACTTCAACGACTTCAACGACTCCAACGACTCCAACGACTCCAACGACTCCAACGACTCCAACGACTCCAACGACTCCAACGACTCCAACGACTCCAACGACACCAACGACTTCA
>Ga0302117_10000310_pt1 | contig 20284 bp, 21 predicted proteins | sample AG5_322_MG_FD_203112 | JGI IMG/M metagenome (GOLD analysis project Ga0302117, IMG submission 203112) | Marine microbial communities from Western Arctic Ocean, Canada - AG5_32.2 | ecosystem: Environmental > Aquatic > Marine > Oceanic | place: Canada: Western Arctic Ocean | collected 2017-10-01 | reverse complement strand
GGTCGATCTGGTCTTCGGGAATAGTCTGGTCGGAAAGCAAGGGGCGAATCCCCGGAGCCATGGTGGCGTGCATACGGGTGAGAAAACTTGCCTGTGTGAGTCCAAGTTCTTCGAGCAAGGGCGGGTCGTGAAGCATTTGGCGGAACGCGCGATAGATCGGTTCGCGAAGCAAGTGGGGATAGGACATTCAAGCTGGTTTCTGGCACAACGTCCGGGTATGGGCGTTATGTTAAATCCCTACGGGGAGCCCGTGACGGGGGCGCTAGCGGGACGGTGACTCCGAGTGCAACGTAGCCGAGGAGTCCGGCCGACGGTTCAGGCACGACGATGATCTCTTGGAAGTTCCAGTAGTCAGAGACCGAGAAGACGCTCGCGACCCCGCCCGGTGTGCCTACAATGAGATGCTCTGCCGCCACCTCGCTCGAATAGGCCCACCCGGCCGGAACGGACATTCCGGCGAGGCCGTTCAAGACGAAGGGATCGAACATCGTCGTACGTTCCTCGCTCATCGAGAACATGACGTACCCGACGCCATCTGGGCTCGCGACCTTGTGAAGCACCTGGCCCGCGGAGTAGGTCATGGTCGTGCCGCGCTCCACCCGGCCGAGGGCCATGGCTCCCTGGGCGCCAAAGCCGAGGAGCGACCCCGAAAGAACTCGCGCGATCAAGAAATGGTCATCGCCCTCGATTTCGGGAACGAGGTCGAGGCTGAACGGAGTCCCCGGAGGCGCTACGGGCGGGACGTTCGCAGCCTCGGGAAAGAAGAAGCGCCGGTTTCCCTCGGACACGTTCTTATCCCAGTTGTCCCCTGGCAGTGGGACAGCGAGAACCTGCTCGAAGGTGCACGCCGTGCATTTATAAACGTTACGCTCAGCTGCGTTCCCGCCCGTAAACTCCCACAGCTCGGCGTTGAAATTCTGCGCGCTCGACGTGCCTGCCGCCAGCAGCGCCCAAGCAAGCCCTACTCCCCCGACCATGAGTTTCCACCGATTCTCGGTCCGCATCGTCTCCTCCTAGCCCGGGAATAGGCGAGCGGACAGGAATTTTGAAGGCCCATTCTGAGGATAGGATATACAAGCTGCCTCCAGTACAACGCCCTTACCCGGACGTTGTGCCAAAACCGACCTTGAATGTCCTACCCCCTCAGCGACTGTGTAGCACCCGGAGCACGGTTGGGGCCCTGAGGCAAAGCCCGGATGCCCCGGGCCGGATCAGGTTCTTCGCGCCATCACGATCCAGAGCGGGTCTCCTACGTGCGGTGACCGGTCGAGGAAGACAGGCGGCTCGTAATCGCCCGCCTTCTCGAAATACGTTTGGACGACCCGGCCCCTTTCTTCGGGGGCGAGCTCCCGGAAGCCCCGAATGGCCTTGGTGGGAAAGCAACGGTGAGAGAGGGCGATGATATGGACACCGCCTGGTCGAAGGATGCGTGCGGCCGACTGAAAAACTTCGACGGGCCGAACCAGGTACTGGATGGACACGGCATTCAGTACGGCATCGAAACTCGAATCCGGGAACGGCAGCTCTGGATTGAGGTTGAGGTTCTGCCGGGCGAACTCGTGGAGGCGCGGGTTTTGTTCGAGCTCGGCTTCGTTCATTCCGAGTCCGGCGACCCGGGGAAAGCTCATTTCCGGCGGCAGGTGGGAGACCCAGGAGGACATCAGGTCGAGGACTTCATTTTTTTCGTCCAGCAATTCCCGGTAGGCATCGGTCAGCGCATCGATGGTTGAAGCGTCGATGTGGACCACAAGTCGGGGTACGGAATAGAAGATTGAGTCTTCTTGCTCGTCTTCTCGGTCAAAGAATCCGTCGGGGTAGGAGGGCGGTTCGGACATATCTGGACCTTCCCGTGCAAGGGGTCAGACGGCGTTCCGGGCCGTGTGAGAGTGCCTCTCTCAGCCGGCGCCGTGCCGAAGCAGTTGCCCCGGCGTTTGCCCCGTGCAGGTGTCCTGCTCGAAGGTGATCTCGCCGTTGACGAGAATGTAGTGATAGCCTTGGGGGTATAGGACATTCAAGCTGGGTTCTGGCACAACGTCCGGGCCTGGGCGTTATATTAAATCCCTACGGGGAGCCCCGTGGCGGGCCATTTCCCGGTGCGGCCGCTTCGGCACGCGCTAGGCCCCCGTGATCTCACGGGCTCTTTTTAGCAGCGCGATCACCGCGGGGCGTACTTCGTCGGTGCTGTCTAACGCGTTGTCGAAGGCCACGCGAATTGGCCGCCGACCGAACTCGGTCTCGGCCGACATTTCGAAACCGTAGCGATCGATCAGGGTCATTTTCGCGGAAGCTACTTCGGTCGCTGTCGAGAAGGCGAGACAATAGGTGACCAGGGCATCGGCATGGTCATCATTCATGTGCTCGATGATGCCGGCCGCTGCAGGCGCAAGCGGATCGACGGTCGCCGTGCGCCAGCTGTCACCTTCGACCCAAGACATGCGCCCAAAACCACCGATGTAGCGCAATGACTCGACCTTTAGCGCCCAGAAGGCAAAGTCTTTGAAGTCGACGTAGTACGCAGCGTTCGGATGAAGGGCGATATAGCCTTCGCGGGCGCGAGCTGCCGGGGCTCCGCTGAGTTTATTGCAAGACCCGACCACCGTGACCCGCCCCAGGGCCAACATGTCGCCGCTCTCTTTGCCCGGGGCATAGTCGGCGTTCATCTCGGCGACCAGCAGCGAGCACCGAGGATCGAAACTCAGGTTCTTTGTGTGTTCAGCCAGAGCGCTGACCAAGAAGACCGGGGCATCATCGACCACCGCGTAAGTGATCAGCGAGCCATAGGGGTGGCCCGGCGGCTCAAGGGCAAGGGTTGACAAGGTGCCCACCCGACAGTGCCCAACCAAGGTCCGGGCCCGCTCGCCATCGGTCGGTGTAGGGATCGAAGGATCGTAGAGTAACTCTTGCTTTACCGGGGCGCTGTGTTGGTCAGTCATGCTTGTTTCTTAACACACTGATCTTGCCCGCGGTACGCCTTACATTCCGATGAACCCGTGCTGAGTGATTTGACCAGAAGTGTCCCCTGAAGAAGGTGCCAGACAGATTTCTGTTGCCGACACGCCGATTCTTCCGAAAGGGGATAGGACATTCAAGCTGGGTTCTGGCACAACGTCCGAGCCTGGGCGTTATGTTAAATCCCTACGGGGAGCCCGTGACGGGGCTTACCGACCGAGCCTCGTGCCTCATCCGCGTACGACTGGCCGGACGCGGTTGTTCCTCGGATTCGAGTTCACCGTCTACATCATCGGGCCGAGCCATTTCTGCATTTTCCTCCGGCTACTATCGTCGAAGATTCGTCGATTCAACGGTTTAGAACCTACCGACCCATCTACCCTACTCTTGGCCGGCGTACTGTTGATCCGCCTCCGGGCAGTGGCACAGCGAGGGAAGACTCTCTTCTCGTACGGGGCTGGTTGCACTTTGCCGACGGCTAGCCCTTGCAGTGGGGATAGGATTCTGGGAGGGTTGACCTGTGAGTTCAAAAAACAAGGTGATGGGGCGCGTCGTGCCGGGTCTCGTAACTCGGCTCCTGCCCGGCCATAGGCCGGAGCAATGACCAGGGCGGTCGCCATTGGGGAGAAGCGACTGACCCTGGCGATATTGGCAACTTGGGCGCTGCTCTGCGCTCTTCAGTATGGCGGGATACCGTTCGGGCGGTACGCGTGGGCGGTCAACCTTTGGGCGTACCAGCCCGTAGCTGTAGGCCTTATCCTGGCCACGCTTGCTCTCGCAATCTCGGCTGGCGCCGTTCGACGGAGTCTCCTCGCAGGGCTGGACCGGATCAGCCTCCGAGTGGGCGAGAACGCTCTGATGCCGCCATTGGTGGGCGCGGGGGTCGCGCTCGTTTTTTGGGGGCTCACCGGGGATGACCTCTCACCCGATGGCCGGGTGTTCGGCGGTGCGATGCTCAAGGGGTACGACTTCATTTTCCCCGACGCCGGGGCCACGTGGATCATCTTTCGCCTCTCCCGGCTGGCATTGCTTCTCGACCTCCCGTTTTATTCTCTCGTGCGCCTGGGCAGCTGTCTGGCCGGCGGCACGACGGTCTCCCTACTGGTCAGCATGTCCCGCCGAGGCATGCTCGGCCCGGTTCGCCCCTTTGGGCTGTCCACCGGCCTGCTTTTGTCGGCTGGCCTCGTGCGGGCATTTATTGGGCGCGTCGAGACCTATCCGTTTTTACTTGTCGCGGTGGCTGCCTATGTGTGGCTGGCTTTGCGCTTTCTCCGCAATGGACGCGGTTGGTACCTCACCTGTTTTATGGCCGGCATCGCGGTTTGGCTTCACGCAGCAGCCGTAGGCCTGGCATTGAGCCTGGCTATTTTACCCAGGCTCGCCTCAAGCGACTTGGCCTTCGGGCGCTGGTGCGGACTGCTCTTCCGAGGTGCGCTCGTCGCCGCCTTGCCATTCCTGGCTTTTATTGCCGGCGCGATTGCCTTCGGCGACGACTTTTCGCTCAACGAATCGATAGCCAGCGCGGTGGAGATCCTTGGGGGCAACGACGCGGAAACAGCCAGGCGTTGGTGGGTCAGGGGCTGGGGGGGAGAACCCAGCATCGGTACGGACGTCGTGTTCGCTTCGCGGGCGCAACTCAAATACCTGGCGAACGCGGCCTTCATCTTGTGCCCGTCTGCGATTCCGGTTCTTGTATTCCTGTTTGCCATCGGCAGGCGAAAGCTCGGAAGGGACACCACTGCGCTTTTTCTGGCCGCCCTGTGCCTTCCCCTTATCGTCTATGCCTTCGCACTAAGACCGTTTTGGGGACCCTATGACTGGGATCTTTTCTCGATTACGGGCTTCGCCTTGATTCTCTTCCAAGCGTACGCGCTGGAAATTCTCATCGAACCTTCGCGGTTGCGTCATATTGCAGTTTGGCTCGTGAGCTTTCAGATGTTTTTTGTAGCCGCACCCTTTGTGGCTTTGCGAGATATACCCGAGCGCGATGCAGGTCCCTTCTTTCAGGATGGGTATATGTCCCTGGGCATCGGGCGGGCGAGCACCCCGCCTCTTCCCGCCCTGGCACCCTGGCTCTAACGGGTGGCTTGGGGGTGGCTTGGATGTTCTTGTTCTTATCCCAATATCCGTAACCGGAACTGCGCTTATCTCACAGCCGGACGCGGAGGAAGACCCTCATAGATCGCCTCTACCCCGCGCTGAACCGCCACGCACTGAGGGGATAGGACATACAAGCTGGGTTCTGGCACAACGTCCGGGTATGGGGCGGGCGGATGACTGAGGATTCACTGCCGCTTCAGGAACTCAATGATGTTCGAGGAACCTTTGCCCGGCCAGCTGTGATCGCCCTTGAAGGAACAAAAGACGGTCTCGTAACGGCAGTTCTCCGCCGATACACAACCGCTGCTGACAATCTTCGGCGGAGTTTCGCAGCCATTCTGCTTGACCCAGTGGGCAAAGCTCTTCTCTCCTTCCGTGTAAGCCACCACACGGTCCCGAGTCCCGTGGCTCACCAACGCGGGCAGCGATCCATCGCACGTCTTCGCCCATAGCCCACCGGCCACAGGAGCAATCGCCGCAATGGACTGACTCCGAGTGCAAGCCAGCAGATTGGAGAAAAAACCGCCGTTCGAAAAGCCGGTGCTGAAAACACGCTTCGGGTCCACACAGCCCGTTTCCATCAGGTCTTCGAGCAGTCGGTCGAAGAACTCGAGATCACGATCGTCGAACTCCCCTTCGGAAGTCTGCCAACCGGGATGCGAGGAAAAACCAAGGCCTGGAAATCGACGTGGTTCACCCTCCGGTGCCACAACGATGGCTTCGGACCAGTCTCTTTCCGGGTCGATGATGCGCATCATGCTCTCCGGCCTACCCCCCCACCCATGCCAAACGATGACAACGGGCGAACCCACACCGACACGAGGCCCGGCCTCCACGAGTACGCGGCGGTCAAGGCCCGCAGCCTGGATATGGCGAACACTGCGGCCCGGCTCGAGGGAGCATGTCGCTTCCGGCTCTGCGGCCAAAACTCCTCTGGACCCGATGCCCGCCGCGAGGAGACCCAGCAACGCACCCAGGAGAGTGATTCGGATTCCCAAGCTCGTCAGTATACTGCCGTCCCGGCCCACAAGCCCTATGGCGAGCAAGAACGCCGTGCTGGGGTCGGGGAGGCGGCGAAATAGGCGATTTAGGCGACTTGTGTAGGACTTTTGTATAGGGGAGGGGCACACCCTCTACGCGCCGTTTTACGGCTGTGAGAGAGTAGAGCTTCTATTTTTCTTCCCCTCTTAACCTCTACTCTACATGCCCAAGGGTGTAAAAGAGCCTTTGGAATTCCTATCCGCAACCGACAATCCACTCTTACACTGGATTCAGGCGCACCATCAGTTCACTGAAGCCCTTTATAAAGCTGGATCGAACCCGAACCGGCGGTTCGACAACCTCCACCTTGTTAAAGCGTTTGAGAATCTCTTCCCAAAGAACGCGGAGCTGCATCTCGGCCAGCCGGTTTCCGACACAGAAATGCGGGCCCCAGCCGAAGGAGAGATGCTGTTTTATATTCTTGCGGTTGAGGGGATAGGACATACAAGCTGGCTTCCGGCACAACGTCCGCGCCTGGGCGTGATGTTAAATCCCTAGGGGATCCCGTGACGGGCCCCTTGAGCAATTAAGCCTGTGTGTCGGTTTCATCGACCTGGTATTGCAGGTCGATGAGGTTGAGGGGCAGTCTGCGGATCCGGAATCCGGTCGCGTCGTAGATCGCGTTGGCGAGGGCAGGGGCAATGCCGGGTGTGCCGGGTTCGCCAGCGCCCCCCATTGCATTGTCGCTATTGATGATGTGCGTTTCGATCTCCGGCGCGGCGGACATGCGCAGTGCCTGATAGTCGTTGAAGTTGCTCTGCTTGACGGCACCATCTTCGATCGTGATTTCGCCGTAGAGCGCTGCGGTGAGGCCGTAAACGATGCCCGACTCGATCTGCGCCTTGAGGCCGTCCGGAGATACGGCGAACCCCGGGTCCACGGCAGCCACGACCCGGTCGACCTGGGGTTGGCCGTCGACGACGGTGACTTCGACCACTTGTGCGACGATTGTCCCGAAGCTCTCCTGGAGCGAAATGCCGCGGCCTTGGTCCTCCCCCAACGGCCGCTCCCAGTCGGCAGCTTCGGCAGCCCTTCTCAGGACCGCGAGTTGTCGCGGTTTGTGTAGGAGTCGCGCGGCCCGGTACGCGTAGGGGTCCTGGCCGGCGGCCGCGGCCACTTCGTCGATGAATGATTCCGTAAAGAAACCGTGCTGCGAATGGTCGACGCTGCGCCATGCGCCGAAGGGGATGTGGGTGGGGCTGCTGACATGGCCTATGTCGCGCGCCGCGACCATATAAGGGATGAGCGGCGCGTCGACGGGCTCATGCTTGTCCACGTAGGTATTTTCCCAAGCCGTGAGGTTGCCTGCCTTGTCGAGCGCGGCGCGGAAGCGGCTTTGGACCGCCGGCCGGTAGAAGTCCTGTCGGACGTCCTCTTCCCGGGTCCAGATCAGCTGCACGGGCCGTCCCACTTTCTCTGCCAGCAACGCAGCCTGAATGGCGTAGTCGGCGCGAGATTTTCGCCCGAAGCCACCGCCCATGAAGAGGTTGTGCAGCGTCACGTTCTCGATATCGAAATCGAGGGCGGCCGCGATGGCTCGCCGGAAACCCAATGGACTCTGGCAGCCGACCCAAACTTCGCAACGACCGTCTTTTACCTCCGCGGTGGCATTCAACGGTTCCATACAGGTGTGGGCCAGATAAGGGACGTGATAGTCGGCCTTAATGACTTGTGCCGCACTTGCCATGGCGGCCTCGAGATCACCCTCTGCAACGTCGGCCTCGCGATCGACCGCGGCGCTGATGTCCCGATCGAATTGCTCAAAGATGGATCCGCTCGACACTCCATCGTTCGCGGTATCGGTCCACTCGATATCGAGGGCGTCGATGCCTTGCTTCGCGGGCCAGTAGCCCTCTGCAACCACCGCTACGGACTCCGCGGAGGAGAAGCCGCCGACGACGGCTTCGACCTTGGCGGGTGGCAATTGGACAACATCCACGACACCTTTGATCGCCCGCGTCTTGGTGTCATCGACTTTTGCGATCCCACCGCCAAAGACGGGGGGGCGTCTCACGGTGGCATAGAGCATGCCGGGCACCCGCACGTCGAGGGCGAAGGTGGCCGTGCCATCGACCTTGCTGGGAATGTCATGTCGTTCCACATGACGACCCATGATCTTGAACTCGTCCTGTGTCTTTAGCTTCGGTGTCGCCGGGGGCGTCATTTGCCCCGCGGCTTCGGCGAATGCCGCATAGGGTTCGGCCCGACCACTGGCTTTGTGACTCAACTGGCTGTCGCGTGCGATTACCTGGTCAACCGGGACCTGCCAGGCCTCGGCCGCTGCAGTTCGCAGCATCTCTTTGATAGCGGCACCGGCGACCCGCATCCCGTAGGCGCCGGTGGTGCGAACACTCAGGCTGCCGCCCGTCACCTGCAGGTTAAGGGCCTGGGCGGCGCGCATGAAAACGCCATCCACGGTGGGGACCACGAAATCCGGTATGTCGACATCGCCGAGCAGCATGCCTTTTGCGAGCGGATAATTGGCGAACTCACTGATGGCCGGGGCTTCCTCGAATTTGACGAGGTCCCAGTCGGCATCGAGTTCATCGGCGAGCATTTGGGTGAGCGCCGTACCGACACCCTGTCCCATTTCCGCGTGCGGGACGATGGCCGTGACGATGTTATTGCTATCGAGTTTCACCCACGTATGAACCAGGGTTTCTCCGTCAGTCGTCACGTGTGGGGACAACTTACCGGCGCGATTGCCCGGGCGAATCGCAACACCAACAATGATCCCACCGCCGACCACGGCGCCGGTCGTGATAAACGCGCGTCGAGTCCACTTATTCATCGGACGCCTCCCTCGTTGGTTGCGTCATCGGTTGCGTCGCTGGTTGCGCGATCGGAGCCAGCCTTGGCTGCGGTCTTGATTGCGGCTTTGATCCGGCCGTACATCCCGCAGCGGCAGATGTTGCCGTCCATCGCCGTGTCGATGTCGTCATCGGTCGGGTCCGGGTTGCTCTCGAGCAGGGCAGCGGCGGACATGAGCTGTCCAGATTGGCAGTATCCACACTGCGGGACCTGATGTTTGATCCATGCGGTTTGGAGGCGGTGGCGTGTGCCGTCGTCCGCGGCGAGCCCTTCGATGGTTTGAATGTCCTGGCCATCGGCCGCCGCTACGGGGGTCACGCAGGAGCGAATGGCGTTGCCGTTCAGGCGGATCGTGCATGCGCCACACTGAGAGATCCCGCATCCGAACTTCGTGCCTGTCAGACCAAGTTGTTCTCGAATCGCCCAGAGCAGAGGCGTGGAGGGATCGATGTCGATCTCCCGCTTCACGCCGTTCACCGTCAGTACTGCCATTGCGTATCCACTCCTTGAGCGACCCAGCACGGGCCTTCTTTCGCATGCATTTTTTGGGGTCGCGCGTCTCTTTCTTGCGGCCCGCGTGGGCGACATATTGACAATGTGAGACAGGATTGTCAATTTGTCGATGTGGCCAATCCATCCGATCTCAAATGCGAGTGGATCTTGTCGGCCGCCCAAATCTAGTTCAGCCGCAACGGTTTTCGACGAACCTCGATGGAGGAGATGGTTTGATGGCGTTACCGAGGACTGATAAAGCTCTCTGATATGTCGAGTAGACGGAGAGGAGGCGCAACGCATGGAGATGTTCGAGGCCGTACGAGCTGACGGGACTCTCGTGGCCTATCAGGAGCGGGATTCAGGGTGCCCGGGCTCCCTCGTAGAGCCGCTCGGGAGCCGTGCGTTCACCCGATAGATTCAAGGGGAGCCGCAGAATTGCTGGGTGACGAGTTTAGTTGACTACCCCTGTCAGAAACCTACTGGGGGCTTAAAACCGTCGGAAATTTTGCAAAAAATTTTGGTGGCTAAGTTTCAGAGAAATTCCCCGACCCCATCTGGGGCCCCGTGCCCTTCGGACGAGCAAAAGCCTGTGTATAGGTGACCATCCATGGCTTCCCAGGTTGACGAAGAAAGAGCTTTGGCGGCTTGGAAAAAGATCTGCACCTTTGAGAAGCCTTTCCTGACTCTCTTTGGTGAGTTCGACATTATCATCGGTCATGAGCGCCTTCAGGACACACTGATCGAGAGTATCCCGGGTGCGCAAGGTCAGCCTCACGACCGTCTTCCGGCCGGACACTTCATTCAGGAGAGTCTCGGAGAAGATATGGCTCGCCGTTTGGTTGATTTCATTCAGGGTCAAGATTGAAAAATAATGACTGACGAGTTTGATGTTTCGACTTTTACTTTTCGTGGCCCTAGGCCGAGCACTCGTCACGGACTTCTCGTCGAGTTTGAAGATGAGGCCGGTACCCAGACATTGTGTGGGAGCCTATCTTGAATCGCTTGTTCTCGGTTGCTTCGGGAGCGAAGGGCTTTTCAAGAGAGATCCTTTGATCGGTAAGTTCGAATGTTTTCATTCTTTCCTCTTTTGTTTTAAACCTTATTGGTGGGCCATGAGTCTCTCGAAAGGAGAGCCCGAGTCATGAGGAAAAGGGTCTTGGCGTTTTGTTTCACGCTCTTTTTTCTGTCTTGTACTCAGGAAAAAAGGCCGGGTGCGGACGTCCTGATCCACAATGCCCGGGTCTATACCGTCGACGATGCGCGACCGTGGGCGGAGGCCGTTGCCCTCCAAGCCGACAAGATCATCTGGGTCGGGGACGAGGTGGACGCAGCCGCCTATCGGGATGCAGACACCGAGGTGATTGATGCCCAGGGCCGCCTCTTGCTCCCAGGCTTTATCGATAGCCACAATCACATTCGCTACGGCAACGAACCGAATTCGGTGGATCTATCCAGTGCAGAGAGTCTGGCGGCAGTTCAGGAGACGATCCAGGCGTTTGCGAGCGCGCATCCCGAGCTTCCATGGATCTCCGGCGGGGGTTGGCTCTATACGGCTTTTCCGGGGGACGGCTTGCCTCGGGCCGAGTATCTGAACGGTCTCACCCAGGGGCGCCCGGCCTTTTTCCTTTCTTACGATGCGCACACAGCCTGGCTCAATACCAAGGCGATGGAGGCCATCGAGCTTGAAGCCGGAAGCGAACTGTCCGCGGAAGCAGAGGTCGTGGTGGATCCTGAGAGTGGAGCCCCGACCGGTGTGATTCAGGCAGTGGTTTCGCTGGGGGAGGCCAATCTGGCGATGAAACGCCTCAGACAAAACTTTCCAGAGGGCGACCGCCTTCAGCGTTCGCTTGAGGCGAGCTTGCTTCAGGCGCTGGGCTATGGGATCACCACGATCATTGCACCCCAGACCGGCCTCGATGAACTCGATACGTTCGTGGCGGCTCGTGACGCGGGTACCCTCAAGGCGCGCGTTCAGACGGCGCTCTTTCACCCGGTGGGTACGCCGGCTTCCGACCTTCCCGCGTTCTCCGCCGCCGCCGAGGCGCTCAATGATGATCGGCTGCGGGTTTCGGCCATCAAGCTTTATGTCGATGACGTGATCGAGGCGCATACGGCGGCCCTGCTTGAGCCTTATTCGGATCAACCCGAGGAAAGCGGAGAGACCTTCTATCCACCCGAAGCCTTCCGGGCTCTGGTGGCGCGGCTCGACGCGGCGGGTCATCAACTCTTCATTCACGCCATCGGAGACCGGGGCAACCGCATCGCTCTGGATGCTCTGGAACACGCCCAGAAGGTCAACGGCCAGCGAGATAGTCGGCATCAACTGGTTCACGTGGAGCTCGTGGCCCCCGAGGATCAGCCGCGTTTCGCTGAACTGGGGGTGACGGCGTGCATGCAGCCGCGACATGTTCTCCCGGAAAGCAATGGCCAATGGATAGCTGCGGTGGGGCCCGACCGTCTTCGATATGCCTTCCCCTGGAAAAGTCTACATGAGCAGGGAGCTCGACTCGCCTTTTCGAGCGATTGGGATGTTTCTGAGATGAACCCTCTAGTGGGCATCTATTCCGCGGTGACGAGACAGGGGCTTGGGGGCGAAGCACCGGGTGGCTGGGTCCCCGAGGAGCGCGTTGATCTGGAGACGGCGATTCGCGCCTATACGATCAACGGCGCCTATGCGAACTTCGTTGAGGGAAACCGCGGCTCGATCCGCGCGGGCCAGTACGCCGACCTCATCTTGCTTTCGAAGAATCTCTTCGAAATTCCCCCCAGCGAGTTCCTCGAGACCCGAGTCGATCTGACCTGGGTGGGCGGGGAGCTTGTCTACCGGAGGGTTCCTCCGGCTGCGATGGATTTCGAGACTGAGCGGCCCTGAGGGGATAGGACATACAAGCTGCTTTCCAGCACAACGTCCGAGCCTGGGCGTTATGTTAAATCCCTAGGGGAGCTCTGTCGCGGGCGACTCGGACTGCGTGCGGGAGAGCCCGAGCCGGATCGAATGATGGAACGCGCCTTCGGCGCGTCGTTACATCTTGTCGCCGGCCTTCTCGAGACCGGCTCCGGTCTTCTCCATGGCCTTGCCAACGCCCTCCTTGCTGGCGTCGTATGCCTTGGTGGTTCCGTCCTTGGTGGCCTCATAGGCCTTGGTGCTGCCTTCTTTCGTTTTGTCCCAAGCTTTCTCCGAATCGTCTTTGGTGGCTTCGTAGGCCTTTTTCGAGCCGTCCTCCGTAGCTTCATAGGCCTTGGTGGTCCCTTCTTTTGTGTTGTCCCAGGCCTCCTTCGAGTTGTCCTTCACTTCCTCCGCCATGTGGTGCTCAGCCTGTGCGAGAGAAAAACCGCCCAGGACGAGCCCGAGGCTGACGAAGGGAACGATGATGAAACGCTTGCTGCGAAACATGGGGGGTACTCCTTGAGTTGGGGAAGCGCCGAGGGTAGCAAATGGAATCTGGGGTCGGGCGGGGCTCCTGGCCCCAACTTTCGCTTCCTTCTTCCTTGCTGGCCGGGCTTTCCGGGCTTGGGGCACGCTCTTCTGCCGCTCGGTCGAGCCGGGGCCGGCCGGGGATGTTGGCCAGTCGGTTCACCGTCTTGATACGTCTCGACGCCATTCACAAGAATCTGGCGGATGCCCTGAGCATGCACGAAATACCCCCAATCTCCCCCCGGCAGATCGTCAACGACGTCATAGTGACCGGCCTTATACCCGATCTGCTCCAAATCGTAGATCATGATGTCGGCAAACCTGCCCGGTTCCAACCGACCGCGATCTGCGAGCCCCATCACGTCAGCAGGGCGCGCACTCAGTTGGTGGTGAAGTTGCTCAAGTGAAAGTTTTTTCATCGCGCGCGAACCAGGAGATGAGGTCCGTTGACCAATAGCCGCCGTTCAACGACTTTGCGTGCGCGCCACCATCGGAAATCCCTGCAATGGCACCGTGGGTGCGAGTGGCGGCGTACCGCCCGTCAAGGAGCTCCCCCTAGGGATTTAACACAACGTTCGGGTACGGGCGGCTATATCAAGTCCCTATGGGGAACGCCGTGGCGGGGCCTTGACCATGAGTCGATGTCGCCGGATACGTTTTCGAAACTTCTCGGCTTGAGATCATGGATCGGCGGTAGCCCGTTCGATGTTTTCCTACTTGCGGTCTTGCCGCACTCCGAATTGACTGATCAAGAGTGCGCCCCCGGTCATCGCCAGCCCCTTCAAGAAGAACGACATCTGGATCGCCTGCATCTCTGCGCTTTCGGTGGTCACCATTTCGAAGCCGTGAACTGTGAAGGTGACGGGGATGAGGAAGAGGGCGATGAGCCAGCCTCCGAGTCGTGCGCCACGGTTGAATAGAATCATTGCGGCACCCGCGAGTTCGACCACGCCGGAGATCAAGACCCAAAATGTTCGAAAGGGAATGGATTCGTGCATGAGAGACGTATATCCGTCGATGTCTGTGAAATGGGTGACCCCGGAAAGGAAAAAGATCAGCGTGAATAGAACGCGGCCGGTCATGCCCACGGCAGGGTGGAGGGGGAGGCGTGAATCATCGATCATGGGGTCATCTCCGCTCGAGGGGTGATTGAATCGTTGGTGGAGGCTAGGCCATTAGAGCGGGCTTCGGGCAGGGCGTCCGGGTTTGGCGTCATGTGAAGTCTCCGTGCCGGGCGAATGCCGGTGCTAAACAAACTTCGCTCGAAAGCGCTCTGCGCCCAGCTTCCCCGACCAAGGTACCCCCCGCATCATGTCCGATGCGAGCCGACCGATCGCATCACTCGTCATCACCCCCCAGGCGTTTCCGCCAACAGAGATCCCGACGCGTTCATCGATTCGATCGATATACGGACTGGCAGTGGATGTATATGAAACGATGCACGGTAGCCCTCGGGCAGGCCCGGGCTCGAAGCCGGGAAGCAGCTGCCTAAGCATGCTCGCGACTAAATCGGGATCTTCGGCGAGCCCCTTCCCTTGAAACCACGGCGTGATCGCTGCATCGCTCGCGATCGGCGTATTGACCGAACTCGCAGTCGCGCCCTTGATATACCAGCGGCCGTCCGGGTATTGGATAGGCGGCATCGCGAAGCAGACCTGGGCGTTCTTCTCGCTTCCGAATCGACAGGTGAACGTCGGAAAATCGGGACGCGAGTCGCCGGGCGCTTCGACGAGCACCACCGTGACGCCATAGAGATGGAGCGCAAGGCGCCGCTTGAGAAAATTCGCAGCGTTCGTGAAAGCGCCGGTCGCGACGAGGACCTGATTTGCGAACACGGATCCGCCGCTGCGCGTGAGGAGCTCGATGTCCCCGGCTCTTGGGTTGAGCGCCACTACCTCGTCATTGACGATGCTCGCGCCGTTCGCTTCGGCGGCCTGGAGCTGCGCTCGAACCATACGTCGCGGGTTGATAATTCCGCCTTTCGGTTCGAGAAGAGCGCGCGAGCCGCTGGGGAATCGAAACTGCGGAAATTTCTTGCCGAGCGCTTCGGCATCCAGGTCGATGGCTTCGACGCCGAACGCGCTGCTCACGTTGCGCATGCCGTCCCAGTTGAAATAGTGGTCGTCGCTGAAATCCTCGGGGCCGATTCTTAGATTGGGATGATCGCGATAGAAAGAGATCCCCGTGGCCTTTTCGACTTCGAGAAAGCCCGGCAGAGACTGAGCCGCGAGATGAACCATCATTTCCTCCGAGCCCACTAGCTCGAATTGACGCCCTTCATCGTAGTGGGACGCGAACGCGCCCTCTTGTTGGGACCAGTCCTCCGGTTCCTCGGGTCCGATGACGACGACATCTTCGGCGGCAGCTGAAAGGTGGCGGGCCGCTGCCGCTCCCATCGGCCCTCGGCCGATGATCGCAAATCCATGTCGTTTGGGCGTCGCGCGACTGTCGCGAACAAATAATGATGCGGTCAAACCGGCCGCTCCCGCGAGAATACCTCGCCGGGTGAGCTTGCGAGTCGGCACCGAGCTCTCCTTTTGCGTAAAGCGAAATAAGCCGACCAAGCCGGGTGAAGCAAGCCCCGGCTCGACTGCGGCAATCTTCTTAGACCGGGTGGAAGCGAAGTAGAAATTCTGCGAAGCCCCTCAGGATGCTCGTCTTGAAGCGCACCGGCTTGCCGACAACCGCGACTTCGCGACAGCGCTTCATGATCGCTGAGGGTAGGGCATTCAGACGGCGTTCTCGGTGAGGGCCCGAGCACGGGTCTTAGGTCAGGAGGCCGCCTGGGCCATGGCCCCTCGAGGATGCCGAATGGGTCGTGCTGGTCACCGTAAGCCCCGAGACTCTCGGCTTACGGGCGGGTTGTCACCCTCAGCACGATTCATCTGAGCGGATTCAACAATTAGGGGAGTGGCAAAAGACGGTGCGGGGCACGCGGGTTGGTCAGCCCCTGCTCTAGCCCCCCAATTACTCGGACCCCGGGTGACGTTCGCCGACCCGCCGCGCTGGGGTTTGACTCCAACTCCTTCTCTGATTTGTCGGGTTCGAGGTTCCAGAAGAGGGCGGAGGATTCCTCGGCCAGTCGCTGCTTCTGGGTGGTCTCTTGGGCCCGCCACTCCCGCCAGTTCTTCAGTTCGGGATTTCAGGGTGGGCGTCTCAGCCTGAACTCTCTAGAATTTCACGATTGCGCCGAGCGATATGGTATCACTGGGGCTGGCAAATCTTAGTCTCCTACTTTCTTGGGGTGTCTCTCTTGCGGACCTTCGTGTTGGCTCTCATAAAGATCGCAATCGGTGTTGCTATTGGGCTTGCTTCTGTTGAGGTCGGACTGCGGAGCTTTGGCATCAGCTATCCCATTTTTTTCGTCCCGGAGCCGATCGCCGGGGCTCGTATGTGGCCGAACTTGAAGGCATGGTTTACCCATGAAGGACGGGGGTACATCGAGGTCAATTCGATCGGTTATCGCGACCATGATCACCCGAAGCGCAGGCCCGATGGGGAGTTTCGCTTCGCTCTGCTGGGTGATTCGATGACCGAAGCGTTGCAGGTACCCTTCGAAGACACTTACTGGAATGTCGCCCGACGCGAGCTGCAAGGGTGTGAGGCACTATCGGGGCGCACTCCCGTACCATTGAACTTTGCGATTTCGGGATTCGGAACTGCTCAGCAACTCGAGGTCCTGCGTAACATCGTCTGGGACTACGATCCGGATCTCGTACTTCTGGCGTTCGTGCCCAATGATATAACGGACAACCACCCTGCCTACGGCTCTACCCATCTGAAGCCGTACTATGTCTTCGACGATAGTGGTGCCCTAGTACTGGACGATTCTTTCAAGACGAGCCCTGAGTTTCTGAGGCGGATGTCGCCTCTCGTCTCTCTGCGGAGAAACCTGATCCAGAACTCACGGGTCCTTCAGTTGCTCGTGGAGATTCGCACGGAGTACTACCGAAGAACCGGGTTGGCCCAGATGAAAAGCCGGGCCGGTAAATTCAATCAGCCATCCCCAACGGGGACGGTAAGAGAAGCCTGGAGCCTCACTGAGGCGCTGCTGGCTCGCGTTGCCGAAGACGTAGCGGCGCACGACCGTGACTTTCTACTCTTGGTCACGACGAGCGGACACCAGGTCCACCCCGATCCCGAATATTTGAAACGCCGGCTCGAGATCGAGACGACAAGTGATCTCTATTACTGGAACAGGCGGATTTCTTCATTCGCCACCGATATTGGCATCGAACACGTGAGTCTTGCGGAACCCTTCGTCACCTACGCGACTGAGAACGAGACTTGTCTGCACGGTTTCGAGAACTCCGTCCCGTGCGGCGGCCATTGGAATTCGAAGGGGCATCTCATCGCGGGGCAGTTGCTTGCTGATGCTATCTGTAATCAACTAACCGCTGCCGATGGAGTGGAACCGGCGTCCTAGCCCTGGAAGAAGCGTTCGGCTATCGAACGATTGCTTTGCTCGACTAGTTTTACGGTCTCGGCTTTGAACTCTTCAGCGAATCGTTTCCTCGTCTTCTTCTTTTTTGCACATTCTGAACGCCCGAAGAAAAACTTGCTTCCTCCCTTGAACCCCCGCGACGGGGCTCCACCACCCGGAGAATTACGCATGAATCCCACTATGCTTGGAATGAGCGCCCTGATACTGACGGGGTTCAGCCTTGCGCTTTGGATTCGCGCCGTCAGGAATGTGAGCCTGCCAGAGAATCGATCGGGCTATCTCATCCCCCTTGTACTCGCTGGCGTACTAGGGGCTGTCGCTCTGAGTCAAAGCCCTGGCTGGCTCGTCGGAGTCCCTGCTCTTTTTTCGATTGTAATCGCCCTGTTCTTTTCTCTTACATTCGCAATTGGTGGGCAATTCGTAGGTCCCGACGCAATCGCAGTTGGGGCAACCTTGCCCAAATTCACCGCGATCGACGAGGATGGCGAGACATTCGATTCTTTGAACCTCGCGGGCAACCCGGTATTGATCAAATTTTTTCGCGGCCTCTGGTGACCTTACTGTGTCGCCGAGTTACGGCGATGGGAAGAACTAAGGCCCGAATTTGATGCTCGTAGCGTGCGAATCATTACGATTTCGACAGACACTCCGAGGCAGCTCAAAGCCGGTCATCCCAAACACGGGCTTGGGGCCGTGATGATCTCGGACAGAAAACTGGATGTGACGGATCGATTTGGTCTGCGCAATACAGGCTTCCACACAGGGGTTCCTGGTAGTGCGAAAGCGCTGCCAGTCCCGACCTCCATCTTGGCTGATGCCGATGGCAAGGTGTTGTGGATGGACCAATCGGAAAACTATCAGCGACGCTCGGACCCTGACTATGTGCTGGGGGCGCTAAAAGAACACCTGGGAGTCTACGCGGCAGAAGGCTCAGACTCCTAGGTCCCTCGGCTCGGCGGGTCGATCCAGATCGGTGATGACCAAACTCTCTCGCGAATCGTCGCGGGTACGCGTGGATCCGGCTCTATGCCCAGGCGGATAGCATCGTAGGTCGACCCGCGGCAGGTCGAATTCTGGATAGCCCGGACATAGTAGAAGGCGTCCTGGCTCGCATCGAAGTCAGGGTCCTGCCAGGCCTCCATCAGTTCGCCCGCCCCAGTCTCGCCCCGCGTCTTGCACGAGGCGATGTCGACGGAGGCTGCCCGTCACGGGCCTCCCCTGGGTCTTTTGGCGTAGCGCCGAGGCTCGGACGCTGTGCCGGAACCCAGCTCGAATCTCCTGTCACCGATTAGCAGCGCCGGAATGGCGCGCCGCAACTGCCAGCGAGTGCTGGCCAGTCTCGTCAATCCTCCCCATAGGAATTTTCCTGGTAAGCGAACGACGCCTTTCCGGAAACAAGGAAATTTCTTGGAGCATCAGAATTTCATTGACGCACCTGATTCATTCTGGTCAAATTGGCATCAACCGCTACTACTCCTGGGAAGGGAATTGATGCGCTGTAGAGACCTCTTTGCTTGTGTCCTGATTTTCGCAATCATGCCTAACGCCGCGCTGGCCATTGGCACCAACCACCTGCTGAACACCAACTGGGCGACTTCGTCGAGCCAGAACGGTTTCGACCCTGCGCGGTCCGTCGACGGAATCGTAAACCCGCGTGCTGGCGCCGGAATCCCTTGTGAAGCCGGTCAAGACAGCAACTGCGATCGCGGTTGGGCGCTCTACGAGAACGCAACGAACACGTACCAAGACGCGAACGCAGTGTTCGAAACGCTCACTGATCTCACAGACACGGAACTCACCTTGACGCTGAGCTTCCGATACAACGTGTCGTTTCTCCTAGGCGCATTTCAAGTCCAGGTGACCGATGACGACCGTGCGAACTTCGCGGACAACGATTCGAGCAACGGCCAACTCGGTAACTCTTGGACCACGATCACACCCAACTTCGTGAGCTTCGTCGACTATAACGCCTTGGGGCCGGACCTCAGTGGATCCAGCCTCTATGTTGACTCAGCGCGTTCGAACCTCGCCAACGGCGAGTTGTTCATTGCGGCACAAGGGGCCACCTATCCCTTGACCACTTCGGCCGTGTACCCGAATGGCGCGGACTACAACCTTATCTTCGACAACCCGTTTCCGGGTGGTCTGACGGGCATCCGCATCAACGCTTTGTACAACTCCGACCTACCCGTGAACGGACAAACACCCCTCGGTGGGCCCGGTGTCGCAAGCGGGAACGCGATCCTGACCGAAGCTTCACTCCGCTCGGGTGCAGTTCCGGAGCCGACCACCGGCCTCCTGACGGGGCTGGGACTCCTGTATTTGGCTCGACTGCGGCGCACCCCGGTACATAAACGGCAGGCTTAGCCAAGGGCCGCTCCCGACAACGTCCGTCCCGCCGCCGCAACGATTGCGGCGGCGATCAGACCGACCTTGATCCAGTGAACTTCCCTGGACGGCATTCCCTTCCAATCTACCCTGATCTTCGACGCCTCGACTCGCCTAGAGTTTGGTGACACCGGCCCTTGCCAGCTTGGGCATCGGCCCACCCCGTCGAACGCGTGACGTCAATACCTTGCAGGCGATAGGCGAGTACCACGGTTGCAGTTGCTTGATGCCTTGCTCAAAGGCGGGCCTGCGCATCACCTCTGCGGCCCAGCGACGAATATTGGGATAGTTCACGAAGTTGATCACACCGGTACGCCACATCAGAAAATACGTAAGCGCAAACTAAACCCCATGTTTCGCGCCTGAACATCCTGCGTCACGTTGCGTCCTTCATTCAAATTAAGGGAGTGCAGTGATGATAGATGTTCGAGAGCCGACGGAACGGGACCGGCACTGGTTGGATCACGAGGGCAAGCTTTCGGCTTCGGGCCTTACAACGAAGGCGTATGCAGCGAAGCACTCGCTATCGCTCAATGCGTTTTACCAGTCTCGGAAGCGACTTCGCGCGTTAGGTCTGATCAAGCGCACTCGTGCGGTCCGTCGCGAGAAGCAGAATCGCGAGGCGAAGCCGATGGCCTTCT
>Ga0302117_10000301_pt1 | contig 20623 bp, 15 predicted proteins | sample AG5_322_MG_FD_203112 | JGI IMG/M metagenome (GOLD analysis project Ga0302117, IMG submission 203112) | Marine microbial communities from Western Arctic Ocean, Canada - AG5_32.2 | ecosystem: Environmental > Aquatic > Marine > Oceanic | place: Canada: Western Arctic Ocean | collected 2017-10-01 | reverse complement strand
CCTTGGTTGGTGAGCGTTAGGTTTCGTGGCAACCGTTTAAACAAACTATGGCCCAGATAATCTTCCAAGCCTTTCACTTGGTGGCTAATAGCCGCTTGGGTGACAAATAACTCGTCTGCAGCGCGAGTAAAACTCAGGTGTCTTGCCGCTGCTTCGAAAGCACGTAGGCTGTTTAGTGGAGGCAGTTTTCTGGCCATTAATTCACCTCATTCATGCGTTGCATTTTAGATTAGTTATTCTAATCCATATCAATAGAATTAATCAATTGAACAGAATTAGATTTAAGCTAAAAATCAGCCTGTTTTAAAGCAATAAAAACTACCTTGGAAAACAGCTATGTCACGTCGATCCGGTGGCCGTCAGGCCCGTTTAGCAGTACGTTTGGCACCCTTAACTGAAGAAGCCAAACCCGTTCATCCTGGAGAAACTGGTGGCACGTTTATGCCCCTGTCTAAAAGCGCCATGTCCGCTGTCGCAGACAACGCTTATCGCATCTTGTCTGAAATTGGTTTTAGTCGCTCTACACCTCACTGCACAGAAACCATGGTGTCCGCCGGGGCAATTATGGGAGATGATGGGCGTTTGCGCATTCCGCGCAGTTTAGTAGACCATACCTTAAGTATCTGCCAGCGAAATCTAACACTCCATGGCGTAGAGCCTAAACATGATTTAGAGCTAAGTGGACAGCGCGTGCATTTTTCGACGGCTGGTGCCGCTGTGCATGTGTCAGATCCAGAAAACAACACCTACCGTAATTCTGCTACAGAAGATTTGTATGACATGGCGCGTATTGCTGATACCTGTGAACATATCCACATGTTCCAGCGCATGTGTGTTTTAAGGGACATAGACGATCCAAAAACTATGGATTTAAATACCTTATACTGCTCTATTATTGGTAACAGTAAGCATATAGGCACCAGCTTTACTGAAGCAGACCATGTGACAGCTGGGCTGAAGATGCTACACCACTTTGCTGGTAGCGAAGAAGCTTGGCGAGCACGTCCTTTTGTGAGCATGTCCAACTGCTTTGTAGTGCCCCCAATGACCTTTGCAGAAGAATCCTTAGAATGCCTGCGGGTGGGGGTAGAAGGTGGCATGCCCATTCTGTTGCTCTCTGCCGGACAGGCTGGAGCCACGTCTCCTGCGCTGTTAGCTGGCGCAGTATCTCAAGCTTGGGCTGAATGTTTAGGCGGTTTAGTTTACGTTAATGCGATTAAACCAGGTGCTCCCGCCATTATTGGTACCTGGCCCTTTGTCTCTGATTTACGCACCGGTGCCATGAGTGGAGGCTCCCCAGAACAAGGCATATTATCTGCAGCATGTGCACAGATGGGTAACTATTTTGATTTACCTACGGGCACAGCGTGTGGCATGACCGACGCAAAATTCCCAGATTTTCAAGCCGGTGCTGAAAGAGCCTATACCGCCGTAGCAGCGGCCATGGCCGGTGCCAACGTGGTATACGAATCTGCAGGCATGTACGGCAGTCTTATGGGCGCTTGCCCAGAAAGCTTACTCATGGACAATGACGTATTAGGTGCTTGCATGCGCATGACCAAAGGCATTAAAGTAGACGAAGACAGCCTAAGTTTTGACGTAATTAATGAAGTCTGTATGGGTGGTAAGGGCCACTACCTAGGTTCAGATCAAACTCTATCAGTAATGCAAAGCGAATATATTTACCCCAATCTAGGCGACCGCAGCAGCCCTAATGTATGGGCCGAACAAGGTAAACCCGTGTTATTAGAAAAGGCGATCGCTAAAAAGAAAGAACTGTTAGCCAGCTATTTCCCTACACACATTAGCGACGAGGCTGACTTAGCTATACGCGCGGAATTTGACATCCGTCTCACCCGTGAACAAATTGGCCGTTAATACTAGCCGTTAGAGAAGCATATTATGTCCCTACAATCCCATGCCCGCGTTGTAATTATTGGTGGTGGTTCCCTTGGCGTTAACCTCATGTACCACCTTACAGAAGAAGGCTGGACCGATGTAGTAATGATTGAAAAGGGTGAACTTACTAGCGGGTCAACATGGCACGCCGCAGGCCTTTGCCCTAACTTTAATGGCAACCATACCCTGTCTAAAATTCACGATTACACTATCGAGTTATATGACAAAATTTTACCGGCCAAAACGGGACTACCTTCCTCATTCCACAAGTGTGGCAGCCTGCGGGTCGGCTATACAGAAGTAGAAGAGCAATGGTTCCGTAACATCATGAGCCGGGCTCACAACATTGGTTGTGAAATGCGCTGGGTGTCTAAAGAAGAAGCCAAAGCAATTAATCCCGTGATGAACTTTGATGGCGCTCGCTGTATTTTATACACGCCAAATGACGGCCACGTGGATCCAACGGCTGTGGTTATGCCCTTGTCTCAACTAGCCCGTGAAAATGGTGCTAAAATTAGCCGTTTTAACCGCGTCACAGACATTAATATACTGCCCCAAGGTGGTTACGAGGTCATAACCGAACAAGGCAACATCATTGCCGAGCACGTGGTCAACGCAGGGGGTTGTTTTGCCCCAGAAGTGGGCCGCATGGTAGGCGTTCATGTGCCTATTATCAACCTAGAACACCAATATCTAGTCACCGAAGACCACCCAGAGCTAGCAGCCTTAGTCAAAGAACTGCCAGTAACCCGAGACTCCACTGCTGCTGCTTACATTCGCCAAGAAGGCAATGGTTTATTGGTGGGGCCCTACGAAACCCGAGGTTCAAAACCGTGGGCCATCAACGGCATGGATTGGGACTTTGATCGGGAGTTATTTGCTGGTGACTTAGTACGCCTAATGCCCTGGTTAGAACGTTGTATGGAACTGGTGCCTATCTTCCAAGAAGTAGGCGTTAAAACCATCATTAATGGCCCTATTACCCACACACCAGATGACAACTTCTTAGTGGGCCCAGTAGCCGGCTTAACTAATTTTTGGAACATGACTGGGGCCTCTATTGGTATCGCTCAAGGTGGTATCGGTAAATACATGGCGCAGTGGATGGTACATGGCCAAACAGAACTCAATATGGCCTCGTTAGATAGTCGCCGCTTTGGTGATTGGGCTAATAAAAATTATTGTATTACCCGCGCTATTGAATCCTATGAGCGCATGTACTCCAGCGGTTCACCTACAGAAAACCGTCCCCATGGACGCCCTATTCGTACCAGCCCATTACATACGGTGATGGCACAAAAGGATGCGGTACATTTTGTTACCGCAGGTTATGAAAAACCAGCTTGGTTTAAGACCAATGCAGTGCGCAGCGAGAGCGAAACTTGGACCCACAGCGAAGCACATACTGTTGTAGCAGAAGAATGTGCTGCAGTGCAAAACACCTGCGGCATCACTGACATCAGTGGAACAGCCAAATATCGTGTTACAGGACCAGATGCTTATGCCTTCATAGATCACCTGTCATGCAACAAGCTACCCGCTATAGATGGCCGTATTAGCCTCACCCTATTCCATGCAAAAAATGGTGGCATCATGGCCGAGCAAACCGTAAGCCGTATTAGCCAAGACCACTTTGTATTGATGGGCGCTATTGGCTCACAAATTAAAGACCTGCAGTGGATGCAACAGCATGTGGGTGATTATGATGTCACCATTGAAGATTTCACCGAAGATTGGGGTGGCTTATTACTCACTGGCCCTAAAGCCCGCGAAATTCTTGAGTGCATTTGTGAAGACGACCTATCCACTAGCGCCTTCCCTTGGCTCGCTTGCCAAACCATTCAGCTGGATTCTGCCCCTGTTTTTGCCATGCGGGTGTCTTACGCTGGAGAATTAGGCTGGGAATTACACATGCCCGTTTGGCAACTTATTTCTATCTATGAGTCATTAATGCAATTTGGGGAACCTTTGGGTTTACGAGACTTTGGCACTCGTGCTTTTAATAGCATGCGTATGGAAAAAATGTACCGTGCTTATGGGACTGAATTTACTGAAGAAATTTCTGGGTTAGAAGCTGGCATGGATCGTTTCTTGGATTTAAGCCGCGAGTTCATTGGCAGCACTAATATGCTTCAACGCCAAGCTAATGGCCTTTCTATACAACTGGCTTATCTGGTATTTGATGACGACGTGCCTGCAGAATGTTTTGGTAACGAAGCGGTGTTTGCTAATGGTGACCATACAGGTATTATCACCGGCGGCGCCTATGGCTATCGGGTAGAAAAAAGTTTAGCCTTTGCCTACCTAAAACCCGAACACTGTAATGTGGGTCAGGCACTTACCGTAGAGACCTCTGTTGGCACGCGACATTGTCATGTAGAACTCGACGCTGCGTATAACCCAAACAATAGTTTATTGCGCGGCTAACCACTAATACAAATAAAAAACACCGTGGGCTATTACTACTCCACGACTAACGAGAATGTTATGAGCGACACCCAAGTATTGCCAGAAAAAGCCCGTATTGCCATCATTGGTGGTGGTATTATCGGCACCTCTGTAGCCTACCACCTAGCCAAACGTGGCATTCAAGACGTAGTGCTAATAGAACGTAAGCAGTTAACCTGCGGCACAACTTGGCACGCTGCAGGCCTAATAAGCCTTGCATGGGCTACACCTACCCTTACTAACTTGGCCAAATACAGCCACGAGTTGTATGCCAGTTTAGAGGAGGAGACAGGCCAAGCTACAGGTTACAAGCGTATTGGTAGCATCTCCTTAGCGCGTACAGAAGCACGTTTAGAAGAAATTAAACGCACCTCGTCTATATGCAAAGTGTTTGGTGTGGAATCAGAAATGATCAACAACACCCGTTTAGCAGAGCTTTACCCTGGTATTAATACTGAAGGTGTTATAGGGGCGCTCTACACACCCGGTGACGGCCAAACCAACCCCATTGACACCACCATGGCATTAGCCAAAGGTGCCAAGATGAATGGTGTGGAAATTTTTGAAAACACCGTCATGGAAGAATTGCTCACTAAAGACAACGTCATTACCGGTATTCGCACCGACAAAGGCACTATGGAAGTTGACCAGGTGATCCTATGTGGTGGTATGTGGACCCGTGACCTTGCTAAAACAGTGGGTGTTCAGCTGCCTCTTTACGCTTGTGAACATTCCTACATTGTCACAGAGGAAATGGAAGGCTTAACCCAGCGCCCAGTATTACGTGACTTTGACCGTGGTTTATATTTTAAAGAAGACGCTGGAAAAATGTTAGTGGGATGGTTTGAAGACAACGCTATTGGGCTACCCATGGATAAAATTACTGACGACTTCTGTTTTGGACAGTTTCCCTTAGACCAAGATCACGTAGAACCCTATCTTTTGAATGGTATGGAAACCTTCCCACAGTTACAAGAAACAGGAATTCGCACTTGGTTTAATGGCCCAGAAAGTTTCACTAACGATAACCTTCACTTGCTTGGCCCTACCCCTCAAATAGACAAGTTATTTATTGCAGCAGGCATGAATTCCAAAGGCATTGGTGCTGGGGGTGGCGTGGGTAAAATCATGGCCGATTGGATGATTGATGGTTTTCCATCGGGTGACGTGAGTGAGTGCGACTTGCGCCGCCATCACCCTGCCCAACAACACGACGAATATGTGTCAGAACGTATCCCAGAAGCCTTAGGTCATAGTTATGCTATGCATTGGCCGTTCTATCAATACCAAACAGCACGTGACCAGATTCATTCACCACTCCACCAAGAACTTACAGCAGCAGGCGCCTGTTTTGGTGAAGTGTGTGGCTACGAACGCGCTAACTGGTTTGCCAACCCAGGACAAGAAGCCAAGTACCAATACAGCTACCAAAAGCCAAACTGGTTCGACAACAACAAACAAGAACACATGGCTATGCGTGAAAGTGTTGGTATTTACGACATGTCATCCTTTGGTAAGTTTGAAGTGACCGGACCTGCGGCTGGCAAGAACTTACAATACATTTGTGCAGGCAATATTGATGTGCCCGTAGGCAAAGTGGTGTACACCCACTTCCTTAATGCTCGCGGTGGTATCGAAGCAGATCTGACTGTTGTGCGCACTGGTGAGACAACTTACTGGGTCATCACTGGCATTAGCTCCCATTCAAGGGATTGGTGGCACCTTAATCACCGCCTCATCGACGATGTGTTGCTGCAAGACATTAGCATGAATTTTGGCGCAATGGCCCTTCAAGGTCCATTAGCTCGAGATGTGTTGTCTAAAGTTACAGCCACAGAATTAAGCAACGAGGCCTTCCCATTTGCTACGGGTAAAGTGATGGACGTGGCGGGTGTACGCATGTGGGTACAACGCTTAAGTTACGTTGGCGAACTAGGCTGGGAGTTGTTTGTTCCCGCTCAACACACAGCCACAGTATACCGTGCTTTATTTGAAGCGGGTGCCGAGTTTGGCATACGTAATGTGGGTATGCATGCCGTTAATAGTGCCCGTATGGAAAAAGGTTTTGTGCATTGGGGACATGATGTGGGACCAGAAGACACCTTATTTGATGCTGGCCTTGAGTGGGCCGCTAAACCAAATGCGGGTGACTTTATAGGCATTAATGGCTTTAAAGAACAACTTCAATCTAAAAAATCTACCCGCAGGTTAGTGCAATTTAAGCTCGACGATACTGAAGCAATGTTATTCCATAACGAACCCATCGTCATGAACGGTGAAATCGTGGGTTATTTATCCTCAGGCATGTATGGCCATGCCATAGGCAGTGCCATTGGCATGGGATATGTAAACTCTCCTGACCTGTCTCCAATTCGTTTATCCAAGGCTAAATTCGAAATCGAAATTGCCCTCAAACGCTACTCAGCTCAAGCCAGCTTACAAGGCTTCTACGACCCTAAAGGTCTGCGCCCGAAAGCATAGATCTAGGCCTCAGTTCATGGGATTATCGCCCCATGAACTGAGCCATAACTTGTTCAATAACAGCTCCGATTAAATAACAGTCTTCGTCATCGAATGTTAACGGCACACGAAGATCTAGTGTTTTCTCTAAGGCTTTAAGAGTGTTCGGCAAGTGTGGCATGGGTTCAATGTAATGCCAGCTGTCATAGCGACTTGTGAAAGCATTGGGCTGAGCCGCACCAAACCACTTGAGCTCTACACCTTGAGCTACGCAGGCAGCAATAAAGTCAGGGATTTGCTCTACGTCTAAGCCTGTTGCCCGAAACTGAAGAGAGCTACCCACAAAAGACTCTCGCTTGTCTCTAGCAGGAATATCCAGCCCCGAAATCAATGCAATAGAGCTGTGAAGGATGTTATATCGCTGATTCCAGCGCTCACAGTTTTTATCTAACCCTGGTAATTGTGCTAGGCCTATAACCGCACGTATATTATCCATGCGGCCAGACATATTGGCACTGGTTAAACGTATTTTTTCAAATACCTCTGGTGCCGGTGCTGCACCATGGCGTTCGTAGAACATATAGGATCCAGAATGCATAATGAGGCGGGCCGCTACTTCTGCATCATCAGTTACTACTAAGCCACCTTCACCAGTGTTCATGTGTTTATAAGTCTGTAGGCTAAACGCCGCTACCTGACCAAAATTTCCAGACTTCACACCAGACCATGCGCCACCCATGGTGTGAGCACAATCCTCTAATACCTGCAGACCTAACTTATTACATAAGGCCATAAGCTGATCCATATTGGGAATATGCCCACGCATAAGCGATAACAACAAAATTTTAGCATTGCTGCCCTTTGCCTTAGCCTCTAAGTCGGTCAAATCGAGGTGGTAGTTGTTATCAATTTCCACCAATACTGGTTTACCTCCAGCAGCATGAATAGCGCCAGGTACTGGCGCTAATGTATAGGCATTCGTTAGCACTTCGTCGCCTGCTTGCAAACCCATGGCCCGTAGAGCGATATGCAAACCATAACCTCCTGAAGTACAGGCTAAACAGTATTTTCGACCTTGGTATTGAGCAAAATCTTGTTCTAACAAGGCCGCATCAGACAACTCACTACCCACCGTGTTGTAACGGTGTAATCGCCCTGAATCAAGCAGCTCCATGACCTTTTTTTTAGCCTGTTCGGGAATGGGTTCTTGCTGGGTAAAGGGTTTCATAAACTTCAGTTTTGACATTACATTTTCCTTGGACACTAACATGTCAATTTGTACATATCATCACCCAAAACAAGCATTACATGCAACTACTAGATTCACCCTAACCTATGATATAAATCAATTACTTGAACCCGTAAAAAACATCAACTAATACTAACTTTACAATACACTAACGCCCACTTAATATTTGGCTATAGTTCTATAGAAACAAGTAAAAGAACAGTGTGTAGAGTATTATCTAACCTGCATGGTGATCATCGTAATATTCTAGAAAAAATATCGTGAGTTTCAGTTTCAATGATTAAAAAAATAGGCCTCAGTCTAGCTGCCATAACACTCACATTAACCCTAGCCGCAGTTGCAGTGGGCTATTATTGGTATTCCAACGCTGCTGTGTTTGGTGCGTCAATGACACCTGCCCAGCAACGGAGCTACATCACCTCAAGTAACTTTTCAGAAACCCTGTTCATTAATCAGATAAACACTGACATGGACCAAACTTTTGGGCTGATGGCTGGTGCATTGTGGGACTACGTTACTGCAGAGGGGCTAGCCCCAGAGCACAACCTTGAAATAGTTAAAGCTGATCCGTCACAACTCAACAACGCCAACAATAAAACCCAACTCATGTGGCTTGGTCATTCCTCGTTTTTACTACAAACCGCCAATCAAACCTTGTTATTCGACCCTATATTCAGTGACACAGCCGCACCCCACCCTGCTCTAGGTAGCAAGCGCTATAACAAAAACCTGCCTCTTGAGCCAGAACAACTACCCCCTATAGATGCTGTCATCATCTCCCATGATCACTATGACCATCTAGACTACCCCAGCATTATGCAGCTAGATGCCAAGGTTAAGCACTATTATGTGCCCCTTGGGGTAGGGCAACATCTACTACATTGGGGCATAGCGCCAGAGCGCATTAGCGAAATGGACTGGTGGCAATCTAACAATTTAAATAGCATTAAGCTGACACTCACCCCCGCTCGTCACTTTTCTGGCAGACGCTGGGACAATCGCAACTCTACTTTATGGGGAGGGTGGATGGTTGAAGCCCCAGACCAGCGGGTATTTTTTAGTGGCGACAGCGGCTATGGCCCTCACTTTAAAGAAATTGGCCAACGTTTTGGCCCCATTGATATCGCCCTCCTAGATACAGGGCAATATAATTTCCGCTGGCAGGCGATTCACATGCGGCCTAAACAGAGTGTACAAGCTGCGCAAGATTTAGATGCCCATATTATGATGCCCGTGCACTGGGGCGCTTTTACCTTGTCATTGCATCCATGGGACGAACCTGCGGAGCAGACCAGGTTGCTGGCTCAACAGCAAGATCAGGCGTTTGTCATTCCACGCATCGGTGAACTAATGCGGTTACTCCATGAACCCATAGTTAGAGGTCCCTGGTGGCAGAAATACTGACCCAAAGACGACAAAATATTTTGTTAAGCTTTATCAAAGGCCCATAATGCTGTAAAAATTTCTCTTTCTAGTTTGATTATTTTTAAGCAAAAAAAGCCCAGATCAACTGGGCAAAGTCACTTAAAGATACTTGTTACGCATAAACTCATTATGCATAAATAGTATAGACCATGAATCACTTTAGTGCAGAAGGATTCACAAAAAATTAGCTATGAACTAAACGCTACACTCATTATTTTCACAATGCACTTCCACATCGGCTGCCGTAATGGCGCTCATGTTAAACATGCCACGACCTGTAACCGATGGAATAACAATGTGTGCAGGTTTGGCTAAACCGTGAACAAAGGGGCCGATGAGCAGAGCATCAGTTAACGAGCGAATAAGACCTAAAGTAATGTTGGCCGTATCTAGGTTAGGCATTATCAATAGGTTGGGCTGGCCTGTTAAGTTTGAGTTGGGGAAAATGGCCTGCCGCAATTCTTCATTCAGGGCTGTGAAAGAGTGCATTTCACCTTCAATTTCCTCATTAGGATAACGTTCACGTAAGGTAGCAGAGGCCTGGCGCATTTTATTAGCTTGGGGGTCATTAGAAGTGCCAAAGTTAGAGTGGGACAAAAGTGCCACCTTGGGTTTAATACCAAACTGACGTACAAAGCCCATGCTGGCTTCAGTGGAGGCAACGATGTCTTCTGCAGTTGGGTCTACGGTTAAGAACGCATCTGCTAAGAATAACGGACCACTAGGCAATAATAACGCACATACGGTAGACACATGGGTGTCTGGGGTCTTTGGGCCAAGCACTTGCAGTAGCGTTTTAAAGTGGGTATCAAAGCGCCCTACTTTGCCACAAATCATACCGTGTGCTTCATCCAGGTCCACCATAACAGAAGCCAACGCAGTGCTATTATTACGCATTTCTTGTTTGGCGCTGTCTATTGAGATCCCTTTACGTGCTACTTTTTTGTGATAGTGCTGCCAATAACGATCGTGTAAGTCACAATCTTTAGGATCAAACACCTCTACGTCTTCGCCTAATTTAAAGCGCAAACTCAAACGTTCTATAGATGTTTTGATCACACTTTGGCGGCCAATGAGAATAGGTTTTGCTACGGCTTCATCCACCATGGCTTGCATGGACATGAGCACATCGTCATTCTCGCCTTCAGCATAAACGATTCGACGCTTTGGGCCTTGCTTGGCTTTTTCGATCATGGGCTGCATGAACAAACCAGCTTGGTTGACATAGCCTTGTAACTTAACGCGGTAGGCGTCTAAATCTTCAATAGGCCGCGTTGCTACGCCGCTTTCCATGGCTGCTTTAACTACGGCTAGCGGCACTTCTTCGATTAAGCGCGGGTCAAAGGGCTTAGGAATAAGGTATTCGGGACCAAACTTAAAGTTTTCACCAGGGTAAGCTGCTGCCACAACATCTGTGACTTCCTTGCAAGCTAGGTCTGCAATAGCTCTAACACAAGCTTGTTTCATAGCCTCGTTAATCGTAGTGGCACCACAATCTAATGCACCACGGAAGATGAACGGGAAGCACAGCACGTTGTTTACCTGGTTAGGGAAATCAGAACGTCCTGTAGCAACAATAGCGTCGGGACGCACTGCCATAGCTAGTTCAGGCATAATTTCTGGCGTAGGGTTAGCCATGGCTAAAATAAGTGGTTTTGGGGCCATGGTTTTTACCATGTCTTGGGTTAACACACCGGGCGCAGATAGCCCCATAAACAGATCAGCATCAACCATGGCATCAGCTAAGGTACGATCGCCAGTTTCCCTTGCGTAGTCTTCCTTCCAGGGATTCATTCCATGATCTCGGCCTTTATAGATAACGCCTGAGCGATCTATCAAGGTGACTTGGTCACGTGGCAAACCCATACTCACAAGCAAGTCTAAGCAGGCAATGCTGGCCGCACCAGAACCTGATCCTACCACCTTGATGTCTTCTATGTTCTTTCCTACCACTCGTAAGCCATTATAAACCGCAGCCGCAGCAACAATAGCTGTACCGTGCTGATCATCATGGAATACAGGGATATTCATGCGTTCACGTAGCTGCTTCTCTACCAAAAAACATTCTGGTGCTTTAATGTCTTCTAGGTTAATAGCACCAAAGGTAGGCTCTAACGAGGCGATGATATCCACTAGTTTATCTACTTCGTTTTCTTGAATTTCAATATCAAACACGTCGATATTAGCAAACTTTTTAAATAAAACGGCTTTGCCTTCCATCACCGGTTTAGATGCCAATGGGCCAATGTTACCTAAGCCAAGCACTGCTGTACCATTAGTAATTACACCCACCAAGTTACCACGGGCAGTAACTGCTGCTGCCATATCCTCATCTTCTACGATCGCTTCACAAGCATATGCCACACCAGGGGAATAAGCGCGAGCAAGGTCACGTTTATTAGCTAGCGGTTTTGTGGGTTGAATACACAATTTACCGGGTGTTGGGTGAGTATGGTAGCGCATGGCGCTATCTTTGAGAGACTCAGGCATGAAGTTTTCCTTGGCGGTAGTTAATTAACGGACAGCAGCAGTGTCGGCTTGGTGTATAAAAAGGTCGCATATGGTAACGCGTTTGGAGTAAGATCAACAGGACTGAGCGCTATAAAATGCTAGATAGTGGTGATTTATGTGTGACTAAAGTCTAATAACTCACTAAGCTAGTACTGGAGTGTTTTTAGTAGACTGCCACACCTATTTTGACTCTCATCAGATCTCTCTGGCCATGCTATAAAACTCTTTATTAGGCCGCATTGAGGCAAAGTTGACCATAGGATTGCCGAGCCCGAAAAAGGCTGTAATGGCAGCAATGTCCCAAATGTCATCATTACTAAAGCCATGACCTTTCAATACCACAAAATCCTCATCGACTGTTGCTTGAGCATTATTGGATGTGGTAACAATGACCATTTCTCTTTCAGCTTGGCTAACCTAAATAACCTAGGTAATAGTTTAGTTATGGTCTGTACTGTGCGTGCTTGAGTGATCTGCCATGGTATTGTCATGTGATGATTTAGGCTGTTTAGACTTATCACTAATCCCTATAACCAAAGGTTCATGCAGTCGATCAATAAATGGGCTGGAAATATTGTAAATGAGCCTCCAGTCACCTGCCATTTCTAATACCAGAACAAACTCATACTGGCCCGTTAAACCGGCAACGGGCGTCGCTATGATTTGCCTCATATTGTGTGCCATAGGCATGGAGGGCATATCTGCACTGACACTAATGCCAGCATTGCTGACTGGTTTGCTATGGACGGATAGATTAACCATGCAGGCATAGGTTAATGCCTGTTCATGGGGCATACAACTAGTCTGAGTTTTGGCCATATTAGCCTGTGCAATACCACTGGCCATTGTCAGGGCCAAAGCATAGGTTATGGTGTTTTTCATTATTATTCTCCTAGTTCAAAGTTGCCATTATTAATTATTTTATGCTGTTCAATAACTGTGCCAGTGGGCACCATATGTTCACCAGTAACCAAGACGCCAATTCCCCTGCTCCGCAGATCGACAAGCACTTGCCAAACCTGCTCTCTAGGGCCATCCGACAGGCCCATCAATGGCTCATCAGCTAATAGGTAACGAGGTTTAGCAAGCATTGCTCTAGCCATGGCGAGCATTTGTGCCTGACCACCACTCAAGACATAGGCTGGCTTATCTAGCAGCGGTGTTAGCTGTGGAAAATACTCAAGTGCTGTTTCAATGCTGCCCCTGACACCTGCTACGTGGAGGCCAAACTGAAGGTTGTCCCGCGTTGAAAGACGCCCAAATAACTGTCGCCCTTCTGGCACCAGCACCACTCCCGCCTGCAGCAACCGGGCTGGACTGCGGCGAGTTATCAGGCGCTGATCAAGCCAGACCTTGCCCTTTGAAGGTACCGCTCCAATAATCGCTCTGAGGAGACTGGATTTACCTGCGCCATGGTGCCCCTCAACCACACTAATTGTGCCCTCAGCTATGCATAGGCCCACCTTATTTAAGGCCGTAAGCGCACCGTATTGAACCGTTATTTGGTCAAGTTTTAACATCAACCACCCTCTTAACTAGCCCCCGATTAAGTTTCATTTCGACTATAGAATCAGTAATGATGGCCATAAAGTCTAACCTGTGCTCTACCACCACCAAAGCCGTTTTTTGTCCCAGTTGTTGCTGCAAAAAAGCACCAAATTGATCTAGTTCGTCGACCGTCAAACCAGCCGATGGTTCATCTAAAAAAAGCACTTCTGGGCTAACCACTAGGCCCCTTATAACTTCAGCTTTACGCAGCACAGGTAGAGGGATCTCGTCTGGAAACAGGTGCAAGCTTGCCTGCAAGCCACTCAATCTTATTAGCTGGGTCAATCTTATTTTTGATTCAGGAGCCCGGGCCGCGAACAGTAATTGTTCTCCCAGATTGGCTGTTGTTAAAAAACGAGTAGTTTGAAAAGTTCTCTGAATACCTGCGTGAGCGAAGGCCCAGGCAGGTCGATATGTCAATATTTTTTTGTTGAGATGAATATGACCTGAATCAGGTGTCAAAAAGCCTGTAGCAATATTAATTAGGGTTGACTTACCCACCCCATTAGCACCAGTAATGCCTAGGCGCTGCCCAGGCCTTAATGTTAGACATATATCGGTTAGTACATCAATCCCACCAAAGGATTTTCCTATGCCTTGAAGACTATACATGGCGGTTTCTCCAACGGCTTTTTAGGCGAGACACTAGCCTTGGGCTAACAATACCTTCAGGTCGAAACACCAGCAACAATGCCACCAGACCACCAAAAATAATCATCCGGTAGGCTGCCAGTTGACGAATACTTTCCAGCAATCCTATGTCTAGAACAACCCCTAATAGGGGACCCATTGCCGAACCGAGACCACCAATAATGGCATAGGCTAAGCCATGTATTCCCAGCATGACACCAAACATAGCTGGCTCAATATGGGTATTAAAAAGGGCAAATAGGCCACCACCAAAACCTGCCACAGCGCCAGATAAGGTAATAAAACTAAGTCGGTACCGAGTAGGGCTGAGGCCCTGGGACTGAGCTAGAATAGGGTCATTACCCACCATACGCGCGCCTAACATGATCCGGCTGCGCTCTAGACTAAAGAGTAATATCAGCAGTATTGTCAGACACGTTGCTGCCAATAATAAAAAATCCACCACCTCATAATGATTCTCAAAAATCCAGCGGATGTTAGAAAACCCTTCCGGACCATCGGGACCTATTATACGTCCATCAATATTCTGGGTGAAACGAATGTGCAACAAAAAAAAACGTAGTAATTCAGCAAAGCAAAGGGTGCTAATAGCAAAGTAGATACCTGACAAACGTATAGTAAGCAGCCCTAACAACAGAGCACAGACTGCTCCACCTATAGCCCCAGCCAATAGCCCCCAAAAAATATGAGCGCCAGCCAGAGCTGTTACTGATGCGGTAATATAAGCACCAATGCCAAAAAAAGCCTGTTGCCCAAATGAGACTTCACCAACCACTAGCACCAGATAAGCAGAAAGAGCCAAAAATGCAATTAACGTCATATTGGTCAATACAGAGGCAAGGTAAATATCCATCGCTTAAACTCGGTCCCGAGCTAGGCTATCGGTACGATAAATTTTAACTCCCATTAGGCCACCTGGCCTTATGATCAATACTAGAAAAACTAAACCAAAGGTCACCATGTCACGAAACTCAGCACCCAGTGCAGCCCCAGCATGAGTTTCGACAAGACCCAGTATAAGCCCTCCAAGGACAGCTCCCATTAATGAGCCTACACCACCAATAATCATGGCTACAAGGCCTTTAAATGTGCTCCATAAGCCAAACAAAGGCGTCACATAACCATCTGCAGACAAAATCATGAAGGCTGCCACACCACCTAAAATCCCTGCCAACAAAAAGATTATAAAACCCAACCAAGGCACCTGAGCACCCAACAAGTGCGCCGTTTCCGGACTGTCCGCCGTGGCCCTAATCAAAAGCCCAAGGCGAGTTTTATAAAGCAACAGATACAATAAGAGGATGCTAACTAAGGCTATAGCAAAGTGCAGCAGTTGATCACCACGCACAAAAATTTCTCCCCACCAAAAATTTGGCACCTCAAGCCCCTGAAATGCGTGGGTTCTCTGTGGTAAAAGTTGGGATGAAATTTCGTCCAACTGCATCCACACAGCGAAACTAGCAACCATTGCTGTTAAAGCTCCATGGCGTTTGCTGTGGGGGGCAAAGCACAGACGTTCTACATAGGCAGAGGCTAGAGCCACTCCCACTATCGTAATTAGAAACAGACCCCAAGCACCCCATCCAAGTATGGGTTCAAGGTAAATAGCTAGGGAAGCGCCAAATAGCAGGCAGGCTCCAAAGGCAAGGTTGATTCGGCGCATGATGCCAAACACTAAGGCAAAACTTAGTCCCAGTAGCGCATACGTAGATCCTATCATTAGGCCATCAAGACTTGTTTGCAGCATATCCATCAGCACCACCCTATATTCTAGCCACCACCAAGGTAAGCCCGCTTAATAATATCATCATCCTTTACCTGATCTGGTGTGCCACTAAAGGTGACCTTGCCCTGATCTAATAAGTAGAAATAATCTGCGACCTGCAAGGCTTTAGTGGCATTTTGTTCCACCAAAAGGATAGACATACCGTCCTCGTTGAGCTGCTTAATAATGGCAAAAATTTCATCCACAATAATAGGTGACAAGCCAACAGAGGGTTCATCCATCAACAATATACTTGGTCGTGACATTAATGCACGTGCCAAAGCCAACATCTGCTGTTCACCCCCAGAAAGGTTACCTGCTGGCTGATCGTGGCGATCTTTAAGGATCGGAAAACGGTCGTACATCTTTTCTATGTCGTCACTGACTTGCGTAGCCATGGCTCGACTTTGGGTAAAGGCGCCAGCGAGAAGGTTTTCGTACACTGACAAATCAGCAAATACTAAGCGATTCTCTGGCACCAATGCCAAACCTTTACGCAGTATTTTTGGTGCTCCAAGGCCCGTTAAATTTTGGTCAAGCAAGTTAACTGTGCCAGTATCTGGAGTCAAAATTCCAGCCAAGGTAAACATAAGGGTAGTCTTACCTGCACCATTGGGGCCAAGGATACAAGTCACTGCGCCTTTCTTGGCCTCCAACGAAACCCCCTTCAAAGCCTTAATGAGTCCATATGAAGTAACCAAATTGTTTACACTCAACATTAGCTAACTCCTCCATGGGCGTTTTCTGCCGATCCAAAATAAGCCTCTTGCACTAGCTTGTTATTCTGAATTTCGATTGGAGTACCCTGTGCTATAGGCTTACCAAAGTTCAACACTGTAATGCGGTCAGTCACATTCATCACCAATTCCATCACATGTTCCACTAGCAATACAGTCATACCCATTTCCTTCATAGCCAGCACTCGCTGACAAAGATCTTTGATCTCAGCAGAGTTCATGCCCGCTGCCGGCTCATCTAAGAGAATTAGCTTAGGTTTGGATGCCATCGCCCTGGCTAGCTCCAAACGCCTTTGTTCGCCAAAGGCGAGATTACCCGCAAGATGGTCTGCTTTATCGCCCAAGCCCGAGAACTCTAATAATTTCTGTATTTCCTGTCGACGTGCTGGCGAACGGCCAAACCAGTTAGATACCCAGCCCTGTTCTTGGCCAGGCTGATCTCGCCAGGCCACCCATAAATTCTGCCAAACAGTCAACTCACTGAATAACCTGATATTTTGAAAGGTACGGGCAACTCCCGCATCAACCCTGTTGTGGGGAGCGATGGCACAAAGATCAATACCATCCAACAGAATTTCCCCATCAGTGGGCGCAAAGACACCACACACTAGATTCACAGTGGTGCTTTTGCCAGATCCATTGGGGCCAATAAGGCCAAACACTTCACCTTGTTGAATTTTAAAGTCAAGTCCATCTACGGCACGTACACCGCCAAAATGCTTAACTAAGTTTCGTACTTCAAGCATCTGCCTTGTCTCCCTTTGTCAGTCTTAACAGCAGCTTTCTCATGTCTGCCACTAGGTGACCATCGAGCAAACCTTGTGGCCGCATATTCATTACTAGAATAATCAGCAAACCAAAAATAAGGTTGCGGTAATCACCCATAAACCTTAAGCCTTCAATAATAAACCCTTGGATAAATATGACCGCCAATAGTGTTCCCATAACACTACGTAGGCCACCTATAATGGGATAAGAGACAGCAAAAGTTGCCAATAAAATCACAAAAGTATGATGGTCAACATAAGTGGTTGAATGAGCAAATAACCCACCTCCAATACCAGCGATAACACCACCCCCAGTCATAGCAGCAACCTTTACCATAGTCAGGTTAATACCTGAGCTTTGAGCTGCAAGCTCATCCGTACCAACGGCCCGCAAAACAGCACCAGCCCGGACTTGGTCCAGCCACCAAAGTGCCAGCATTACCACCATGACCACAAACCAGATGAGGCCAACGATATGTATCTGTTCCCAGCCATTGGCAGCAAAATAACGAATTTCTCTAAACCCTTGAGTACTATCAGGGCCAACTTCAACACCGTTCACGTTAACTCGCCAACTGAGGTTAAAGAAGAACAAGCGCACAATTTCAGAAAAAGAAATAGTCGCGACCACCAGCATCAAACCCTTTACCCTTAACGCTGGAAAACCCACCAAAAAGGCAAAAAAACCAGCCATAAGAGAGCCAAGAATCAAGGCAGCAAAAATATTCCAACTAAAAATAACAGTCAAAATGCCTGAAACATAGGCACCAATGGCAAAAAAACCAACCTGAGCCAGACTTAACTGGCCGGTAAGTAATAATAAATAAGCTGACAGACCAAGCAGTGTATGCACCCCGATAGTCTGAAAAATACCTAGTAAATACGTCATGGTATCAATCCCGGTTGATGGTGGTGCCGAATAACCCGTTGGGGCGCAGCACAAGGAATAAGAAAAGCAGCAGGAATACATAGATGTCACGTTCGTTTACACCACGAACTAGTAAGAAGATACCTTCAGCTGCACCTACTGCGAAGCCAGCAACGATGGCACCACGAATACTACCAAGGCCTCCAATTACGGTAACGATAAGACCCTTTACCGTGAGGGGCAAGGTCAAAAGGGGTGACAGCACGCCTACTGAAGCGGCTAATAGACACCCTGCAAAGCCTCCCAAGACACCCGCCAGAATAAAGGTCGCACTATTAGTTCTATGGATTGGAATACCACATAGTAATGCAGCTACAGGTTGCTGTGAGGTGGCACGTGTGCCCAATCCAAGTTTAGTTCGGTAGAGCAACAGCATAACGATAGCCATGAGGATGAAACTAAAACCCATAACCAAAAGTAAATCACCACGAATACCAAATTCACCCAGAAAAAAATAGGCGTCTGGCAAGATTGCGGGGAACGACAATGGCGAACCAGAAGTTTCGTGAATAATCAGTTCGTCAATAAAAAATAGGGCACCGATGGAAGCCATTAGGGGTGCAAGATGGTTGCCCCTTGGCATGAATCGGAAGCAGGCAAAATAAAGTATCAAGCCAATAACACCCGACATAATGGGTCCGATAATAAAAGCCATTAGTGGGGGTAGGCCAAATATGGTCAACGACATCAAACCCGAATACGCACCAGCAATACTGGATGCTGCGTAGGCTAGGTTGAGTTTATGCATTGCCCCAAAAATCAGCGTAAAGCCTAACCCAATCAAGGCATAAATGGAGCCAAACAGGACTCCGTCAATCAGTGACTGGATTATGTCTATATGGTCAAAATTCATAAGTTTTCACTTCGTACATTTTTGCAACAGCCCACCTTTATGCGAAACACCCATTAAGTGTGGCTATGGCTTATTAATTTGGGCACGAACCCGCCAGTGTCATACCAGCGGGTTCAAAGGGCGTATACCCAGCTTACCTAGGGTCGTGGATTACATTCCATGAACCACTCTGAGCCTGGACAAATACGTAGGGCTTAAGAGCCTCACCTTCGTCTTGTACTCGGGTAATCTTACCTAGCAAACCGTCAGTTTCAGTTAGAGCAGCAAGCCCATCACGAATCTTACGGCGCTCTTGCTCAATCATGGCTGGATCACCAGTAATTCCTACATTTTCGATAACCTGTTTAATGATCATCACGTTTTCCCATACTGCAGCAGAGTGCAAATCGGCATCACCACCATTAGCATTAGCAAGTGCTGCAACTTCAGCAGCGGCTTCTGTAATCGGAGCAAAACTAGTAGGAATAATCATACCTTCGGCTTCAGCCGCACAACCTTTCATAACTTCTGCAGATGACGATGACGTCAAACCTACAATCATCTTTGGTTTAACCTTCTGGCGGGACAATTCTTTGAGCATGCCACAAGTGGTGAAAGGGTGAGATGAAATAATCAAAACATCAGCATTTGAACGTCGAAAAGCACGTGCTTGGACCGAAAAACTAGCATCAGCCTGGAGCCAGTTAGAAGAGTTATTTAACACTTCCTTGTAGCCAGAGGCTATATCACCAGTTAAACCTTCGATGTCACCTGTAGCCCAGGTAAAGCCATGACGCGTAGCCGCTTGCACAATAACCTTAGAGTAGGTTCCATTAGAGTGCCCTTGGTCTGTTTCTGTGCCACCATAAATAGTCTTTAGCTCAGGATTGTTTTCAGCAATCCAAGCCCATAGACGATCATACATTTCTGGCTCGTTGGGCGTGTTACGGAAGGTCCATTGCGAAATCTTAGCCAAGCCATTACGGACTGCGGTATCCGTTAGAATAGGATATTGCAGACCAGTGTCACCAGCATCATCAACCTGCTTTTGGAACACACCAAACATTGCTGCAGCTGCGCCAGAGCATGTGGGACCTATACCAATAAGTGATTTACCTTCAGCTGCTTCTTTACGAGCTACGGCAATGGCCTGCTCAGCATTACAGGCACTGTCACTGTAATTATAGGTAAGGTTCGCCATAGAACCATTAGCCAGCTTAACACCACCCATTTCATTAACTCGGGCAACAGCAGCCTTCATCACTGCTTCTGAATTGATACCGAATGATCTTAACGGCCCCGATTTAGCACCCCAACCGGCAATATTAATTTCCGTTTGAGCAACTGCTGCGCCAGAGGTAAGCAGCAGAGCTGATACTGCACTGACAATTATGTTTCTTGTT
>Ga0302117_10000286_pt1 | contig 21033 bp, 21 predicted proteins | sample AG5_322_MG_FD_203112 | JGI IMG/M metagenome (GOLD analysis project Ga0302117, IMG submission 203112) | Marine microbial communities from Western Arctic Ocean, Canada - AG5_32.2 | ecosystem: Environmental > Aquatic > Marine > Oceanic | place: Canada: Western Arctic Ocean | collected 2017-10-01 | reverse complement strand
CTTTGGGACGCCAGTTTAACACCCAACCTACCCAGCGCCGATTTTGATGCTGTTATAGCTTCGCCAGAAAAGCTAAAAATATGGCTTCAAAGCATCGCATGCTTAGGGTTTGCCAAGCTTAACAAAGGGCCTGTGCAGGTGGGTGCGTTAACGCAAGTGGTCGACTTATTTGGCTACCTTCGAGAGACCAACTATGGGCGTATTTTTGACGTAAGAGTAGAAGAAAAACCCACCAACCTTGCCTATACGGGCTTGGCCTTGCAAGCCCACACAGACAACCCTTATCGTGACCCTGTGCCCACTATCCAAGTGCTCTACTGCCTAGAAAGTTCGGCACCTGGGGGTGACAATGTATTGGTAGATGGCTTTATGGCTGCCACCACACTGAGAAAGGAAAGCCCCCAAGGCTTTAATCTGCTGAGCCGTTATTGTGCCCATTTTGAGTATGCCGGTGAAAATGATGTTTGCTTACACGCTAAACGTCCCATTATTGAACTGTCAGCAGGTGGGCAATTACAAAGTATACGTTTTAACAACCGCTCTGCTGCGCCTTTCACCGACATTCCCTTTAAGCATATGGCAGACTATTATGGCGCCTATCGCCGTTTAGGTGAAATTATAAATGACCCAGCTTTGGAAGTGGGCTTTAGACTTAATCCTGGTGATTGTTTTGTCATCGACAATACGCGTATATTGCATGCTCGTAAGGCTTTTTCAGGTGCCGGTACACGGTGGCTGCAAGGCTGTTATGCCGACATGGACAGCTTACTTTCTCGTTTAGCTGTGCTTAACAAAACCCATAGCAACACCCCAACTGTTTAGGAGATCACCCATGGAGCGCCCTCAAAACACATTAACATCAAACACCATTGTCGCTCACTTATCAGATATTTTTGGACACAGTGGCGCGCAACAATACCTTGGTGAGCCAGTCACTATGGCGCAGCATATGCTGCAAGCGGCGTCCCTAGCAGACCAGCAGGGGCGTTCTAAAACTGTGGTTGCCGCGGCACTCTTGCATGACATTGGCCATTTCACTAATGATTTCGGCACATTTTCTATGGCAGACACTCTTGATCTAAAACATGAAACTTATGGGGCTAATGTATTGGCACCATTCTTCCCAGAAAAAGTCACTCAATGTGTACGCCATCATGTCGCAGCCAAACGCTACCTGTGCGCAACTCGGCCAGCGTATTTCTCACAGCTCAGCGACGCCTCAGTGCACTCATTGAAACTGCAAGGTGGGGCCATGAATGCAGACGAGGTGTGTGAGTTTGAAACTAACCCCCACCTAAAAGAGATTATTCAGGTGCGTTTGCTTGATGACACTGGCAAAGTTGCCAACCTAAAGACCTATCCCTTTGTCTATTTTCAGACACTATTGCAGAGCTTGGTGAATGAGCACTGCGGTTAAATTATTAACCCATAAGTAGCTTTCTAATTTCGTCTAAACTGGCTGGATCATCAATGGTAGAGGGCGCGACGTAGTCTTCACCGTTGGCAATATTACGGATGATCTTACGCAGAATTTTACCTGATCTGGTTTTTGGTAAGCGTGGCACAATGTGGGCACTTTTGAGCACTGCGATAGGGCCAATAGTTTTACGAAGCATGCCTGCAATATCACTAGCCAACTGAGCTTCATCAATGTTTGCACCGGCTTTTAGCAACACTAATGCTATAGGCAGCTGGCCTTTAAGTTCATCTTTCACACCTACCACGGCGCACTCAGCTACCATGTCGTGGGCGCCCACTATCTCTTCCATTTCACCAGTAGACAACCTGTGGCCAGCAATATTAATGACGTCATCCGTACGGCCCATAATAAATATATAACCATCGCTATCTCTATATCCCCCATCTCCAGAGCTATAGTAACCTTTGAACTCTTTTAAATACGCGTCATTTAGGCGCTTATCATCTCCCCAAATGCCCACTAGACAGCCTGGCGGTAACGGTAGTTTGAGGACAATATTACCTTTATTATTGTCACCCATAAGGTGCCCTTCATCAGACAAAATGTGCAAATCATAACCCGCAATCACAACCGTAGATGAGCCGGCTTTAGCAGGCAGCTTATCTAGCCCAACGGGGTTAGCACAAATAGGCCAACCCGTTTCTGTTTGCCACCAATGGTCTACCACGGGCCTACCAATCGTCTCTACTGCCCAGTCGTATGTGGGTGGGTCTAATCGTTCACCCGCCATAAACACTGTTTCTAAACTACTAATGTCATAATTTTTCAACAATTGGCCAGTGGGATCTTCTTTTTTTATGGCACGAAAAGCGGTGGGAGCAGAAAAAACAGCTTTAACCTTGTACTCTTCGATTACTCGCCAGAAAGCCCCAGCATCTGGCGTCATCACCGGCTTACCTTCGTATAAAATGCTAGTGCAGCCAGCCAACAAAGGGCCATACACAATGTATGAATGCCCTACCACCCAGCCAACATCAGAGACCGCCCAGAACACCTCACCAGCGCGCATATTGTAAACTGCCTTCATGCTATAGTTGAGGGCTACTGCATGGCCACCATTATCTCTCACAATGCCTTTAGGCTTACCTGTGGTACCTGATGTATAGAGAATATATAGCGGATCTGTTGCTTTAACTGGCACAGCGTCTACTGCTTTGGCTTGGGCCATAAGTTGTAACCAATCGTAGTCACGGCCAGTGTGTAATATTGCCTGCAATTGAGGCCTTTGCAAAATAACCACACTTGGCACTTTGTGTTGTGCAATGTCTAAGGCTTCATCTAACAAGGGCTTATAGGCAATAATTTTGGCCACTTCGATGCCACAAGATGCACTAATAATGGCTGCTGGTTTTGCATCATCAATACGCACTGCAAGTTCAGCGGCAGCAAAACCACCAAACACCACAGAATGAACTGCACCTAAACGCGCACAAGCCAGCATAGCAATAGCGGCTTCCATCACCATCGGCATATAGATTACTACTCGATCACCTTTACCAACACCTTGATCTCTTAAGGCTCCAGCAAACACAGCAACGTGCTCTAATAACTGCCTATAAGTAAGACTAGATTTGCTGTTGGTCACAGGGGAATCGTAATGAATGGCGACCTGATCACCACGGCCATTAGCCACATGATGGTCTAGCGCCATATAACAGGTGTTCATTACACCATCGCGAAACCACCGCCCAGTAGGTAGTTCGCTGGTATCTACACCCACAGTAGGTGTTTTAAACCATGCCAGGCGCTCAGCCTGCTGCTTCCAAAACACAGTGGGTTGGTTGTGGGCCTGTTTATAGGAAGCAGCGTAGCTCATAAACTTATTCTCGATTAATCAAAATCATTAGGGTGTAATAGTACCCGAAGCAAGGCAGAATTAATCTACGACATTGGAGTAAGACCACTCGCGTTAACCGGAACAATGGGTGGCAATAAAGTCTTCTGCACAAGCAAAAATCAACGTCTTTCGCTCCTCATCCATTTTTTCTAAGGTACTTCGCATAAACGACAAACGTGGATTATTTTTTAGCATTCCCATATTGCGGCTAACAAAACGCCAATATAGGCCATCTACCGTGTTGCACCAGTCACCTTTTTTATAGTCACTCATCTTCAAAATGTAGTTAGACCCGCAAATATAGGGTTTGGTGGCAAAAATACCACCGTCTGCAAAAGTGCCCATGCCAAACACATTGGGTGTCATAACCCATTCTGAAGAATCAATATACATTTCCATAAACCAATGATAAACCTTATCTGGGTGAACTTCACAAAGGGTCATTAAGTTAGAAATAACCATTAGTCGGTTGATGTGGTGGGTATAGCCAAAGCGATCAGAAAAATTGATTGCATCATCTAACGGTGGGATGCCAGTTTCACCAGAGTACCAGCTACTATTTAACGCGCCAGAAAAATTGAAAAAATTACTTTTAAGCTGGGTTTCTCCATGATGCTGATAAACCCCTCTTATAAACTCTCGCCAGCCAATAATTTGCCGTAAAAAACCCTCTACAGAATTTAACGGCACATGGTTTTGTTCGGTATAGGCCAATACCTTATCAATAATATCATTGGGTGTAATTAACCCCATATTTAATGAAGGACTAATGGCCCCATGAAACATGAAGGTATTCTTCTGTAAAATGGCGTCTTCATAGATCCCAAATTTTTCAAACTTAACCTCTAAAAAGTAATCTATGTTCTCTAGCGCATCATGCCGGGTTAGGGGCATCCACACATCATCCATTTGGCCTGGGTGATGAGAAAACTTAGCCGCTATAGTGGGCTTTAATAATTCAACATACTGCGATTCACTGGGTGTGTAAAGATCAGGTAACGCTAGCCCTTTAGGGATCTTTTTGCGGTTATCTTCATCAAAAGACCACTGCCCTCCTAAGGGTTTTTGATTCTCATCCATAAGGATATTGAGCTTTTTACGCACTTCTTTATAGAAGTTACCCATACGTAGCACTTTAAATTTCTTATTTAAGGCTAAAAACTCTTCTCGCTCCAACAGAAACATGGGCGAAGGCAACACCGTTAGAGGCAGCTTTTGCTGCTCCGCAAAAGCTTTTATTCGGGCTTCAAAATCTTTGTCTTCTATTTCAAATGTTATCAGAGACTTTATACCAAGGTCTAAAATACAGGCCGCTAACTTCTGTTCATAGGGTTGGTCAAAGCTAGGCTGCTCAATAGCACCATACTCAACCCGTAAACCATTGGCCTGAAGCTCGTCACGTTTTTCTCGCATAGCCGCTAAAAACATTAGTATTTTTAACTTATGATGCTTTTCATAGGTACATAGGCCTAGATCTTCTGCCATAAATACAGCGCCAGCCTCAGCAGCTTGCATATTTTCTAGGGGAAACAATTGATTACCCAACACAATTAGTAGGCTGTTATTTTTCATATATGTGGTATACCCTTTGTTAAAATGTTTCGCACCAGATGGAGGCAATGTGATGTATTACAGGGCCCCTTCGCTGTCTATTTTACTGGTTTTTTTAGCCTATTGTGTTCGAAATGGTCTCCAGTTATGCCTAATATTTAGCATTCGTTTGTCGCTGCAAACAATGATACAGAATAGGCTATATATTAATTTAATGAAAGCAGGCGCATACTACAAAAAGCCGGGTTAGGAGTTACAGCCGTGATTGATCGTAAAAAACGCTACCTCAACCAAGATGCAGCTGACGTTGCACTTAAAAACTCTATAAATGAAGCCACCATAAGAAAGGCAAGAGAGTACCGACTAAAACGGACGCGCCAGGTGCTGCGAGACAATGACATCGCTGCAGTGCTGCTATATGACCCCTGCAACATTCGCTACGCCACAGACACCTCCAACATGCAACTGTGGACCATGCATAATCTGTCTCGCTATTGCCTTATATTTTCTGACGGCCCTGTCATATTATTTGACTACCATAACTGCGCTCATTTGCACGATGAAAAGCGCTTACCCGATGGGCAACTCACAGTAAATGAGATTCGCCCAGCAATTGTATGGGCCTATTTCGCCGCAGGTGAACGTGCGCCAGAACAGGCCATGCGTTGGGGTGCAGACATTGCCTCGTTAATGCAGCAGTATGGTGGCGGCAATAAACGCCTAGCCATAGACATTTGTGAACAGCTAGGCATTGCCCAGTTAAATAAACACGGCATTGAAACCCTCTCTGGCATGGAGTACATGGAGCATGCGCGTGGCATCAAATCGGCCGAAGAATTGCAACTAATGCAATGGACCATTACCGTGTGCCAAAAAGGTATGGAACGTATGTGGGACCACTGTGAGCCTGGCATTAGCGAAAATGAACTTTGGGCACACCTACACTTTGAAAACATTCGTAACGGCGGTGAGTGGATAGAAACCCGAATTCTCACTGCAGGTGAGCGCACTAATCCGTGGATGCGAGAAAGTTCCGACGCTATGATTCAAAAAGGCGACATCGTCTCTTTCGACACTGATTTAATTGGCCCCTACGGCTATTGCGCTGACATTTCTCGGGCGTGGATTGCGGGGCACGAAAAACCTACGTCAACTCAGCAAGACATCTATGACATTGCCATGGAACACATTACCTATAACATGGGTTTACTTAAAGACGGCTTGGCCTTTCACGACTTTGTAGATCGATCTTGGAAGCTGCCAGACCGCTTTGCCCCCAATCGGTATTCTTGTTCCGTGCATGGTGTGGGCCTAGCTGATGAATACCCCTGTATTTATCACCCACAAGACCACAATAAAGTAGGTTACAACGGCCACTTTCAGGAAAACATGGTGGTGTGTGTTGAGTCTTACACTGGGGGCGTTGGCGAGAAGGAAGGCGTAAAGCTAGAACAGCAAGTACGCATTACCAAAACTGGGGTTGAGCTTTTATCAGACTTTGCTATTGGGTCATTTAACTAGCTCATCGCCAGTATAAGGGACACTTAAATGTCTGAACTTTGTTTTACGCCAGCCCATCAATTACGCAGCAAGCTGCTAACTCGGGAAATTAGCGCCCGGGAGTTGTTAGAAGCCTTTATAGAGCAAACCCAGCGTTATAACCCAACCATCAATGCGTTGGTTACAGTGAACTTAGAAAGCGCAAGGCAGCAGGCAGAGGTGGCTGATCGGCAATATACCACGGGTGCTAAACCTTTAGGATTGCTGCATGGCTTACCTATCGCTGTTAAGGATGTATTTGCAACACAAGGCATACGTACCACCCTAGGCAACCCCCACTTTGCTAATCACACCCCAACTGAAGATGACGTGCTTGTGGCTCGAGAAAAAGCCGCTGGAGCAATTATTTTAGGCAAAAGTAACACCCCAGATTGTGCCTCAGGTGGCGTGACCAGTAACACTATTTTTGGCCTTACCCTAAACCCATGGAACCTAGACAAAACCACCAGCGGTAGCGGTGGTGGTGGGGTTGCTAGCCTAATGAGTGGCATGGTAGCTCTGGCCGACGGCAGCGATATTGGTGGTTCTGTGCGCTCGCCCGCTGCGTGGAGCAATTGTGTAGGGTTTCGCCCAAGCTCCGGCAGAATTCCAGGCCCACCGGGCTCCCTCGCTGATGGAAACACCAGCACTGCAGGCGCCTTCACTCGCTGCGTAAAAGACACTGCCTTGTTCATGGAAGCGTGTGACGGGCCTGATTTACGTTCAGCAACGCCTTACCCTTTTGCTGGCCAGAGGATCACTATGGACGCATTGGATAGTCTACCAATGGGGATAACAGCATCTTGGTCTGCAGAGTTTGCTAAACGTAATATGGAACCAGAAATAAGCTCCTTGTTTGAAGCTCATAGCCGTGTATTCGAAGGCTTCGGGCTGACTCTTTCCAGTACAGAGCTGAACCTTGGCAGCAGTTATAGGCAACTCTACAGTGATTTTAACGCCTACAGTTATGTCAAAGGGTTGCCTGCCCAAGTACTTCACGACTGTTTACACAAAAGGCCGGTGAAACCGAGCATTCAAGCTAATGTTGATCACTACATGAGCATGAGTGCCCAACAAATTTTTAATATGTTTAGAGCTAGAGAAATACTGCGGGTTAACACACAGATATACATGCAAGACCATGCCGTTATCATCACCCCTGCACACAACTGCTTCGCTTACGGGGCCATAGATACGGCTGGGCAAGACTTGTGCGATTGGTCCGCTTTCTACCTTGCACCCCTGCTAGGCTTACCCTCAATTGTTGTGCCTTGTGGTTTCACTAAAGATGGCATGCCCCATGGTGTCATGATCACTGGCCGCTACGGGGAGGACCTGCTGGTGCTACAAATAGCGGCCGCGTTTGAGCGCAACACAGGCTACGGGCAACAACGGCCTAAGTTACCATTTAAGTAGGCTGCCACCTAACGCAGTAATGTGGAGCAGATCTATAAAATGCCACGCACTGATTAGTAAGGGGCCTTTATCCTGCCCCTCTAAGCTATGTAATAAACTATTCCCACTCCATTTGTTCGTAAACGCGCAAGGCGTTACCTGGCGCGATGCCTTCGTAGTTTAGCAGATCGCTAAAGGCCGACTGGTCAACAGTACGAATGTCCACTAGGTCACCATCATTGTCTAAGAATTCACCTACGGCTTGCCTCAGATGAACTAAATAATTATAAGTTTGCTCACTAAGCTTGGGGAGCGTACTTACTGCGCCATGACCAGGAATAACCTGCTGTGCAGGTAACTGGGCCATCGTTTCAAACACCTCAACCCATGACTGACTGTTGGACACCTCGATCACCCCTAACATACGATCACCATAGGCAATGTCGCCAGTAAACAGGATTTTCAAAGCAGGAATATACACCCAACTGTCACCGGGCGTGTGAGCTGCACCTTGATGGCTAATGTGAATTTCTAAACCTGCATGATTTAAAGTGTAGGTTTGGTCAAAGGTAATGTCAGCAGTGACTGGTTCGAGATTCTGCATAGGGTTTTGGCCTGTAGCGCCGGTTAACCCTTGTATTTGATCCCCTGCTCGTTCATCGTGATCCGCAACAGCTGCACTACTGGCAATAATGCGGGCACCTTGTTGAGCAAAATACGCATTACCTAACCAACGATGGTCTTGGCCACCGGTATTGATTACAGTCGTAATAGGCAATGAGGTCGTTTGTCGGACCTGGACTTCAATGGCCTTGGCTGCCTGCGTACCCGCTCCACTATCGATTAAAAGCACCCCTGTATTGCCAACAATAAAACCAAAATTGGCATTATTACCTAGATTCTCAGCACTGCGGTTTCCCGTCTCACCAATAATTGCGTAGACAGGGCCGCTGATGTGTTGAGTAGTTAATTTAGTATTGTTAGCTAACACCATTTGACTCATGCAGACTAAAGAGATGCCAAGCCCTAAAAGAATGACCAGGGAACCATTACGTAAAAGGTTTACCATACTCAGTGACCTCACAATAATTCTTTGATACTACCTAAATAGCCTTAGATCATACACTGAAAGCAAACCGCTTGCCCTTTAGCCAGCCGAAGGAAAATCATGGGTCTCGTTCACCCTCAGCTCTGTGGCTACTAAGGTCTGCTCCCTAACCAAAACACTGGCAGACTAAGTGGGTTGCGGCATAATGCCTGAGTAGCTGATACCACTCAATAAGGCCATGTCGCGGTGCCAGGTTGCTAAATCCTCTTGAGTGAATTTTCTTAAAGCATCATGCCCACAGGCTCGCGCCATCACTTGCATCAAGAGGGTTGAGGATTGAAAAAAGTTTTTAAGTTGATGAGCCGATTTTTCGACATTCAACCGCTGCCGTAAATCTGCTTTTTGAGTGGCGATTCCAGCAGGACAGTTATTAGTATTACAAATTCTTGCAGCAACACAACCGATCGACTGCATTGCGCTATTGGAGATCGCCACACCATCGGCTCCCAAAGCCATGGCTTTAACAAAATCCATGGGCACTCGCAAACCACCCGTAATGATCAAAGTGACGTTACCACTTGCACCCTGCTCGTCTAAATACCTGCGGGCCCGTGCCAAAGCAGGAATCGTAGGCACACTGATATGGTCCCTAAACATTTCAGGAGCAGCCCCTGTGCCACCGCCGCGCCCGTCAAGAATAATGTAATCAGCGCTGGCATCCAAAGCAAACTGAATGTCTTTTTCAATATGGTTGGCACTGAGCTTAAAGCCAATGGGAATACCACCCGTTATTGAGCGCACTCGATCAGCAAATTTTTTGAAATCTTGAGGAGAGTGTAAATCTTTAAATGTGGGTGGTGATATAGCCGCCTCGCCAGCTTTAATACCACGTACTTCAGCAATTTTACCAACATTTTTATTGCCAGGAAGATGCCCCCCTGTGCCTGTTTTGGCCCCTTGACCTCCTTTGAAATGAAAGGCCTGAACATTTTTTAGCTTCGATTCATCATACCCAAATTGGGCACTAGCAAGTTCATAAAAATAACGTGAATTGGCCTGTTGCTCTGCAGGTAACATGCCCCCTTCGCCAGAACAAATACCGGTGCCAGCCAATTCAGCACCCATTGATAAGGACAACTTAGCTTCCTCTGATAATGCACCAAAACTCATATCTGAAACAAATAATGGGGTCTTTAAAATGAGTGGCTTTTTAGCTCTGGGGCCAATGACTAATTCACTATTGACCGCCACATCTTCAAACAAAGGTTTACGTGCCATCTGTGCTGTCATAATCTGAATATCATCCCAGTGAGGCAACGCGTGACGGGGCACCCCCATAGATACCATGGGACCGTGGTGGCCCATGTTAGATAAACCGTCTCTAGCCAGTTGATGAATAAACTCAACCGTAGGCTCTTCTTTTGTGGCGCTAACAAGTGGTATTTTAGAGGCGTCAACTCCCAAACCTGGGCCTTCTTTGCCTATTGCATTGTCGTCAAATTGTTTATGACTGCCATCGCAAAATGGTAAATTTGAAGAATGTTTACACTGACACAAATACGCATCACCTGCCTCCTCTGCCACTAGCTGCTGAGGTTTGAAGTCAGTGCCGACATGGGAGCCATCACAAAAGGGTTGCTGACTCGATCGCCCACAGGTACAAAAGGCGTAGGCCTCACCTTTGGCAAGGGTGACTTTAACAGGTTTATTATTAGCAACTAAAGGTCTCATCTATTATTTCTCTATCTGGTTTATATGCATTTAAGTGCAAAAAAAAGACTACCAAGAGCAGTCTTTAAGGGGCTCATTAACACTAAGCGTCTACTAAACTGACGCTCGGTCATGGGGTTGCATAAAATCAATCACTGGGCCTGCAGGTATAATCAAGGTGGGGTTAATGGTTTCATGACTGCCATAATAGTGGGCCTTACAGTGCTCTAAGTGCACCGTTTGCGCTACACCAGGCACTTGATATAGGTCCTTCAGATAACCCCACAGGTTTGGGTAATCTACAATTCGACGCAGATTACATTTAAAATGCCCTACATAAACGGCATCAAAGCGCACCAAGGTGGTGAAAAGACGCCAGTCTGCTTCGGTAATGGTGTTGCCCGTTAGATAACGCTGCTTGTCTAACCTCGCTTCCAGGGTATCAAGACCATTAAAAACATCGGCTACGGCGTCGTTATAAGCTGCCTCAGTGGTGGCAAATCCCGCCCGGTAAACCCCATTATTAATGTTGGGGTAGATAAACTCATTCAATTCATCAATTTCTGCAAGGAGTTCGGGTGGGCAGAAGTCTCCAGCAATAGCGCCTACACCATCAAAGGCCGAATTAAACATGCGGATGATTTCAGGTGACTCATTACTCACAATAGTATGCGTGTGTTTATCCCAAATCACTGGCACCGTCACACGACCCGTGTAGTCTGGCATGGCTGCCGTATAAATTTGGTGCATCCTAGTGGCTTGGTGTATCGAGTCGCCAATCACCCCATCCCCTGGTTCAAAGGTCCAGCCCTCATCACCCATAAAGGCATTCACCACCGACATAGAAATCATGGTGTCTAGGCCTTTTAACTGGCGGTAGATCATGGTGCGATGGGCCCATGGACACGCCAGTGATACATATAGGTGATAACGATTAGGTTCTGCTTTAAAGCCGCCAGTGCCCGAAGGCCCTGCACTGCCATCTGCTGTAATCCAGTTACGAAAACTGGGGGCTTTGCGTTCAAAACGCCCACCCGTGGCTTTAGTGTCATACCAATCAGTATGCCACTCGCCATTAACAAGTAATCCCATTGTTATCTCCTAAAATCTATTGTTTCTAAAATCATCATAAGCCTGCATTACTTCAGCTTTGGTATTCATCACGAATGGCCCACCTCGGGCAACGCTTTCGTTAATCGGTGTGGCGGCCACTAATAACAATCTTGCCCCTTGGGGCGCTGCCGTTAAACTGACATGGTCGCCATCATCCAGCACACCGAGCCGTTTGGCAGGTAAAAGGCTCACTTTGTCTCCCACCAGCACATGGCCTTCGATGACATAAATAAAGGCCGTATCACCGGCTTTGATCTGTTGTTTAAACTCACTGCTTGGCGCTAAAGTAATGTCCATAAAGGTGGGCTCAATGTCGTGCCTTAGCACCGGCCCAACACTACCTTCATTTGTGACGCCCGCAACGATCCTCACTTGAGTGCCATCGTCTCGTTGCTCTAACGTTACGTCTTGAGCCACAAACTCCTGGTATTTTGGCTCACACATTTTGTCTTTACTGGGTAAGTTCACCCACAACTGAAAACCGGCGAGCAGACCACTGTCCTGTTCTGGCATTTCTGAATGCACAATGCCTTTACCTGCCGTCATCCACTGCACGCCATGGGCCTCAATAACCCCTTCATTGCCTATGCTATCTTTATGGCGCATACGGCCGGCTAGCATATAAGTAACGGTTTCGAAGCCTCTGTGTGGGTGGTCTGGAAAACCACCAATATAGTCCAGCGGTTTATCACTGCCAAAGGCATCTAACAGCAAAAACGGATCGAGCATATTTAACTGCGGGGTGCCGATAATACGGGTCATTTTAACCCCGTCGCCATCTGAGGCTGGCATGCCGGGTGTGTTAAACTGCAGTTCTCTTGATGCTAGGTTGGTATGTTTAAAAGCAGTCATAAAGAGCTCTCTCAAATTTATTTACGTTTGGGCAAACTTTACACGATTATCTAGGGCATAGGCACCTGGCCCATGGGCAATCAACAATAAAAAACCGCCTGCAATAGTGACGTTTTTCATAAACATGATCATTTCTGATTGGTTACTAAAGTCATTGTGGAACAGCGCCGCTGACACCACACAAAAACCGGCTAAAGCCACACTCATTATCTTTGTTTGCCAGCCAATAATGATCGCCAATCCCCCTAATACCTCAAGAGCAATTGCAAGGGGCAAAAGAGCACCCGGCACCCCCATGGCGTCCATATAGCCCTGGGTGCCTGCGAAGTTGCCAATCTTGCTCAAGCCCGACATAAGGAACATCATTGCCAACAGTAAACGACCAATGGGTGCAGCGAACGTAGATAGATTATTCATGATATTACTCCATTTTTGATATATTTTTGTGACTTATTCAGTCCATTAAATTTGCCTTGTCGACCCTTTTGTCAGGGTAGGTTTTGGCTTTAATCACGCTTATAAAGGTTAATTAAATTAAAACCAACCACCAAATAATTATTAGCAAAAAGGGAACAAAGTTTATGGATAAACCATGAGACATTTACATTCCCTATTTAACTAATAATGCTTAAGGTGTGTTTCACCCTTTGAAATCTCAAGCCCAACTTTGCTTTACTTTGATTTTCCAAATGCTGCTTGTTTTTCTTTGTCGGTTTTGGCTTCATATTCCGCAGGTGTTAGGGCATGCCAACCAATACAATCTCCAGTGGGTGATCTGCCGCATCCACATGTACCATTTTCATTTCTTACATTAGTCATGATTTTTCCTTGTGCTCTTATTAAAAAACATTATGTTAAAGGGAAGGGTTAGCAATAACCGTGAGGGGTTACAATTAGTTCTTGCCAACAAGGATAATATACAGTTTGACTAAGGGCGGAAAAACATAAAGAATACGGAAACATTGTTCGTAAAAGGAGAACTATATGGGCCAGCTAGAAGACATGCAGGTGTTTGTGAGGGTTGTTGAAGCGGGTAGTATTACCAAAGCGGCAGGCCAACTTAACTTGGCAAAATCTGCCGTTAGCAAGCGGCTTAGTGACCTGGAAAGTAGATTAGGGTCCAAGCTCATCAACCGCACTACGCGCACCTCTAGCCTCACTGAGGCTGGCCACCAATATTACCAGCGAGTTCAACTACTATTAGGTGAAGTAGATTTGTTGAATGGTGATATAGCGCGTGAAAACAAAGTGTTGACAGGATCGTTAAAGCTGGCTGTACCATTGACTTTTGGCGTTACTCATCTCACACCCGCTATCGACCTATTTATGCGCCAGCACCCCGAATTAAGTATTGAGTTAGATTTTTCTGACCGTAAAGTAGACCTCATAGAGGGTGGCTACGATCTAGCATTTCGTATCGGCTCCCTGCCAGACTCTAGCCTAAAGGCCCGAAAAATAGCACCCATTAAGCATGTTATCTGCGCCAGCCCAGATTATCTCAAGCGCCAAGGTGTACCAGAAAATCCAGCACAGTTAAAGCATCATAAAATACTAAAGCGGCCGGGCTGGCCATTGGCGGGCATGCCTTTATGGGACCTTGAGGGGCAGAAACATCTCGTTAATGGACAGTCGAGCCTTATTGCTAACAACGGCAATGCGATGACGATGCTGGCCCTCACCGGCCATGGCATTATTATGTTGCCAACTTTCTACGTGTGGGAGTCACTACAACGTGGAGATCTAGTACCCATACTAGAGAACTACTCAATGACCACCATACACGCTTATGCAATTTACCCAGCCACCCGCTACCTGCCAAGAAAGGTTAGAAGCCTGATTGATTTTCTTGTTGAGCGCTTTGGTGACACACCCTATTGGGATTAGCTAAACCCGTTATGTATTGGCAGATGATCGTTTGAGAGTAAGTAACGCCACGCCAAAAACAATTACAGCACCCCCAAGTAACATAGTTTGATTAATAGGTTCCCCTAAGAACAACCAGCCACCAAGGATAGAAAATACAGGCAGCAAAAGCAAATACGGCCCTGCTTGAGAAGCTGGATATCGGCCCAACACATGATACCAACAGGTATAGCCAAGCGCTGTCATCACAATACCTAGATAGGCCACAGCACCCCATACAGCGATGCCAGCATGGGTAATATGATACCAATGTTGGTCTTCAACAATGAGAGAAGCCACAAACAATTGGGGGGCGGCAAACACTGACACCCAGGCAATAGTACCCATACCTGAAAGCCGGTTGGGTTGGCTTTCTGTTAAACGGCGCATTAAAGCTTGGCCTAAGGCCCACATAAAAGCCCCACATAGAGTCAAGCTAATACCGACCCATTTGCCCACTAAATTAGGCGCACCGGTAAGAATATAGATCCCCACAAAGGCAACAGCTAAGCCTACCAGCTGGCGTATGGTTAACCGATCTCCCAGCCAAGCAGCGCTAATGAGCAATAAAAATGGTGTTTCAATTTGAACAATTAAGGCTGTTGTACTTGCGTCTAGTAACTTTAAGCCATTATAAGACAACCCATATTGCAGGGTAGAACCAACCAGAGCCACCAGCGCTAACGACTTACGCATACCTTTTGGTACCGGCACAAACCACACCAATAATAAGGCAGTCACTGAAAACCGCAGTGCCATGAGCAAAATGGGTGGAAACTGATCAACTGCAGGTTTAGCAATCACTAACCCCATACCCCAAATAAGCGGCACCATGAGGGCAATTAACACGTCAGATAGTTTCATATGCTAAATTTCAGTTTTGTAGCTACCTGCTAATAGCTAAGTTGAACCTGCAAGTAAAGGCCAATGGTGCCTGCCAAAGGCAGTTGAGCTGTTTCAAAGGCCCTTATCCTCTCCGAAAAATTCTCTGGTAGCAATAATACATAAATTCTATTAATTTTACCTGTGAGTAGGCTGACCAACTTAATCAGTGAAATTTTGGTTATATTGTCATTCACCGCACTACCGTTCACGTCACCCAGAGCAACCAATTGAACATCAAAAGTCCTCAGTACCTGCCCACCTAAGCAACACCCAAAGCGCACTAGACAAAGGTTATAGGCAGCGGTATTGTTATTGGGTGGTTAACAGAACACTTCGATTGGGAAAAAATATTATGGTTAAAGGTTATTTAATTGCATTAGTAAAAATGACTAATAAAGAAGATTTTGTAGGCAATTATAGCTCCAAGGTTGCAGACATATTTGCTCAATTTGACGGCAAGGTTCTAGTGCGAAGCCCAAGTGCAACTCATCACGAGGGACGCCAGTTTGACGTTCATGTAATTGCAGAATTTCCAAGTGTAGAAAAAGCCACCCAGGCACTAGAGAGCCCAGGTTACACTGCAATAAAGCCCCATAGATTAAGCAACAGCGACATAAACTACGGCTCGTTTATGTTAGTACCCGGCCTAAAGTAGCTTTACACCCAATAACGGCACAGTGTCACCCGAGTGAGGCGCTAAGCTTAGATACCCATCACCACGTTATCGGTTGGCCATTCCAATCAAGGTAAGAAAGTACGCCATCCAGCTCGGCACTGGCCATGATCTGGGACAGTTGTGAAGCAACAAATGCGGGTGAAAAAAGTTTGCCACTTGGCACTGAGGCTTGAAAAGGTTTCGATAAACTAGTGTCTGTAGTGCCCGGATGAAACGCAATTAACTTAACGTTTTTGGCGCGTCGGGCATATTCAATCGCCATGTTCTTCAAAACCATATTTAATGCTGCCTTAGAGGCTCGATAGGAGTGCCAGCCTCCCATATGGTTGTCACCTATACTGCCAACTCTAGCGCTCAACGTAGCCACTACGCACGGGGCCCTACCTTTGAGCACTTTAAATAGTAATTTTAACCAGAGCGCAGGCACCACTGTATTGCTTTGGAATATTTCATGTAAGGCCTGCGCGTTAATGTCCTCAAGGCGCTTTTCTGGCCATATTTTTTTTGAATGCAGCAACCCATGACAAATACACACTCTGCCAAAGTTGCCCGCATAAGATTGCAGCTGATCTGCAACTTCTGCCATTGGCTGCTCGTCATATTCCGTTTTAATCCAAACCAACTTACTTGCCAAGTTAGGTGGTACCAGTAGAGCCGCCGATTGCTCCTGGCTGCTCACCGCGAAGACACAGGTGATAGCAGAATCACTTAAAAAATGAGCTACCAAAGCTGAACCTAAACCACCACTGGCACCCAATACTAATGCGCTATTAGAGGTATCGTGGGTCATTTTGAAAGGCTGCCATCTTCACACCGCTCACAGCGAGGCTTGCCAGTGACAAGTGACGATATACGGTGGCGATACTTAGCAAAAAATCGATACCCTAACTGAGCTATTTGCTTAAAAATAGGCCAACGAAGAATGGCTACCCAGTGGCGTTTGCCTACTAAAGCCCATGAGTGATAGGTAACATCTAAACCGTATATCATGCTTCCATCACTCCACTGACCATGCAATATTAGGTCCGCTTTTTGCAGTTCTATGTGGGGAAATCGCTCACTAAAGAAAGGTGCATAAATGTCTTCAAAGGACAGTTTTTTACCACTGTCTAGTCGCTCAAGATGACCGATTTCAGAAGCACATAGAGGGCAACCCCCATCAAAAAAAATAGTTAATTCTGTCAATTTTAAAGCTCCATCTACATAAAGATAATTATTTAACGGCCCAGATTTTAAGGCTGGTAGTCGGCAACAAACCCATTAGTAGTTTACGACACCACATTCAAAGATGTTGGCAGGAAATAGTCCCTATTTTGGGTTATTTTGGGTTATTTTGGGTTATTTTGGGTTATTAACTCTTAGCTGACATCTCGAAAATTTTGCCATAATAGAACCACTCCAACTACCTTAACCGCAAACAATCCAAAAAAAGGCAACATTAGGTCATTAAATGAGTAAAGCAACAAGATCATCTCTAAGTCGATCCATAAGAGGCCACATAGCACTATTAATAGGGCAATATTAGCGTACCTAAAAAATAAGTCCGTATAAAACGAGTAAAGATAAAACACAACAGCAACAATGGCGAAAAATAGCCTAGCGTAACTCAACGACTCTGAAACACCTTTACCAAGCAAGCGCTCATTGTAAATGCTCACAAGATGATATTCTGGGTAATAAGCAACAACCACAGCCCAGACCCCAAAGAGCGACAACACGAGCAGGCAGCGAGCCTGTATTCTTGGCCGAATGTCTTCTAATTTGGTTTCATTAATCTTATTTTGCGGGAATAAAGCGTCCAGCTCTTCTTCCGTCACCCGAATATCATCTTTCATAAGAAACCCTCAAAAGTATCTCCCTAGGGCAGTTGTACTAATTTATTAGCTCTGCTGCTGCGCATTAATAAACCTGTGCCCCTCAGCCCAAGCAACGAGTACTGATCTACCTTTACACCGCGTACTTTCGTTTGATATAGATAAGTATAGTCGTTTAAAAGTAAGCTTCCCAACGAATAGATTGCCTTTATCTACAGCCAGAATACTTGCCTTTTTATCTATACATGTCTTTAAAATTTAGCTTTCTTTATTGTAACGGGCTAAATGACTTGATAACAAGCTTTACATGAAAGATGGCTGTCATGGGGATCAACTAACCTGCTCAGTTAGGACAAACTTAGTTATGGATAGGGTGCGATTAGCCATAATGCTTGAAGATATAAATAACGGTACGAGGTTAGCATCCATAATCACGGCTCTACTTGAATGGAAAGGACTATTTAAATAATTACCAGCATACTAAGGTGCAGAACCACAACGATAATTGTCAGCGACAAACGTAAGCGCCAGTAGGCTTTGCCTATGCCACCAATCACATGTTCCACACATAATAAGCTGACAAACCCAGCCATTAAAAGAGCCACCGAGTATACTGCCCATTCGGGTGCAACATAACTCATTAGCACTGCACACCAAGCACTTAAAGAGAGCATATTACTCAGTAAGACAGCACACTTCGCCAAATACTGTTCATTAACTCTCTGCCCGTGTGCCCATAATGTGCCAGACATAAAACTTAAAATAACAGCACTGTAGGTTATGAACATGTAGGAAGCAAAGTGAGGTGGCACCATTTTATGGTAAAACACTATGCCAAACCATAGTTCACATACCATTAGGCCAAGAGGAAAAATGAATGGTATTAACCCTGCATAACCTAAAACGCGCATGAAATTTAGTAAAGAAGGGGGTGGCTTATTTAAACTTATGGTCATAATTCGCCCTTACTTGTGCTCGATTGCAGCGCAAGAGTACCTCCTATTACAGCTGTTCTCAAGCACCTGGTTGCTGCTTGCTGCACTATCGTGCTGTGTGGTAACTAAAAGCGTAGATTCAGCATACTGGGTTGGACAAGACTCCAGCGAGTATACTATCATCGGCGAGGTTGCGGCGCCTTTGTATACAAGGCCGAAAGATTAATACCAAGGTACACCGCGCATTAATCATGCCTAATAATAAGAAGAAGAAAAACAATGTCCTTTATCAAAAAACATGCAGCTCGGCTGCTATTAGGTGTTCTGTTATTTGCGGCTACAGCCTATTTGGCTATAGGTTTCTATATTTACTCCACACTAACCCACTCTGACTCAGGCTGTGGACTTGATTGTGCTAACACACCCAATAATTTTACTGATAACTGGGCGCCCTCTGATTTTGCCTTTGATCAATATCAGGTTAATTACTGGGAAAATCACCAATATGCTGGGGGTGATACTGGCATCACCCTTGATGCCTGGTGGTTGCCCGTAACCAGTGCCGGCGCAGGTAATGCTCCAGTAGTCATTTGCTTACACGGCGTTCGCTCCAATAAATACGATCAGGATATGCTTACCGTAGCAGGCATGCTTCACCAACAAGGCTTTAACGTATTGCTATTTGATCAGCGTGACCACGGTGACTCCAGTATGGAAGACGGCCGTGTAAGCTTGGGCACCAGAGAATACCGTGATGTAATAGCCAGTGTTGACTGGTTGATTAATGAACAGAATATTGCTGCCGAACGTATTGGTCTCTATGGCGAATCTATGGGAGCCAGTACAGCCGCTATTGCCTTTGGCATGGATAAGCGCATCCAATCGGTAGTGTTGGATAACGGCTACCTTGATCTGCAAGTACTGATCCGTGAAGAGTTGCAATACCAAGGCTTTCCTACCTGGCTAGCACCCGGTGCAATCTGGGCAGGAACACTGTTCGCAGGAGAGTCGCTTCTGGACCCTGCCCCAACATTGGCTTTTATTAATCATTACAACCGGCCCATGTTCGCTATGCACGGCACAGCAGACACGCGAGTGTTACCACACCACACAGCCGATATGGCAACCTTGGGGCAACAGCAAGGTGCAAACCTTTCTACCTGGTTTGCAGAGGATGCTGTGCATTCTGGCGTCAAGTACCTTTACCCACAAGAGTTCTCCAGCCGCGTAAGCACTTTCTTTGCTAACAGCCTAAGCGGCAAACGGATACCTAATCAAGATTGACCAAAACTTCCTCCACCAATACGTCTGTTAAAGCTAAACTGTTAGGCGTATGCTTCGATAGAGCCTTGAGCAAGGTCACACAAACCCAGTAATCAAGTTCGCTGTCGCCGGCAATTTACCTCAGTAGCAAACTGATGTCGTAAATCTACAGAGCACACAGCGACAGTATTGATAGGTCGGTTTTCAGACTTAAAGGCAGTACACAAAGGGTTAATTCCACATGCAATATTACACACACATGCACGCTTAAAGCTGCTCAAGCGTCCACTAACGCGGCATTAAGAGAATTGGCAGTGTACGGGGAACGAAAAACAAAATCTCTATAGCCACTGTTACGCAGTGGCTAGTTGCTAACATTTACAAGCCTCTTGAGTCTTATTAAATATGCTATTTTTCATCCATTCCGGAATGAAGTAATCGGGCCATATAAATACCTTAGTTGCGAAAGGTGTAATAAATGACATGACTAGCGTAGTGGAATCTTTGGCAGCGCTCACATAATTTGCTAAGGTCAACGCCGGCTGAACACTAACCCAAATCCCCGTTGATGAACGGTATAAGCATTGTAGAAAAAAGTTAAGTTTCAGAAACAAAGACTAAACAACTTTATGCCAAAATCGTTAAGTCAACTCAGAGGACTTTTATTAACCCATGGATGGCATGCCATTTGAGCTGAGTTTTACCATTAGATGCAAAAAGTCATTTACCCATGAGTTTGGATTACAAGGCAGTCACTGCGGGTATGAACACTCGCTTTGTGACTGCTACAGAACGATGATTCAACTGGCGACAGCCAAAAAACAAGATCTCCCCGAACCCTACTTAAAGAAAATCGTCATGGCTCCAAAACCGCTGATCATTGACGGGATCATTTATTTACCTTTTGGCCGAGAAGAAGCCTGTTTGTTTTTTTAATGTAATTACGAAACGGTATAAATGCGTAAGCGTCATTGTTACTAACAATTTTCCCTTCTCCCAGTGGTCAGGAGCATTCTCTAACAACACTGCACGT
>Ga0302117_10000285_pt1 | contig 21105 bp, 14 predicted proteins | sample AG5_322_MG_FD_203112 | JGI IMG/M metagenome (GOLD analysis project Ga0302117, IMG submission 203112) | Marine microbial communities from Western Arctic Ocean, Canada - AG5_32.2 | ecosystem: Environmental > Aquatic > Marine > Oceanic | place: Canada: Western Arctic Ocean | collected 2017-10-01 | reverse complement strand
ACTACTTGTATTTTGGATTGAGGAATTTCAAACAATTCACACATCACATCTTGGTAGAACTTGCTTTGTACAATGAACCCATCGACTTCCTCGGCCAAGTTGCGCATGATTTTTAGCGTTTGGCTTCTATAGGGTTCAATCAAATCTTGTAAGAAGATGTCGTCGCCTTGCAGCATGACAATGACGGGTATGTTGTGCTGCCGAATGGATGTGATGCAGCCGCCGATTAAAAGGTTGCTCAGGATGACAACACTCGGTTTGATATCATTGACCAACCATTTTGTTAACCGCTTTACTTCTTTACGTTGGTTTCCATCTGTCCCTTTCAACATGGACACCGTTAGAGCCCCAAGTGCTTGAGGGCTAATTTCAATCCCACGAGCGGTGAATCGTCGTATCAACCAGGGGGCGTCGAGTATGCGGTCTACGAATTTGGGAATGTGGCGAAACAGAGGTATTTTCTGTTGTAGAAAAACGTTTATGCCACCGAAAAATACTTGATCAATGCTGACATCTTCCTCGTCAGTTCGGATTGGCGTATATGTTGGCACCAAGAGTGTCTCCACCCCAGCGGCATTCAAAGCACGCGCTAAGGTGTTATCGTGCAAGCAACTACCACAATACATATTGGCAGCGCCACTTGTCAGGTAGGCAATTCGATCGCGGTTATGGTGTTCTATAGAAGTCATCGGAAGTAATTCTTGCTGAGATATTCAACTATTGTTAGCGGTGGTGTCGGGTCTACTCCATTTTGGCAATAGATAGCACATCGTCATACCGACGGCTAAGTTGGCTGCCAAAGCAAATGGACCGATCCACTGAAACGAAATAGGGTCGGTGCAATACTCAAACGGAATGCCGGTTGAATCATCGATGCCCTGTGCGATGACCCCGCCGATACTCGTCGGATCAAAGCCATGATTGAGATAGAGCCAGTAACAGATCTGTCCACCAAACGCGGCGAGGATTGCTGTTAAGGTACCGGCAATTGTGCCCGCCCAAACACCCGCGGGGTGTACGCGTTTGGCGAAGATGGCATAAAAGAACAATGCGAAAATGGGCGTCGTTAATAAGTTGACGGATTTTTGAGTGACGGCTATTATATTCCCCTCGATATATTCCGTGAGCCCGCTACCCAAAACAACAACAACCCCAACGCCGATTGCGATTAAGCGAGCGATTTTTAAATGGTGTTTGTCGCTCAATTCATTTTTCCGTAGCCGCTCGACGAAATCGGACATAATCACCGCTGTAATCGAGTTTACACCGGAGTCGAGACTCGACATGGCCGCAGCAAACATCGCAGCGATCACTAAGCCGGTTAGTCCGATTGGAAGTTCTTGAGATATGAAACGCGGGAACCATTGATCAGAACCAATTAAATCACGCCTAGTTTGTTTTAATGTTGCGGCATCCCATTGCAGCTCGCTTTGGATTTCATTGTTATTAGGAAACCGTTTTTTATCGATCTGGAAATTTGTATTCAAAGCGGAATACATTTCGATGTTGGCTGTTTGCTGCGCTGGCAACGCTGCTTTTTCCTTTTGATAATGTGCCATCAAGGCGATGCCCACGAAACACAGAGTACCAGTAACAATAATTGAGAGACCCAATTGATAAAGCAAAGCTTTCCGAGCTGTTGTTGCATCTTTGGTTGCCATGAACCGTTGTACGGAAGTTTGATCGCTACCGAGCGTGGCAACATACCAAACTAGTGTTGTGATGATGGATCCGACCCAGGAGACGCGCGTTGAAAGTCCTTCGGGTAAGACTGGCTGGGGTTTCCAGTCACTTGGCCATTCAGTCGGTATCCATGAAAACCCTCCGAAGTTGATGGTGACGACTACTAGAACAGTCACGGCTCCACCGTACAGCAACAGAGTTTGCATGAGGTCAGTGATGACAACAGCTTGTAGTCCACCCATGGAGGTATAAATAATAGCGACCAATCCAATGATGGCGACAACCAGTGTGATCCATTTGTGATCGACATCGAGCATCGTGACCATCGCTTCGCCAGCGAAGTGTAATAGTACGGCCATCCAGATTAATCGCAGTGCCAGGAAGAGACATGCGCCAAGTACACGAAAATAATATCCGAGCTGCCTTTCAAGCAATTCATAAGCGCTCGTTACCTTGTGCTTCATATAATAAGGAAGCATCAAAAATCCGACTAACAGAAATATTAGTGGGTGTGCTAAATAGCCAATAAATGTAATGGGCCCCTTACCGGCCACTTCACCTGGCATCCCTAAGTAGGAAATCGTGCTGAGCAAGGTTGCAAATAACGAAACACCAATCAATAGCGGGCTCATGTTGCCACCACCGGTAAAATAGTCATCACGGTTTTTTTGCCGCTTAGAAATGTAGTACCCCAGATAGATGGTACCGATTACGTATAAGCCCAACACGACAAAATCTAGCGAGTGGACTCCCTTGGTTTGGGAAACTTCTGCTGCATCTGCCGCTGCCAGTAAACTGATCATTGGAGAAAAAAGTAAGAGCGTTAACACGGTGAGCAAGAGACTGAGAATTTTCAAAATATAGGATTCCCGTTGAATGACTAAATGTTTTGGATTGGAAGTTGGCGTCCGGTCAGAGATTGGTTCAGCGGCTTCCAAATCAACGGGGAACCAATAGTACCTTAGGCCTGACAATTATTATATATTAAGATAGTTCGCTAATTGATGCACGCCTTGAGTTTCTAAGGTAAGGATGTATTCGTTAGTGTTCGTTGAATATCAAAACGAGACCAAACACTATGGAATAAGGATCCCCAACGGTGCGGAAAAGCAAAACTCTGGAAAAGATTAGAAATAACGAAGTGGTAAAAATTTGTGCATTGGGACATTTTATACCGTCCTATGTGCGGCATGCCGCCGCTGCTGGCTTCGATTGTATCTGGCTGGATTGTGAGCATCGAACTTGGGAGAATCGTGAAATTCAAGCGTTACTCGCTTTTTTTCATTTATCGGATATTGATTGCATGTTGCGGTCGCCGACGACGGACAAAACGCAACTATATCGATATCTCGAAGATGGTGCAGCTGGCTTGATGTGCCCGCATGTCAATGATGGAGAACGAGCCCGGTATTTGCGAGATTGCACGAAGTTCCCGCCGATAGGTGATCGCGGCATTGATTCGGCCGGTTTAGATAGTGATTTTTATCTTTCTGGTGGTATGGAATACACGCACGCGGCCAATGAGGAGACGTTTTTGATTTTGCAAATTGAAACATTGAAAGCAGTGGAGAATGCAGAAGAAATTATTTCGACTGCAGGTGTTGATGGTGTTTTTGTGGGGCCTGGAGATTTAGGTTTACGGATCGAACGGTGTGGAGCAGATTTTGATCTCGAGCAAGCCATCGAAAAAGTGGCGGCATTGTGCAAGCAATACAACAAACCTTGGGGGCTGCCGATTGCGGATATCGAAGTCGGAAAAAAACGGTATGACCAAGGCGCTCGTTTACTCGCTTATGGCGGTGAATTCATGGTGCTCAAAGAAATGCTAGAAAATAATGCGGCTGAATTGTCGACATTGGAATAGTTATAGATGAACCCCAAGATATTGATTATTGGCGTTGGTTCCATTGGCGAACGTCATTTGCGTTGTTTTCAAAACACCGGTCGCTGTGACATTACTTTTTGTGAAGTCAACGATGAGTTGCGAGAGTCGATTGCCGAGCGGTATCAGATTGAACGTTGTTTTGCCGATCTCGCAGCTGCGATTACGGATGGGCCCGACGCAGCGGTAATATGCACACCGGCGGACTTACATATTTCGCTGGCGCATGAGTTGGCTACCGCCGGTATTCACTTGCTGATCGAAAAACCGTTGAGTACCAATACTGAAGGTATTGATGCATTGTGTGAGTTGGTAGAGTTGAATTCACTAACGGCCGGCGTCGCTTTTGTGACTCGATGTCATCCATTGGTGCAGCGGTTGCGAGCAGAGATTCGCGGATTAGCGGATACAGACCAAGTCATTCAAGCTACATTTGTTGGCGGTCAGGACTTTCCATTTTTTAGACCGGCGTACCGAGATATATATTACGCTCGGCACGATTCGGGTGGTGGCGCCATTCAAGATGCGATGACGCATAGCGTAAATACAATGCAATGGTTGATTGGGCCGATGACTTCGCTGATCACGGACGCCAATCATTCGGTGTTGGCTGGCGTTACGGTTGAAGACACGGTGCATGTGCTGGCGCGGCATGGCGCGATTATGTCGAGTTGGTCGTTGAATCAACATCAGCGAGCTAACGAAACAACGATTCAAATAATCTGCCAGCAGACGATGTTGAAGCTGGAGTATCATACGCAACGGTTGTTGAAAATGACGGAAACTGGCAAGCCCTGGGAAGTGTTATTAGAATGCCAGTTGGAGCGGGATGATAACTTCGTTGCGCAAGCGGAAATGTTTTTAGATGCCCTGGCGGGACAAAATCAAGTAACATGCTCGATCGCCGAGGCAAATGAGACACTCAAAGCGAGTTTAGCGATGCTTGAGTCGAACAAACGACGGGCGTGGGTTGATATTGATGTGACTTCAACAGAGGTACCAAGATGACGTTAGAACCGACAGTTGATTCATTGTTTGATTTGCGTGGTCAGGTCGCTTTGATTACCGGTGGGACGGGTTACTTAGGCTCAGCGATGTCTCGTGCCTTAGCGGAAGCTGGTGCGCAAGTTGTCATCACCAGTCGCGAGCTTGTGAGAGCGGAAGCGGCGGTGGCTGCATTGCCTGGAGAGCAACAACATTTTGGGGTTGAATTAGATCACAAGAGTGAAGAATCGATTGCGACTGGGTTTGCGAAGGCTGTGGAGTTAGCGGGGCAAGTTGATATATTGGTGAACAACGGGCAAGGTGGAAATGCCAAAGATTTAACCACAACAGATCAGGCACATTTCGATGAGCATTTAGCGAACGCGACCGGTTACTTTTTGTTAGCGCGGGAATGTCGCGATCATGTGGTGGCCCGCGGGGCGCAGGGTTGCATTGTAAATATAGGCTCAATGTACGGAGTGGTTGGTTCTTACCCAGACACATATCGGGATGTTTGTGGTGCGAGCCCAGTGGCCTATCATGCGCTCAAGGGTGGAGTGGTTCATATGACGCGACATTTAGCGGTATATTGGGCTGCGGATAATGTGCGGGTCAATTGTTTAAGCCCTGGGCCTTTTCCGAGTGACAAGGCGCCGGCTGGTTTGGTTGAACGTTTGATTGAAAAGAGTCCCATGAAACGTATGGGTAGCCCGTCGGAATTGAAGGGCGCGATTGTTTTTCTATGCAGTGATGCAAGCAGTTACGTCACGGGGCAAAATCTTCTAGTCGACGGCGGCTGGACCGCTTGGTAAATGCTTGTCCTGCAAGTCTGACCGCCTTGTGCCAGCCCTTAGTCTCGATTTATAATGGTCGAGATTCTTTCAGTGACACAATAAAATTCTGACGCCGCCTGTTATGACTATGAAACGAACACTTGCAGTTTTATTTACGATAGCTGTCTTTGCGGATAATCTATCGGCCCAAAACTCTCCGACGGTTATTGAAATCCCAGCGGCAGTTGCTGCGACAGAAGCTGAAATGAAGCCGTATGGTGAAATCATCGAACATACGCGCGTGAAAATTGAAATGTTGCCGATTCCAAGTGGTAAATACTGGATGGGTAGCCCTACCACGGAAAAACAACGCCGTGATGACGAAGGACCGCAGCGAGAAGTCACGTTAAAACCGTTCTGGATGGGTAAAACGGAAATCACTTGGAATGCCTATGACGTGTGGATGTCGGATATTGATATTCAGATTCGCAAAGTCTATGGCAAGAAAGCAAATGAGCGAGACCTACTAGCAGAACCACTCACAATTTCCAAACCTACTGCACCCTACACGGATATGTCGTTTGGCATGGGGACGCGCAGTTATCCCGCGATCTGTATGACTCAACATGCTGCGAGAACGTTTTGTCAGTGGCTCAGCGTAAAAACCGGGCGGTACTATCGACTGCCTACCGAAGCGGAATGGGAATATGCCTGCCGCGCGGGAACAACCACTGCCTATTCGTTTGGTGACGATGCAAAAAAACTTGGGGAATACGCTTGGTACTACAATAACGCTGGCGAACAATATCAAAAAGTTGGGCAAAAACTCCCCAATCCCTGGGGCCTATACGATATGCACGGCAATGTTTCCGAATGGGTATTAGATCAATACGACAAAGAGGGCTATGCCAAGCTCGGGAAACAACTCAATAATCCGTTAAGTGTTCCGACCACTTTATTTCCACGGACAGTGCGAGGTGGCAGTTGGCAAGACGACGCGGCACAGTTACGTAGCGCTGTGCGAGTCGCCTCTACAGAAGACTGGAAAGAACAAGATCCACAGATACCGCAAAGTATTTGGTATCATACAGATGCACTTCATGTTGGGTTGCGAATAGTTAGGCCATTAAAAACGCCGTCTGCTGAAGAGCTCAAGAACCTGTGGAATAAATCTGAACCAATCCAGTATGACAAAGACAACCCCAAAGAATTCAAAGAATAGCCGCTAACAAAAAAAGGAATAATTATGAGCGAGACAAAACCATCACGACGTCAGTTTTTGCGAACGACCGGAACCGTCGCTGCTACGGCAGGTGTGTTGAGTGGTGTGCAAGCAGTCCATGCTGCTGGTGAGGGTACTATTCGATTAGCCATTGTCGGTTGTGGTGGTCGCGGCACAGGCGCAATTTCAAACGCGCTTTCTGTCCCCAATGGAGATGTCCAACTTGTTGCCATGGCCGATGTTTTTGAACACCGGCAAAAAGCAAGTTACGAAAGTCTGGTGCGGCGGTTTCCGAAGACGGTTAAGGTCGACAAAGAAAACATGTTTTTGGGATTTGATGGCTACAAAAAAGCGATGGATGTCCTGCGTCCCGGTGATATTGTAGTTCTGACCACTCCGCCAGCCTTTCGCTGGTTGCATTTTACCTATGCCATCGAAAAGGGACTCAACGTGTTCATGGAAAAGCCGGTTACCGTAGACGGCCCTGGCAGCAAACGCATGTTCGCGCTAGGGGAAAAATCCAAGGAAAAAGGGCTGAAAGTGGGTGTTGGTTTGATGTGCCGTCATTGTGACGCTCGCGGCGAATTGTTCCAACGCGTTCGAAATGGTGAAATCGGCGATATTACAATGATGCGAGCATATCGCATGGCAGGGCCAACGGGCTATGCGGCAGTACCTCCTAAGCCGGAAGGCATCAGCGATTTGATGTATCAAATCAAAAACTTCCATGGCTTCTTGTGGCTCAGTGGCGGAGCAGTTTCTGATTTTTTGATCCACAACATCGATGAATGTTGCTGGATAAAAGATGCGTGGCCAATCGAAGCCAAGGCAGCCGGTGGTCGTCACTATCGCGGTGACAATATTGATCAAAATTTTGACAACTATTCGATTGAATATACGTTTGAGGATGGAGCGAAGCTATTGATGAACGGGCGGACGATGCCTGGTTGTCACAAAGAGTTTGCCAGCTACGCGCACGGAACCAAGGGCTCCGCCGTGATTTCTCAATCAGGACATGCGCCCTCCAAAGCACGTATTTTTAAGGGTCATGTAATGACGAAAGAGAATCTTGTTTGGGACTGGGGCAAGGCAGAACCGAATCCTTATCAATTGGAATGGAATCATTTGATCCACGCAATTCGAAATGATGAAGATTACAACGAAGTGCAACGCGGCACGATGGCTAGTCTTGTGACATCGATGGGCCGCATGGCTGCACATACCGGACAGACGATGACTATTGAAGACATGCTTGAGTGCGACCACGATTTTGGTGACGGTCTAGCAGACCTTACACTCGACGGCGATTCACTGCTGCAGCCCGCCGAAAATGGTACTTATGCTATCCCGCAGCCAGGCTTGAACCCGGATTACGAATATTAGACAGTAGCGGGAAGAGTAACAAGCAAATGTGCCTCATACAGATAGATATCAAGCAAACGTGCAGCAATCGCGCGGGCTAAATGGTTTTTGGGGAAATTCATCAAGATTTAGTTGTTAGCCAGGAATTATCCGCATGCAGCCCGGATATCAGCACACGCTTAAGCGAGGATATTGTTGATCACTTTGCCGTGACTGATACGGATCGGACGATTGAGGGGGTCGCGGATTTCGGCGTGGGGTTCATATCCCAACAGGTGAAACACGGTAGCTAGGATGTCTCGTGGGCGGACAATTTCGTCTACCGGGAATGCGGCCTGTGCGTCAGTTAACCCATGCACTACGCCACCCTGAATTCCGCCGCCGGCCATGGCGATCGAAAACGCGCTGCCCCAGTGATCACGCCCAGCGCGAGCATTGAATTTTGGGGTGTGGCCAAATTCACTTTGAATCAGCACTAAGGTTTCGTCCAACATTCCTCGCTGCTCAAGGTCTTCGATTAATGCGCTTAGTGTTTGATCCATCACGGGCATCAAATGCTCTTTCAGCGATTGGTTGTGCTTTTTATGAGTATCCCACCCGCCGCCGTTTTCGTATTTGTTTTCATCAATCACGCGGGTCCAGTTGACTTGTACCAATGAGACACCGGATTCAACTAAGCGTCGAGCTAACAGACAGCTTTGAGAAAAGCGACTGCGACCATAGCGGTCGCGAGTTGCCTCAGATTCTGTACTCAAATCAAAAGCGTTACGTGTCGGACCTGCCCCTAATAAATCATAGGCTTTTTGGGTATGTCGCTGAAAATCTTTTACAACGCTTTCCCCTTGTAACGAATGGTCTTGTTGATTGATTTGATCGAGAAGTGTTTTGCGACTCAGCACTCGATTCGATGATATATCTTCGGGCAAGGACATGCCGGGGACATCAAAACGGTCTTCTTGCGGATGGCATTTAATGAGCCACGGGTCATGACGGCGGCCGAGCAATCCGGCCATTTGTCCGGGCCACGGTATGTTTCCGTCGTTCCAGATATGTTCGGGAATTACCATTGCCGATGGCAAGCCTTTGTCTTTTCGCAACGCTCGAACCATAGCCGCTAAACTTGGCGAAACGTTGGGAGGAACGGGAAGAGCGTTCTCGCGGCTCAATGGAATATGTTCGACGCCGGTTAGCATTTGGTAACCACTAGACGAATGGTTGTTGTCGTGTGTCACGACTGCTCGTAAAACTGCTAAGCGGTCGGTTAATTTAGCGATTTGCGGCATTAGCTCACCGACGTGATAGCCGGGCGTGGAGGTGGAGGTCACGCCAAATTCCCCGCGGATATCTTCCGGAGCATTTGGTTTGGGATCCCATGTTTCGTGTTGGGGGACGCCACCATTCAAATTGAAAACGATAACAGATTTTGCTTTGCCAAAACTAGTACTTCGATCAGATGGTGCAGGACGATCCGCAGCCAATGCTCGGTTGTTGAGTAGCGAGCTGAGGCTAAGACCACCTAAACCAATTCCTCCTACACGCAGCCACTCTCGCCTCGATATTCCATCGCAGAGCGTCAATCCGGTGTTGTCGTGATAACTAAGCATTGTAAAAACTCCGTGATTGCCGCCACTTTACCAACACAAATGGATGGTGGCATGGCAACTATTTGTTTGTCGGTTGTTAATTATAGTCGATGTAGACCGCGGTCAATAGGCAAACCCATTTTAGGTGGACGGAGGGCTGTCAAATGTTAGCCTTCAGCTCCAATAGGTTGGTATCGATGTAGGTGATTTTGGAGGGCAAACTGATCCGCCTACACGCAGACGGGTCACTACAAGAACAAAGGTAAGGTTGAATATTCCCCATTCAACGCTGTGATTGAATCCCACTCCATCCAGTCGAGTACGGTTGCGTAGACTTGGCGGAAATCGACGGCATACTTGAGGTCCCCCTGTTGAATGTTGTCCAACGACGGGTGGTCGCCAATAACTCCAGCTTTAACAGCCGCTCCTGCTAAAAACATCGGCGCTGCAGTACCGTGGTCGGTACCCTTACTCGCGTTTTCCTCGATACGTCGTCCAAATTCACTGAAGACCATGACGGTCACACGTTGCTGATGCCCACGTTGTTTGATATCGGCAATGAATGCTCCCAGCGCGCTAGACCATTGTCCACTGAGGACTTGATGTGCATTGGCTTGTTGGGCGTGCGTATCAAATCCGTCAAGGGTGACATAGTAAACGCGGGTGTTTAACGGGCTGTCAATCAATTGGGCCGTAGTTCGTAGATTTTGGGCAAGCGCATTGTTGGAGTATGTAACCGCATCATTGTGTTTGACGTTTTGAGCCGCTGATTTAATGAGTTCCTGGCTCATTTTTAGGGCGGCTGAGGTAGAGGACTGTACAAAATCCAACAACCCATTGTTACCTTCGCTCGGTGCAGCGGCTTGCCCTTGCGCTACCGCGGCAGTGATCGCTTGTTGATTTCCACGGAGCTTAAACTGTTCCAAAGATCGAATTGAGATGGCACGTGGCGTGAGAGCAGCGAGCGCCAATGGTTGTTTTTCTGCGCCGAGGTGTAGGATCGGCGTACTTTGCGAAGCGGGTAACGCAGTTGTGACCGATTGACCAATCCAACCATGATCGCGCTGTTGGGTTTTGCGGCGACAAGTGTGCCAAATATCCATCGATTCGAAATGCGAACGATTGGGATTGGGATATCCCACTCCTTGAATGATCGCCAATGCACCCGTCTCGTACAATTTCAGCAGGTCGGTCATCGCTGGATGAAGTCCTAGCTCGTCGTTTAGCTTTAACGCTTGATCTTTTGGTATAGCCAAAGTCGGTCGCGCTGCATAATACCGGTCATTCTTGAAAGGTACAATCGTATTAAGACCGTCGTTACCCCCGGATAGCTGGATAACGACGAGCACATTATCGTTAGAGTTATTGTCTAGGCTGTCACTTGCATTTAACAAGAATTGTGGCAGGCCGGCTCCGACAGTAGAACCTGCCAGAATAGCAGATGTCGTGGCGGTATTTTGCAGCAGCCGTCGACGTGAAATATAGGGGTGGTGCATTTTATTAACCGAGTTGAAATTGGGGGAGTGATACGATTTGATGTAGCAGCGATTTGAATTGTTGATCTGTATGACCTGTTTCTTTTTGGGCGCTAGCTATCAATTGATCTTTGGTGTTATCCGCCAATGGCACAGCGCAAAATAGATCTGAAAAATAGGTAGCGGCTTGTGCCAAGGAATGGATGCGGTTGTTTTGTAAATGAGCTTGTAGCGACTTATTATCAAACGTCGTGTTTTCTGAGTGGATAAGTTCATGCATCAAATTTGATCGTCCGAGGAGTGTTGATGAATTAATCCATGTTCGTCCTCCGTCCCAGCCTTTTACGTTTGGAGGAAAGTAAACGCCATGGCCAAGTTCCAGTAGCCGCTGGGCAACCTGGGTTAAGTCGGTTTTGATAGACAACCCACGCATGATTCCGACGACCAGTTCGACGGGTGATTTGATTTTTCGTGCGACCGCATGCTCGGAGTAAAACAAGTTGCTGCGAAAGATCATCTCCAAAGTTCCACGGATTTGAAATTGATCTTTGCGTAACCGTTGAGCTAGTGGAGCAAGCAGTTCGTCGGCTGCCGCTGGTTCGTCCATTACATAGTATTTGACAAGTTTCCGAGCAATGAAAAGAGATGCTGCAGGTGTGGAAATAACATGTGCAACGGCTTGTTGTCCTGTTAGTGCTCCTTGCGTTCCGAGGAAGGATTTTTTACCAAAGTCGTGTTGGTATTTATTGAAGCGATAAGCTCGGTTGCGAACTTCCCAACCGGTAAAACAGCGTGCTAGTTCACGGATGTCCTGTTCGGTGTAATTCCCCTCACCCAAACAGAATAGTTCCATTAATTCTCGAGCGAAATTCTCGTTAGGATGTGTTTTACGGTTATTGGCGGAGTCGAGATAAAGTAGCATGGCTGGGTTCTGCGATATTTCTTGCACCATTTCGCCAAAATCGCCGATGGCATGTTTACGCAACAGATCATTTTGTTGTTGCATCATAAAGGCATCTTCGACTTTGGCAGCACTGGTCGCAAAATGACCGTGCCAAAAAAGAGTCGTTTTCTCGTGTAGCTGATCGCTAGTCTTGAGCATCCGATATAGCCAGGCGGTGGCCAGTGATTGCAAGTTACCGCTAGCGACAATGCTACGAGTCATGCGTGTCATTTCATCGTGAAATGACTGCGGTTCTTGGTTGTCATGTAATACTTGTTTAACACACCGCTGCACACCGCCAGCAACCGCTCGTTGTAATTCACCACGCCTCACCCCAAATCCCGTGCGGCGGTACAGGTGGGCCGCTTGCGTTAGATTCCAAGGTCGTCTATTGGTTGGCTGGAACGTAGACCAAGCCCATGCTGGATCAATATGGTTCATTTGCTGTCCGGCTGAAATTTTAGCTCGACGGATAACGCGAGTTGTTTGGAAGTTGATCTAATCGTGATATCGAGTGCGTTCGTGAGTTGAACCATCGATATGAGCAAGTCGATTTGTGTTTCTGCGCCCTCACGATCGCTGCTATTCTCAAGCATGTTGTTGGTAATTAAAATTCCGCGGTTTTTTTGCAGAATGGTAGCCAAAGGCGCTGCTAGCAACGTCAGTTGGCTGTTGGTTGTCCAGTTGGCCTTGCTACCGCTGCGGTTGGCAGGTTTTGCCGAGTGGTTGTCATCGCGTAGTTGTTCGGCAAGTAAACGTGTACTTGAAAGGATGAGCCTATCGCCCTGAAACACAATGGTGGGAGAAAAGTTGTGTTGTACAGAGATGGGTTGTCCCGCCAGAGGTGGAATAAACGCGGTGGTTATCATACGGTCTTTTTTACTGTCCACCAATTCAATGTCGAGCTGTGGATTCCCTTCCATTGCGTTTACGACATTTAGAAAACCAACAAAGCTGATAAAAATACGGCGCAATTCCGCTTGCATCGTTTCTGAGTTTTGCAGTGTGCCGACAATCGCGAAAGCTGGAAAAATAATGTCAGGTTGAGGCGCGTCGTTTCCAAATTGGTTATCGGTGACAACAAGTTGTGCGCCGGGTTCGAGGGCCCCGAGAATGTCGGTCCCGAAATCCTTTCCCGAGAAGAACGTGGATAGTGTTGTATCTGCCTGGGCGATACCTTCATTCACATCATCATCGTAGAGGTCGGGCGCTAGCAGCCACCACGGCGAGAAATCGCGGAACATTGAAATGCTGGCAATGGTATTGGTGGGAAGCAGCAAGCTTGGTGCGGACCCGTTCGTGTCGGGGCCGAAATAGTATTGCCGCGATTCTGGGATCCATTCGTCGTCGTGGGCCGTTGTGAGTTCCAGCTTTAAATGTTGATGATCAAAATCAATGGCCGCTGTAATGTAAGGTGATTTGGCGAGTTGATTGACAAGTCCACCTGCCAGCAGTTCGAGCAACATGTTCTGTCGCATGGCCTGTTCTAGCTGTTCGAGCCCGTTGTGTTGTTGTAGTAACTTGGCGTCCACCCAAAACCAAGCTGTGTGTTCTCTTGGCTCGGAAGCGACAGTGGCTGCTTGGTAATTTTCGTTTGAGGCAAAAGTGGGATGAGTTGTAGGGTCGATAAGTTGGTCAAGTACGAATCGACCGAGGTCGCGCGAGTTGGTAACGACGAGTGTGCCCGCTTTCTTCGCAAAACGGATTTCTTGAATTTGGTAGCCAATAATGCCCTTGCGATATTCACCTTTTTTAAGAGGATTGCCACTCAAGGCCGCTAATGGTTGCAGGAAGCTGAGCACAGCATCAAAGACTTTATTGAGCACAACTTCGTCCCCGCGTAGAACCAATAACACCCCCTCAGAAGCAGGGTCGAAGGCCAGATGTACTCCGCCCGAGGTCGCCTGTTTAACGGCGTCTGCCCACGGTAAACCAGTGACGTCTTGGATTTTGGTTTGCAGTGTTTCGATTTGAGCTCGTTGGGCATCTTTTATAAATCCGTCATAGAGCCCTGCATCGTAAACGGAGTTGACGACTGGGTGGGTTAGAAATTGGTGCAGAATCTCTCCAGGCTCTTGAATTTGGAGTATTGCAGCGGTGGATTCAGGCAACAAATTGTGGAAATTGGTTTGAGCTGAGATTGCCGAGGGTGCGATAATTAGGCAGTAAACGGCAAGCAGACGTGCACAAAACATAACAGAATTACCTTTGAGATGATGAAATATTATTCATTGTACCGTAGTTGTATTGCCGGTGGTTGCCGGTTTTTGGCGTTTGATGGCGAACGACCGTGCAGAGCTACTATGAGATTTCCAGCGTTGTAAAGAATGCAGAGCTTTGAAGCGTGCCGACGCCAACGGGATTAATGAGTAAGTCATCGTTGAATTCATAAGCGATGGTATAGTGATCGTCGAGTGAGAGCCGGGCTCTGTTTGGTTCGAGTGTAAGGCCTAGGTGATAAGCAGTACTGCTATCTAACGACAATTCGTGGGTTTTCAATTCGATTAGTACGCCGTCACGATACTGTCCAATCAATAGGTCACCGGCCCCAACGCGTATGCCGGCGACTTTAAACGAATCGACGTTTTGATAATCGAAAACAATAAAACCGTTCGCTGCCATCCCGGGGATTTGTGGAATGGTGATTGTTGTGGAAATTGTTGACTCGCGGCGATTGAGTTGTGTAGTCGAGAGATTGATAGATGGGGCCGTGAGGCTAGGCTGGACTTCAAGCAGGGAATCTGTCGAATTGCTTGTCCAGCGAGCAGGTGAGAGCGCGGTGTTATGTTGAATACTGTTGATGCCTCGATGTTTGTTATCGTTGTAGGAGTCGGGTTCAAGTACTCGCAAGTCGTAAAAGAACGGTTGTGTGTTCGGTGTGTACACTCCAACTTGACCTCGATTAAGAGGTGTATCAAACGTGTACTGGCTGACCCGCTTCCCGGCTCCGTTCAAGTACATCGTATTGCCACGGATTTTGACAATGACGTGAGTGCCGTTGCCTAGATCCATACGTTTGATGTTGCGGTGATATACGCGGCTTTCGCCGTTGATGACTTCGCCGACCAACCATTTTGTGGTTGTATTGCCAAAGAACTTATTGGCAACCCATTTCCAAAGTGAAAAACCGGATGCCCCTTTTTCTGCGTACTCTAGTCCTGCGAATTTGTAGTTAAGGGCATCTACATAATCAAAGACGATCAGCTCAGGTTTGTAGTTACTTTTTGTTGGATTAGTGAGTTGTATTCGGATGTCGAAGTCTTCCGGTAGCTCGTCCGTAAAGTGGACGAGTGTGAAGTCACTGACATCGATGGTGCTGTCATGAGCAATGTCGCCGGTAGCATTTTGAAAGAAACTGTGGCCCTCTATTCTGAGCCCTTTTTGCGCCTGCAAATCGGAGTTTTCGAGGTAGTCGGAGTAGACGAGTCGACTTTCCATTGGGAATGTAATGCCGGCGTTGACGGTGAGAGTTTCCAGTTGACTTTCACCGGAGGCTAACAAAATTGAAATCTCAACGTTGTCTGGCCCCCAGTGGTGGTTGCCGGAGATGTATACCAGTTGATTATTCTCGATGAGAATATTCCCGTTTTCCGCGGTTGCACTTAGATAGGTCGCTCCTGCGGGCAAAACAGTTTCAAGTACAACTTGCTCATGCACGGGAACGTCGATGTTATCTTGGGTATTAGCAACATCGACAGCATTGAGTTCAAGGATTTCAAGACCTTGGAAATAGGATCCACGGCGATGTCCTTTAAGGCCAACAAGCCCGCCAGTGACATCGGATTCAAATTCATGGGAGATGTATTGGTTTTGGTTGACGACCAATCGGGTTTTGGAGCCGTCGATGATAAGCTGTAGGTCAAACGAATACGGATTGGGCTTGGTGATAACTAAACGGCTTCGGTAGAAAGTTCGCCCATTGCGGACTTCGCCAATCATAATTGTTTGCCGACCCGTAATCACTCCAGCAAACCGATAGTTATTTTTATCCTGTAAATCAAACACGATGTAACCACCAGTATTAACTCGCTGGTTGTTGGGGTTAGCAGCGAGAGTTGTTGCGATACTGAAATGGGTTGGAGGAGCACTTATTCCAATAGTTTCAAGTCCAGTGAGTCGGTGCAGTGAAATGCCGGAGTCCGCGACGGTAATGGTTTCCGTTTTTCCCTGAAGAATGTTAAATCCGTATTGGCTACCACTGAGGACATCGAGTGATAACGGCAGTGGCGCGGTGATAACAATTTCCAGCTGCTCGGTTGATTGGCGGCCAAATTGATCGGCAACCGAATAAGAGATGGTCTTGGTGCCAAAGGTGCTACCGGCAGTGGTAAGCTGGATTTGGTCGTCAACAATTGCTGCTGTGCCACCCGCAAACGCGGCATCGATTAACACCAGGCGTGCGTCGATGGATTGAGCAATCTGATCGTTCGCCAAGACATCCACAATCGCAGAAGCATTGGTTTTAATTTTGAAAGAATCAGCGCGGGTAGTGATCTCGGGAAAATAATCCGTCAGGACAACGTTTTGAAATTGAGTTGGTGCTTTACGTAACGAACCTAGACCAGTGGGGTTGTTCCGGTCGATGCTGGGGAATGTATGGGTTAATTTGATTTCATTGTTGGCGACGAGTTGTAGTTGATTAACATTGATGTTGATTTGGACGTGATAGCTGCGATCGCGATTGATGGCTTCTCTTAGCTGTTGATGAAAACGCGTACGGCCGTTGATGCGTTCACCAATTAACCACAGGTTGCGAGCTGCATCAAAACCGGCAAACTTGAAATTGCGATCGTCAAGATAATCTAATGCTAGGATTCCCGAGATGGGAAAGGTACGAGATTGGCAACGAGGCTGCGTTGTATTTTGAACGGTGGTCAGAATATTCGCAGATAGACTGAACTGGGAAGGCAACGCCGCGGGCGTATTGATCAGGCCAACTCGTGGTACTTGTTTTCTGGTGTCAGCGAGCACCTCGCCGACCTGGACCGTGTCATGAAAAGCGGTAATTTGACTGGGGATATTTGGCTCGCCAAAGTCGCGACCACAGATGCCGATGGCAAGCAGTCGGCGATCTTCAAGTTTTTCGCCAACTTGAAGTCGTCGTTTGTGATGTCGCTGATTGTTTGCCATCGGATTTAAATCTCGAAAAGTGCGGTTGCGAATTGTAACAAAGACTGGAGATATAGGCGATAGACATGTTGTTTATTGATTCACAGGCCATGTTTTTCGGGTGTCGCTCGATGGGTAGGAAACGTTAGAATACTGACATGAAGATTCTACCGTACAAGTTGCTGTGCTTTGCTGTGCCATTGTTAATCTTTTGGCAGTTGCCGCTGCCTGTTGCAGCTCAGCCTCCGCTGATACACCATGAATTTCCGCTGGGAAAGGCTAAAGGAAATGACCAACCCGCGCGAGTTTTTATTGTACACGGTACGTTTGACGGTAATTCAACTTGGCCGTTGATCGCAGCTGGAAAAACCAGTTTTGCCTCCGAAGTGAAACGAGCCTTAGCTGGGGGGTCGACAGTTCACCAATTCTTATGGAGTGGTAAGAACAATCACGAAGCCCGAAAAACGGCCGCTAAATTTTTGGCGGATGAAATTGCTGAGTATTCGGCCCAGGGCGAGACGATAGCGATCATTGGTCATAGTCATGGTGGCAACGTCGCATTGCTTGCGGCATCCCAGTTAAAAACTCCGATTGATACAGTCATTTGTCTCTCAACACCACATTTATACCTTGTGTTAGAAGACGCGGAGAACAAGGAAGTGGAATTGCCGGTGTATTGTCCACCGGCAAATCAAAAACTAATTAGGCAAATCGTTACGTTGGCACCCTCGTCGGATAATGTGCCTGGATTTTGGGCGGAAATCAATGGCATCAATGATGATGAAGGTTTGGCGATGACTAGGCCATGGCGTAAAGCCCAGCAATTTATCTTGCCGAATGTTAGTGGTCCCTTTCTGGATTTAGCGGAGCGGATTGGACTTAGCGATGAAGTTGTAAACCTAGAGTCGCGCGACTACTTGTCGGTTACGCCATACAACTTTAAATATCGTTGTGACGTGGAGGGAATCAAAAACTCGCATCGCGTCGTGCACTCTGCGCGCATGGGTTATATCCTCGGCAGTGTCATTCAACACGGAATGTCTAAGCCGGTGGCCCAATATTTGTCGACGATTTATCAGTTTGAAAAAACGGATGATGGTTCGATAACGGATCCTGACGTGATCACGAGCATGCGCGCTAAAAACTATGAGGGGTTTGACCGGCCAAGATATGGGGTGGCGTTGCAAATGAAAGAAGTCAAAATTGTCGCTCAGGAGAATGTTGCGGCCTTGGGTGAAAAAAACCCGGATCTGTATTTCAAATTAAAAGACATCGAAGGTAAGCTGTTGTTTGAGTCGAATGAGGCAGATGATGGGCTAGCAGCATCGTGGGTGGCCGAAGATTTAGGGAATCTGTTGCCGGGCATTGCCAGCGGCACGATCGAAGTCTGGGATGCTGACTTTAATAGCGATGACCCGGTTGGGCAGCCAGTCGAGTTTCAGCTCGATTTTGGTTTGGATGCCTATGAAATTACGACCGTTCTAACGCATCCGGAATTTACGGTGACGATCACGTGGCAGAAATTGCACGAATAAACCAAACCGCCAATGTGCGGTGCGAATCTGGTTCAGCTAAGAATGCTATGGCATGAGATATTTATGGATGGTTTCGGAATCGAGTTGTACGGGGAAATTGGCAAGTCTCTCGAGATTGATTTTGTTGATGAGTGCCGCTAACTGCTGAGACTCAGTCACTCCTACTTGGGAGAGTTGTGTAGGGCAATCTAATGATTCAATAAATTGTTGGATTTTCGCTGGGGCGTCGTTGGGTGACTCGCAGTCTATCTGGGTTGCAATATTTGAGAGCACATTATGTACGTGTTCACTGCCGCGAGGGTCGATGCAGTGCGTGGTTAGACGATCGAGGATTGCTTGAAAAAACGCTGCGATCGTTAACGCAACCGCTCGGCCATGTGGCACCGCATAGCTGGAGGTTATGCCGTAAGAAATAGCATGCGGCGCTGTTGTTTTGGAGATGTTGATGGCTTGGCCAGAATGGAAGGCCGCTTGTGACATTCCGTCGCGAGATTGCGGCGTTGGCTGATGTACCGCATCAAACAGATGATTCCACGCGAGGGAGATTCCTTGTTGGGCATACTCCCTCGAATCAACAGTGGATTGTACGCTCCACATCGACTCGATTCCCTGACAAAAAGCATCTAATCCTGTGTTGGCTGTTAAGGCCGCAGGCATGGTCGCTGTGAGTGTCGGGTCGAGGACGATTTGAGGTGGTCGGATTCGTGGGTCAGCAACAGAGTGTTTTTCACCATCGACATAGATAACGGCGAATTGAGTGGTCTCACTGCCGGTACCGGAGGTCGTTGCAATGGCAACGAGTAGGGTTGGGTCCAAAGTATCAGTTGGCGGTGAGAGGATCAACTCGCGGCAGGGGATGGTTTGTTTTCCATAGAAACTGATGAGTTTTCCTAGGTCTAAAGCGGTTCCACCGCCGATGGCAATCACGACGTCGGGCGCGCATGCCTGGTATTTAGCGACTCCGTTTTCTAGTTCAGTAAGGGTCGGATTTGGAGTAAATTGGCTCCAGCGATGGACGGTGACAGTCGATAGTAGGGGCTCCAATGCTTTCTGGGCACCTGAGTGGTGATAGGCGGCTTCATCAACCACAAGCAGAATAACGTTTACTGTAGGTGCTGAAAGCATTTCTCGCAGCTCGCTGATTTGGCGGTGGATGATTTGTGGCATGATGAGAAATTCGCGGGGTGGAATAATGGACTACAATAGTTCGAGTGTGAATGGCAGGTTCTTCTATGGTATCAGAATCGATGAAACAAGAATTAGCAGCTGATAACGAGCGGATGCGATTTTGGCAACGATGTATGTTGCTATTAACGATGATGTGTTATTTGTTCTACTACACAGGCCGGCAGACGTTTGGATTTGCCATACCAGGAATTGAAGCGGAGTTAGGAATTGATAAAGAGGCGATTGGATGGATCAGTGCGGCACTGTTGTGGTCGTATGCGATCGGCCAAGCGATCAATGGAAATTTAGCAGATAAATTTGGCGGCCGCCGGATGATGAGTGTGGGCGCGATACTGTCGACCATGTTGAACTGGGTGACCAGCTTTGGCACTAGTTTTGTTAGCTTGATTATTCCTTGGGGGCTTAATGGATATGCCCAGTCAATGGGTTGGGCGCCTGGGAGTCGAGTTATTTCAAATTGGTGGCCCTCAGAGACTCGCGGTAAGGCATATGGGTTTTATGTGTTTGCCGCTGGCTTGTCTTCTGTGTTGGCGTTTGTGTGCTCGATGGTGATCTTGGAACTGGGATTTGACTGGCGTTGGATTTTTCGATTGCCGGTGATCGCGTTGCTACTAGCGGGGGTTTTGTATTATCTGCTGGCACGAGATCGCCCTCAAGATCTCGGCTTACTACCGCACCAAGAAGAGCAGCCACCTGACGGCGATGAGATTCTCGAGCAAACCAATCTCTCTTCGTGGCAGCGTTATCGAGGCGTTTTAAGTAATGGGCGTTTTTTGTTGGCAGCTATCGCCATTGGATTTCAAAATGCAGCTCGATATGGATTGCTAATTTGGGTACCCGTCCATTTTTTGGGTGATGACTGGAAAGATTTAGGGGACAAATGGATCAGTGTGGCTCTTCCCATCGGAATGGCTTTAGGTGCTATTGCCAGTGGTTGGATTTCGGATAATGTGTTTCGCTCGAATCGCTCCCGCGTTATTATCCTGTTTATGGTTTTGGCTGCTGGTTGTTCTGTGGTGATGTATTTTCTGCCGCGCGGAAGCTCGTTGGGAATTGTCGCCTTGTTTTTCACGGGGTTCTTTGCATATGGTCCTCAAGCTGCATTTTGGGCATTGTGTCCAGATATGTTAGGGGCTGAAAAGGTGGGCACGGGCACCGGTGTGATGAATTGTTTTGCCTATATTTTTGCGGGACTCGGCGAACCGTTGATTGGCGGCATCATTGATGCCCAAGACGATACTTCGTTGGTTTTCGTCGCGGTGGCAATAAGCTGCATGGCCAGTGCTGTTGCGGCGTTGGGGATTCGCCGTTGAAGTGTTGACTAAGGGTCGCTAGAACGTGGGTAGCTCTGAAAAATGGTAATTGA
>Ga0302117_10000283_pt1 | contig 21119 bp, 24 predicted proteins | sample AG5_322_MG_FD_203112 | JGI IMG/M metagenome (GOLD analysis project Ga0302117, IMG submission 203112) | Marine microbial communities from Western Arctic Ocean, Canada - AG5_32.2 | ecosystem: Environmental > Aquatic > Marine > Oceanic | place: Canada: Western Arctic Ocean | collected 2017-10-01 | reverse complement strand
GAAATCCCAAGCAGGTGGCTCATCCGTCCCGGACATTAGACCTGCCTCTCGTTCTCTTGATTGTTGGCGTTTGCTTTTGGGCATATTAAGCTGAGGTCCATCATCAAACGATTCGCCAGTGTCTAAATCCTCATCACTAACAGAACCGATCAACGCAGCAACACCCGGAATATGCTTCATAACTCTTTTGAGCCACGGGGGAAGGTTCTTAATGCCCTTTCTTATCTTCTCATAAACAATGTCTTTGAATGCTTGGAATATACTCTTGGTCTTAGTGCCGCCTGTTTTGAGCTCCTGTTGCTCCTGCTTGTCCTGCAGCATACCTGATAGCATATCCACACCAGCTGAAAGTATAGGGCCCAAACCAGGGACAAGTGTTGCAAGCGCGCCACCGGCAGCAAGTAGTCCACCCATCCAATCCCCCTGTGCAAATAATTCCTTGGCTTCCTTGAATCTGATAATGGTTCCTATGACAGGCATATAAGGCAATGCCTTTTTGACACGCTCCATCATATCACGCTGGAAGATCGAGAAGAAGCTATCACCTGTTGGTTTGATTTTCTCCTCTTTCGTCATCTTCATGTCCCTGACTGCCAAGAACACATCAAGCGCAATTGATACAGCGGTACCTATACCAGGTACTATAGAAGCTATACCAGACAAGAATTCCACCATGCCGCCAAATATGTCACCATTCTTAATGCGAGACACGCCAAAAGCCAATCCAAACAATGCACCCAACCCAAAGGGCAATTTCTTAAGTGCTGACTTACCGAACACCTTACCAAATAATTTACCAATACCCCCGAAAGCCTTCTTCAGTAGCCCACTCTTGCCTAATTGGAGCACACCTTTAGATGCCTTTGATGTAAGACTTCTGAATACACCAGAAAGAGATCCTGTAATCTTCTTACCAAAAGCAAGAACAGAATCACTCATACCGGCCTTCAAAAATGACCACATCTTACCTGTGACACCAACGAACATTTTACCTGCTTTGGCTATCAATTTACCAAATCCTGTTTTGAATCCTTTCAAAGCCCTCTCCATCACCGGCTTTATGGACAATGCTATGCGCCTTAATGCATTTGGAATTGTTTTGCTTAATCCCTTTTGAAGTGATTTGAAAACAGTGAGCATCCATTTGGGGAGGAACCTGCCGAACCATTTCAACATGGTAGTTCCTAGTTTAATGCCAATGCGAGATATTAGTTTGCCAACACCCTTCAAAGGACCGTCACTAAGTAGAGCTGCAATGCCCACACCTATAGCACCCCCCAAAATAGCAGCACCCGCTAATGCGAGCTTAGTGAGCCATCCAGGGGACTTTTTGTCTTTCTCGACGTATCCCTTTTCACTGGCGCCATGGGGGCCCAGACTCATTAGCTGCTTCATGGCTTCATTATCAAATTTGTTGACTATGACGGATGGCATCTTCTCTTCAAGCGTTTTGAATTGTGATGTTTTCTTTTGGCGCTTCCCACCCACATCAGGTGTGATATTACCCACATTCGGTACCAGCTTGCTTGTGTCTTTGATGGCCTTCTCTATATTAGATATGACTTTGTGTTGCAATCGCTTCCAACGCATTTTATTTAACATACCCATGCCAGGGGTCAATCCCATTATATCATTTAGTGTTACCCCACCTTCAAATTCCACACCACCTTTCAGTGAATCCGTTATTTTGTCAAGGAGTGTGTTCTGGAGTTTGTTCCATTTCCTATAACGACCAATAGAGGAGCCCAGGAAATTAGATATGCCTGAATCTGATGGTGGCCTGAAAATGTCACCTATTCCAATCTGTTTGAATTCAAACTTCGTGCCCTCCAAACTACCCGTTATTTTATCTAACAGGTCAATTTGGAACTTATCCCACTTCTTGAAGCGTTTAATAGATGATGACAGGAAACCGGTGACACCAGACCCTGAGGGTGGTCTGAAGAAATCACTTACGCCTATTTCCTTGAAATCGAAATTATCCGGCATGCCTTTCTGTATGCGGTCCATTAAGTCTCTTGTAAAGCCCTGATACTTGACACGAGTAAGCATAGACATCTCAGGTGTTTGTCCCAGTAATGACTGTATGCTTAGTGGTGAAGGGCCCGAAGAAGTCTTGCTGGCTTCTTTTGAAACCCCTGCTATCCTTTCTTTCGTCTGTTTGACCGTGTTGTCTACGTCTTTGCCGACACCTTCTTTGATCTGGTTGTTAATTTCTTCACTGATCGCATCGCCATCTATCTTGATAGCAGACGTTTGGATATCTAGATCACGTACTTTAGAGCCGATTTCACGCAGAACTGTATCGGCAAAATGTCGAGCAAAAGGCTGGTTTTCTTTTAACCCCACCTCTAATAAGTGCAGAACATCTTGTTTTTCTAAGTTATCGGTTGTGAATCCTTCTGGCATATCTCTAAATATTTATGTCCTACGCCATCTCTTGCATATTAATTCCCGCAGGAATATTATTATCTAGTGCATCGTAATGGCCTTCTTGCTTGTTATCTTGTCTACGTTCCTCAGCGAAGTAAGCCCAATAGAGATGCCTTTCCTGGGGATTCAAAGATTCAACATAGTCAGGTGCCATGCCCACGTGCCGGACAAGCGCATAAATTTCTTGGAGTATATTATGGGGATTATCGTTGAACAGTGATTTTAGGAAATTGTAAAAAAACCACCGTCAATAGACAACCTCCGTTCGTATGTTTCACCACCGAACTCGAATTTAACCAATTCGATTTTATCAATCTCACCACGGACCTGATTGATATAAGCTAACACCTGTTTAAGAAGAGGTGTCCTGAAAGACTCTATGACTTTGATGCGGTCCGGGATACTGAAACCGTGCCAGTCAACCTGAATCATCTCATCGCCATCACCCTTTACCGTGATATCTTTGACATACTTGACTAATTCGCCAGTAAAGGCGTCTCCTATAGTCTCGCGCAATTCCTTGATGTCGTCAATCTCAATGTCAACTACGTCAGCCCTCAATTCTCTCTCGATCTGGTACTCAAGGCCAACTGTAGGCAAAGAACACGTGACAACGTAATACTGATCTTCAAAAACACCGTCTTCAATCTTTTCCATGGTGGCCAATGCAAGTTGGAGTATTTTGGGAAGTTCAAGACTAACGCTCACCTCGGTGCCGTCTTTGGTTTCGATTGATATCTCCGCCTTGTCACCTATGCTTTTTATGCGCATAGATATAGCTAGAATCAATTTGTCTATGATGGTCAGGTCGTTTATGTTAACATCAGGGTCCATGCAATTCTCGCGCAGTATACCATGCAAGGTGTAAATGAACTCCGTATTATATACAGGTGAGTCAATAACTGATTTGACTAGCCTTTTTTGCTGTGCAGTGTTGATCTCATTGAACGGTATTTCCTTATTCAGTGAGGGCACAAAGAAATGACATGCATATCCAACCTCTTTTCTCTTGATGATATTATTGATCTCGTCAAGGGATGTGATGGTTTTAGTCACCTCAGTGTTAGTTTGATTATTCTCCATAGTAGGATTCTCCTTGTTAATGCATAAGTACTTACATATTTTATAGGGATATGCAACATGCCAATAATCGTAAGAGGTTCAGAAATATCAATACATAAGGAGTTTTACACCGCACTAACACGGCACAGCGACTCCTTGGCATTATCACAATTATGGGTATGTGCTTTCAACATGCAACAATTGCGTGGAGTTGGTGGACACCTCGAAGAGGTATTAAACCGATATGAAGTTGATACATGGAACACAAAAGCAGAGGGGATAAAAGGAGTGGCCGATCAGTCACTCAACCCAGCCGCATGGTCAAAGGTAACACCCCACAGTAAAGCGGGAGATGTATATCTGTTTGTGCAGGGAATATCATTTATACCTGATGGATTGAACGTTAGTCGTCTTGGTCCTTCGGGAGTGGGGGCTACCAAGGGAATAGTAAGTGACGGGCGCCTGGACCTTAACGCGTCCAATATAACATTCCTAGAAACCAACATATCATTTATAGACGGATTCATAAGGCCATGGTCGGTTGCAGTTGCACACAGAAGCCCCAAAGACCCTAGACTAAGATGTGACATTGAATTATTCGCATTGCAGAAATGGAGTTTATATGAACCCTTGGAAGTGAGAAAGTCCATGGTATTCAAAAACGCATTCCCAATTAACATTGATGCCGAAGAATATAACTATACAGGCGACAAGATAATAAATCGTCAAGTCCAGTTTGCATTTGATCGATATGAAACCCATGTATATTCTAAAGTGAACAGTGAAAGCATAACACGCGAAACTGTATTAACACTATCAGGCCAGAAAGAGAAGAGCGGTATCCCCGGTCTATTACAATCATTGGACAATGCACTGGGCACCGCAGCTCGTGTCACCAACAGGGTCCAGGGAGCCGTCGAAGGTGTTACCAGTTCAGTTGCACAGGGATTACACGCTGTAGGGCTCGACAGGGAAGCGAATAACGTCAGTAGATTCAATAATGATTTCCGCGAGGACGTGTTGGGTCCTGTAGTAGATGTACTTTCCACTGGCCAGGGGGCCGTCAACGCAGCAGAGAATATCGGTGCTGCCCTCGGGAACGTCACTGGAACTTCTCGTCGCAATACGACAAGGCCGGCACCTAACGAAAATCTCAGCTTACAACCAGAGCGCGAAGAAAACAATTCTGATAATGTAACGGCAAATCAAATAGACAATGTTCGATTAGCCGCAGAAGACAGAGAAACCCGAATACCTTTCGACGAAGACTCTGTTACTCGGGACTCTAGAGCAGCACAGCAACAAGAAGCAGAGCGAATTCAAAATGCAACAGAAGACTCAACTTCTGACAATCAACAACAAGCAAAAAGAACTCAAAATGTAACAGAAGACTCGACAGTCAATCAGGCAGTCGAGGATGCTCGCAGATCCATAGAACAGCGCAGAAATCGAGTGACAGAGGGAGAGGATATCATCACTCTCGAAGATGACGATTTCGAAAAGCCAACCGCACCAGTCGGTAAGCCGGACAATCCAAACGGCAATCTATAAGAAGGCAAAAAAATAAGCCCTGCAAAAACAGGACTTATCTTTATTAATTTGTATTTGAATGTTACGGAATAACGTTGCCAGAAAACGAGTTCTGTGCAGTCCACCACTGGTATGCTAATGTCACCTGCATGGTAACCACATTGCCGTTCAAGGTAGCGTCATACTGAATATCACCTAAGACGGTTGGATAACAACCAATAAGCTTAATTCCTCTGACCGTTTGTCCGTCGCGATCGAAAACAGCCAGATCCACATATGTATCAATTCCTTTCGGGCCATATGCGCCCACGCTGTTTGTAGCTTCGTCCGGAAACGCATTGAACACAGATTTCTGCCATCCCAAGACACTCTCTCGGATGTTCAGCTGTGCGTCACAACGGAAGGTCACACTCCAAGCATCACTGCCTGGGAAGTTACCACTTCCGGGGATATTAAATCCCATCCCCATAAACGGTACTGTCTGGTTTGCAATTGCATATCCAGGTAACGTTGCCGTTGTGATGTATACGTTGTCGTCTTTTCCGATGAATCCACCAGGGCCAATGTTGATAACCCTCATTTGGAAGTCACGAGAGAAGTCCTTTTGAAGCGCCTGATTATAAAAGGCACCGATTCCCATTCCTGCTCCTACTGGTCCTGCCATATCTTAATTCTCCTTAAAATTACTTATCAATTATTATACTAGCTCGTCAAAGCGTTGACCCGTTCTGGTCGCAATAAAGTTGATAAGAATGTACTCAGCCACGCGGACTGGCTTAATGTAAATGTCTACTATCAGCTCGTTGCGGTCAATTACCTCAGAGGTATTGTTACGATCATCACATACGATCAGATAATCATAAATACCCTCATTGCTTCTTGCAAATGCAAGGATCGGGTCTATAGCTGTTTTTAAGCGGTTACGAGTGAACGGCGTGTTCTGTTCGAATACGAAGTAACGCGCCACCTGCATTACCGCTTTCTCTGCCCACAAGAACATACGACGCACGTTAACGCGGTCGAACGCTGAAGGCTTCTTCTGTAATGTCTTCTGACCCCAGATCACGTAACCGTCACCAGGCCAGTAAACCGTTGGGTTGATACCGTTCTTGTATAGCAAGTCACGCTGTTTCTGTGATGGATTGATACCTATGTCTAATATTCCCGATAACAAACCGCGAGTCAAACCTGCGGGAGCGTACCATGGGAAGAAGTTGGTATCTGTCTTGATCATCAAGTTAGCTGCAAATCCAGAAGACGGCACCCAAACGAAACGATCACTGATAGTATCATTCACTTTGAACCAGTTAGCATACGCACACGCGTAACTAGTGTTCAATCCACCGAACAAATTCTTCAATGGCCAGAATATGTGTTGCGAGAAGTTCAATGTCTTGTTATCTAAGACCTTCACGTCACCACGGCCCTGTACAAATATATGTCTCAGAGGATCCGCTATCTGCAAGCAATCTTTACGAGTGAACTGACAGAACTGGTTGAATACCGTCGCAATGGATTCCCAAAGGTCCTGAGCCTCTGCTGAACTACCCTTAGCCTGATCACGCAAACCATAGTCATTGTCTGCATCGAATGAGTGGGCTTCGAGAATACCAGAGAGCTTCACGTTTTCATCGTAAAGTTCTTTTGTCTTCGCATCCGATCGACTTGTAGGTGAAGCTGAACTGTAGTTGTTCAAATCCAAGTTCATGCCGGTCCAAATGGTTCCTAGTCCGCCTTCAGGCACCAAGTCCAGACGCAGCAACTCATAGTTCTCTGCTAGTCTCAGTGCTTTCTCAAGCTTTCTTGGAAGGTTACCAATATTCTTCTGTGTGGTTGGATCGCATGGCGTATACTCACCGATACCATATAGGTTATCAGCTTCAGATATATTATCACCCAATAGGCGATTCACTTCATTATATATTACCTTGCCGGTGTTCTGTGGTTCTGAAGGAGTAGTCCCGATCACGTCGGTGCTGCTACTTCCCAGCTGATCACGCTCAGGTGATACCACTCTTACGAACTTCTTAGGCTCCTGAGTGTTCTGGTCATACCATGTACCACTGTGTTCAGAAATATAAGGGTTAACGAAACACTTCATACCGTTGGAGTTATCATTGATCACATCCTCAAGATAGAAAGTCACTGGCGATCCGCCTTGCTGGTTCTGAAGTGTGCGTGAAGAGTCTAACGAACCCATGTGGGCTTCGAATAATACACTGTCCAATACACGTTCTTCCTGGTTGTAAATTGAAGGACGTACCTTGAATATACCAACCACCAAACTGTCACCGAATCCACCTGGTCCGTTATTGCTGAAATCGAAATCAGGAATACTCTCAACGACCTCGGATACACTGCCACCCTTTTCAAAGTAGGTGCCTGTCACGGGGAACGCAAGGGCTGAATCATTCAAAGTGATCCACTCATGCTCTTCTGTGACATTCGTAAGTGACTTAACATCACGGACTGAATCGAAGTTCGATCCTTTGTCTAGTTTAGTATTGTCAGCTACTGCAATATATGTACCCTCGAAATTATCACCAATAGTGGTTTTGTTTTCGTTTACAATAACCATTGCAGCTTCACCCACACTAGATAGGATAGCATTCTCTGTTCCGGAGAACAAACTTGCGTTACGTCCAGCTGTTACGGTCTGCTTCCAGTTAATACCACCCTGCAACCAGTTGAAATATGTATTTTCATCAAGGTCGAGATGGATAGGCTCACCAATATAATAGTGTGATGCATCATCAGCAGAGAAACCTGTTCCCGTCAATGAAGCGTTATATGTCACGTCTGCTATAATGGTACCTGTATAGAATGGCACGTTTGAACTTAGGACCGCAGTATAATTCTGGTCACCTACCAATGCGGCACCAACCGAATCACTAGAAGAGAGGGCAACCTCCGTCCATGACAAACTAATCTTTGCTGCACTTAATGCGGTATCCGTGAGAACACCAGCTGCATATGATGAAACATAAAGCGCCTCAGTAGAACTAAGCGCGAATTCGAAGACAGTGTCCAACGCCACGGCAGCCGAAATACCTGATACATATGTCACTGTTGCGGATACATGTGTTTGGTCCGTCACGCAAACCGCACTAGTCAGATCATACAGCGAAAACTGATTAGACGTATATGACTGATACATGTCAACCGTCAGCCCGCCACCGTCACTGAGCACAGTCGCCACTGTACCACCATCAGCCGTAATAGTAGCTACCGTAAGCGTTGACACTGTATCACCACCACCGGACAAACTGTATGTGGTGCATGATCCCGGTACATCGACAGGGATATAAGGATATACTAACGCACTGTATTTAGTGGAATAGCCTTCACCTTCTCCCGAACCGTAAGGCAAGCGAGTAAACAACAAATTACCGTTTGCATCTAAAATCTGTTTGGCTGTATGGAAAGCATAACGCTCAGCGGCGTTCTCCGGCTTGCCATATACCTGTTCCAACTCCTCGCGGCTCGTTACATTCAAGAGCTCGTCAGTGGGTCCTTGTTTAGCATAACCCACAACCAGTGAGGTTGTTCCAACCGGTAATTCCGTGTTGAAGCTTTCGTCTCTTTCACGTATTTCTACGCCCGGACTTTCTATTGTTCTTGCCATAATATTCTCCTTAAAAAATCAATTTATATTACACCTGTAAATATTTATACAATGTGTATTCTTTTTTTAAAGCAATTTCATATCTAACTGATTAAACACAAACTCGAAATCGCATGTTATTTCTTCGGGATCGCGAAAATTATAATTGTAATCCCCCAATCTTACAGGAAATGCCTGCCTGAACTCAAACTCCGCCTTATCCTTATCATATTCGTCAAGGGACGTCATGATAATGTTGGTGGAGTAATCGTGTAATGTCTCCGGTTCTACTTTTGGGTATTTCCCGCCTTCCGCCTTGAATATATCAGGACGGCCATAGGTACTCTCTATCGGGTCATTTAGCAATTGTAACCATTTCCAGATCACCCAATAATTTTTGAACTCGTTATCAATAGTGAAGTTAACAATCACAGGGGGATATTCAGGCCTATCAAATGACGTTATGTTATGATTCTGTCCCGAATAGTGTAATGGTATATGAGGCACCCGTGGGCTTGGTATATTAGCACCGTAAACAGAAAACTGTAGACTGTCCAGGTTCAAATAATCATTCTCCCTTGGGGACCTCGCATCGATCCTCTTCAAAACGCTAGGAAGTGTCAGAGTAATTCTGAATTTGTCCTTGCGCGCTTTGTTGAGAGGCGCCTGTGAGACTGGAAGTTCTTCAGCCATCTATACTAGTACTCCATGCCCTGTTCTTCTGCACTGGACTCACCCTCTTCTTTAGGGCGAGGTGGATATTCCCATGTACTCTTGCTACTTTGCCCTAGTTGGAACTCGTATTCTTCCAAATACTCCTCTAGTGCATAATACAATTCCTCGTCGTCTCGTTGGATCAAAGCCAGAAATTTAGATAGGGGCATGTTCATGATCTTCTCCGAGCGGTCCCCTTGCTGCTCGTTTACTGCTTTCTTAACCTCTTTTTTAACCCCACTGTCATCGCTCTTCTTATCTGGTGTAGACTTGGAATCAGTGTAGGCACCCCATATCTCACTCTCATTATATCTTGGCATAGTTGGTCTCCTTGTGGAAATATTTAGTTTTTACTTGCATATTTTATCTTTTTGTTTAATTATATATACATGCTAGAGCATGAAAAATACGTATTTATCAAAGACGGTCTGGGTGAGTTGGTGGGAACCATACAAAACGCAATGCCGAATAGCGAGAATTCTGTGTTCATTAACGCCCTCGCATCTCGCGCGGATCATCTAGATCAGTGGAGCAAATCAGTCAAAGGATTGGAAATGGGAATCAATTTAAGCAAATGCGACAAGTTCATATTATACAAAGACCCTGAAGAATTTTTTACGGAGTTTATGGATGCTATTCTTTAGAAAATTGAAATACAGAGGAATGTATGCAATCCACTCAGGGGATTTCGAGGGTGGGTTTTTTGTATATATAAAGGAATACGATAGGGGAAAGGGCCTCGCCCTGTTAATAATGCCAGAAGTGAATGGGATATACGCAACCCATAATGAGATTAAGCACGATTTAAGATATAATAATGTAAGATTCGTTAGGAGACTTCCAAAAGAGGTCTACGAGGTCTGTAAGGCCAATTTTAAATACTTCGCAGAGAAAGCAGGGATATATGCGCACGGATAATTTAATCATCGATGGTACCAATCTGGAATATCGTATTTTCTATATTTCAAGGAAAGCCAAGACATCGAACAGAGCGGGGGAGATGACATACTGCATAGATAAGTTTTTGGACACGTTCGAGAAACTGATCAAGCAATTCGACCCGACTAACGTTTACGCCGCATGGGATAAGAAGCTGACATATCCGTCTACCAACTTCCGCAAGGAACTATTGGACAACCAATACAAGGCAGGGCGTTCCAAACCAGCGGATATCCAAGAGATGTTCGATCAAGAAGTTAAACTGATTGAAATACTGGAGTCTTTGGGTGTTCGCAGCCTCTATCCCAAAGTATTGGAGGCAGATGATATATGTGCATGGCTCGCAAAAGAGCTATCAGGGAGATCCGTGGTAGTCTCCGTCGATCAAGATCTTCTGCAACTAGTGAGCCCCACTGTATCTGTATATAACCTCAAAGATCTGATTACAGTTGAAAACTTTGAAGAAAAGAGAGGAGTGACACCGGAACAGTTCGTACTATATAAAGCAATCAAAGGTGATCAATCTGATAACATTCCAGGGATAGAGGGATACGGAGAAGTGCGCTCCAAACGATTAGCAGCCAACTGGGATAACACTAATGTCACCGATGAGATCAAAACCATTGTAGAGAAGAATATCAAACTGATAGATCTACACTATGGCTATGAATTCCAGGAAGGTGAGAAACAGGCGTATGAGGAACAATTCAAATATGTCAGTGGGGTCACTACTGACATGGGGAAGTTTAAAACCCTATGTGAGCGATACGACTTCACAAAACATCTAAATAATATAGATAACTGGAAAAGAATAGTGAACAGAAATAATATTGTCGATATTATTAACAGATTAGCATAAATATTTCAAAGGAGTAATCATGCCAGGACAAATACATCAAGCAACACAGCAAACATGCAGGGTATGCAATCAGCCAGGAATATGGCCCAGAGAGCAATCATACACCGACCATCATACACAGGAAATAGTAGTAGAGGCATCATGGGTATGCAACCGATGCGGCAACCTGTTCGACAACGGCGAGCTTTCACGCACAAAAATCAATGAACAAAAAGAAAATTAATTCTATTGTAGACGAGGTCATAGACGAGTCTATGGCTGCAGGCGGTACCATATTTGGTGGCGCAGGTGGTGGAGGCTCTGGCACTTTCTCGTACTCACAACAAGCAGGTGCTAAGACATATTCACCCGGTGGTTCACCTAAACACAGAGTGTCCACTTCTGACCCTAACGGTTATAACGTCAAGGACATAGGGGACGAAGAGCATATGTTTGCTCACCATGCCCCCAGGAAGAGACCATTCCCACTTGACACTGTAACGGATTATCTAGCAGTTGCATACTTGAACCTATGTAGTGTGGAAATCCAATTAAAAACAGCAGACAAGCACAATTCCCTCATCGCAGACAACAGCGAAAAAAAGGCTTTACTTCAACATTTACGCAAAAAAGCCAAGTCCATTAAAATGATGTTAAAAAACATGTCGGGCGACCTTGACAAATTATCATTTTCGTAATATAATATCTCCATGGACGAATTAAGAGAAAAAAGAGAAATCCCAGGCCTCAGTGTCAGGGCGATCAAACAAAGCGGAACTCACGTGCTCTGTAAAATTCAACTCACCAAAAGTGATGCAGCTGAATTATGCGACAGAACCAAATCAGGTCTTTTTAAAAACAAAGAATTCCATGACTGGTTCGTCAATACTATAGTTACTGAATTAGAGGCAACGTTAACAGAAGATAAGGGACAATCATGAATAGTGTAATAATGCTGGCACTGGCCAGATCCATTGCCATTATGACGGCGATAGCAGCCGTAGTGGGTGGTAGTGTATGGTACATCGCAGAAACAGGGAGCCTTAGTAAAGGACTGATAGCATTCATAGCAGCGCTTATTTTACAGTATGCTATGTCATCTATAGTGAGTAGTATATCTGCACGCAAGAACGAAGAGGCTGAATTCCTTGCCCAACAGGTATTGAAGGAAGCATCTGAGCGCAAGATGCCATACACATTAAATTGTGCTTACTGTAATACACAGAACAGATCGGGGATTTCTTTCACACATGAAAATATATTCGACTGCACATCCTGCAACCAGCCCAATAAAGTCTATGTGCAGTTTTCTACTGTGAGGCTGACCACGCCATTGACACAAAAAGAAAACCCTGGACAGTTTATCGATATGGACGAGGAAGACACCAAAGACTCGGGAGCACGCCAAACAACCGTCAACGATCCCCTCAAGGTGACATAATGGACCCGGATCAAGTAAACGAAGAACTAAATGATATGATGAAAGATGTCCCATCATCTTTCGTCGACATCAAACCACCACCAGAAGAAGAGCCACCTGAACCACCCGATGTAAATCAAGTCAATATATCGGAATGGTCGAAACGGACAGACTCTGCGGTGGACGGTTATAAATTCGGAACAGGCTGTGCGGCATTCGGGAATAATGAAATGACGACAGAGAACTTCTTCAAGAGGCTCTCCGAAGCTATTACAGACATAGTCGCTAACGAGTACCAGAAAACCGGTATCGGTGCAGAATCACTTAAACCCCATTTTGATATTTTGAAATCAACCATGAAATTAATAGCAAAAGAAATCGAGACAAAAGGCTTGCCCGATTATCGAATTTCTACTATTATAGCCGCAATGCAAGGATTCATGACAAACTACAATAAAAAGGATACAAAATGAGCAGAAGTATAGAAAATATGTCACCCTTCGAAATGGCGCGTTGGTTCTCACTGATCGAATCGATTGATTTGATATCGAACGAATGTGAATTGAGGGGTGTCGACTTCAATAAAGTCAAGATATCACCACTCGATATCGAGAAATACGTAGAAGGCACATGCGATGCATTTACTAAAAAGATTGAGCAAGAGCGCGCCAGTGAAAAGGCAGCAGCCGCAGCAGTAGTATTATTTTCATTTCACAACGAACATACGGAGCAAGCAATCGATGTTGTTCATACCGGGGCATAAATTCGTATTCAACCCAGCACCTGCACAGAACACCTCGAGCTCTATCCAACAACAGTTGGCGTTTCAGAATGCCAATCGCGGGGGACCCTCTGCAAAGGCCAGGCCGTCTGGTGTGTTCGATGAAAAATTCGTTCCAGGTCACCAATACCGGTTAGCCAGAATCCAAAAGTTGCTCGAGGACCGAGTAGAAAAAATCCTCTACATCTTTACCGACTTATCTGACGCTACACAGCCGGACATTAAGGTAGACATAGCGGACTCCCGTAAAGGGGATGATTATATAGCTGCAATGTCCGGGCAAATGGAACAGCTCAGGACAGAGCGTCAGCGCATAACACAATCCCATGTGAGCAACACGGATTTCTAGAAGTTACCGTACACCGAATCATCACTTCCATTGCGGTTGTCATAATCCCAGTTCTCGTTAGAGTCGTCCTCGACGTTCCCTGGATATGTTTTACCTTCCTCCGCGAAGTCCGTTCCGCCTGTCAGTTTGCCATATAGAGTTTCATCAGAAATCTGATCATGCCCTGGCTCTCTTGGTGCATTGGGTTGATACGAATAATCAAAGCGCTTGGCGTGTAAGATCCAAATATAGTGCCCTTGGAGCATATTGTAATTCATTGTGAGGTTTTCATCTCGCCTTTCGGTGATCTCATAAATATGTGCCCCCCTACTCAATGAATCAAATGTCACAGCTTCATCATAGGCAGAGTAATATCCGGTATCGGTACTGCAAGTCACTTGCGACTCATCTACAATCCCGTCAGCGCATAGTTGGCCTATGGGGTCTTGGCTGTTCTTGCCCTCACATGAAGATACCTCTCCTGTAAATGTATTGATGTCATCAGCACCGCCAGGCCGGTCCCAACCCAACTCCGTCATGCGAATCAAGTCCCCTGCCTTCGGCTCAGCACTATTGTCATTGAATGCTATCCTATAATCTAGGATGGGTATAATGAAGGTCACGTCGGAATCAGTACGAATACCGAACTTGGAAAGTAGCAACGAATCATTGTTAAACTGAGGAAGAGCTAACATAGGAACTGGCGTCTCGAAGGGGGCCATTGGCTGCTCACCATAGAATGAATTCTGTGCTGATAGACTGTAATCATACACATAATAGTCTACGTACGTGCCGTACAAATGAGTTAACTCATTCCACCAATTTTGGAACATTCTACGTTCGTTCTCGTTGGCTGACTTACGGTTAAATCGTAATGATGTATTGGTTCCGGTGCCGCATTTCATTAGTTACCTGTAATCCCTTTAATGATTTTCGCACTGCCTTTTCCGAAGGGGCTTTTCTTCCTCTTCTGGGCACGCTTTTTGTGTGGTTTATACAAATAGAACATGCCAGGCCTGTATCTTATCAATTGAATGCCGGTTGAACCTAAGTGTTTCATGGGCTTGTCGTCATTGGGTACGATAAACTTGTACTTTCTCGCAATGTCCAATACCTCTTTTTTTGATACGCGCCATACACCACTGGGGGCTTCTTTAGCCACATCCACCGAATGATGACTCATATCCATGGACTTAACCATAGCAGTCACACTATTCAATGCGTGATAATCCTTCTTCTTTGCACTGTACTTATCAGGCAGCTGTCTCATTGACTTGCGGTTCTGTCCCCTCTCTTTGAACCTGGTATCGTTAGAGAGGTCCTTGGGTGTGTCTTTGGGTATTTTTATTGCACCCAAATGTTTCATGTCTTCTTTTAAATAGTCTATGAAATTTTCCATGTATCACTCATCGCCTTTTGAACTCTCGAAGCGTCCGTCAAGTCTAGCTCATCACGCTCGTCTAATATAGTTTCTATCTTCTTGATCATCTTGACGAAATAGTATTTCTCCAATAGCTTGTATAAAATGTTTTCAGGTAATCTATTACGGGACCCATATTCCTGCAACTCCTGTGGTGTCATGAATCTGTCGAATGCCATGTTCTTGAGTTTGTATGCATCCTTATATGTAGAGGTTATATGTTTCAATAATTCCTCTATGTGAGATAGTTTCTGGGTTAACAGGACTTTGAATTTCTTGGCATCACGTGTATCCAACTCTTTGATCTCTTCCATATCAATCAGATCACGTCTAATCTCACCAGTGGCAATGTCGATGCTTTGCAGCGTGTCATGAAAACGCATAGTCCATTTTTCGAGCTCCGGATCATACTCGTCGGGAGATTTAATCCAGCGATCATTGGCCACATCATAAATTGCATCTGTTTTGTCTTGATCATATTCATGGGTGATGATATAGTAATTAATGGGATGTCGAGTGTCCGCAGCCAAATGGCCATTTAACTTCTTCACTGTATACATGATATCAGCTGTGGCGATACTGTCAATCAATTGTGCATCCACCTGAACCGTTACGTCAATGTCACCATCCTCGGAATACTGCTTTGTGATCGAACTCCCTATAATGAAAAATTCCACGACAGGGATGATCATTTGTATCTCATCAGCCCCCTTCAATATCTGAATTCGAACTGACTCCCTCAATACAGGAAGACCCACTTCATTGAAATTGAAAATGGACTTGTCGAAATTCTCTTTGGGCATCGATACAACGGACTCGACGAGATTTTGGTTTACTAGACTGTCAAATATACTCATAAAACACCTTTGAAATATTTATAGAAAAAGAGCAAAAGAAAAGGCGCGTAGACTAACTACACGCCTTTCTTACGAGAAAACTTTTCAGTTTTTACATATTGTCAAAGACACCCGCACCTGTTTTGCCCATTGTACCCTTCACATCAGGGTGCTTCTGCTTGCCACCAGGTTTCAGTTTTGTTTTACGAGCAGGGCTGAGCTTGCCATCTGCCTTACCACTTCCAGGACCGCCAGTCACTTTGGCCTTTCCGCCGGGATTGGAGAAAGCGCTTTTGACTTTCTTGTTACTGGGACTTGTCATTTTCGACACCGTATCAGGGAAAGAGTCCAATTTTACATGGGACTCTTCCAAATCGGGTTCGATATCATCTTCGATATCACCTTCACCGACCTCTTCACCGGCCTCATCCATCTCTTCATCGAAAGCACCTAAGCGCTCAGCGACCTCTGTCAATCGGTCAATGACCATGCGGAGTTCAGTTGCAACATCTACTTCCTCTCCAGTCTCATCATCATCTGCCTGAGATGGGAACTCACCTTCTTCTTCGTCAAAATCCCCACCTTCAAGAGGACTCATATCACGATCGATGCCGTCCTCTTCTTCAACCAATTGCTTCTTAAATAATGTATCAAATTTGCTTTCTGGTAACATATCGCTCAATTCCCTTCCTTCTGTTTTAATCTCACCGTGGCCAGGGTTTATCTTCGCCTCAGCCTCTTTGGGGTCTTTCTTGTCTGACTTACCTGCACCGCCGATACCCGACTCTTTATAGCCGTCGATAACGTCCTGTCCAGCCTTTGTCTTCTGTCCTTTAACTAGCTCAGCTTCCTGAACTACTTCTTTGGATTCGTTGATGGCCCTAGCCGCTTTCTGACTGTTGCCCATTACTTTCTCATATGCTATTTCTAAACCTTTTTTCATAAGTTCTCCTCGTATGAATATTTACTGTTTGTTGGTCTCTTTTTTACGATTATCTCCAACGTGATACGGTTTTCCTTAAATATTTAATAGTTATGACAAAATTAAATGACAAAATACTCCTAAGAGATGACGATCTTGATTATGATCAGTCCTATCTCCGCAACAAACGACTGCCCCGCACTGACGCTGAATTCGAATTCACACCACAGATGATGGCGGAAATGAAGAAGTGCAAAGAAGACATGAAGTACTTCGCAGAGAACTACTTCCACATCGTCACAAGTGATGACGGTAAACAGAAAATCAAATTATACCCAGCACAGAAGCGCTGTCTAAAGGCTCTTAGCAAACATAGATTCAATGTTATCAATGCTGCACGCCAATGTGGAAAAACCACCCTCATGACAATCTATGCGCTATGGTTAACTAGTTTCACGGACTATAAGAGAGTAGTTATTGTGGCGAATAAAGAATCTACCGCTATTATGATTCTACGCAGAATCGCAATGGCATACGAGGAGCTCCCCAACTGGCTAAAACCAGGAACCGCCCAATACGGCAAGAAGGAAATCATTTTCGGTAACAGATCAAGCATAGCTATTAGCACAACCACCGGTTCTGCTGTTCGTGGTGAAACACTAAACTGTATCATCATTGACGAAGCTGCGCATATTGAAGACCATCTCATGAGAGACTTCTGGGCATCTGTTATTCCTACCATTTCATCGTCAAAAAAGAGAACCACCAAGATATTCATGGTGTCTACACCCAAAGGAACTGGTAATAAGTACCATGATATTTTCTCAAGGGCAATGACCAATGAAGAAGAGGAGGGGATGGCATGGCATGCCGAAGAGATTCACTGGTATGATGTACCCGGTAGAGGTAAACTGTGGCGCCAGGACATGGTTGCGGCTATGGGTAGTGATGAAATGTTGTTCGAACAAGAATTTAACTGCGCCTTCCTGGAAACGGGTGACTCAGCAATCGATGTCGAGCTGTTAAATGAAATGGAAGCCAAATGCAGAGACCCCTATCAGGTGTTCGAAGACGGACACTACAAGGTATGGCGGGAACCCCAGGAAAATCATATATATGGGCTCGGTGTCGACGTGGGAGAGGGCATCGGAAAGGCATCATCTGTCATACAAACATTCGACTTCACCGATCTAACTAATATACACCAAGTAGCCGTCTACTCTGATCGCTTCATCCATCCAACCCAGTTCGCCGGTATCATCTATAACGCAGCCAATCATTATGGGGGCCCACCCGTCCTCATTGAACGTAACAACATAGGCAGTGAGGTTATAGCCATTCTCAAAGAAGTGCATAACTACCATAATATCGTTTCGTATAACCCGGAGAAGCTGGCATACGGGGACATCAGGCCCGGTATTCTCTGCCACACCAACACTAAATTCAATGGCATCATGAATATGAGGTACTGGATGAACGCATTGAGGGCAGTTAACATATACGACAAAGCCACTATCAATGAAATGAGAACTTTCATCCGATATCCCAACGGATCATGGAGGAAGAAAACCGGAGACAACACATTTGACGATAGAGTAATGGCATTAGTGTGGGCATTGTTCTTATTGGAGAATAATATAGCAGAGAGGTATTACGATATAGTAGAAGTTGACGATGATGGTAAACCACTTAGACTAGCAGCGTACGCTATATCAGATCCTGGGATGTTCAAACTAGATCCGCTGTTCCAACAATCCCCAAACGCACCACTCCCCACCTTTATAGGCATGGATCCCGGAAATGAAATGGAAGACATGGCCAAACAAGGGTGGACCTCAATGCAATGAAGTGATTTTTAGGCTTGACTTACAACCCGCATCGTGATATTATTATCTCATGCAATCAAACCTACAATATAAGCAAGACGGCGATGCCACAGACCCAGGCCAGTATCTAACGGGCACCAAATACATCATCCACTGCTGTAATGACATTGGAGCGTGGGGGTCCGGCTTCGTCTTAGCCCTATCAAAAAAATGGCCCAAGGCAGAAGCAGCATATAAAGAATGGGCGGCAAACGAAAACGGCCATTTCGGCTTGGGCATGATCCAATTAGTGGAAGTGGGGAATAGCACACTAGTAGTCAATATGGTAGGGCAGCATGGCATCGCATCACACCTCCACCGACCACCAATCCGATACAAAGCAATAAGAAAATGTCTGGCTACTCTGAGACCCCTCGCGTTATCCGCCAAGGCAACTATTCATGCCCCACGTTTTGGGTCAGATAGGGCGGGTGGGTGTTGGTATATAATAGAAGATATGATCAAAAAGGAATTATGTGACCATGGAATCCCCGTAACCATATATACCAGAGGCCCCTTACAGGCAAATGCAGAATTTGAGAAAATGAAATGTGACAAATGCAAAAAGGGAACGGGATATCGAGGGATAGATGTTATGGGTGACGCATACTGCGAAAGACACAAAAGACGATTCCCCTTCTATCACCAACCATGCCCACCTTGCCAGCAATGCGCAATAGAAGATATTTTATGTGTAGAATGTGGAACTGAATTAGAACCCGAGGAGAATTAAATGAGTACAATGGGCGAATTAGCAGATCAAGTAGAAGTATGCACCAAAAACGGCATAGGTATTACATTCCAAACATTAGTGGGGCATGACAGAGGCAGCTTCCCACTTAAACACGGCAATTGCTTCAGTATCAAGTGTGATAATGAATGGGAATATCGCATAGTTAATTTCGTTGTGGAGAACCTAGAGGAAGCCCTGAGGAGGGGATGTCTGGAATACCCAATTGAAATTCTCCCCCTCGATAAATCACTGGCCGTTATAGTGGACTCCCGTATCCCGGATAATTGGTTCACTGATAGATACTGTGAAGTGTGTTGCCCTGAAGATTTACTCCCGGTCAATCAGCAGATGCGCAAAATTCGCGCCAGGGCAAGAGTTGAAGAATTCATCATTAAAATAGATGCCATGGAAATGGTTCGCCATGACCTCAACAAGCAGCCCGACTTCCACACAGACAAAGAAAAAGAAGATTTTATAGAGAAAGAAAAGAAATTACGCGAAGACTGGACGATCATCGAAGAGACAGGAGTCACCATGGCCAATTCAGAATATATGGATGATGAACTAACAGTGGTTTGCGCTGAGGACATAGCAATGGAAGCAGAGAGCTTCAATGAGGAAAACAAATAATGGACATACAAAGAGAGTTGCAAGAGATAATCAGGGAAATCGACGGTCGTCACCTACACGACTCAAAGTTAAACATAGATTTGATCTATGTGGGAGAGTTCCTGGAAAAAATTTCACGAGTATTGAAGGAAAATGAAAAGACGCACATTTCTTAAATCGATAACTTGTGGCATAGTATGAAACACGCGGATACAACAGAAGAATATGAGCTATGGCTTGCAGAATCGCCGGATGATGTCAAACTTATAAGCACACTATTCGAATGGTGCTCTGGAGTGACACTATGGGTGTCATTCGACGGCAGCATAGACGGCATGAAAATATGGAAAAAGGAATCAGATAATGAGCAGACTATATAGAGACGGTGACGGAGAAGGGCATTACGGATCCCGAGTGGAGACCATAAACCCAGTCACACAGGAAGTCAAACCCACAGACAAACCTGTGGTGGGTGAGATGTTCAAAGTAGGCACTATGACAGCTGGTATGTTCTCCACAAGAGATTGGTGGCGCACTAATGTAGTCACCAAAATACTCGAAGACACCGGCGACAAGGTAAGGTTCAGAACAGAAAGCGGAAGTATATACACATACGAAAGGTGAGTAATGATTAAATATATACATGTACAGGACCAGTGCCAATGATAAAAACAATGGACATCCAACCGACATCTATTGTGTTTCCAATCACTCAAGCACTCTAACAGTAGGGCCTGTATCAGAAATCCATGAAACACCCGAAGCACCAAAAGCACTCACAAAAAAGCCTAGGAGCTTCAACAGCCTCCCTACGCACATTAAACTTATCTGCATGTGCGGATCTGCTTTAATACATTTAATAGTTCTATATATTCTCAAAATACTTTCATAATCGCTTGCAATATTTTTCAAACCACATATAATAAAAGGATACAAGCAATGACAGAAAACCAAGGAGAAAGACCATGAGCTTAGTAGATCACGCAAAAAGGGAGCTGGAAGTCGCCGGATTATTCGGCAAGGATTCAGATTACGAGGGAATGCTAGGGGATAGCGTAATGGAACTCGTGAAAGTGTTCGCAGAC
>Ga0302117_10000281_pt1 | contig 21144 bp, 17 predicted proteins | sample AG5_322_MG_FD_203112 | JGI IMG/M metagenome (GOLD analysis project Ga0302117, IMG submission 203112) | Marine microbial communities from Western Arctic Ocean, Canada - AG5_32.2 | ecosystem: Environmental > Aquatic > Marine > Oceanic | place: Canada: Western Arctic Ocean | collected 2017-10-01 | reverse complement strand
CTTTGGCAGCGGCGGTGATAAATTCAGTCAAACCGCGCCGGTGGATGAGGTTGTAGTATATATAGAGGACGATTGGAATTTGTGAGTGTTTGCGGATGGCGGCGATGGTTTCGAGCAACTTGGTAGGCGTGGTGCCGCTGGCAAGGCCACGCTGGGCGGCAAGTTGGTTGACGAGCCCATCGGCAAGCGGATCGCTAAAGGGGACGCCCAGTTCGAGGACGTCCACGCCCGCGGCATCGAGTGCCACGGCGAGTTTTTCCGTGGCAGCAAGATTAGGATCGCCTGCGCCGATATAGGCTACGAAGCCTTTTTGGCCTGCGGCACGCAGATCAGCAAAGCGCTGGTTGATTCGATTCATCCGCGCGGGAGCCTATCAACTCGCGTGGACTGAAGCGAGCCGAAGCCCTTCCAGTGTCAGCAGGGGGCGCACTGCGTTAATCTCTGGACACTGACGCGCGATAATTTTCGAAGCGCCGCCGGTGGCGATTACGGGAAGTTTGCGAACTTTTAATTCGCGCCGTAATTCGCCAATCAGTCCGTTGATGAGTCCGCGATAGCCGTGGACAGCGCCAATGCGCATGGCTTGTTCGGTGGATTTTCCGATGGCGGTGTTTGCATCGCGGATTTCAATCCGCGGCAGCAGCGCGGTTTTTTCGTGCAAATAATCGGTCATGGCCGAAAGCCCCGGGGCGATGATGCCGCCGATGTACCGGCCTTGCGCATCGACGATATCGAAAGTTACCGCAGTGCCGAAATCAATTATGACCACGGGCGCGCCAAAGTATTCGATCCCCGCACGCGCGTTGGCCAGGCGATCGGGGCCGATGGTGGACGGTTTTGGGTAATCAGTTTCTAGCCCGCAATTGCGATGGGTGATGACATCTGTTTTCAATCCCAGCTCGCGCAACACTGTACGTGCCGCGCGCGTGGCTGCGGGTACAACACTGCATAAGGTCGTTGTCGATACGGCGTGTTTTCCAATAAACTGTTGCAGCCATTTTTTCGCACGAATCCCTTGCCAATCTTTCGTTGGGAAAATGTCGTGCGGCGTAATGCGTTTACCGCGCGCGATTCCGGCGTGGGTGTGGGTGTTGCCAATGTCGAGCAGTAGAATCATTGTGTTATTTAGCGAGTGTAACTTCGCCGCCGATGATGCGCTCAATGCGGCCGTGCTCGGTGCGAATTAATAGTGCGCCGTTTTCGTCCAGCGCCTCGGCGCGTCCGCGCACGCGACGGGTGCCCATATCGATGGTGGCCAGCTTGCCGAGGGTGGTGCAGTGGTTGGCCCATTCCTCCGCTACAGCGGTGAAATCACCGGCGAGAATGCGTGCATATTCGCGGTCTAGCTCGCGCAGCACCACTTCGGCGAGATCCGCGCGTGAAATTGGTTTGCCGGTGGCCAGTTTGAGTGAGGTGGCAATGTCTCTCAGGTCAGCGGGGAATTCGCTGGCGGTTTGGTTGACGTCAATGCCGATGCCAAGGATGACCGATCGCACGTGCTCAAGTTCGGCGCTCATTTCGGTGAGAATGCCGGCGACTTTTTTGCCGTTTATCAAAAGGTCGTTGGGCCATTTGATTTCCGGCGTAATCCCGGTGGTGGATTGGATGGCTCTCACGAGTGCATTGGCTGATGCTGCGGTGAGTTGGGTGCATTCGCTGGGGGCAAGGTTGGGGCGAAGCAAGATTGAAAACCACAAGCCGCGCCCGGTGGGCGAGGACCATCGGCGGCCCATTCGGCCACGTCCGGCGGATTGGCTTTCGGCGAAAATCACAAGTCCTTCAGGATGGTTTTCCAGCGCGGCTTGGCTTACTTGGTCGTTAGTGGAGGTGGTTTGGGAAAGCACGTGAATGGCGTTGCCGATAATTTGCCCTTTCACGTGGCGTGATTGAAGATCTACTGCGAGGAGTGCGTCGGGCGCGGATACGAGCTGATAACCGCGATGCGGACTGGCGATGATTTCAAAGCCAGCTTCGCGCAGGGACTCAATGTGCGACCACACCGCGGCGCGCGTGACGCCGAGCTGTTGGCAGAGATCCGTGCCGGCTACACCTTCGGGATGAGCGCGTAGGGCGGCGAGTAGTTGTGCGGCAGAAGTCATTGCGTTGGGGTGAAGTCCATAGCGATATCGACCGCCACAGCAGAATGCGTGAGCGCGCCGACCGAGATGTAATTGACGCCGGTTTCGGCAACAGTGCGAATGTTGTCGAGCGTGATGCCGCCACTGGCCTCAATTTGGCTTCGGCCATCGATGAGAGCCACGGCTTCGCGGAGCATGTTTGGCGACATGTTGTCGAGCAGGATGATGTCCGCACCGGCCTTGGCAGCGGTGTCGGCTTGCTCGAGGGTGTCGGCCTCGACCTCCACTTTTAAATCCGGCGCGGCTTCATGTGCGCGCGCTACGGCATCGGCCACCGGATCGGGGCCGGGGAGGGCGGCGAGGTGGTTGTCTTTAATCATAATGAGATCATCAAGCCCGCGCCGGTGATTGCGCGCGCCGCCGCATTGCACTGCGTATTTTTCAAACGCGCGCCAGCCGGGCGTGGTTTTGCGAGTGTCAAGAATCAGAACGCCCGTGCCGCGCACGGCCTCCACATAACGCGCCGCTTGCGTGGCGATGCCGGAAAGGCGCTGAAGATAATTCAGCGCGGTTCGCTCGGCAGTGAGTAGTGCGCGACAAGGCGCGTTAATTTCCAGAATCGTATCACCGAGTTTAAGGTCATTGCCGTCCTCGATGGGAGCGTTGAAAATTGTATCGGCCGAAAGTTGAGTGAATGCTGCTTTCGCGAGTGTAAGCCCACATAGAATGAGGGGTTCGCGTGCCACGATCATTGCGCGCCCCATGGCATTGGCCGGCAGTAAAGTGTTGGTCGTCACATCGCCCGTGCCAATATCCTCGGAAAGAGCGCGTTGCACGTGTTGCTGGATAAGTTGTTCGTCGAGTGCGGCCACGGCCCATTCTTGAAGTGTGCTGCGCATTGTGGCAAACCGTTTTCCTGTCTCATGTGAATTTAAGGCGAAAAAAGGTGTCATTTTCGCGTCATCTGTGGCAGATTATTTTCATGGCGAACGTCATTATTCGACCCGATTGGCATCTACCGGAATCTGCGGTGACTCCGGAATCAACTTATCGCAACCGGCGGCATTTCATTAAAACACTCGGTTTGGGTGCGGGCTTGGGAGGCGGCTTGCTCGCTCACGATGCCGGTGCGGCTGCGGCGGCGGCTACGGCTGCTCAAAATCTCAAGCTCTATCCCGGCAAACGCAATGCCAAATACAATCCCAACTTCCGACCTACCCAACAAAAGTGGGCCACGGGCTACAATAATTTTTACGAGTTTTCCACCGACAAATTTCAAGTGCAACGATTGGTGGGTGCTTTCCGTACCGAACCTTGGCCGGTGTCGGTTGGCGGGTTGTGCAAAAAACCGTTCAAGATGGACGCGCAGGGTTTAGTGGCTAAGTTTGGTGTCGAAGAGCGGGTGTATCGGTTTCGTTGTGTGGAAGGGTGGGGAATGATTCTGCCATGGTCGGGCTTTTCATTGCGGCGACTGATCGAATTGGCCGAGCCGACTAAGGAGGCAAAATTCGTAAAATTCACAACCGCGATGGTTCCCCGACAAATGCCCGGCATCGCGAGGTTGCCGCAGTATCCATGGCCTTATACCGAAGGGTTGCGAATTGCCGAGGCGATGCACGACCTTACGTTTGTGGCCACGGGAATGTACGGCAAACCTTTACCCAAGCAAAATGGCGCGCCGATCCGCCTGGTTGTGCCGTGGAAGTACGGTTACAAAAGCATCAAGAGCATCGTGAAGATTGAGTTTGTAAAGAATCAGCCCAAAACATTGTGGAACTCTCTCTCGGCAGAGGAATATCCATTTGAATCAAATGTAGATCCCGCAAAGCCTCATCCGCGCTGGAGTCAGGCTAGCGAGGAAATGAAAGGAATGAATGGCTTGCGCGTACGCACTCTGAAGTACAACGGTTACGGTGCAGTGGCTGGATTGTATCGGCGTTAATTTATGCCATTGCCGGTCATTTCCGTGGCGCAAATGCGCGAATGGGAGGAACGCACCTGGGCGGCGGGCGTTTCGGTGGAAGCGGTAATGAATCAAGCCGGTGGCGCTGTAGCGGACTGGGCTGAAAGCCTTGCGGAAGTTCCCGATCCTTCATTTTTTTTTCTGATTGGCAAAGGCAATAACGGAGGTGATGCACGGATTGCTGCCGAAGCACTCACGGCGCGAGGGTCCAACGATCGCATTCAAGTGATTGAGGTGAATGATGGCACTGAGGCGTTGCCGGACTTATCTGATGTGTCACTGGTGGTGGATGGCTTGTTCGGGATCGGGCTCAATCGGGAGTTGTCCGCCGACTGGTGTGATTTTATCGGGAAACTCAATGCGGTTACTCACGAGTTTCGCATTCCCGTATTATCGGTGGACGTGCCGTCCGGGCTGGATGCGGATACCGGCCAACCGCGCGGCGCCGCGGTTCGAGCCGATTATACGTTAACCTTCGGAGCGCCCAAAATCGGCTTGATTGCAGAATGTGCGTCGGAGTTTGTGGGGCACTTGAAAGTGGCTGCCGATATTGACTTTTGCGATGCGCCGCCCTTGGGGGAACTGCGTTGGGTTGATGCTGATGATTTCAAACGGTTTGCCCCCAAGCGACTGTCCAACTCGCACAAAGGCTCCTTCGGGCACGTGGGAATTATCGCCGGCTCCATGGGTTACCACGGCGCGGCCGTGTTGGCAGCACGGGCAGCGGCAAGTTCAGGTGTGGGCTTGGTGAGTGTATTTACGCCGGCGTATGCACCGGTAGCCGCGCAGTTGCAATCGGCGATGGTGCATCCGTGGGATGCAAATGTGATTCATACCTTGAGTGCCTGCACGGCGGTGGTCATTGGCCCCGGCTTGGGAGGGCCCGATGTGCCGGAAAGTTTGCGCCGAGTAGCGGTGAATCTTTGGAGGGATTCTGAGAACCCAATTGTTGTGGATGCGAGCGCGCTGGAATGGATTGCCAATGAACCCATTCCGGAAAATGCAGTGCGCGTGGTGACTCCGCATCCGGGGGAAGCAGCGAGGTTTTTAGATACCACCCCTGGCATCATTCAAACGAATCGAATTCAAGCCATGCGGAAAGTTTCAGCAATTTGCGGTGGAGCCATCACTGTGCACAAAGGGCGGCACACGCTCATCGGTGGTATTGAAGGCCCGGTGAGTATCAACAGCACGGGAAATCCACACCTCGCCCAAGGCGGTAGCGGGGATGTGCTGGCAGGACACTTGGGCGGTTGGTTGGCTCGCAAGGATATTCAGTCCGCTCCAATGGAGGTTGTTGCGCAGGCGGTGTGGCGGCACGGGGCGGCGGCAGATCATCTTTCGAGCTTCAATTATGCTTGGGGTCTTGAGGCTTTACTTATGGTTTTGGAAACCGATTTTGATTGCTGAAATCGGTTTTCTGGTGCACGTTGAACGAAGAGTGAGGGGGTGGATTTCAATATTAGTGTGGCTGCTGGTTGCAATGCCTGAAGCGCGTTCTGCGTTTCTTGTAGAATTCCAGAACAAACGCGAATCGGTTCAGGCGCACAGTGTTCTTTCTGCGAACACAGAAGGCGTCATTCTTCGGCCGGTGGGCGGGGGGTTTGGCAATGGTGTGCGCCATCGTTGGGATGAATTTTCTGCACGCACGTTGGGGGTGCTGATGAGTGAGCTGCTGGAGGATCCCCTTTTTAATCAAAAATCGCGTGAAGTGAAATTCAAAATTATGGAATCACTCGAAGTGGCGCGAAGAAGTAAAGCTCCAGAAAAACCTGCTCAACCATTCCGGCCACCATCGCCTCAACCCGTGGCCGTTACCAATGCTCCTTCCCCGCCTGCGATAAACCCCGCAACGGGAATCCCAACACCGCAACCCGCCGTTGTTCCCACCAACAGTTTGCCAGCATTGCCGAAACCCACAGGTGTCGCACCCGTCAAACCGGTGACGCAGCCTGCGACCAATGTAGCGCCTGCGCCGACATCCGTTTTCCAACTCACTGAACCTCCGGGGGTGGCGCCTTTTCCGGGACGTCGCCCACCCGCTAGCGGGCTGAGTTCGGAAGTCATGTTTAATCCATCCGGAATTTTCCTCGCGCTACTGGTGATGGCGCTGAGCGGATACGCCGGATACGAAATCGCCCGATTCAAAAAACGTCCGGTGAAACTGGTGTGTGCGTTGAGCGCGATGTTGCCTGTATTGGGCCCCGCAGTTTTTTTGGCATTGCCACCTCAGAACAGTGGCGAGGCAACGCAGTTTGCGTCGCCCGGCGTTCCCGGCGCGCCAGACATACCGGGAACCACGCCGCCCACACCATTGCCCGCCGTGAAAGAATTGAAATATGAGGATGACCCCGACTCGCCTTATGCAAATCTTCCGGCTGGCGGCGTTGAGGAAACTCAATTTGTGGAAGAACCCGTTGCCGCACCGCCTGCTGTAGCGAAATCGCTCGAGCATTATCATGGGTCTGAATACGAATTTACACCGGCATTTTTCAGCCAATATTTTGCGCAATTTGTTGGTGCGGCAGCCACGACCGGCGAGGCGCTCATTTTGCGCTCCAATTCGGTTGAGTATCCCGTCCACTATATTTCATCGGTGGATGCCACCGGCTTGCGGATTATATACGCAGCCAACGGCCAGTGGGTGGAAGAGTTTTTGACCTATACCGATCTTGCCGAAGTGGAGGTGCTTGGTCATGCCTGATTCAATGAAATATAACGCCGTCTTGCTATTTGGTGCCCCCGGTTCCGGAAAAGGAACTCAAGGGCGCATTCTTCGCCATCTTCCAGATTGCTACTACTTCGCCTGTGGGGATGCCTTTCGCAATTTGCGTCCGGATGATCCGCTTGGGAAAACTTTTTTGGAATACTCGAGCCGCGGCGAATTAGTGCCCGACGAATTCACCATCACGCTTTGGCAGAAAAATATGGAGAGCGCCATTGTCAAAGGGGCCTTTCACCCCAAACAGGATTTCCTGGTGCTCGATGGTATTCCGCGCAACCCGCACCAAGTTGAAATAATGAACGAGCATGTCAATGTGATGGCCGTGCTGCATTTGGCCTGTCCGGATCAGGAGCAAATGATCGAACGTATTCAACGCCGTGCCTTACTTGAAAGCAGGCTCGACGATGCAAACCTTGACATCATTCGGCAACGGTTCGAAACCTACAAAAAGGAAACCCAGCCTGTGCTTGATTGCTTTGATGCCAGCATCGTGCACGACATCGACTCCAGCCAATCCCCTGTCAAAGTGCTCGGTGGTGTTGCCGAAGCGCTCGGGCAACTGGAGTTCTGTAACTGATGATTCCTCGCGTGCTCTACATGGGCACCGCCGAATTGGCTTGCCCGCCGCTCGTGGCGCTACATCAAAGCGCCGTTGCAGACGTGGTTGGCGTGGTCACCCAGCCGGATCGCCCCAGCGGACGAAAACTGACTGCTCAACCCAGTACCGTAAAACAATGTGCACTGAAATTAGGGTTGCCCGTCATCCAACCGAAATCGCTGCGCAGCCCCGAGTCGCTCGAACAACTCGCCACGTTTGAGGCAGATCTCTTTATCGTAACTGCCTACGGCCAAATCCTCTCGCAAGCCGCACTTGATCTGCCGCCGCGCGGTGCGCTGAATGTGCACGCCTCACTTCTTCCGCGTCACCGAGGTGCCGCCCCCATTCAATGGGCCATCCTCGAAGGCGACGCGACAACCGGCATCACCCTGATGCGTATGGATGCTGGACTAGACACTGGCGGCATGATCGCAAGTGCGGAAACCAACATCGGAAATGAAGACACCGCCCAAACTCTTCACGATCGATTGGCCGAGATGGGAGCCGAACTATTAATCCAATCGCTCCCCGGTTTTTTAGACGGCACCTTAATTCCTGTTTCGCAAGATGAAAGTAAATCAACCTACGCACGGAAAATTTTGAAACAAGATGGCATGATTGATTGGACCCAATCCGCAAACGCCATCCAAAAAAAATTACGCGCATTCACCCCGTGGCCAGGTTTATTTACGCAGCTGCCGACTCAAAAAATGCGATCCGTCAAAATTCAGAAAGTAAACACTTCTGCGGCAGACGGGAACCCGGGTGAAGTGTTGTCCGTGGGCGAACAGGGCATTTTGGTTGGTTGCGGAGAGGGATCGCTGTCCCTGTTGCAGCTTCAACGGGAAGGGGGCAAGCCGCTCAACGCAGCAGATTTCCTTAACGGATGCCCCCTTGAAACAGGGAGCCGCCTCGGGCAGCCCCACTAATCAGCCCTTATACTTGACAATTGAGGCTCAATACCTAATTTGATCACCTGATTCAAACGTTCGATTGAATCAGATGTATGAAACCAAAGGATACAAAACGTGATATCTTAAATGCTGCTGAACTTCTATTCGCGGCACGCGGTCCTCAGGCCACTTCGTTGAGGCAAATTATTGGCCGTGCCAAAGTAAATTTAGCGGCGGTCCACTATCATTTCGGCAGCAAAGAATCCCTGTTGCAAGCGGTCATGTCACGGCGACTTGTGCCCCTGAATGCCGAACGACTCGCGTTATTGGAGGAACAAGAACGTGCGTGCGGGCGCCGCCCGGTTCCTTTGCGGAAAGTGCTCGGGGCGTTGGTGGGGCCGGCGCTTCGGCTGAGTCGAAATCCCGAAAAAGGCGGCGCGGTGTTCATGCAATTATTGGGCCGCTGTTTTATGGAGCCGGATGTGAAAATTCAGGCGATGCTGGATCGTCAACTCCAGGAGGTGGCCGGTCGTTTTATTCCGGCGTTGCAGCGCTCGTTGCCAAAATTGCCGGAAGAAGATTTTTTTTGGCGGATTCATTTTCTGGTGGGCGCCATGGCGCACACGATGGCAGACGCTGAGCGATTGCGTTCATTTTCCGGTGGACGCTGTAATCCCGATGATACGGAAGCAATGATTGATCATCTGGTGAATTTTTTGTCCGCCGGGTTCAAGGCAAAATCACGGTGAACATTCGCACCCTAATTTTTATTGAGTTGATCCTCATCTGTGCATTGAGCGGTTGCGCCGTCAAAATGCCGGAGCGATCAGCGTTCTCATTGGAGCTGCCGGGGCGTTGGGCGGCGGGGGCGTGTTCCACCAATGCGCTGGCCTCCGATTGGTGGAAATCTTTGGGCAATTTAAAATTGAACGGATTGGTTCAAGAAGCCCTCGCCAATAACCCGAATTTGCAGGTTACTGCTGTTCGCCTTGAGCAGGCGCGTTTGCGACAACGGATTGCGGGTGCGGATCGGCGTCCTTCATTGAATGCCTCCTTGGATGCAAATAAAAAACGCAGCAATTTTATCGGGTTGCCGATTGGCGGGGCGTCTGTGTTAACCTCGCGGTCAGAAAATTATGGATTCACGCTGTCCAGTAGTTGGGAAATGGATATGTGGGGTCGTATCCGTGCCGGGCAGATTGCAGCTTCGATGAACACTGCGGCGGCGCGGATGGAGCTGCGGGCGGGGAAGCAATCACTGGCTGCCCAAACGGTAAAAGCATGGATTACGTTGACGGAAGCGCGTGAGCAACTGGGTTTGGCAGCGGCAAATGTTGGCATTCTTGAAACGACCGTGCGACAGGCTGATTTACGGTTTGGACTTGGAGTGGGGTCGGCGTTGGATTTGCGTTTGGCGGAAACGGAACTTTTCGCCGCCCGCGCGGTGGTTGAGCAATGGCGATCTTCGCGGGCTCGGGCGCAGCGACAATTGGAAGTTTTGTTGGGGAGATATCCCGAAGGCGTGTTGGATGGGTTGGCTGTTTTACCGGAATTACCATCGGCAATTCCCGCGGGCTTGCCATCGCAGTTGCTCACGCGTCGCCCTGATATTTTGGGTGCGCATAGTCGGTTAATTGCTGCTGATGCTCGGACGGCTGTGGCGAATGCGGACTTGTATCCTAAATTTTCGCTTACCGCTTCGGGCGGAACGTCCAGCGATGAGCTTGAAAATTTACTGAACAACCACATGCTCGTGTGGTCTCTCGGCGTAAATTTAACGCAACCGATTTTCAACTCCGGGCGGTTGCGCGCTAATGTGAAGTTACGGGAGAGTTTGGCGATCGAGGCGGTGAGCCAATATCGCAGTACGGTTCTCAATGCATTTGCTGAGGTTGAAACGGCGTTAAACAATGAACGATTGTTGAGCGAGCGTGAGGCGAAGTTGTCTAATGCGGCGAGCAAGGCCGCACAGGCGTTCAAACTGGCTGAAGACCGTTACTCGCGGGGGTTGGGACATTTTGCGCGGATGCTCGATACGCAACGACGTGTCAACGAATTGCGCGGTCAACAGGTTGGAGTGCGTCGGTTGCTTTTGGAAAATCGAGTTAATCTTCATTTAGCATTGGGGGGTGGGGGCGAGCCTCTGCAGACAGTAACGGAGGGGGGGCAATGATGCGGCAAGTATTGCGAATCGCTTTACCGGTGTTAGTGCTCGGAGTGGGCATGTATGGTTCGTGGTGGTTGGCAACCCATCGGAAGGTGGTTACTCCGCAATCAGCGGAACGGTTCAAGCCCAGAGTGGAATCATTGGCCGTGAGATTGGTGACTTTCCGGCCGGAAATCCATTCGCAAGGTACGGCGATGTCGCGTCGTGAAATCGGTTTATCACCGGAAGTGAGCGGACGGGTTGTTTGGGTTTCGCCGCAACTGGTGGTGGGCGGCCTGTTTGATCAGGGCGCCGAATTAGTGCGGGTTGATCGTGGTGATTACGAATTAGCGTTGCGCCAAGCGACGGCGGATATTCACACGGCGCAGGCGGGTATGACGAATGCCCTGGCAAAGGTGGCGAGCGGTGTGGCGCAGGTTGCTCAAGCGCAGGCGTTGATTACTCGTGAAGAAGCCGAGGCCGCCGCGGCGCGGGCGGAATGGAAATTACTGGGTCGCAAAGGTGAGCCGCCGGCGTTGTTGGTGCGCGAACCGCAGTTGCGTGAAGCTCGAGCGACGAAAGATTCTGCGGAAGCGTTGAAGGGAGCTTCACAGGCGCAATTCGAATCGGGGAAGGCGGCGTTGGCAGCAGCGGAGGCAGTGCGGGATCAGGCGCAGATAAATCTAAAACGATGTGAATTGTTTGCGCCATTCAATGGGCGTGTTCAATCTCAATCCATCGGCTTGGGCCAACTGGTTTCGCGCGGCAGTGTGCTGGCCAAAATTCAGCCGGTGGCCGTGGCTGAAGTGCGATTGCCATTGCCGATAGGGGAATTCAAGTATTTGGAATTGAGCGAAGCGATGCGGGGCGGGATCGTGGATGGACCGGAGGTGAAGCTAAACTCGGGCGAGGAAGTGTGGGTCGGGAAAATTGTGCGTGCGGAAGGCGAAGTGAATTCCCACACTCGAATGGTATCGATTGTGGCGAGCGTGCCCGGGCCCTATGCGCCAGGAAAACCGCCCTTGAGTTTTGGGAGGTATGTAATGGCGCGGATTGAAGGGCGAGCTATGGAGGATGTGGCAGTGCTACCGCGGGCGGCGTTGCGTGAAGGCTCGAGTGTTTATGTGTTGCGCGACGGCAAATTATTTTCTCGGGCGGTGACCCTTGTGTGGAGCGATCGCACGCGGGTGGTGATTGGTTCGGGCCTGAAGGGTGGTGATCGGGTTTGCCTTTCGCCGTTGGATTCGTTTGTGGAGGGCATGGGGGTGCGAGCGGATGAATAACATTATCGAATGGTTTGCACGCAATCGTGTGGCGGCAAACTTGCTGGCGGCATTTATTATATTGGCGGGGTTGCTGGCGATTCCAAATATTAAACAGGAAGTATTTCCCGAGTTCGATTCGAATTGGGTTTTGATTGAAGTGCCGTATCCCGGCGCGGCTCCGGAGGAAACTGAGGAGGGAATTTGTGCGCGGGTGGAGCAGGCGGTGCAGGGATTGCAGGGCGTAAAGCAAATGGTGTCTACTGCGGCTGAGGGAGCAGGGGTGGTGGCGATTGAGTTGCTACCGCGCACGGATGGCCAAAAGTTTCTGGATGAAGCAAAGGCAAGAGTGGATGCGATTGATACGTTTCCTGAGGAAGCGGACAAGCCTGTCATCAGCGAAATCATCATCCGCAAACAGGTGATTAATGTTGCCGTGAGTGGGGAGGTCGGTGAAAAGGCGCTCAAACGTGCGGGCGAACGTGTGCGTGATGAATTGCTTGCGCAATCGGGGATAACTCAGGTGGAACTGGTAAACGTGCGTCCATACGAAATTTCCATCGAGCTACGCGAAGAGGAGTTGCGACGATTTAATCTGACCTTTGATGAAGTGGCGGCCGCGGTGCGCTCCAGCTCGCTCAACCTTCCGGCGGGCACGTTGAAAACCACCGGCGGTGATATTTTGTTGCGCGCAAACGCTCAGGCTTACGGGCAAATCGATTTTGAATCATTGCCGCTCCGGACACACCCTGATGGCGGCCGCCTCACACTCGGGCAAGTGGCGCGGGTGAAGGACGGTTTTGCGGAGGTCGATTCGCACGCGCGGTTTGATGGAAAACCTTCGGCCTTGGTGCGTGTATTTCGAGTGGGGGATCAAAGTGCGTTGGATATTTCACGGCTTGTTAAACAATATGTTGACACTGCACAGCCTCATATGCCCGCAGGCATTACGTTGGAAACGTGGCAGGACGATTCGTCCTATCTGCGCAGTCGACTCGACCTTCTATTACGCAACGGCAGAGCGGGACTGGTTTTAGTGTTTTTCATTCTGGCACTATTCTTACGGTTTCGATTGGCAATGTGGGTGACCTTCGGGATCCCAGTTTCATTCCTCGGCACCTTGTGGTTAATGCCGGCGATGGATGCTTCGATCAGCTTAATCACGCTCTTTGCTTTTATTGTGGTGCTTGGCATTGTGGTGGATGACGCCATTGTGTTGGGCGAAAACATTTACACCCATCAGGAAAAATACGGGCCGGGAATCAAGAGTACCATCAGCGGTGCGCTCGAGGTGGGGCGACCGGTAATCTTCGGGGTGCTCACCACGGTGGCGGCATTTTATCCGTTGCTCGCTATCGAGGGAAATACCGGAAAAATCCTACGATATATTCCAATAATTGTGATGCCGACACTGTTGTTTTCATTGGTGGAATGCCTGTTTATTTTGCCGGCCCATTTGCGGAATTTACCTGATGTAAAAAAAGAAAAAAAACCCGGGCCATGGGCAAGGTTTCAATCTGTATTTGCCGGAGGTGTTGAACGTTTTATATTAAAAATATACCAACCCTTCCTCGAGACGTGTTTGCGCTGGCGATATCTCACCCTTTCAGTGGGAGTGAGCGCGTTATGCCTTACGCTTGCGGGTTATGCGGGCGGCCATTTCAAATTTATTTTTTTACCGCCGGTAGAGGGTGATAACGTCGCGGCGTGGGTGAGTTTTGCCCGCGGAACGCCGGTGGAAGCTACTGAACAGGCGGTGCGACAATTGGAAGATGCCGCGAAACAGTTGCAGCTTGAAATTGCCGCGAGCAGCAATGATGACACCAACGCAATTCTTCATTCGTTATCGAGTATCGGGCAGCAACCTTTCCGAATGGAAGCGGAAATGGCGGGTGGTAATTATGAGGCGAGTCATTTTGGTAGTCACAAAGGGGAGGTTCATTTGGAGGTGTCGCCTTCAGAAGAGCGCGGAATAACGAGCCAGGAGATGGCCGATCGCTGGCGGGAATTGGCCGGTGATTTTTCCGGGGCCACGGAAGTTGGCTTTAGCGCCAGTATTTTTTCTGCAGGAAAGCCGGTCAACATCAGGTTAAGCGGCCCAAACCTCGCGACATTGAAGGCCGCCACGGAGCAGTTGAAAGCACGGCTCAGAAGTTACCCCGGCGTGCAAGATGTCACGGACACGTTTCGTGTCGGTAAACGCGAATTGAAAATCAGGCTAAAACCCGAGGCTGAATTACTCGGCCTGCGCCAAGCGGATCTTGCGCATCAGGTTCGGCAGGCGTTTTACGGCGAGGAGGCCCAACGCCTGCAGCGCAATCGGGATGACGTTAAAGTAATGGTTCGATATCCGCCTGACCGCCGCCGCTCGTTGCATGACTTAAGTGATTTGCGTGTCCATACGCGGGATGGATTTGAGGTTCCGTTTTCAGAAGTGGCCGCCACCGAAGAGGGTCGTGGTTACGCAAGTATTCGGCGGGTGGATGGTCGGCGCTCGGTAAATATTACTGCCGATGTGGATATTACCCAGATGGAACCCAACAAACTGATCACCAGTTTAGAGGCAAATGATTTGCCGGAATTGGCTGCTGAATTCCCCGGCCTTCAGCATAGTTTTCAGGGCGCGCGCCAGGAGCAAGAGCTCACGCTCAACAGTATGTATCGGGCGTTTCTTGTTGCGATGGTGATGATTTACGCGCTGTTGGCAATTCCGTTTGGGTCTTACATTCAGCCCTTTATCGTGATGATGGCGATCCCGTTTGGCCTCATTGGTGCGGTGTTGGGGCATTTAATAATGGGGATGGAACTGACAGTGCTATCAATGTTTGGCGTGGTGGCGCTCACCGGCGTGGTGGTAAATGACAGCCTCGTGATGGTTGATTTTGTAAATCGCAACCGTCCGAAACACAAAGAAATCATCGATGCGGTGCGTGTGAGTGGCGTGGCGCGTTTTCGAGCAATTATGCTTACCTCGCTCACCACCTTCGCGGGGCTGACACCGCTGGTGTTTTTTGAAAAAAGTGTGCAGGCCCAATTCCTCATCCCGATGGCCGTGTCGATTGGCTTTGGCGTGATGTTTGCCACCTTGGTCACATTGGTGCTCGTGCCTTCGCTTTACATGATTCTGGAAGATTTCCGCGCAAGTTGGCAGTGGCTTTATGGAGCACCTGCTACTGAGCCTGAAAAAGTTTGAGCGGTTTTGCTTTCCCATGTGACGTTTGCGCGTTAACGTCCCCGCCCGTCGCGCATGGCACGTAAAGCATCATTGTTGGTCATTTTCATGACCGTCTTCATCGACCTGATTGGTTTCGGGATCGTGCTACCCGTGCTGCCGCTCTACGCCAAAACTTATGGCGCGGCGGGCATCATCGCCGGCCTCATCGTGGCTTCGTATTCGCTGATGCAATTCCTCTTCGCCCCGTGGTGGGGGCGGCTGTCCGACCGCATTGGCCGGCGTCCTGTGTTGCTCATCAGCACGGCGGGCGCATGCATTTCATATGTGCTGTTTGCGCTGGCGTGTTATTATGAATCGTTGTGGGGCTTGCTCGCCTCGCGAATGGCGGCGGGGGTGTGCGGCGCAAATCTTTCTGTCGCCAGTGCCTACATCGCGGACGTGTCACCGCCCGAAGATCGCTCCAAACGCATGGGCCTCATCGGCATGGCATTTGGCCTGGGCTTCATCGTGGGGCCGGCGTTGGGCGCGTTGAGCGCAGATTGGTTCGGCGTCACCGGCCCCGGTTGGGTGGCGGCGACTATTTGCGGGTTGAACCTCATTCTAGCATATTTTGTTTTGGGTGAAAGTCGGCGACCCGAGAGTGATCCCGCGCCGCCGCCGCCGCGGCTCCAACAGGTTACACGCGTGCTTAAGCGCAAACAGCTCGCTTGTCTTATGGGTGTGTTTTTCATGGCTACATTTTGTTTCACCTGTTTTGAATCCACCTTTGTCGTCACGTTTACCGGCACAAAAGAATCTCCGGGGACGTTTAAATATGAGCACGAAGTGCGTGCGAAATATGATAAAAATCAAATCACGGAAATTCGTGAATGGCATGTGGAGCAGGGAGGGGAAGTGCGCAAGGGCACGCCCTTGTACACACTGGTTACCGTTGAGGGCACCAATGTGGTCGTGGCACCTAAAAGTGGGCGGATCAGTTATGAAGAGATTCATTTTGTGCCATCCAATGGAAAAATTGCCTCCATTGATTACACACGGACAATTGCTTATTACATGCTCGTTTTCTGCGGTTTGCTCGGGGCCATTATTCAGGGCAAATTTATTGGGCCACTGGTTAGCTGGTTGGGCGAAAAATGGTTGATTGTTGTTGGCCTTGCGTTATTGGGCGTGAGCTTGGCGTGGTTGCCTCTCGCGCAAGCGCCGCATCTCTATATGTTGCTTGGTGCGCTGGCGTTGTTTTCTGTCAGCTCAAGCGTATACCGAGCGCCAACGTATGGTTTAATTTCCTTGAATGCCGGCCCAAATGAACAAGGCGAAATCATGGGCGTTACTCAAAGCATTGGCAGCCTCGCACGCATTATCGGCCCCCTGTTTGCGTTGGGTTTATTAGATGTGTCGATTCGATTGCCCTACTTTATTTGTGCGGCCGTCGCGGTGATCGCTGCAGTGGTCGCAGCTTTTCTGCTGAAACCCGCGGACAAAGCCGCAATGATTGCCGAGGCTGAACTTCGCGAAAAAGAGGTGGAGGAAAAGATGCCGAATAAGCGAATTAATCTACGCGACAAGGAGGCAAAAGTTTCAAAAACAGAGGAGAGCCCTGTGAAATCCGATTCGCCCAAGCGTATCGATTTGCGAGGCAAACCGGCCAAAGAGGGCGGCCTAACTTCTGACGATCAACCGAAAGGTCAATCGGACGACAAGGCAGAGGAATGATCCGGAATGTGTTATTCGATTGGTCCGGCACTTTGGTGAATGACTTGCCGGCTGTGTGGCGCGCCACTAATTATACCTTCACCCAATCCGGACGTCCGGAAATGAGCCTGGAAGAATTTCGCGCGGAATTCAGTTTACCGTTCGATCAATTTTATGAACGCGTAACCCCCGGCGTGCCTTTGGAGCAGTTGGAGGAATGGTATAAACACAGCTTCATTGACGAACAAAAATTCATCGAAACCCTTCCACACGCACGGGATTTTTTTGATTTTTGCAAATCAAACGGACTGCGAACATTTTTGTTAAGCACCATTCATCCTGACCATTATCGCGAACAATCCGCGCGCATCCGGTTTGACTTTGATCACGCTTACGTACGTGTCATGGATAAACGCGCGCGCATCACCGAAATCCTATCCGAACAAAACTTGCGCGCCGACGAAACTGTTTTCATCGGCGATATGCAGCATGATGTAGATACTGCGCACGCCGGTGGCATTCATTCCTGCGCAGTGCTTACCGGCTACAACACCCGCGAGCAGTTAGAACAATCGGAGCCGGAATTGATTGTGAACCATCTTGGGGAACTAAAGCAATTGTTCGAACAATCCGAATGGGAATGGCTCGCGCCAGTGACAGCCCATGAATGATGCTATCACAATAACCGATCTTGAAGTGCTCGCGCGCGTAGGCGTGCCGGATGAGGAGCGCGCCGAGCCGCAGCGTCTATTACTCACAGTCGAAATGGAACAATGCTTTGCCAAGGCTGCTGCAGGAGATGACATCGAGGCAACCATCGACTACCACGCCGTGACAATGGCCGTCACCGAATTGGCCGAGAACGGCGAGTGGCGGTTAATTGAAAAATTGGCGGCCGATGCCGCCGCACTGGTGCTTGCGAAATTCCAACCCGATTGCGTGCGTGTGGAGGTGAAGAAATTTATTCTGTCCGAGACACGTCACGTGTCCGTTCGCATTGAGCGGCGGCGTTAATTTTTCTCTTCCAATTTTGGCTTGGGCGGCACGAAGGGGCGATTTTCAATAATTAACTCCCGGATCTCATGGGGCTTTTTTTGGTGGTGCGATGCCAATCCGGCAGCCAATCCGCTTACGTATGCCGAGGAACCGGAAGTGCCGGTGATGGCGTACGTGCGTTTTCCAAAACGAACCGGATGCGTGCCGCGCGCGGCGACATCAATGAAGTTTCCACGATTGGCGTAGGCGGTCAATTCGCCATTGGGGCGCGTGGCGGTAACGGCCATCACTTGCGGGTGAGCGGCCGGAAAGTGCGGTGTGGTAACGGGTTCATTGCCGGCGGCTCCGATGAAGAGTACCCCGTTTTTGTGATGGGTGGCGATGATGCGTTGGAGGAGCGGGCTGGCTTGATATCCCCCAAGACTGAGATTGATAATTGTGGCTCCGTTGTTCACTGCCTCGGTAATGCCATTGGCGATATTGAACGAGTTGGCAGTGTTGCTGGTGCCGAACACATCCACCGGAAGAATCCGGACGGGGCTTTGTTGCACCCCCAAATCTTTGTTAGCTAAGCCGCGTAAAATAATCCCGGCCATTGAGGTGCCGTGGGTGGGGGAGTGATCTGGAGGGGTGAAGGGGTCGGTCATCGACAGTGCGGATAATAGAAACCCGGGCTGATCGAGTTTGGCCGGTTGCACGGCGGTATCGATAAGTCCGATGATCAGTTGCCCCATTGTGTCGACTTCTTCCGGCCGGACCGCAATGGGTAAAACCCCTGCGCCGCCTGCAACTAATACGGGCGTGGCAGGACGTGGATATAAATGCACGTCATCGATGATATCCGTAATCCCAAGCTCGGCCATCGCTTGGCGGGCTGCGGCCATCGCGCGAGGGTCTGTAAATTTTAGTTGCGCCACATTAGCGATTTTGATGAAGCCCATCAGATCGGCATTGAATCGTTTGGACAATGCAGCGGCGTTCTGGCCGGGCCGGAAGATGACGGCGAGTTGGTTGGGTGCGATTTTGGGTTTGGAAACAGGTTCTGCCATCGGCTCGGTTTCAACATTGGCTTTGGCCAGGTGAACCTCAAGTTTCCCGGGTTCACCGGGTCGGGCGATGAGGGTAAAGCTTAGGTCGTCCAGTAACAGGCGAAGCGCTTCGTCCAAGGGTTTCGGTTTGAATTTTGCGGAGACCGGACGATTTAGCCCTGGTTGCATTCGCACTTGCCAGCCGGTTTCGCGCTGGATGCCGCCGAGTACTTCCACCAGTGTGGTGTTTTTCACATTCAAGCCAAGGTGCTTGCGGAATGAATTCCAAGTGATCTCTTTCTCCGCTCCAAAACACTCTCCGAGCAGACAAAGGAACACGGTAACACAAAGTATGATACGCTTTTTGTAGGTCATTCCAAGGCCCACAGAATATGCAAATTCTCTTGAATTTTCAATGTTTTTGGCTTGCCGGCTTTGGGAATTACCTGTTAACAACTCCCCACATGGCTGCTATCGGACGATTCCAAAAAGGAGATGACATATTTTACGCCAAGGTGGTTGACGGCAAATTGTACAAATTGAAGGGTGACGTGTTTGGTTCACCTTCATACGCCAAGCGCGCCATCATGCCCAATCGCAGCATCAAGACGTTAGCTCCGGTGCAACCGAGCAAGGTCATCGCCGTGGGGCTCAACTATGCGGACCACGCCCGGGAATCCAATCTCACGCCCCCCACACAACCACTCTTTTGGCTGAAGGCGCCTACTTCAATTATCCCGGATGGAGCTAAAATTGATTTACCTTTTCCCAGTCACCGCAATGATTTTGAAGCGGAATTAGCCATTGTCATCGGTCGGCGCATGCGCAATGTCGCGCCGCAGGCGGCGGGGCGATACATCTTTGGCTACACAGCTGCACAGGATATTAGCGATCGCGATATTCAAAAAAGCGAAAGCCAGTGGGCGCGCGCCAAGAGTTTTGACACGTTCACACCACTCGGACCTTACATCGAAACCAAAGTCGACCCGAAGAATTTGACGATCCAACTTTTCAAAAATGGTGAGCTCTGCCAAAATTCACACACCGGCCAAATGATTTTTGATTGCAATCATTTGGTCAGTTTCATTTCCACCAATATGACACTGTTGCCCGGCGACATCATTCTCACCGGCACGCCGAGCGGGGTGGGTCCCATTGAAAGCGGCGACAAACTTGAGGTGCGCATTGGCGATATGGCCTCCCTGTGCAACACGGTCAAGTAGCGCAAGGTTGAAGTCGCGCCCACTCTCCGCTATCACTGCCGCATGCGCTGGACCGAAACGTTCATTCCCACTTTGAAGGAAGCCCCCGCCGAGGCGGAGATTCCTTCCCATCAACTATTGCTACGCGCCGGGCTCGTCCGCAAACTGGCGGGCGGCTTGTACACTTTTTTACCATCAGGCATTCGAGTGCTTCGCAAGATTGAAGCCATCGTCCGCGAGGAGATGGATCGCGCCGGAGCGCTGGAAGTGCTGATGCCCGCCGTGCAACCGCCGGAAATTTGGAAAGCCAGTGGTCGGTACGAGCAAGCGGCGGACGTGCTCTTCAAAGTGCGCGATAGCAAAAATCGCGAGTGGCTGCTGGGCCCCACGCATGAAGAGGTGATCACCACGCTGGCTTCCACGGAGTTGCATTCGTATCGGCAGGCGCCCATTAATTTTTACCAGATTCAAACCAAGTTTCGGGACGAGATTCGCCCGCGCTTTGGGCTGATGCGCGCGCGGGAGTTCATTATGAAAGACGCGTACAGCTTCGATGTTTCTGATGAAGCGGCGATGGTGAGTTATCAAAAAATGTACGATGCGTACGTGCGCGTGTTTGCGCGGTGCGGCATGACGGCGTTTCCGGTGGAGGCGGATACCGGCGTGATGGGCGGCAAACATTCGCACGAATTTATGGTGCCCGCGCCCACCGGCGAAAGTGAAGTGGCGTATACCGAAGATGGCTCGTACGCCGCCAATCTCGAGAAGGCAATCAGCGAGGGCGCGACCACCGCAACGCCAAGTGCGTGCACGGGCGAATTGGAAAAGTTTGCCACGCCGAAGGTGAAGACCATCGAAAATCTCGCGAGCGAGCCGTACAACGTCGCCGCCGAAGCGCAGATCAAAACACTCGTGTTCATCGCCGAAGATAAACCGGCGATTGCCTTGGTGCGTGGCGATGACCAAATCAACGAAGCAAAACTTTGCGGCGCACTGGGCACGGCGATTTTTCGCGCAGCGGAAGCTAAGGAAATCCACGCTGCGCTCGGCGCGTATCCGGGCAGTCTTGGTGCGGTGGGCGTGAAAGGTATCCCCGTGTTTGCCGATGAACAACTGCGCAACGCGGCCGGAATGACGACGGGCGCGAATGAGGATGGCTTTCACATTCGCAATGTAAATGTCGCGCGCGATCTGCCGGATGTTCAATGGGCGGACCTCCGCACCGTGCGCGAGGGCGAATTGAGCGAAGGCGGCCAGCCGTTAAAGATTCAACGCGCCATCGAAGTCGGGCACGTCTTCAAGCTCGGCACCAAATACGCTGAGGCGCTCGATGCTAATTTTCTTGGTGAGGATGGCAAGCAGCATCCTTTCGTGATGGGCTGTTAC
>Ga0302117_10000280_pt1 | contig 21146 bp, 20 predicted proteins | sample AG5_322_MG_FD_203112 | JGI IMG/M metagenome (GOLD analysis project Ga0302117, IMG submission 203112) | Marine microbial communities from Western Arctic Ocean, Canada - AG5_32.2 | ecosystem: Environmental > Aquatic > Marine > Oceanic | place: Canada: Western Arctic Ocean | collected 2017-10-01 | reverse complement strand
AATGGTGGGAATGATTCGCCGTTCTGATAGTAGTAGGTGGAGTAGCGAAACTAAATGATCTGGTTACGAAGTTCTGTTTCACCGTTCCAGAGTCGACCCAAATTATCGTTCAGAATGTCGATAACTCGTTCTTCATAGAGTCGAGTCTCGCCACCGGTGTGCGGTGTGATTATCACGTTCTGCAGCTCCCAGAACACCGATTCCTTTTCGAGCGGTTCGTTCCAGAAGTGATCGATTCCGGCTCCTGCAATTTGACCGGATTTCAGAGCGTCAGCCAAAGCTGGTTCATCAACACACTGCCCTCGGGCAACGTTTATCAGGTATGCCGATGATTTCATCGCCTTTAGAACATCAGCATCAACGATGTTGGTTGTTTCTGGCGTTAGTGGGCATGTCAGCACAACAAAGTCAGCTTGAGAAACGAGCTCATTCAACTTGTCGGGAGTCACCACTTCATCGGCAGGACCTGCGGCAGTCGAAGGGTCGCGCTTAGTAGCAACAACCTTCATGTCGAACGCTTTTGCGAAACGTGCGAGTCGTGACCCGATAGCTCCCATGCCAACAATCAGCATGGTCTTGCCAATCAACTCATCTTCGCGCTCAGTAAGGTCGCCGAGCATTCCACGCCAAGTGGTGCTGTTCTGATTGTCACGACCTGTGTGAATGTGACGGTTCAAACCAAGAATCAACGACATAGCATGTTCTGCAACCGCATTTTGGTTTACGCCCGATGCGTTAGCGAGTCGAATACCCCGCTTCTTAAGTTCGTCGAGCGGAAACTGATCGTAACCAGCACCGATTGACTGAATGTATTTCAAGTTCTTCGCTCGATCGAGCAATGCGTTGTCCCAGAATCCAGAAACAACGAATACATCAGCGTCTTCGATACGATCCATCGTTTCATCGTAGGACCAAGTCTGGAAATACTTCACCTCGGGGGTGCGGGCGGCATACCGCTCCTCCATCCGATATGCAACGTGAGCAAAGTGAACATTTGTGTTCGATGCGGACGGGAAACCTTCAGGCATAACTTCTCCAATAAACGTGCAATATAAGTGGTTCAGCAACTATTATGGTGTTCGAACGGGCCACATCATACCGCCCATTTTCTCAAACAATATTCCATATGCCAGAAAACATAACAATAAAAAACGAATTTGCCTCAGTAACGCTGTCACCTGAAGCCGGAGCATCGCTCCGGTCAATCAAGGTGAACAAGAACGGCAAATCATACGAACTTCTCTCAGGCGGTGACAATCCACATGATCCTACGGATCTTCCGCATGGTGATGGATCATTCATAATGGCACCGTGGGTGAATCGTATTCGTGATGGGCGACTTGTGACTCCAGACGGCATTCACGAACTTCCAATGAACCAGCCTCCGTACGCTATTCACGGAAACGTACGAGAACGCGTATGGACTGTGAAAGAAATCAGCGAGAGTTCAGTAGAACTCGAAATCAAGCTCGAAAAGCCATGGCCCTACGTTGGCCATATCGAGTACTCGCTTTCGATGCAAGGAAATTCCCTCGTTCAGACAATTCGCCTGATTGCTGGCAATAACGAAACTCGCTCGTTCCCAGGAAGCGTTGGATGGCACCCCTGGTTCAACCCAACTCTTGGTACAGGCCTAGTAACTGCCCAAGCTGATGTAAAAAGCCAGTGGGAATTGAAGGACATGGGAACAGCGTCCGGCAAGCTCGAAGTAACCGAAGTGACCACTCGCCTCCAGAACGGAACGAAGTTCGCTATTCGTGAAGTCGATGGATGCTTCTTAATGGACAAGGGCGGAAAAGCCGTAATTAGCTGGCCAGAGCTAACCATTACAATGTCGGGATCAGAAGAAATCACTCATTTTATGTTCTTCTCTCCAGAAAACGCTCTTTGCGTTGAACCACAGACATGCACTGTCGATGCTGCACAGCTTGCTAATCGCGGCTTCGAAGACACTGGGCATGTTCTTGTAGACCGTGACAACCCATTGATTGCCAGCACTACTTGGAGTTGGGATTAGCGAGGAAAAATCACCTCGAACAACAATACGCCGGCAGAGTCAGCGATGTCGATTAGCGGACTATAGTTCGCTTATGGAAACAAATCAGTTTTCAAAGCTCTGAAAAATTAGCCTCACCAAATCGGCCTGACAGTACTACAATTCGTGATCTCGTTCGCAAATCGATGTTTCAGACTTAATTGCGAATGAATCTTAGCCAGCAGATCCGAACGATCAGGTAATCATGTCTACAAATACGCTTGCACACCTTCTAAACCCATCGTCCGAAACCGATGATTCGATCATCATACCGGGCGGCCCGACTCTTTCGTACGCTGAGTACGGTGAAGAAATCGAGCGAGTAGCAGGCTTGCTCGCAGGCGCAGGCGTAAAGCCAGGTCGGCCAGTATCAATCGTTCTCACCAACAACCTCGAATTCATGGTGCTGTTTCTTGCAGTCGCTCGGGCTGGAGCTGTTGCAGCTCCATTGAACTCGGCATACACCGTCGATGAGTTCAAATTCTTCATGGAAGATGCCGACGCTCAGCTGGTAATCGTCCCGCAAGGAGCGCATCTAGGCCGTGATGCCGCAACTCAGCTCGGTATTCCCGTTCTCGACGCTTCGCTCGAAGGCAGTAAGCTAGTCCTAAGCAAGAGCGGTGGAAATCTCACGAAGTCGGCGGATGCACAGGCTCCTTCCGAATCAGACGTAGCCTTGTTCCTTCACACATCAGGCACGACTAACCGCCCTAAGGGCGTTCCGCTAACGCACGCCAACTTGATGAAGTCGATCGGGAATATAAAGAATCACTACGAACTGACTCCTGCAGACACTTCGATAATCGTAATGCCGCTATTCCACGTTCACGGTCTTATGGGTGCATCGCTCTCGACTCTGAACTCTGGAGGAACGCTCGTAATTCCTGAACGATTCTCAGCGTCAGCATTCTGGGGATTGCAGAAGGATTACTCAGCAACATGGTACTCAGCTGTGCCTACTATTCACCAGATTTTGCTTATGCGAGCTGATGAGGACAATGCTCCAACTGAGTCGTTCCGATTCATCCGGTCTTGCTCCTCAGCTCTCGCACCGGCCGTGTTTGAACGCCTTGAAGCAAGATTCGGTGCTCCGGTTCTGGAAGCCTACGGAATGACCGAGGCTTCTCACCAGATGTCATCTAGCCCAATGCATCCAGGCAAGCGAATTCCTGGCACTGTCGGTCAGGCAACAGGCGTTGAAATCGCAATTATGGATATGGCAGCCACTGGTCAGCTTCAGAAGACTGGTGACATCGGCGAAATCGTCATCAAGGGCGAGAACGTGATGCATGGTTACAACAACAACTCAGAAGCCAACGCTGAAGCGTTCGTTGATGGATGGTTCCGGACTGGCGATCAGGGATTCTTGGATGCAGAGGGTTATCTTTCACTCACGGGTCGAATCAAGGAATTGATCAACCGTGGTGGTGAGAAGATTTCACCGCTTGAAATCGATGGGATACTTCTAAAGCACCCTGCTGTAGCCGAAGCTGTTTGTTTCGCTGTGCCCGATGAAAAGTACGGTGAAGTAGTTCACGCAGCAGTCGTTCTAAAGGGCGACGCCAATCAGGAAAATATTCGTGCCTACTGCCGAGAACAGATGGCAGGGTTCAAGGTTCCTGACGTTGTGTACATCGCAGATTCTTTGCCTCGAACAGCTACCGGGAAGATTCAGCGACGACACATGGTCGCGGCGTTCGCCGAAGACAAGTAACCTGCCGCTGCGGTGAAAAATATTGAGGGGATGTTGACAGACCGATCGCGTGTTTTGAGTTTGCTGGTAGCTGTACCGATAACAGGATCCTGACTCAGGTTTTGGACTGAGCATGTTCAGCCTCAACGGTCTCTTTCCATGCAATCCCAGCTTGAGTTGTATTTTCTATAGCCATCATCGGCCGTTTTGTCGCTACTGTTCCGAAATCAAATCACGAAACAGCCCCATATCGCCCTCGTTGACGATAAGCTAGGTCACCGTTCGTAGAGTTAACTATATGGTCGCATGAAGCTCGTATTCCAGATTATTTGGGTAGCGAGTCAATTCCATGCAGATTTGTGATGATTTCGGAAAGGTTCTCTCATGCTGTTAGGTGTTGCGGGTCTGGTACCAGGTGACTGGCGATCAATCGACGGGGCTGTACTCGACAATGTCGCCGAACATGGATTCAAGACTGTCCAAATTAGAGTAAGTGATCCGCAGTCCATGAAGGACACCGACGTCAAGCGTCTAAAATCCATGTTCGAAGGACGTGGATTCGAAATGCCGCAGACCGTTGGAAACTACGGTGGCAAGCTCATCGCAGAAGACGAAACCGAACGTAAGAACGAGATCAAATTCGTAAAGCGAATGGTCAACGTTACATCTCGTCTCGGCAGTCCTAACACCTACTTGCGCCCAGGCAGCCTTAATCCAAAGGGTGGTTGGATGCCTCACCGATTGAACCACTCGGATGAAGTATTCGATCGGCTCGTCGACAGCACGAAGCAGATTTGCGCCGTTGCTGAGAACGAAGGAATCATGATGGCGGTCGAGGGCGGCACAGTTTGCCCGATTGATTCGCCTCAGCGAATGAAGGACCTCATCGACGCAGTTGGATCCAAAGCGCTTGGACTCAACATGGATCCCGTGAACTTCGTTGGGTCACTAGATATTGCATATGACACCACTTCGCTCATCAACGAGTTCTACGAACTTATTCCAGATCGTATCGTTGGTTGCCACGCGAAAGACTTCACAGTCGTAAACGCACTTCTTCCTCACTTCGAAGAAACAATTATTGACCAGCCAGAAAGCTTGCTCGATAACGAAGCACTTCTACTCGGTCTACAAAAAGTCAATCCAAAGGCACATGTTCTTGTTGAGCACCTGCCTGACGATAAGATTCCAGTTGCTGCAGCGGGAATTCGCAAGGTTGCCAATCGTGTCGGAATTGAGTGGGACTAGTAATAGTCTCGACCAATTATTTACGTGCGTCGAAGCTCGTTGTAAGGCACTCTGAGCTTCGACCAAATTACTATACTCGCACAGCGAAGTGCGCAGGTATATCAGGAGCCTAATCATGCCAGCCGATCTTTCCGGAAAGCGAATAATCATCACTGGTGCTGCTACAGGTATTGGTCGAGCGACAACGTTACGCGTATCCACATCTGGGGCAAAAGTCGCCGCTTTCGATGTGAACGATACGGATGGCGCAGTAACGATTAACGAAGTCAATGAAGCTGGCGGTGACGCTCGGTACTGGCACGTTGATGTCCGAGATGAAATCGCTGTTTCAGGCGCAGTGGCTGCTGCTGAATCTTGGCTAGGTGGCGTTGACGTTCTGATTCACGTTGCAGGCGTACTTCAGGGTGCAGCTATCGAACTCGACGAGTTTCCTGAGGAAATTTGGGACACCGTTCTCGACATAAACCTGCGCGGCTCGTTCACTATTTGTAAATACGTAACTGGCGCTATGAAAAAACAAGGCAAGGGTGTGATCATCCTTACCGCTTCAGGTGCTGGTGTTCACGGCGGAAGTTCTTCACTCGCATACGGTTCGTCCAAGGGCGGAGTTCACGGTCTTTCACTCGTTATGGCATCCCACCTTGAGAAGCACAACATTCGTGTGAACGATGTTCTTCCAGGTAGTGTTGCAACGCCTTTGAAAGTCGCCAATGTCGAACAAATGCACGAAGCGAGCGGAAAAGCAGGGAGCCTAAAAGACAAAATCGGGGCGCTTGTTTCGCCTGATGAAATCTCGAAGGTCTACGCATTCCTAGCTAGCGACGAAGCCGGCATGGTCAAAGGCAGCGTAACAACGCAGTAGCTAATTACTCTGGCTCTTCAAAATTTGATCTATTTCACTCACTGTTTGAGCAACGGCGAGATTCGAGTTGACGATGATCTCAGCAACTTTGTTTTCCCACGAGCCACACATATCATCGTAAATAGAGCGAAGTGTAGTTTCTGGTAGCCTGAGATCATCTGCTCGTGATGCATTCCGGTCGGACACTTCCTTTCTGTTAGGAATAAGTACGATCAAACTGATCTCAATAGGCGACAACAGCAACATTAAATCTAGCTAAATCGAGTTGTCGCTGAGTCTAATCACACCAGCCTATATCAAGGTTTCGGAAACCATATTTTACGAACTCTCTAAACGAGTCGAACTATAGGCGATACGAATCAGCTGTATACGAAGTCTCCCATTCCTCGGCAAAAGTAGATTTAACAGCTTCTGATAGGCCAGTTATCAACAGAACGCGATGTTCTACCAAGCTTGTCTACTCCTGCTTCGCTGTGTCTCGCTTCTCCCAGCCGGGTTTGAACATTCGTAAGAAGTTACTCTTGCCGTACGGGTGCTTTTTAGCTTCCTCTTCGTTCAGTGTGACTCCGATACCCGGCGTAGTTGGCATGGTGAGGTGCCCATCTTCTACACGGTGGAATCCTTTCAAAACATCTGTCACCCACGGCTCTAAGAAGTCGTCAAAACACTCTTGAATGAACACGTTAGGCGTCACCGCATCGATATGAAGTGCGACCATAGTTTTGAACGGACTTTCAGCGTTGTGAAGAGCGATTTCAGCGTGGTGCGCTTCGGCGATTCCTGCGATTTGAAGTGATCGCCAAATGCCACCGACTCCCAATGGCTCTGGATTAATGACGTCGGTCACGTTGTGAGATAGAAACTCTCCGAACTCGTGAATAGCGTGCATTCGTTCACCGGCGACCATTCGAACCGGAATCCTACGCGCAACTTCAACGAGTGCGCTTACATCAGTCGATAACACTGGTGTTTCAAACCATGTTACTTCGTAGTCCTTCAGCCAATTGCCAATCTCAATAGCGGCAAAGGTGCTAAATCTATCGTGCGCCTCGATCAAAATATCCACGTCGTCACCAACAGCATCACGAACAGCACCGATTAACGCCTTGGTTTCTTGGGTCTCTTTTCGAGACAGCTGCATGTGCGCATCGCCGAAAGGATCGAATTTGAGAGCGGTGTAGCCCTTTGCCACGACTTCGGCTGCTTTTGCAGCGAATCCTTCTGGAGTTCGTTCGCCCGAGTACCAACCGTTTGCATAGACGCGAACGTTGTCACGTACTTTTCCTCCGAGCAGAGCATGAACCGGCACACCAAGCGATTTTCCTAATATGTCCCAGCAAGCCATCTCAATTCCAGCCATCGCCGGAGTAACTTTCAGGAAAGCAGTGAGATATAACTTGTGGAATATTTCGTGTATGTTGCGAGGATCCATTCCGACGACGAGATGTTTGACCTCTTCGATGGAAGCAACACGAGGCTGAGTTTCTGATCCGCCTGTGGCTTCACCTACACCGATCAGCCCTTCATCAGTTTCGACCACGACGAAAATCCAGTTCTTCCAAGGATTTCCAACTACGACAGTTCTTACGTCGACGATCTTCATTCTGATGCTCCAACAATATGCACACGGATAACGGGACTCACTGCAAGCCGAGTCGGCGAAAGTTTACTTCATGAGAGTGCCCTGATGTGGCTCATAATTTTCCATGAACAAGACTACAATATCGATTCATATACAACGTGCGTTTACGCTGAATAAATAATTCAAACAGGCGACTAAATTGGCGATACCAGTGCAGTCTAAGGACAGCTTGTAATCCGACGATTAGTCCGAACGATAAAGAAGTTGCATTCACACTTCATAGAGTCGAACTGGATATAAACAACGCCAAGACAGATGTATTCGTAAAGAGTCTCCGTGATTCGGATGGAATCTCTGATGTTTATTTCTTCTGGTTACGCCGATTACGAAATTTATTAAGAGCTTGAAATTGACGAAAATCGTGTTGGATGACTCCTTAATACCATCTGCGCATATCTCCACATTGATGAGAAATAATCTGTAGCCCAACTAGTACAAGCAACACTTCTGTACTCACAAGAAACATCTCAAGTTTCTTGTGGGTATTTTCTCGAATTGGTCTTATCAGAACGTCCCAATTTTAGTCGGGGCGCTCTGCTCTTAAGCCGATATCATCCGCAGATGCCAAAAACTCACGCTGAACTAATCGCCAATCTACCGAAAGATCCTGATGTAATCGCACCAGATGGCTCTGAGATTCGCCTTATGGAATCTCTCCTAGACGGTTCAAGCAGGGTTCACGCACTTCTGCGTCCAAGAACAACTACTCATGCGGTCCATCATCTGACGGTTGAGGAAGATTGGTATTGCGTCGAAGGTAAAGGCGAGCTTTGGCGAAAAGATTCGAACGGCGAATCTGTTCAGGAACTATCAGCAGGAACTACATGTGACATTCCGCTTGGAACAATATTTCAGTTTCGAAGCACAGGCGAAGTACCACTAGCAATCGTTATTACGACTACGCCACCGTGGCCGGGCGATCACGAAGCAGTCAAGGTGGATGGCAAGTGGGATCCAACGGTTTAGGCAGATAACAGTCCCCATCAATTTGAATTTGATTCAGTATTTAGCAAATACTGCGCATTCGATTAGTTCAACCACAGGTTCCTCACTCAACATTGCCTTCTCCACAAGGAGAAGGATTTTAAGCTGTACGTCATCAAATCGAGCCTCTCCTAAACTTCCTCAACAATTTCTTCACATTGCCTGAACAGGTTCCACACATTCATTTTCTAAATTTGGTTGCAGGCAATCAACTCCGCCGGTTAGCCGGCAAAGGATTTAGAAAATGATCACACGAACAATCACTCTCAGCGTAACAGCAGGACTTCTTGGCGCATTCGCTCTCGCAGGGACCGCATTTGCGGATGAAGCACCAGTCGATGGCAACCTGCACGATTCAGTAAAAGATCGAGTAGCCGAGATTCTTGGCATCGAACGAGAATTTCTCGACTCGGCAATGAGCGCTGCACGTGACGAGAACCGAGAATCCAAGCAGGACGAGCGACTGGCTGATCTTGTCGAAGTGGGAAATATTACTCAGGAACAGGCAGACGAGATCGACGCTTGGAAAGACTCCCGTCCAGAAGTGATGGGAGATCTCAAGAAGCTCGGACGAGGTCACGACACTGGCGACGACAACAGCATTGAGGCTCGACTTTCCGTCCTAGTAGAGCAAGAAGTGATTACTCAGGCTGAGGCAGACACTGTAACAGCTTGGAACGAAGCCAAGCCAGACTATCTTAATGACCTACGTGAAAAGATACGTCCAGCAAGAGATAACTATGGCGATGGTGAACGTGACGGCCGACGTGGTCGACATGGACACGGTCGACACCACCGTGGCGCCTTTGAAGGTCGTGGACCCGTCGGATCTGGACTACGTGATATTGAACAGCAAGCTCCTGCGTCGGGCACCCGTACATCATTCACCATGCCAAACGGATCAGAAATAAACGTCTAAGCTCCTACCATGCAGGCCTCCAAACGTGAAAGCACCCCTTGATAACTCGAGGGGTGCTTTCACGTTTGGTCGATGGAATACGCAATTGAACTACGATATCTACCGACACGTGAATGTCGAAAGCCTAATATGTTTCTGGCAAACTGTTCACTAGAGCGTAGCGCTCTTGGCACGGTACTCAATCGTCATCGAACTTGAACCTAGTTATCGGCTCAGGAATCTCTCAAATGGACCAACGCTCGGACAACAAAACTCAACGGCTACAGCGATGGTTCGATGAACGCCCCCAATGGGATCACGCTTCATACGGCGAGTTCATGCACATTGGTGCAAACCAGACCATCTTCCGAATCACTTTAGAAGAGCAGGAAATCAACGCTGAAACTAAAGTTCTTGATACCGCCTGTGCAGTTGGTGGTAACGCTCGATGGATGGCTTCACTGTTCGGCTGCCAGGTTTACGGCAATGACATCGATGAAGACGCTCTTGAGGTCGCACGCGATCTTGCCGATATCGAAAATATCTCCGAGCTATGCACATTCGTAAAAGCCCCGGTTGAAGATCTTCCGTTCAACGACGGAATGTTCGACATGGTCGTCACTACCGATATTTTTGACCCCGCCGAAGTAAAACGAGTTCTCAAACCGGGTGGATGCTTCATCGCCATCTCACTGTTTGAAGATCCCAAAGTAACTCCTCTTCAATTGGCTGAAGCATGGGGACTTGATCTTGAAACGTCTCTCGACGTTACAGATCTTGCCTTCGCGTTCAACCGCGCGAAAGAAACCGAGGCTCGCCTTCTTCACGAATCCGACCTCATCGCTGCTCGTGAGCTGATCGAGATTATGAACAAAAGCATCGCCCCGTACACACAAGGCGGTCGACACTACATCATGCGACTTAGGAAAAAATAGCCCTGCTACGTTTTTAAAAATGACCAATCATAATTCCGATCAGTACCGCGGTATCTATGGAATTCCTGCAACCCCGTTCAATGAAGATGAAACTCTTGATCTTCGATCACTAGAGAGCGTTCTAGAATTTTCAGTAGATAACGGCTGCCACGGCATCGTAATACCGGTAATGGCGAGCGAGTATCAGGCACTCACTGATACAGAACGTCGTCAAGTGTTTGATGTCAGCACCAAAGTTGTAGCGAATCGCATTCCAACCGTCGCGGGCGTGTCAGGAATATCGAATATTCATTCGATAGAATTAGCGAAATACGCTGAGGGCACAGGGTTCGACTCAGTAATCGCAATGCCACCGTTCAATATCTCTCGACCGTCGACGAGTGAAGTGTTGTCGTTCTTTGAACTACTCAGCAACGCTGTAAATATTCCTATTTGGATACAAAACCATTCTCTGGGTGCGCCTCTGAGCGCTACACAGTTGGCTGAACTCTGCGAAAACGTAGAGAACGTCAGCTACATCAAGGAGGAAACCGTCTTCGCTGCGCAGCTAACAACTGCCCTGCTCAACCAAGCCGGAGACTCCGTCAAAGGTGTGATGGGCGGCATGGGCTGTAAATTCCTGATCTCCGAGTACAACCGAGGTATGTGCGGAAACATGCCTGCCTCTCATTTCGGCGATATTCACTCGAATATGTGGGACCTGCTTGAATCTGGCGATGAAGCCGGTGCGAGAGAAATCCACACTCGAATGGCTCCATTGAACAACTTCGAAAGCCTTTACGGAATGCGCGCTTTCAAAGAAGTGCTTTACCGACGCGGCGTTATTGCATCCACAACAACTCGTTCCCCCGGGAAGCAAGAACTCGACAGCTACGATATGGCTGAATACGACGCCCTGCTTGCTTCAATTGACGACCTCCTAATCTGGACAGTCTCCTAATACTATGAAAATCGAAGCTATCGATCTCTTTTACGTCGCTCTCCCAAAAATCACGAGGACTGCCGACGGTACTCAGGATTCACTCGTAGTTCGGGTTCGAACGGACAACGGACTCGAAGGCTGGGGTGAATGCGATGCATCGCCGCTGGTATCAATGGCAGCGTACGTGATGCCAATGTCACACTCGAACGTCATCAACATCAACGAAGCGTTGATAGGTGAGACTCTCGACTCTCCCGAAGATGTAATTCGTCTTCGCAAAAAAGTTGGCGAATATGGATTAGATGTCCAACAGCTCGACCACGCCGTAGCCGGTTCAGACATCGCAATGTGGGATGTACTTGGAAAACATCTTGGCGAGCCGGTATGGAAGCTAATTGGGCATGAAGCTTCATATGGAAAACTTCCATACGCCAGTGTTTTGTTTGGTGATGATCCAGCGGAAACAAGAGCCGTTGCTAATTCGATAGTCGAACGTGATTTCAGAGCTGCTAAGTTCGGCTGGGGCCCAATGGGTCGCGGTTCACTGTCAGATGACATCGATCTAGTTCAGGCTGCTCGTGATGGATTGGGACATGATGCGAAGCTAATGGTTGATGCTGGAGTGATCTGGGGCGATAACGTCGACGCCGCTTATGAGCGAGCGGTCGCATTCGCCGATCTTGGGGTTACTTGGCTCGAAGAACCGCTTCGTACTGAAGAAGTTGACGCATACAAAGAGCTTAGCGATCGAGTTCGTGCCAACGGTGTAAACATAGGCATTGCTGGCGGCGAAGGCGCTGACTACTTCCGAGCGGCCGATGACATGATGACTAATGCAGGACTCGACTTTGTTCAGATCGACGTCGGACGAATCGGTGGGATTACCGAAGCGAAGCGTGTTGCCGATAAAGCCCACAAACTTGGCATACAGTACGTTAACCACACGTTTAAGAGCCATCTGTCGGTAGCAGCATCGATTCACGTGTTCGCAGGATATGAAGAGTTCAATCTCACTGAATATCCAGCTGGCGATTCCGCTCTTATCCTCGGACTAACTGCGCCAACTGGTATTTTCAGGGATTCAGACGGCCTGATACGCGCCTCAGATGAACCCGGTCTCGGCGTAGAAGTCAATCTTGACGCAATTAGAGAATTCCAGCGCAACGTGAAAATCGAAATCGACGGCGAAGTGCTGTTCGAATCTGCCAAACCTTAGGCTGCTGGGCACCCACTTAGCCCGCTAATATTAGCCGTTCGTTCTTCATCAGGGACCAAACTCACTGACAACATCAGTTGACGTGCCCCCCTCACATTCATAGAATTCTATTGCTGGCACTCTAAGCCCTCGACTGCTAACAGTCGGCAAGGTCGAGTGCTAATCATGAAAACGGTACGATTTGAACTTGATTCGGTGCCTCCGCACTTTTAATTCAATTTTGAAAAACCGTTTTCTTACGTGACAACTAAGGAGAAAAAACTCAGTGGCACTGAACCTCACACCGCTTGGTGACAGGGTAATCATAGAACCTGCCGACGCAGAGGCTTCAACCTCTCCCGGCGGAATCATCATTCCTGACACAGCAAAAGAAAAGCCTCAACAGGGCTCTGTTGTAGCAGCCGGCCCAGGCCGAACAACCGACGAAGGCACCGTCATAGACATGCCTGTTTCAGTCGGCCAGACCGTCATCTACTCTAAGTACGCAGGTACCGAGTACACAGAAGGCGGAGTTGACTACCTGATCGTTCGAGAGAGCGACATACTCGCAATCGTTGGATAGTTCAATCTCGAACTACCCGTCTCATTTTGGAGATATATAAGTAATGGCAGCAAAAGATCTAAAGTTCAGTGATGACGCTCGATCACGCCTTAAAGAAGGCATCGACGTACTTGCTGATGTTTTAAAGTCGACTCTCGGCCCACGTGGTCGAAACGTTATCGTCGACAAAAAATTCGGCCCTCCGCAAGTCAACTCTGACGGTGTAACAATCGCCAAAGAGATCGACCTCGAAGATCCGTTTGCAAACATGGGTGCACAGCTTCTGAAGGAAGTCTCAAAGAAGACTAACGACGATGCTGGTGACGGCACGACCACCTCAACCGTTCTCGCTCAGGCAATTATTGCTGAAGGCTTCAAGAACGTAACAGCTGGTGCCGACCCAATGGCAATCAAGCGCGGTATGGAAATAGCTATGGCTTCCATCCGTGAGTCGATCGCCTCACAGTCAACACCAGTTGACTCTAAGGAACAGATCGAAAGCGTAGCGATCCTTTCTTCCCATGACGACGAAATGGGTACACTCATTTCCGACGTTATGGACAAGGTTGGTAAAGACGGCGTTATTACCGTTGACGAATCGAAGTCTCTTTCATACGAGACCGAGTTCGTTGAAGGAATGCAGATCGACCGTGGCTATCTCTCGCCATACTTCGTGAACAACTCAGAAAAACAGGAATCGGTTTTAAACGACCCTTACGTTCTGATCACTTCACAGAAGATTTCTGCAATCTCCGACCTTCTCCCTGTTCTTGAGAAGGTACTGCAGACCAACAAAAACATTCTTGTTATCGCAGAAGACGTTGAGGGCGAGGCTCTCGCTACTCTCGTTGTGAACAAGCTTCGTGGCACATTGAACGTCGCGGCCGTAAAGGCTCCTGGCTTCGGTGACCGCCGGAAGGCAATGCTCGAAGACATCGCAATTCTCACTGGTGGAACAGTCATTTCAGAAGAAATCGGTCGCAAGCTCGACACGGTTACTCTTGATGACCTCGGCAAGTGCAAGCAGGTCGTCGTCAACAAGGACGAGACTACGTTTGTTGATGGTGCCGGTTCAGCTGACGCCCTCAAGGGTCGCAAGGCTGAAATTGAATCTCAGATCAGCGACACTTCATCCGACTACGACCGTGAGAAGCTCCAAGAGCGACTTGCTAAGTTGTCCGGCGGAGTCGCAATCTTGAAGGTTGGCGCAGCCACTGAAATCGAAATGAAAGAGAAGAAGCAGCGCATGGAAGACGCCCTTTCGGCTACCCGTGCTGCTGTTGAAGAAGGAATCGTTCCCGGCGGTGGAACAGTTCTAATTCGTGCTTCTGAAGGACTCAGTTCTGTGAATTCTGACAACGGTGACGAGCAGACCGGCATTAACGTGCTGAAGAAAGCTCTACTTGCACCTATCAGAGTAATCGCCGCAAACTCCGGTTTCGAAGGCGCTGTAATCCTTAGCAAGGTTGCCGACAACAAAGACAAAAACTTCGGTTTCGACGCTCACAAGGGCGAGTACGGCGACATGGTCAAGATGGGAATTGTTGACCCTGCCAAGGTAACTCGTGCTGCAGTCGAAAACGCTGTTTCTGTTGCTGGAATGATCCTCACAACTGAGGCTCTGATCAGCGAGAAGGACGAGCCAATGATGCCACCTATGGGTGGTGGCGGCGCTCCTGGTGGAGACATGGGCTTCTAATAGCCTTTGCTTTAGTAAAGCAATTATGAAAAGGGTCGCATCGAAAGGTGCGACCCTTTTTTTGTTCTGACAGCGGGGAGATGTAACCCTTAATTCATTTTCAAGATCTAGTACAGGGACCCGGCTTCCGTTCAAACTAACTGGATACAGAACCCACACTTCGACTAGATCAGAATGCAGTCCAGCACGACAATGTACGATGTGTACATCAGCAACAGATCAACCACACAGGTCACTCAGGAAACAAAATGGATCAACGATCGTACTCGTGCGACAAGTGCAGCTCAACGACATACAAAACCGGAGAAATTCGAACCACTGGGTCAGGACTCAGCAGGTTCTTGAACGTACAGAATCAGAAGTACCAAACGGTTTCCTGCGAACAGTGTGGTTTCACTGAACTGTTCAGACTCGATGGTTCAGGCTTCGGAAACATAGTCGACTTGTTCACCAACTAGAGTTCAGCTTCCGCAGTTCAAGTCAGCTTTTCGACTAGCTCAGCCCAGCTGTGCGCACTTACGTGGAACTCGGATAGAGGGTGAATAGGTTCGGGCGTTTGGAAGACGTCGATCCACTCTTCTTCAACGTGGATGTATGCCGTCTTAAGCCCGGCATTTTTGGCACCCATTAGGTCAGCTGCATGAGTGGCGACCATCATCACTTCGGTTGGGTGATGACCGAGCAATTTCGCGCCCTGTTGATATGCTTCGGGATCCTTTTTGTAGTGATCCATGAATTAACCCGACATAATGCCGTCCCAGCTAAGACCGTTTAGCTTCGAGCAGTCCACCGCAATCGAGAGGCTCAATACAGTAATTGTGTAAGTTTCACGTAGCTTGTGAATAGCATCGAAGGAACCATCCCATGTTTTCATTCGATGCCAAGCCTGATTTAGTTCATCACGCTCTACGACCGATAGCTTGAGCGAATCGTGATTATCAAGTACTTCATCGAGAACATGCCTGTGAAGTACGTCTGCGTTCATACGAAGTAATTCACCAGACTTCACACGCTCAAGCTCTTCGAACATTCGAACACGCCAGTCGGTGGCGATTTGCCGAGCGTCAGCACCTGCCTGTTGTTCATCGGAAATGCGCTGAACTTCAGTTTCGATAGCTCCCCGCCAGTCGAATACTGTTCCACCTACATCGAATGTGAGTGCTTTGACTCCTGGGATTTTCATAGTGCCTATTCTTCGCTCTGGTCGATACGATTCACACAGAACCCATAGTGTCGATTTGTGGTCTGGGTATTTTTGATCATTCTAAGATCAATCAGGCTACTGTAATGTTCACCCAAACCGGAAAATAAGATGTATTCATACTGAAAATGGCCGTTTCTGAACCAGTCGAACGTGGTCGACTCGCCCTCGAATACATGACCGGTGATTCAAGCGGCATAACGAAAGTAACCGAAACACACGAAATGGGGTGTTTCACTCACGACGAGTATCTGAAAGTCTTTAATAAGTCTGATTTGTAAGTGAAGCACCTCGAAGAAGGGCTAACCGACCGCGGCATATACATCGGCATGAAACAATAAGAACCGAGCAACTATGTTTTAGATGGTTCTGTACTCGCGTGGGCACCACCACGTAGCTTGCAGGTGACAGTCCTCTCCTATCAACATTGCTGACTAAGCTAAACTGACGAGAGAGACAGGCTGATCTTGCATTCAACGGGGAACTTACCCTCTGACCACTACCCAAGTGCACGAACCGGTCTATCAGTGAGTTAGTGCAACGATATGGATTCTTTCCGCTTTGTACACGCGGCAGACCTTCACATCGATTCACCCTTTGCGGGTGTCGGTGACGCCGATAATCGAGTAGCGACCCGTCTTCGAGAGGCAACTTATGAAGCCTTTCAGAATCTGGTCGATCTTTGCATTAACCAAAATGCCGACTTCCTCGTAATCGCTGGTGACGTTTACGATGGCGCCGATCGTTCAGTTCGAGCGCAGTTACGCTTCAGGGAGGGTCTTTCCAAACTGGCTGATAAAGGCATCAAGTCCTTTGTAGTTCACGGAAACCACGATCCGCTCGATGGCTGGCAGTCGTCAATCTCATGGCCAGAAGGTGTTCACATCTTCGGTGCGATTCCCGAGTGGAAGAATTTTGAAAAGAACGGCGAAGTGGTCGCATCTGTTCAAGGCATGAGCTATCCGACTCGCGAAGTTACCGACAATCTCGCTACTCAATTCACCCCGCCTGAATCGCCCTGCCTATTCGCAATCGGGCTCCTTCACGCTAACGTGGGAGCCAACAGCGCACACCCAAACTACGCTCCCTGTTCAGTCGAAGATCTTTCAGAATCGGGAATTGACTACTGGGCGCTAGGTCATGTTCACACTCGCCAAACGCTCAAGCGCTCTGCTCCTGTGATCGCCTACCCCGGCAACACTCAGGGACGACATCCTAACGAAACAGGTGCTCGCGGAGCGCTGGTGGTTAACGTTGACCCTTCAGGAGCTTCTCGAAGCGACTTCGTTGCCCTAGATGTTGTTCGATGGGAACGTAGCGATATTGATATTTCAAATCTAGAGACAATCGATAGTCTCGATTCGGCTATACGTCAGGCAACAGACAATCTCAGTGTTGAGGCTGAAGATCGTGATGTTGTGTGCCGACTAACTCTCGTTGGTCGTGGGCCACTTCACGAGCAGCTTTCTGCCGATGGTGCTGTTATGGACTTGCTTGACGCAGTTCGAGGCACATGGAGTGGTGGTGGTTCACCGTGGGTTTGGGTTGAGCGAATAGTCGATTCAACTCGACCTGCTATCGATATTGAGTCACGGGCGAAACAAGATGATTTTCTTGGCGCCACACTAAAGCATGCGCTGCTTTCTTCGTTTGAATCTGACGAAATCGACAGACTCACCAAAGTCGTATCCGACGTCTACACTGGTCGACGCCACGGACTTGCGAAGCCAAGCGATGAACAAGTTTCAGCTTGGGTAGAAGAGGCCAGTTGGTATTTAGCAGAGCTGTTGGAGCAAAATAAATAACTTGCGACTAACAGGAATAAACATCGAGAACTTCGGACCATTCGTAGATCGTGAATTCGGCGACATGTCGAATCGGATCACACTGCTTCATGGTCCAAACGAAGCTGGTAAGTCGGCTATTCGAGCGTTTTTACGTTCGACACTGTTCGGCTACACCACAAAGGCTGATCGAGCTTCGTTGAAAGAGCTTTTCCACTACAAGCACTTCAAACCTGAACCGGGTTCAGGGGTAGTTTCACTCGTTACATCATCGGATGCCAATTTCAATATCCACCGGCGAGACGGTAAAAAGCGTGGCGAAGTTACAATCACCGGCGATGCAACAGGTAGTAACGACCTACTTGCCACTCTGCTCGGTGGAATCGATAGCGAGTTATATACGAGTGTATTTTCGATCTCGCTGAGCGAACTTCAGGTTATCTCTTCGCTTAATTCCGATGAGATTCGAGACAAGATTTACTCGGTTGGTCTCGGCCTCGCCAACGTGTCACTAACGGACGCACGTGGTGAACTCGATGATGAGTTACACAAGCTACGAAGCCCTCGGGCCGGTCGCATACGCAAGCTTGAAAAAGATCTTACTGTGGCGCGGGCTAAGCTCGAAGAAACTCGCCGTGGTAGTGACGAATATGCAGAACTGTCTAGCAGTCTTGAGCAACTAATCGAGAACACTAATTCTCAGACCACTGAACTCGAAGAAATGAGGTCTGGGATCGAACGTCAGAAAACTCTCGTTTCACTTCGAAATACGTGGGAGCGAAAGGCCGAGATCGAACGTCAGGTTTCCGAGCTTCCAGAAAACGACATGGTTCCGAAGGGCGGTCTTCAGCAGCTTGAAAATTTAGTCGATCATAAGACTGCTCTTCAAGAACAGATGGATGAAGGTGATTTACGCCAACAAGAGCGTAAGGCTGAATTTGAATCAGTTGGAGCTGTCGACGCGTTCATCGAACACGGCGATGACATTCGTAAGCTTCTGATGGAAACCGCCTACTACACGAAGGCAGTTACGGATCTACCGGTGGTCGAACAAGAACTTGAAAAAGAACAAGCACAACTTGATCATGATCTTGCTGAACTAGGCTGGTCGGAACAAGCAGTTAGCAAGTTCGAAACCCCGACCGATTTACAGTCTAATCTGGAATCAGTGGGGTGGGAACTCACTTCGGGACGCCGTAAATATCAAGAATACGCACTCACTGTTCAAACTAGAACTGAAGATCGTGAGTCCGTGGCAGATGAAACTCTCAAACTCTCCGGTGCTAGGGACGCGCTAGTAGATGTTCCAAAACAAACTTCAGCAGATCTCGAGATTAAGCGTGACCGATTGTCGAGGCTCCGTGCCGCGATAGCCGACGCCGGTTCAATTCGATCCGAGTTGAGTGAGGCGCAGAAGAACCTCGCTGACACGCTCGCTCAAACTAAAAATATCGGTGGATTCGTCGGATCAATACTTCTGCCAATCACCGTTATCATCGTCGGAACAGCTTCGATGGCATGGAGCTACACGAACGCCGAGCTACTGGGTGGTCTCGCTGGACTGCTGGGAGTTGTCGTAGGGTTCATACTTATTTCACGTGCGAGAGCATCGGGTGGTTTCAAGATCACGATTCGCGAACCTGCTATTAACGAAGCCAAAAATATGGCGAATATTCAAGTTGAGGAAATTCAAGAACGGATCGATATCGTTGGCAAAGAAATTTATGAAATTTCCAAAGAATTCATTATCAGCGACATCCCCACAATCCGTGACGTAGAAGAAAAAGCTGGCGAACTCGACAGGTCCCTCGATATGCGACGACGATTTGAGTCTGTATCAAGAGAGTTCGAAACGGCGGCGGCACGGTTATCAACCATCGACACCCGGCTTACCGAAGCACATAGCGGACTAGCGCTCAGTGCCAATAATCTCGTTGATGTGCAGAACCGATGGCAATTACTACTCGAGCGATCTGAATTACGTATCGACCTTGATCCTTCGCAGGCAACAAACGTTATAGCGAGCATACGAACGCTAAAGAGCCAGCAACGAACAACTGCCAGCCTGCGAATGCGCGTTTCACAGATGTCTGGCACCGCCAGTGAAATCGACTTACGATTATCGGAAATTCTCGAAGCCTCTATGTTGCCAGAATCACCAGCACAGCAAGGTACTCAGGCGCTTGAAGATCTCGCTATGCGGCTGAAAGCCCACGACGAAGCGGTTGTTCGCCAATCGCAGATTGCGTCTGAGATGGACATTTGGACGAAAGAATTTGAAACTCTTGAACGTCGTATGTCGGAACTCGACGTAAAGATTGGTTCGCTCCTAGAGAAAGGTGAAACCTACGATCACGAAGAGTTCAAAGCTCTTGCGATTCAGGTTCAGGAACGTCGCGATCTCGAACGCAAACTTTCTGAACTTCTGGAGAACTATCCGTTGCTTAGTAACGACGATGGACAGGCGTACAGAGACGATCTTTCAGCTACTCCGCATGAAGAAGCGGTTGCGCGCCTACAGCAGCTCCAAGACGAGGAAAAGCGAACACGCTCAGTGGTCGACGGTCTTCACTCTGAGCAGGGCAATCTAGATCGGCAACGGGCTGAATTTGAAAAATCGGGACAGGCACTAGAACTTCACTCCGAGATAAACGTCCTCGAAGAGAAGCTAGCCAATGATGCACAACGCTGGGCAGTACTAACAATAGCTCGCGACGTATTTGAACGAACTCGTGAAGAGTTCCAGCAGGAGCGCCAGCCAGCACTGATGCTGTCAGCATCGAAGTACCTCTCAAAACTCACGCTCGGCCGGTACACAAGCGTACGAGCCGTAATCGGTGAGAAAGAGCAAGACCTCCAAGTTATCGACGGCGAAGGGCAAACCAAGCGTGCAAACGAGCTTAGTCGTGGTACTGCTGAGCAGTTGTTTCTCGCTATGCGATTTGCACTTATAGAGGAATACGCCAAGAACGCAGAGCCTATGCCAGTCGTTCTCGACGATATTCTGGTGAACTTCGACCCAGAACGTGCGAAGGCAGCTTGCAAGGTCATCATAGATCTTTCAGAGCAATTCCAAGTCATATTCCTGACGTGTCATCCAGAGACAGAAGCGATGTTCAAATCTGTGGATCCCACCGGCAAAAAGGCCCGCTCAGAAGCGATAAGCGTAATTGAGCTCACTAGCTCGGCTACCGCTGAGCGTCTCACACTAGTCGAGCCTGCGTAGTCATAGTGTTACGTCGAGACATCCAGCTGCTTGACGTAGAAATCGTTACTGAACGTCTTATTCTTCGCCCTTTGAATCTAGTCGATCTCGAACCGATCGCTCGCGAATTTGATGAGCAGGTCACCCGGTACATTTACTCCTCAGCCGCTCGTTCAGCCATGGACGTCGCTCCGTTCATTGCGGATTCAATTGAGGGTCTCACCAGCAACACGAACCTTCAATTGGTCGCTGTGCTCCAGGAAAATACGAAAACATTTGTT
>Ga0302117_10000276_pt1 | contig 21374 bp, 13 predicted proteins | sample AG5_322_MG_FD_203112 | JGI IMG/M metagenome (GOLD analysis project Ga0302117, IMG submission 203112) | Marine microbial communities from Western Arctic Ocean, Canada - AG5_32.2 | ecosystem: Environmental > Aquatic > Marine > Oceanic | place: Canada: Western Arctic Ocean | collected 2017-10-01 | reverse complement strand
GGCTTATTACTCGTTAATGGCGTCAGAATAACGTTAAAAGGGGTCAATACCCAAGAGCATAATCCTGATACTGGCCATGTTATAAATGCACAGTTAATAGAGCAAGATATTCGCTTATGGAAGCAGAATAACATCAATGCGACGCGTTTAAGTCATTACCCTCAACCTGAAATGTTTTATGAACTGTGTGACAAATACGGTATTTATGTTGTTGATGAAGCGAATATCGAGTCTCATGGCATGTATTATGGTAAGGAATCTTTAGCTAAGTCTCCTAGTTGGAAAAATGCTCACTTAGACAGAATGCTGAGTATGGTTGAGCGTGATAAAAATCATCCATCTGTTATTATTTGGTCATTAGGAAATGAAGCGGGTAATGGTGTTAACTTCTACGACGGTTATAACGCGATCAAAGCGGCTGATAATAGCAAACGTCCGGTACAATATGAGCGTCCTTACAAAGACAATAGTGAAGGGCACGCATTAAACATGGATTGGAACACCGATATTATCGCACCACAATATCCAACACCGGGTGACTTTGAGTTTATTGGCAAACATAAATCTAATAAACCTTATATTCCAAGTGAATATGCCCATGCCATGGGCAATAGTTCAGGTAATTTCCAAGATTATTGGGACATTATCGAACAGTATGACAACTTACAAGGTGGTTTTATTTGGGATTGGGTCGATCAATCTATATGGAAAACCGACGAACAAGGCAATAAATATTATGCTGTTGGTGGCGATTTTGGCAAGGATATGCCCACGGACAATACGTTTTTGAATAACGGTATTGTTTTTCCCGATAGAACACCACAGCCGGGTTTATTTGAAGTAAAAAAAGCTCATGAATTTATAAACTTTGAAGCTTTGGGTACTGTTGGTGAAGATAAACAGCAGAGATTACGCGTATTAGTTGAAAACTTGTATGACTTTGTTAATCTATCTAAATTTGATATCAGCGCTGTAATCAAAGCTGACGGTAACGTTGTGAAAACTATTCAGTTACCTGAACTCGCCATTGAACCGCATAGCAGTCAGATGATTTTTATTAATATCAATGATTTTGATGTTAAGGATAATACTGAATACTTCATTCACTTCTCTGTAACGTTAAATCAAGACTGGGGTATATTAAATAAAGGCTACCAGCTTGCTCAGGAGCAAATAAAATTAAATTCATATAAAAAACAAGCAGCGAAAAACAATGTGACTCATGCTATTCAAGCGGATGAACAAGATAATACGCTAACGCTAACGAGCGATGTTCTATCATTATCATTTGATAAGACATTAGGGCGAATCAGTTCATATCGTTTTGAAGGGCAGGAGCTATTAAATCAAGGTAAAGGACCTAAGTTGAATTTTTGGCGAGCACCAACGGATAATGATGTTGGTAGTAAAATATTTAAAAATAACATCGCGTGGAAGCAAGCTAGTCTAGAAGCAGAAGTAAAATTTTTTACGGCTAAAAAACTAACGTTTGGCTATCAAGTTAATGTGACGTTCCAGTTGCCAGGAATTGATACGACAGCGGAAACGGTTTATACCGTATCTGGCGATGGTAAAGTTAATGTCGACAATACGTTAAACGCCTCTAAAGAAAAATCTGATCTACCACGTTTTGGCATGCGCATGCAGCTTGCAAAAGAGTTTGGTAAGGTAACGTATTTTGGCCGAGGTCCTTGGGAAAATTATCAAGATAGAAAAGCATCTGCCTTTGTTGACTTATATGAGTCAACAGTGAGAGAGCAATATGTTCCTTATATCCGTCCACAAGAAAACGGCTATAAAACAGACGTGCGCTGGCTTGCACTAACCAATGAAAATCAAAGTGGTTTATTGATAAAAAGTAACACGGTTGAATCACCTTTTGGCTTTAGTGCCTTGCATATGCCAAATGAAGATTTTGATATGACTGACGGTCTTGATTACACCGCAAATATTAAAAAACCTCATCGTTATGTTGATGGCAAGCTAGTAGAAAATTTTGCTAAACATACTATTGATATTAAAGAGCAAGATTTAGTACAGCTTAATATCGATCATAGTAATAGAGCTGTAGCAGGGAACGATAGCTGGGGTAGTAAACCTGAGGAGCAATATCAAGTTCACGCTTCAAAACCTTTAAGTTATAGTTTTACTTTAATACCGTTCATACAAAAAACTAAAGTTCAACTTATTCAACTGACCAAATAATTTTGTGGGTAAGCACATGTTAAAAAGATGCGTTTAATTTTTTATGTCGCGGATTCAAATTTGAACTGCATCATCTAACTAGGTAGGAGAAGATGTCAGCTGAAGTTAAGCTCTTATCCTTTTTCTATGGAAGCTAGAGAGCGGGGCGTTATTGCAAGAAGGCAGTTAACTTGGTTTGCGAGGATGGAGCGACGTCATTCACCTTCATCCCAATGAAACTAATGAACTGGTTACTTAGGTTAAATTATCTATGAAAAATATATTATTCAATATGGCATTATTAACTGTATTAATATCTAATTGCGCTTATGCATCAACGTATGGACTTAATAACAATAACATCTCTATTTCTTTTGATGATGAAACATCAATTTTCATTGTAAAGGATGAACTATCTAACCATAAGATGGTGCCGGAAGAGTTGTTTTTCTTAACCTTACCAAATGAAGATAAAATCCACAGCAAGGATTTTAAAGTTGCCAAAGTAGAGAAAATTGAGAATTCAATTCACATTAACTATATTAATAAAGACTTTGAAGTTGCAGTTGAGCTCAAAGTCATCAAAGACAAATATGCGAGTATTGGCTACACCATAAAGGCAGTAGGTCAAAGTCGGGAGGTTGCTAAGATCTCGTTCTTCCCAACCAAAGGTCAAACTCAAGCGCCATATGTTAATGGCTCAATTAAAAGCTCTCCTATTGTTGCTGATTCTTTCTTTATGCTACCAAGAAAGCCTATCGTAAACACGTACGCTTATGAGGCAAGAACAAACCTTAATGTTGATCTTAAAACCCCGATTTCGATAGAAGCTCCAGTTAAGTTCACTATATATATTGGTACTTTTGGAGAGACCAGCCAGCTCCGACGTAGCTTCAATGAATTTATAAATGTAATGCGCCCTCGCGCTTACAAACCTTATTTGCATTATAACACCTGGATGGATATTGGGTTTTTTAAACCCTACACAGAAGACAGCGTGCTTAATCGCATGAATACATATCACGATGAGCTGGTTACAAAGCGTGGGGTGACGCTTGATGGCTTTCTACTTGATGACGGTTGGGATGACCTGACAGGTCAATGGAACTTCGGGGACGCATTCAAAAATGGCTTTGACATAATAAAGAATAAAGCTGATGGAATGAATGCGTCAGTTGGCTTATGGCTGTCCCCTTGGGGTGGATACCATAAACCTCTAGCTGTCCGGATGTCTCACGCTAAAGAGCTTGGATTTGAGACAATGGATGGTAAATTTGCTTTATCAGGACCTAATTACTTCAAGAACTTCAACGATAAGATTATCAACCTGATCAAGAGCGAACACATTACTTCATTTAAGCTTGATGGGATGGGTAATGCAAACTCACATATCAAAGGCAGTCAATTTTCTTCCGACTTTGATGCATCAGTACAGCTGCTCGATAATATGCGAGAAGTAAACGGTGAATTGTTTATTAACCTGACAACTGGTACTAATGCCAGCCCATCATGGTTGTTCTATGCGGACTCAATCTGGCGACAGGGTGATGATATCAATTTGTATGGTGTTGATTCTGATGTTCAGCAATGGATTACTTATCGAGATGCCGAGACTTACCGCTCAATTGTGCAAAAAGGTCCATTGTTCCCTCTTAACTCTCTAATGCTTCATGGCATTGTTAGCACACAGAATGCTTACTACGGTCTTGAGAAGACCCAGACAGACAGCGATTTTGCCGACCAGGTATGGAGTTATTTTGCGACTGGTACTCAACTTCAGGAAATGTACATCACTCCTGACATGTTAAATAAAATAAAATGGGACACGCTAGCTAAAGCAGCTAAGTGGTCCAGAACAAATGCTGATGTGTTGGTTGATACTCATTGGATTGGCGGCAATCCAACTAAAATGGAAGCCTACGGGTGGGCATCATGGATTAAAGATAAAGCGATCTTTGCCCTACGAAACCCATCAGACAAAGCGCAAACTTACTATTTAGATTTGAATAAAGACTTTGAGATACCAAGCGGTGAAGCAACCACTTTCACCCTCAAGCCTGTATATGGAAGTAACAAGACTATTCCAGCCAATTACAATAGTGCAGTTGTTGTAACGCTAAAACCACTTGAAACTATTGTTATTGATGCGATACAACAAAAATAAGCCTATGTTCTGACGTGGTCCAATGGACCTGGAATCCCCTTGTGTCACGATCCGACGGGCGGCAATAATCACTGATATACGCAAGCGGTATAAGCACAGTGGTTTAAAGTTCATCACCCAGGCGCAGCGGTACAGTGGCCAATCCGACACGCTGGTCAGGAAGGACCCGGGACTGAGGTTTACTTAAAGAGGTCTAGCTGAATCTCGAGAAGGAACGCAGTGACTTAAAGGAAGTTGCGTAAGTGAACACGACAACTATGTTGACAAACAGCGCTGGCAACAGATGAAATAATATATATATATTTCAAATTCTACAATGAATAATAGGAAAATATTATGTCTAAACTAGATCGCCGTAAATTTTTAAAAGGGTTTGCGGCTGTTACGCCTGTAGCTATTGCAAGCAGTTGTGTTAGTAATGCTCAAGTAACCGAGCCACAGCCTCAAGGTCCATCTGTTATGAGGCTAGTTATTCCTAAAATGGATGTCGTTCGGGTTGCTTTTATTGGCGTAGGTCAACGTGGTATTGGCCATGTCAAACATTATTGTCATATTGAAGGTGTCGAAATTAAAGCTATTTGTGACACACATGAAAAAGTACTCGATGAGTCAATAGGTTTTGTAACGAAGCTAGGTTTACCAAAGCCAGCTCGATATACTGGCTCAGAATATGCCTATAGAGAGTTATTAGCACGGCAAGATATTGATATTGTAATAATCTCAACTCCATGGGAATGGCACACTTCAATGTGTGTAGATACTCTGGAAAGTGGCAAGCATGCCTTTGTTGAGGTGCCGGCAGCAACGACCATGGAAGAGTGTTGGCAATTAGTTAATACAGCTGAGCGTACTCAAAAAAACTGTATGATGATGGAAAATGTAAACTATGGGCGTGACGAACTTATGGTGCTCAATATGGTTCGCCAAGGCTTATTTGGCGATTTATTACATGGCGAAGCAGCATATATACATGACCTCCGTTGGCAAATGAAGGAAATTGAGTCTAAAACGGGGTCATGGCGTACTTATGAGCATACTAAAAATAATGGGAATTTATATCCTACACATGGTTTAGGGCCCGTTTCTCAGTATATGAATATCAATCGCGGTGATCGGTTTGATTATGTAACGTCTATGAGTTCACCTGCAATGGGACGATCGGCTTATGTTAAACGTGAATTTCCCGCTGACCACGAACGTAACCAACTAAATTTTATAGCCGGAGACATAAATACCAGCACGATAAAAACAATTAAAGGTCGTACTATTATGGTACAACACGATACGAGTACTCCTCGTCCTTATACTAGGCATAATTTAGTTCAAGGTACTAATGGTGTTTTTGCTGGGTTCCCTAACCGAATTGCACTGGAAGAACTCCCAGACAGCATGAAAACAGCATACGAGAAAGAATATCAAAATAAAATAACCGCATGGGAAAAGATGGGGTCTAAAGGCGACAAGCCTGAGAAACAAAGTTTCCACTCTTGGGATCAAAATATTGAGAAATGGCGTAACGAATATGATCACCCTCTATGGATAAAAATGGGTAAGCAAGCTGAGAAGAATGGAGGGCATGGAGGAATGGATTTCTTGATGATGTGGCGAATAGTCTACTGTTTACGCAATGCAGAGCCACTTGATCAAGATGTTTACGATGCAGCGGCATGGTCTTCTATTTTCCCATTAAGTGTGGACTCTGTAGCTGACAGAAGTAATAGTAAAACTGTCCCCGATTTTACTAGAGGTGCTTGGAAAACGGCTAAGCCTTTAGGAATTATATCCTAATCTAAAGAGATCACACAGTTGAGGTGCGCGGCAAACCACGGTACACATGAGTTATTCAACAGCGACCAGATCTATTATGAACTACTCTCAGTGTTACATTGAACTTAGCGCACAGAATTTATCTGCTAAGTCAGGTGTAGCATATACTATGTAGCCATCGATGATTGTAGCTTGAACTTGGAACTTATCGTCAACAATGGCAAAACAAGCCCGTTTACCAACAGCAATACTGCCAAGACTACCATCAACGCCAAGGAAACGTGCAGGGATCAAACTTGCCATATGCACCGCTTCTAATGGCGGAATATTAGCTAAGTTGATCAAATTCAAAATTGCTCGCTCTAACGTTAGTGTACTACCTGCTAATGAACCACTGTCGGTTCTAGCCACACCTTCATTAACGTGCACATCAAGCATGCCTAATTTATAGGTACCATCATTTAAGCCACCCGCAACAATGCAGTCACTGATCAAGCCCATTTTATCACTGCCTTTTAGACGATAAATCATCTCTAAAATAGCTGGGTGTAAATGAATGCCATCAGCAATCACTTCTACGTATGCTTTCTTATCTAACAATACTGCACCAGCGGTACCGGGGTCACGATGATGGATACCTTTCATACCATTAAAAACATGCACGCCACCACACGCTCCTGCATGTAATGCATCGCAAGTTTGTTGATAGTTAGCGTTGGTATGGCCAAGCATAGGCTTTACACCTTTCGAAACTAAATAACGAATCACTTCATCTGAATTTGGCAATTCAGGTGCTAACGCCATTACTTTTAATGAACCTTTTGAAGCATCCATAATGGCATCAATATTTCCCAACGTTAAAGGCAGAAAATATTTTTCATCATGCGCGCCTTTATGGTCTTCAGTGAAAAATAACCCTTCGTTATAAGCACCAAGTACCTGTGCGCCTTTAGGTTGATTGGCATAAGCTTCACCTACAGCAGCAAAAGCCGCTAAAGTATTATCCCAAGTAGAGGTTACTGTGGTTCCCAAAAAGCCAACCACACCATGCTTAGCTAACGACGTTGAAATAGTTTCAATGGCTTCACGTGAAGCGTCCATGATATCGGCACCTTCACGCCCATGAATATGCAAATCAAGAAACCCGGGTAAAATGCGTAAATCACCTAGTTCAAGAACGGGCACATTCATTTTTACTTCGCTAGTAATTGCTGCAACTTTAGCATTTTCAATTAAAACGAATTGATCATGGACTATGCCAGATTCAGCATAAATTTGTACAGCATGTAAATAATAACTAGCTGTTTTTGACATGTTGACGTCCTAAAATTGCGGCACCGCGAACACCACTTGAGTCACCAAATACGGCACGAGAAATAATAGGTGATTCAATCCCTGTAAATAGTTGCTTGTTGATCGCTTCAGGTAGTGCTTCAATTATTTCATCAATTTTTGAAAGACCGCCGCCGACCACAATTATGTCAGGGTCGTATGATAAGACTAAGGTACTAAATGCAGACGCTAAAAACTCGATATAGCACTCGAAGGTTTTGATGGCAACTAGGTCTTTATCACGCAAATCCTTAACAAATTTGGTAGTGCTTTCTGCGCCGCCACCAAAATGATTATACAGCCAACCTAAACCTGGGCCAGCAATATAGGCTTCACAACAACCAATCAAACCACAACCACAAGGCCGTGCAGGTAAATTATATTTTTGTAGTAAATAACCAGAAACAGGTAAATGGCCGAACTCACCGGCAATATTATTCCCACTTTTGTATAACGCGCCGTTGATACATAACCCACCGCCAGCACCAGTACCTAAAATAGCGCCATATACTAGTGGTTGTTTATCGCCAGCACCACCACAACTTTCTGATAACGCAAATAATCGGCAATCGTTTGCTACAGCAACACTACGACCAAGTGTGGTTTCCAAATCTGCAACTAAAAGCTTTCCCGTTGCACAAGGAACGTTAGCTGATTGTACCCGAGAATTTTTGTCCAAAATGCCCGGCATACCAATACCAATAGTACCCTGTTGACCACAACGTTTATCTGCTTCGAGAATCAAGTTGGCCACTGTACTTAGGAATTCGTCATAATCTTGTGTTGGTGTGGGGACACGCCGGCTGTCAATAACATTCAGTTCACTGTCAAATAGACCAATTTCTATTTTGGTACCACCAATATCTAAACCGTAAGTAATTGTATTTATCATTGACATAATATCGCTGCTATATTTTCTTTAATGGATATAGAGTAACTCCTTGAACTACACGGTTTACTTTACCAGAAGGGAACGGATTATCTGGAGTGACATTAGCATTAATTGACTTGAAGAGCGATAACACTTGGCAATACACAATGTAAGGTAATCCAGCCCAAACATCATCTAAATCGTTAAAGTCACCAAATAACTTACTGCTTAATATAGTAATAGCTTTAGCTTGTCCATCACGTGTTAATTCAGCTAATAAATCTTGGTCGTATTGCTGAGTATAGACATCAGTGGAAGACAAGAAAATAATTTCAGTGCTTTCATCAACTAATGATTTAGGACCATGTCTAAAGCCAAGCGGACTTTCAAAACAGCCGATCACTTTGCCGGCTGTTAATTCTAATACTTTAAGCGCTGCTTCTTTAGCAATACCTTGAAGGCCGCCTGCACCAAGAAATACTAGACGTTGTACATCTAATTTTCCTTGCGCTTTGACTGTGTCAATACCGTTAGCAAAAAAACTTTCTACAGCTACAGCTGCAGCTTCTAACTGCTCAGGTTTAGGAGTAAAGATAGCTAGGGTACTTACTAACATTGAGCTAAAACTACTCGTCATAATCAAACTTTGATCAAGCGTTCCTTTAGGCATTAATAATGTATAAGAGCTATCTTGTTTTTGAGCATTAACTGCTAACTGACCATCAGGGTTACATGTAAGCACTAAGTGATAACGGTCATCAACCATTTGCTCGACTAACTTCATTGCAGCAACACTTTCTGGACTGTTACCTGAACGGCCATATGAAACCAATAAAGTAGGCCTGTCTTCCAATAAATATTGTCGTGGATTGCCTACAATGTTAGTGGAGCTGATCGTTTCAACTAGTCTACCAAGTTGATAACTTAGGTGTGGTGCAATAGCGTCACCAATATAAGCTGAAGTACCAGCGCCGGTAAGGATAATCCTTAACCCTGGCTTAACTAAAATCGGACTTAACCAATCGTTTATTTGCGCTCTTTCGGCCTCAATTTTGTTGCCCGATTCACGCCAAACTCGTGGTTGCTGACAAATTTCCTTCGCAGTCCAGTAGCCGTTGATCGACTTGAGGAAATCTTTGCTATAAGTTAAATATTCTGACATGGAAACTCCTTAATTAGTACAATGCGCACAGCCACTACTACTTCTGTTTCCAGCAGGCTTGCGCATAAACTTCGGTTACTTGTTTAATTTTTGCTTTAACTAACTCTTGCGCATTTGAACTTAATCGATTGTTACGAATTTCACGATACTGCTCAGGCAGGAACTGACTAATGAGAGGCAATGGAATACCGGTAGTATTTAAATTGTGATACAAGCGTTCAACTGATTGCTCTATACGTGGTTGATTCCAATAATAACGAATACGGTCACTATAACTATAACGGCGATATAAAGTACCTTTGCTTGCAGGTACAGGATAGAATCGCTGCCAGTTCTTCGGTGCTTCAAGCATTTCAGCCTCACAAACTTCACGTAGGTGTGAACATTGCTCAACTGGAATAAGTTCTTCTTCGATATAACTTAAGGCAAAAAGCGCCTCACGTAAGGCCAAAGTTAATTGTGGGCCTACCTTCAAAATACCAAAATGGTCTTTTACTAAGTTTACATACGCTTCATCATTTTGATAGTCGGTTGAATGCGCTTCAAAAACAATGTTTGGTAAGGTTTTAATGCATGCCTTTAAATCGATCGCTTTTTTAGGCTGGTAATCTATAATGCTGGTATGGTCAAATTCAACGCCCGGCTGCACCACCAAACCAATAACACGTTGCCACGCATCTGCTAAATCTAACTTATCAAAAGCATTTTGATGCAATTGCAAGGTTTGCTCAACGCGCTTTACTGGCGTTAATTCAAGTTGTTCAATTTCTTCAGCAGCGCCACCTGGGGGTGGAACTTCAGTGCCAACAACATAAACAATGTCTGATGTACCAAAAGTTGCTAATGCAGTTTGCTCTGCCACTAAACAAAGCTCTGCAGCACGCTCAGCTACAAGCTCATCGGGCATGATTTCTGGATCATCAGCACAAGCCATGCTAGTGTCTAAGTGAATTTTTTTAAAACCTGCAGCAACGTAACCTTTAATAAGTTCACGCGCCTTGACCATGGCCGGCTCTGCAGGTTCATCGACCCAACACACCGGACCTAAATGATCACCACCTGGAATAATATGTTCTCGCGGGTAATTAAGGTTATCGGCAATTTTGCCAATAAACTCCAAAAAATCAGCTGGCAGCATACCTGTGTAACCGCCAAATTGGTTCACTTGGTTTGCAGTAGATTCAATTAGAATAAGAGTATTGTCTTGCTTAGCTTGTTCAATTGCGGCTTCAATAACTAAGGGGTGGGCAGAACATATCGCATATATTCCTTTTGCCTCACCTCTTTTGTTCGCTGCAATAATATCTTGGATTTCTTTCAAAATACGCTACGCCTTTTTTAGAATAACTTAATATTCGGAAGTATAACAAATCTTTCATTAACTTTCATAATATTAATTCATTAAAATATTAAAATTATCAATTACCCCGTAAAATGTTAGCTATAATCTAATTTCACTTTAGTATCAAGGAAAAAAATATAGACAAAAAATAGAAAACAAAACATAATGAAAGGCGAACTCACCGTGCGAGATGTAGCAAACTGGCGCTGTTCCTCGCCTCAGATAATGCCGCATAATTACCGGGCAATCACTGGTAATAGCCCAAAAGTACTAATTTAAGAATAGAGAAAAACAGATGACAAACATCGATTTCATAGTAGTTGGAATTTACATGGTGGCGCTGATCTCTTTGGCGCTATATGTATCCAGAGAGAAGCCCGGTCACCAGAAAAATACAAATGACTACTTCTTAGCCGGTAATGACCTGCCTTGGTGGGCGATCGGCGCGTCACTGATTGCCGCAAACATATCAGCGGAACAGATTATTGGCATGTCGGGCTCAGGCTACGTAATTGGTTTGGGTATTGCATCCTACGAGTGGATGTCAGCGATTACGCTGATCATCGTCGGCAAGTACATGCTGCCTATATTCTTGAAAAGAAAAATATTCACGATGCCCCAGTTTCTGGAGCAACGTTACGATCATCGAGTCAAAACCACGCTCGCGATCTTCTGGTTAAGCGTTTACGTTTTCGTCAACCTGACAGCGGTTCTTTGGTTGGGCGCACTGGCTATCAATACCATCACCGGTGTCCAACTTGAGTACGGACTGGTGTTCCTTGTCGTGTTCGCGATTGTGTATTCTCTCTACGGCGGTCTCAAAGCTGTAGCACTCACGGATATAGTGCAGGTTGTGCTTCTTGTTATAGGAGGGTCGTATCTTACGTATATGTCGTTAGATCTACTTGGTAATGGAAACGGAGCAATGTCTGGGTTTCTACATATGACGCAAGAGTTACCTGATAAATTTGACATGATTCTCAGTCCGGATAGCCCCCATTACGCGAATTTGCCGGGAATTTCAGTACTTATCGGTGGCATGTGGGTGATGAACTTTTCTTACTGGGGATTCAATCAGTACATTATCCAACGAACGCTTGCCGCTAAGTCTCTGCGCGAAGGGCAGAAGGGCATTATGATGGCGGCGTTCCTTAAGCTTTTTATGCCTCTCATTGTTGTCGTACCCGGCATTGCAGCGATCATGCTGGTGCCGGATTTGGATCGTCCCGATCAGGCTTACCCGCACCTGATGAGCATGATGCCAGAAGGCTTTAGAGGTTTGGTTTTTGCTGCATTAATCGCGGCTGTCGTCTCCTCACTCGGTTCGATGACCAACAGCATTGCCACGATATTTACGATGGACTTATACAGCCACCACCGTCCTGAAAAATCCCAAGCGCACTACGTATTTATTGGTCGAATGGTGGGATTGATAGCCTTGATTGTAGCAATGCTCACCGCTAAGCCGTTGCTCGGACAGTTTGATCAGGCCTTCCAGTACATACAGGAATTCACTGGCTTCTTTACACCTGGAATTGTGGTGCTGTTCGTGCTCGGTATGTTCTGGAGTAAGACAACAGCTTCGGCAGGTTTGACGGCCGCAATCGCTTCGGCGGTTTTATCTGTCGGGCTGAAGTTTTTCTGGCCAGAACTGCCGTTCATGGATCGTGTAGGGCTAGTATTCATACTTTGTCTTGCCGCTGCGATCGTGATTTCACTGATTGAGAATGGGGGGCGCCATAAAAATGCAGTAGCTTTGGATGATATTAATTTCTCAACGGCGACTTCATACAACGTCGCCGCGGTTGCTGTCATCTTGGTAGTTGTCGCTTTGTACGTTGTCTGGTGGTAATAAGATGGTAGAATCGGGCTTTCAATCGAACTTATGATTACGTCAGCACCAAGGACGTTCGGAGTTCTCGCTGATGGCCGCGAGGTCACGGAATATACTCTGCAGAATCAGTTCGGCATTATTGTAAAGATTCTCGACTACGGTGGGATTATCAGGGTATTGGAAGTGCCCGATAGGTTGGGCCGACCTGCAGATATCGTGCTGGGTTTTGATGAGCTCAGCGGGTATGAAGGTGCGCACCCTTACTTTGGCGCAATTGTCGGGCGAGTAGCCGGGCGGATTAGAGGCGGTCGCCTGACTATCGACGGCAATCGTTATCCACTATCGCTAAATACTCCACTAAATCATATACACGGAGGAACGGTTGGGTTTGATCACAAGCTCTGGGATGCTGATTACTGCGCAGAGTCCAACTCACTTACACTGTGTCTAGAGAGTCTTGCAGGTGACGAGGGGTATCCGGGCACGCTTGTCGCGAGAGTGACGTACAGGCTTACAAACGCCAATGATCTGGAGGTCGAGTACCACGCGACTACGGATGCACCTACAGCCGTTAATTTGACTCAGCATTCATATTTCAATTTATCAGGAGATCCAAGCGGGAATGTTCTAGGCCACACGCTAACTGTACAATCGGAACGTGTGCTGGAGCTGGATGACAGCTCTATCCCGACCGGTCGTGAACTTGACGTTGCTAATACAGACTTCGACTTTCGAACCCCAAAGAAAATTGGCCGTGAAGTGGAGGGTAGTCCAGGGCGTTTTGATGGAGATGGATTTGACCATTATTGGATTCTGTCCGGTGGTACAGACGATTCCGTTTTGAACGCCGCGCTGGAAATTCATCACGAAGAATCTGGTCGACTGCTACAGGTTGCAACAACCGCACCTGGCGCGCAGATTTACACTGGGATTGATCTTCCTGAAAAATTGATTGGTAAATACGGATTGCTGTACAGGCCACAGAGCGGTATTTGTATAGAAACACAGATACATCCTGATAGCCCAAATCGCCCTGAATTTCCGAGCATATTGCTGGGCGCTAATGAGACTTACCAGTCTACAACGGTATTTAGTATACGAGTATTTTGACGGTTACAGGCCACGTAAAATGATTGACAGGGTATAGACTGGTATGTTTGAAAAACCGCCGACAATTCGGCGTCTGACATACCCTGATGTTGCTGTAATACCACACTAAAGGCGGTTGGCCGCTATCGTCGAGTGTGTGGCCATTACGTCTTTCGGGTCACGGCGTTTTACGATAAGAAGCTTATCAGACGTTATCACAAAACTCTTTTAGTGGTGTTGGTTGAATTGTCATATAAATGTGAGATATGAGATATGAGATATGGTGTTTGCATGAAATCTGAAAACCTTGTTACAGCATTCCAAAAACTGTTTGGTTCCGAGCCGTCGAGCACCTACTTTTCACCGGGAAGGGTCAATCTTATCGGCGAATACACTGATTTCAACGGTGGCTATGTGCTACCGGCCGCAATCAATCTCGGTACGTACTACGCTGTTGGGCTGAATACCACCAATAGAGTCAATGTATATTCGGACGGGGCTGATGGGCTAGTATCCATCAATTTGACCGATATTGCTGATCAGATCCTGAATCAGGATTGGAGTGATTATGTTAAAGGATCGCTGGTCGAGTATCACAAGAGTGCGTTGGTCGGAGAGCATGGCGTTGATATATATATATCTGGAGATCTGCCTCGCAATTCAGGATTGTCGTCATCGGCTTCGTTAACGGTCGGTCTGGTATTCCTGTTGAATAACATATGGGATTGCAATCTTGATCGACTGGACATCGCCAAGATGTCAAGAAGTGTCGAGAATGACTTTATTGGTTTGCAGTGCGGTATTATGGACCAATTTGCGGTCGCCAAAGGCCAGACAGATCACGCGGTTTGTCTGCACTGTCACACTCTTGAATCCAAGCTGATACCGTTCCAACTGGACGGATACGAAATTGTTATCACGGATTCTCGTGTCCCCAGGAAATTATCAGAATCTTCCTACAATCAGCGTCGTGGTGAGTGTGATGCCGCACTTGCAACTCTCCAAAAAGACCTGTCTATTGACTATCTCTGCGAAGCTTCTGTGCAGGATGTTGAGAAATGTGAAGAGCTGCGCGCGAATCCGATCGCGTATAAGCGAGCAAAACACGTTGTCACTGAAAACAGCCGAGTGTTAGCTGCAGTTAAATGTTTGAGCCAAAATCGCTTAGCCGAGTTTGGAGAACTGCTCTACGCGTCTCATAATTCACTGCGGGATGATTTTGAGGTCTCCTGTAAGGAACTCGATATACTTGTTGAGACGACTAAGAACATCGCCGGAGTGTTAGGGTCCAGAATGACCGGGGCAGGCTTTGGCGGTTGCATTTTATCTTTGGTAGCGACAAGCGTCGTCCCTGAATTCATACAACAATTGTCAGCGGCCTATGCTGCCCATACATCGTATCAAGCTACCATCCACTGTTGCCAGATCGGTGACGGTGTAAAACAACTCAATAATTAAGGTTACACAATGTACTCAGCGCTCAATTCAGCTCCTCACAGACGATATAATCCTCTAACTTGCGACTGGGTGCTTGTTTCACCGTGCCGCACACAGCGACCTTGGCAGGGCAAACAAGAAGACGCTGTGAGTGCTTCGCGTCCAGAATACGACGAGACATGTTATCTCTGTCCTGGAAATAAACGCTCCGGTGGACAACAGAATCCCGCGTATCAAGATACCTTTATATTCGATAATGATTTTTCGGCATTGTTACCTGACACCCCAGAGATGAGTATCAACGCTGACTCGTTGTTCCGAGCAGAGTCCGAGAGAGGTATCTGTAAAGTTATTTGCTTCTCACCACGTCATGATCATTCAGTGCCGGATATGTCACTGGAAGGCTTGAGTCAGGTCGTCCGGGTTTGGCGCGATGAATACATCGCTTTAAAGGCAAACCCTGATATTTTTTATGTTCAGATTTTTGAAAACAAGGGTGCAATTATGGGTTGTTCCAACCCTCACCCACACTGTCAAATTTGGGCATCCTCTAGTTTACCTGTAGAGGTCGAAAAGGAAAGCGAGAGCCAACGCGACTACTTCCAAGATCACATGCAACCCTTGCTCTGTGACTACGTCAAGCGAGAACTGGCGCTTGAGGATAGGGTGATTTATGAAAACGATAATTTCGTAATCGTCGTTCCTTTCTGGGCCGTTTGGCCGTTTGAAACGATGATTTTACCCAAAACACACTGTCGTTCTTTAGCTGAATTCTCGGAAGATCAGATTCGAGATTTCGCCGACGCCTATCGTAGTTTGACTCAGGCTTACAATCAAGTATTTGACTGTGATTTCCCCTATACGGCGGGGATACACCAAGCGCCTGTCACTGCGGGTGATCATGATCAGTGGCAACTGCATATGCACTTTTATCCGCCATTGCTAAGATCCGCATCCGTCAAAAAATTCATGGTGGGTTACGAAATGCTAGCGACGCCGCAGCGAGATATCACTGCGGAGGATGCCGCTCAAACATTACGATCGGCATTCACGCGCGTAGAAAAGGTTTGATGGAATTATGAAAGTATTAGTTTGTGGTGGGGCAGGTTACATCGGTTCACACATGGTACAACTACTTATGGAGCGTGGACATATACCGATCACTTTTGACAATCTATCGACCGGGCATTCTGATGCAGTGGGCCATACCACATTAGTTGTAGGTGATGTGCTCGACGACAACGCGTTGGATGGCGTGTTTTCGGAGCATGGTCCGTTTGATCTTGTTATGCATTTTTGTGCTAAATCGCTGGTTGTTGAATCTGTACAAAAACCACATTTATATTACGAGAACAATGTCATTGGGACGTTACGACTACTTGATGCAATGCGTAGGCACAACCATTCACGTATTGTGTTTTCGTCCACGGCTGCGACCTACGGCATACCGCAGTCTGAACTTATTGACGAGCAGCATCAATGTGTTCCTATTAATCCCTACGGCAACACGAAACTCGTCATTGAAGGTGTGCTGCAGGATTATCATGCGGCCTATAATATTCGGTCGCTGAGTTTCCGGTATTTTAATGCCTGCGGCGCACATCCAACCGCTGGTATCGGTGAGCGGCATGATCCGGAAACACACCTGATCCCCAATGTACTCAAATCACTGCTTGATGGTGGTCAAAAACTGAAAGTGTTTGGTGGCGATTATAAAACACCAGATGGCAGCTGTGTTCGGGACTACGTTCATGTGGGCGACCTGTGCGGCGCGCATTTGGCAGCGGCAACTTACCTTGATGCCAATGATGGTGCGTTCGTGATGAACCTAGGGAACGGTGATGGATTCAGTGTACTTGAGATAATTAAGGCCGTTGAGCGAGTAACGGGGCGTACAGTTGCTTATGATATGGAAGGGCGACGCCCCGGCGATCCTCCCACGCTTGTTGCGAATGCAGCACTGGCTACTGAATCCCTGAATTGGACGCCGAAATTCGATACTATCGAGTCCATTATTGAAACCGCCTGGCAGTTTCACCAAAATACCTGAGGGCTATTCTCTGTCCCAGTTCACGCTGACCGTGTCTGGCCATCCTATTTTGGGCTATCTAATAAAAAAGTAAAATTTCCAACCAGGTAATATTTTTTGTCGTATTTAGCGGGCAATAGTGTAATAAAATTACGCTTATAAGCTTTATTTCCGATTAAATTCGACTATATGATGTAATTTAGTTACAATATACCTTTACCCTTTCGGAGCTATTATGGGCCAGCTTAATCTTCAAGTTGCTGCAGTTACAGAGCGTATTTAGGCCTTTAGAATCATTGAACTGAGGCGGAATGTATAGCTTCTCTAAATCAAAAACAGACAGCATATTATTTAAAACTTTATAATATGCAGCAACCGCTTTTGTTTCATCCTCGGTTTTAGTTTCCTCTCCAGCTTGCATGCTTTGAAAAAACTTATAAGCATCAATGCAGCCTTGTTTATCTTCAGTTGATAAAGTTGCCAGCCTTTTTAATCCTACAAAAGAAGTTTTTATTCTGTACCAGTTCATTCAATAAATCATACACTGAAAAAATAAGCGTGTATAAAATTTAAAATAATCTATATTTTTTTATTTCACTGAAAATAGTTTTAATATCATCTAAGTCGAGGGGCTTATTATCTCTCTGGGTCGGTCTTTGTCCCTATTTGGGACAAATGATACTTTGCATACAGTTACAAGCTTTGTAACCTAAGAAGAGATAAAATACTGATAAATATAGGAAATAGTGATTGATGAAGTGGGTATCCTGAGTAACCTGATTTACAAACGAGATACAAACCTGCGAAAGCCCTTTGTAACCTATTGTTTTTATTAAGCTAAATTTAGCCCAACTATTGAGTGGGAATAAATAATGAATTACTTTCGCCCCGGTTACCCTTTTTCAAGGTTAAAACTCGGAGTTTGATTAATTCACCGTTCTTCTTAAGTCCAAATTACGGGCTCGTCGTTAATGCGTCAGGTCCTAAGGTTGAGGCCGGTGGCAGACAAAATCACCTAGCGAAGGCTTTGTGCCCCAGGGTTGCGCGGCCCTAATCACTAATTGTAATGGTGCCATTCAAGTGCAGAGCTTCTGAAGAGTTGCCAACCAACAATTGATAATTACCCGTTGCAGTCACCCACTGCTGCTTTGCTACATTCCAAGTGCCCAAAGGATGGCTGGCTGATAAGGGTTTGATGGTCATGGTCAGGGTCTTTCTTTCACTAGGCTGAAGCATCACTTTGTCGAAGTTAATCAGCCGCTTGGGTGGCTGGTTGAGCATGGCTGGCATGGAAACATACACCTGTACCACCTCCGCCCCTGCAAGCTTGCCGGTATTTTTCACGTCCAGGCTCAGGGTTATCGGTTGAGTGCCGTCAGAGACAATCGGCGAAATCGCCAGGTTGGTGAGGGCAAAACTCGTGTATGAAAGGCCGTAGCCGAATGGAAAGCGCGGTTTAATCTGCTCAGCATCATACCAACGGTAGCCAATATTCAAACCTTCAGAATAGGTCACTGTGGGCCTGCCGTTTACCTCCACCCCTGGGTATTGCATAGGGGTGTTGGCCGGCCATTCGCCCTCATTCATTGGAAAGGTTACTGGCAACTTACCCGATGGGTTGACCACACCCATCAACAGGTTGGCGACAATATTTCCGTCTTCCTGGCCGGGAAACCAGACTTCCAGTACAGCAGGTATCTGGTCGATAAATGGCAGCAGGGACGAGGCATTGTCTTTTAATACCAGTGCCGTTTTGCTGGGGTTGGCTGCTGTCACGGCAGTGATCATTTCGGTTTGGTTTTTATTGATCAGCTTTGACTCGACGTTCGGGGCCTGCATTGAAGCCTCAAGCTGGTCGCCGGAGTCCAGGGAGATGCCGACGCGATCATGGCCTTCTTCTGCCAAGGTACCAGCCATAATAATCACAGCATCAGCGGACCTAGCGGCAGCCACAGCTTCATCAAGGTTACTGTTGTCTTCGTTGACCACCACCAGGGTCACTTTTGCTGCTGAGCCTGTGGCTTTGAGCGTATTTCGCATACCTTGTAACGGCTTGACTCTGTAAAGCGGAATCACGTCAGAACTGCCCCCGCAACAGCCGGCCACCGCAGTGTCGGCATAAGTCGCTTTGCCGATGATTACTATCGTGTTAACTGAGTGCGAAAAAGGTAAAAGTCTGTTGTCATTTTTCAGTAGTACCGCGGATTGTTCCCCTATATTGCGCGCGATATCCCCGTGGCGCTGCGCATCGATAGGTGTTTGCACAACAGGGCGGTCAAAAATGCCAAATTTGAACATTTGCGTGTAACGACGATGCAGTGCGGTGTCTATGTCCGTTATCGTTAATTCACGTTGGTCCAGAGCTGTTTGTAGCGCTGCTGGCTTCCAGTGCGTAATAGCGCCGTATTGAGGGAAGTCCATGCCTGGCATCTCATGATCCATGCCGGCTTTCATGGTGTTGGCGACATCATGAACAGCGTAGAAATCTGATTGCACATATCCATCAAAACCCCACTGGCCGCGCAAAACATCGGTAAGAATATGCTTGTTGGCACACATGCCTGAGCCATTGACGGTGTTGTAAGAGCACATCATCGATGCAACTTCACCTTCCTTTGCCGACATCTCGAATGGCAGCAGATATATCTCATGCAATACCTTGTTGTCGATAATCTCGTTGAGCGTCATTCGGTTAGTTTCCTGGTCATTTGCCACCAGGTGTTTTGCCATGGCAATCACGCCTTGGGCCTGAATGGCCTTGATCTCTGCTACCGCCATGGTGCCAGAGAGGTAAGGATCTTCGCCAAAGTATTCAAAATTGCGGCCCAGGGTAGGATTTCGCGCCAGGTTCATGCCTGGTCCTTCCATCACATGCAGAGCGAGGTTGTTTGATTCAACGCCAAGGATTGTACCGAATTGGCTGGCTACTTTGCGGTCAAAAGATGCAGCTAACGCCATGGCGGAGGGTAGCTGGGTAGCTTTGGCCGAATGCGGTGTGGTCAAAAAAGACAGGGCATTTGTGGGGTCGGCATGTTCTGCGGGCACGCAGTCGTTTTGACCAACGCCCACCGGACCGTTGGTGATACGCAGTGTTGGAATTGCAAGTTCCGGCAGGCCGGGCACATGGCGAGCACCGTAACATTCAGGTATCTCTGGTACCTGGCCGGCGGCGCCTACCAACTGCTGAAACTTTTGCGTGATGGTCATAACCGAGAGCAGCTGCTGGCTGCGTATTTCGGCCGATTCGGCTTTGTTCATCCAGGGCTTTGAGCCGCTTTCAGCAAAGGTAGTGCCTACCCCAATCGCCAGCGCGACAACGAGGACTAGGAGCTTTCCCAAGGCTTTGTGAGCTGAAATCAGGTGCTTAGGTGATGCTATTTTCACGGATGATACCTCTTAAATATATTTTTCAATGTGGGTTAAAGCATAAGCCAATGCTGACACTTCTAGTGCTGTTCATATCCTCTTGACAGCCCCCAAAAACCAACCGTAATACATAGTTCACCCTTATTTAATCAAAGGATATTTTATACCGCGTACTTTGGGCACATAAATGCTTTGCATTTATGTGCCCTGACCTCAGCCTTATCAACTTCAATACCAAATTAGCACCCAACTATAATTTCTTCGACGGCTCTCCACCATAGTACAGCTGTATGATTCCCAAACAGGATGATTCTCGTTAGAATTTTTTAGTGAAGTACTATTTTTTGATTGGGATAACCTGTAGATAATGGCTTACGAGACGCTTCAAGATATTGAAAATTGCATGGACAATGGCTGGAGCGATGGCTTGCCGGTGATACCTCCCTATGGCTCCCTAGTCGAGGAAATGCTCTCTGCAATAGGCTGGAAGGCCGGTGATGTAATAGGCGAGATTGCCGATCAAAATATTATTGTGCGGGCCGAGAAAGCCGCTGCCACGGCGGTGATGGCGGGCTGTAAAATCGAATACGGACCACTACTGAGAAGCTTGTCACAGGCCTTGCTTGACCCGAGATTTAATATAGGTGGTGTTGAGGTCACTACAGGCGGCGCAGCTGTCTTAGTGATTGTCAGTGGGCCTATTGTCGAGCAGTTAGGCTTTGAGCATAGAGCCAATGCGCTTGGTGCCAACAACCGTGCGAATGCCACGGTTGGGCGGTTTGCCCAGATGATGCGTC
>Ga0302117_10000275_pt1 | contig 21434 bp, 19 predicted proteins | sample AG5_322_MG_FD_203112 | JGI IMG/M metagenome (GOLD analysis project Ga0302117, IMG submission 203112) | Marine microbial communities from Western Arctic Ocean, Canada - AG5_32.2 | ecosystem: Environmental > Aquatic > Marine > Oceanic | place: Canada: Western Arctic Ocean | collected 2017-10-01 | reverse complement strand
AAGGTTTTCTGGACATTTGTTTTAACAATTGATGCGAAAACTCTATACTTTTTTCATTTTTGAATTTAGCCAACATAGCTGTCAGCATTAACATTTGCTGTATAGAAAATGATATTTTCCCAACGAAAGACAAGGTTCTGAGAACAGATGGATAAGAGCTTTTGTATTTCGAACATTTTAACAAAAGGTCGACAAAGCAACTATGGTCCTTAGGACGCGACCCGATGCCCGGCTCCAGAATTTTTTCCAGCAACCCCATCGCTGCCGGCGGATAGTCCAGCAACGCCACGCGAGCGGCCAACCCCAAGAGGCACTTCCGATCGATAGCACGCCTTTTGGCCTGGCTGTGACAGAGCTTCAGTATGGCCGCCGCGTCGCGCGCCGCGCCCAATGCACATAACATGTGCCCATACCTCAGCAATCGAGAGATATCGTCCAGGTTTGATTTTACTAAAACCCGATAGGAAGCGGCGTCACCTGGGTTTTCCAAGCAGTTCTTTTTCAAATTATTCCACCTCTGGTCTCGAATTTCTATCCCTCCCACGGGAAAATTTTTTTGTTAATGGACGAACTTAGAAAGCGACGCTAGTGGAACGAATCTAACGTTTGCTCTGACACGCTCCTAATTCTTTTCCGATTGCCGTCGTATCTGACGGCTACCGGTCGGGTGACGGAAAGGCGTTGTCCTTGGCGAAACTCACCGAGTCCTCGACTTGTTTCAGGATCTGGGCATCCATCCGCGGTCGTAACGTTCGTCGTGTGGCATCTCCGCAGCCATTCCGTTCCGCAAAGCCGCCTTCATATAACCGGTAACGATGTTCCAGCCTATACGCCCGCCGGTCATGTGCTCGAGTGTCGAGAACACCCGCGCCGCGTGGAAGGGCGGGAAGTAGCCCGTCGCGAAAGTGACGATGAAGCCTAGGTGCTCGGTCTCCCGCGCGAGCACCGGCGGCAGGAAGGTCGGATCATTGCCCGGAAACTGCATACCCGCCTTCGCGGTCATCCGGTGGTTGCCACCGTAGATGTCCTTGGCGCCCGGGGCATCAGCCAGGAAAATGGTGTCGAAGCAGCCCCGCTCGCAGGTTTTCGCAACATTTACCCAATACTCGGGATCGAGGTAGCCGCGCGCCATGGTGTTGCGCGGATCCTTCCACTGGCCAAAACTCTGCGAGGATGAGGCATGGTGGCTAAAAGCGCTCAAGTGCATCTGTTTCGGCATTATTGATCCATTTTCAGCCCGACAGTCGTGATGGTCGACCTAGTCATAACATCTCCTTTCGCACGATGGCCGGCAAGAGGCTGGAGAACGGTTCAATGATTGAAAAATCACCCTTGTTCGGCCATCAGATCCTTCGTCTGTTCGTACAGATGACGAATTATCGAATAGCCTTTGCGCAATTCTTCGCTGGGCCGCGCCGAAATCTTGGAAATCTCAGGGTTCCAAGTCTCGCCGAAAACTGACCTTTCGAGCTTAAACGCTCATATCCATCACGCTGTAATCGTGGAGCGACGCGCGCGCGGCCTGATTCCAAACAACGTTCTGGTCGGCGAAGGGTTTGTACACGAACGGCCTCTCGTCGGGGTATTTTTGCCGACGCGCATCAATGGCAAAGGCGATGGCACGCGACCGTTTCTCTATATGAGCCTCGTCGTAAGTCATTTCCGCCGAGACGATGCCGCCGCCACGCACTCCGAGGACGGATTTTTTCGGGAGGCACCCCATATTGACCGTGACCCGCCATTGATCGCTGGTGTTTGCGAAAGAGCCGTGCAGAAGCTGGCGATTGCTGATCACGACATCGCCCGGACTACAGACCATCGGCACCGCGTCCGGCAGATAGATCGTCCCGGCCGCCGCGATCTTCGCTTTGATGTCGACCTTGCCGAGCTTGTGGGAGCCGGAGATCACCCACACACCGTTCTCCGGCGTGCAACCGTAAATCTGGCCCATCAGATTGAAACCGTGCGAACCCTGATGCCAGTCGGGGCTATTCCAGTGCGTGGTGCCGTCCTGGTGCCATGCCACGGATGCGCCGAGGCCCGGCGCCTTGATGAACAGCCCGTCCGTATAGGGCACGAAGTCGTCGCCGTTCACCGCGGCCGAGACGGCCAAGAGATCGGGGTGTCCATAGGCGCGAAGACAAGCGTCGGAGAATTGCAGCGAGCCGATCAACAGGAAGACGATGTCCTCGGGCGCATCTTGGCCCGGGGTCGGCTCATCCATTTTGACCGCGTGACGCCCCTGACCAAATGACGTGCCGCCCCACGGGTCGCCGAGCGGCTTCGACCAATAGAGATTCTCCCCTTTGCAATCGGCGCCCAAGGCGGGCCGCCCCTTCGCGTCGACATCGGAGCCTTTGTGGGCGGGTAGTCTCTCAAGGATATCTTCGAAATTCGCTTCCAGATCGGCGAGTTCTTCCGCCCCGAAGACGTTCTCGAAGACGTAAAAGCCGTGCCGCCAATACGCCTCCAGGATATCTGGATCGATAGCGCCCGAAGGTGTCCGACTGATCGGTCCCCGATTGTCGAGGGCCAGGGCTCGAGACCGGCCATCCGCCATGTATTCCGCTATATCGGTCTGACAGGTACTTTGTTCCGGTGCAGCGCTGTTCATTCTTTCTCTCCCCACACGAACCGCAACGCTAGGCTACGAGATTATGTCCTCTCCGAAAACCGACATTCCCCAGATGACTCCTAAACTCGGCTCCGATGATAGCCAAACGGCCTTACATCTTGGAACCTCGAATTGCGTTTCCGCTTAAAAAGCGCTTTTTTTACCGCCGACGCGCGATCGATCGGATATGATCCGCACTGAGTAAATCGAGAGCACGGGGGTCGATTTCCATGGATCAACCGTTAAATGCGATTGACGGCGTTTATCCGACGACATGCTGGGAGTGCTCTACCAACTGCGGCGCCCTCGCCACCGTTAAAGATGGCAGGGTTGTCAAATATGCTCCAAATCCGGATGCACCGCATTCTCATGGAGCATTCTGCATCAAGGGCATTCGCGGCGCGCCCGGTCTGGTCAACAATGAAAATAGATTGATCTACCCGCACCGCCGCGTTGGTGCCCGCGGGGAAGGCAAGTGGGCGCGCATCTCCTGGGACGAGGCTCTTGACGAGATGGCGGACCGATACGCCGAGGTGCGGCGGAAATATGGTCCCTTGGCGATCGCCGGCGCAACGAGCGGAGGCTATTTCAGCCGCAGTGTCATGACCGCGCTCATGTTGCGATCGATGGGCTCGCCGAACTGGATGATCAATCAAGATCTATGCGGCGGCTGCCGGGGCGTGAGCGCAAAGGTCACTGGCCTCGACATCACGCGCGGCGAGGACATCGAGCGCACGCGCTGTGCACTTATCGTGGGCCGTAACTCGATGATTGCCGATCCAATTGAGTGGATGGCGCTGAAGGCGGCGAAGAAACGCGGTGCCCGCATTGTTGTCATTGACCCCAAGCAAACGCCCGTCACGAAGATCGCCGATCTATGGTTGGCGCCGAGGGTTGGCACGGATGCGGCGCTGGCGCTGGCGATGATCAACGTGTTGATCACCGAGCAACTCCACGATGCGAAGTTTGTCCGTGAGCATTGCCACGGATTCGCGGAACTTGCCGAACGTGCGGTGGAATTCCCGACAGATATCGCGGAACAGCAAACCGGCGTGCCCGCTGACCAGATTGTCGCCGCCGCGAGAATGTACGCGGATGGGCCATCGGTCTTTGTCAGTGGTCACGGTATTGATGCGTCAAGTGGTGGCGTACAGACGTTTCGCGCATTTCATGCTCTCGCCGCCATTTGCGGCAACATCGATCGGGCGGGCGGCAACCTTCGCCAGCACCCGCCGGCGGGACTGAAATCGAATTTCGAGATTCTGCATCAATCCGAGTTTCGTCTCGATACAGACACCGAGCAAAAGACGCTAGGCGCCGAACAGTTTCCACTTTGGGCGGGAGCACGGGGTTGGCAGACGGCATGCCACAATCCGACAGTGATCAACGCCGTGCTGACAGGTGATCCCTATCCTGTTCGTGCGATGTACATTAGTGGCGTCAATATCGTTGTAACCTACCCTGATACGCGCCGAACGATCGAGGCGATGAAGGCACTCGATTTCGTGGCATTCGCAGGACATCAGTGGACACCGACGGCGGAGTTCGCCGACATAGTGCTGCCAAAGACAGCGACGCTTGAAGAAGAGGAAGTCTCGTTTTCACCAGTGTCGCGTACTATCCTGTTTACGCGGGCGGTTGTACCGCCACGAGGCGAAGCTCGTGATGAGCTAGCCATCGCTGCCCCACTCCTTGATCGGTTGGCGGCACGTCAGGCGACTTCGAAACGGGTCTTGCCATGGCGAACGCAACGCGAGTTCAACCAGTATTTATTGAGCGAAACCGATATCGATATCGTCGAACTGGAGGCCAAGGGTTACCATCAGCTCTCGGACGTGCCTATCTGCAACGGTCGGCCATTCGCGACGTCGACGGGCAAAATCGAGTTATTCTCAACCGCGCTGGACGAGTTGGGCCTCGACCCGCTTCCCGCATTCACACAACCCGTTCAAGACGAAGTTTCGGATGCCGAGAGCGCGCGCTTTCCGCTGACCCTTATTTCCGGCGATCGAGAACGCAGCTACCACCACTCGAGATTCCGTGGAGAGGACTGGGCCGCGAAAGTCTCGCCGGACCCATGCCTTGTCATGCATCCCGATACCGCGCGTGATTACAAAATCGGCAATGGTGATTGGGTTCATCTTGAGGTTGCCGGCATGCGGGGCAAGTGTGAATTGCGCATCAAGATATTCGAAGGGACGCCGCGTGATGTGGTCAATACCGGAATGGGTTGGTGGCGACCGGCGGCGGCGGGACCAGAGCGGGGTGCGCTTGATATCAATATCAATGCGGTCCTTTCCTACGACGGTCCCTTCGATCCAATCTCTGGATCTTCCAACGTCCGGGGTATGCGGTGCCGTGTTCATGCGTTGGTTGATCGCTAGCGCGCGCCGTTCTCAGAATACCAAGGAGGCCCCGTGGCGCTACTGATCATTAATCTAGACAAATTTATCGGCGACGCGGAGGCATGGCTCGACGCGTTCGAAGAACAGCTTCCCGGTTTTGAAATTCGCATTTGGCCCGATGCGGGAGAGCTGGCGGATATCGAATATCTCGCATTCATGCATCCCGATTTCGACATTCTCCCTGCATTTCCGAACTTGAAAGCCATGTTCACGCGCTCGGCGGGCGTCGATGACTTTGTCAACCATCCGAACTTGCCGAGCGTGCCACTCGGCAAGTTGGAGCCGTCAGGTGGCGACCCGATGATGACGGAGTATGTTGTCATGCACGCGCTTAGATTCCATCGCGATATGCCCGCCTACCAAGCACACCAGGAGAAGCGGGAGTGGTATCGGGGGTCGATTAAGCGACCCGAGGAAAGGCGCATTGGGTTCCTAGGCTACGGCATGATGGCCAAGGCGCCAGCGTTGGTTCTAAAGTCATTGGAATTCAACGTCTCGGCCTGGGTCCGAACGCCGAAAGAAGATGCCGACGTTACGATTTTTTCTGGTCCCGATCAGCTCGAGCCTTTTCTCAATCAAACCGACATCGCGGTTTGCCTGTTGCCGCTCACGAAGGAGACGGAGGGGATATTCCACGCCCGCACCTTCGCCATGATGCCGAAAGGCGCGATGCTGATCAATGTCGGGCGTGGTAAACATGTAGTAGACGTGGATTTGATCGATGCGCTCGACTCTGGACAGTTGTCATATGCCGCCCTCGACGCCCTTTGGCCCGAGCCGTTGCCAAAAGAGAGCCCGCTCTGGTTGCATCCCAAGGTCACTGTCATGCCACACGTGGCGCGGCGGCCGACAGTCGCCCGACTGGTGAATGAAATCACCGCCAACATTCGCCGCCTAGATACGGGCGAGAATCTTTTACAGGAAATTGATATCGCGTCGGGGTATTAGCCTCCCGGCCCTTGAGCTATTGAGCGGTCATGCCACAATCAATGACCAGCTCCGCGCCGGTCATCCACGATGACTCGTCAGAGGCTAAAAACAGCACGCCGTTGGCTATATCCTCGGCGGTTCCAAGGCGACCCATCGGCGTCCTGTCAAGCAAGGCTTTATTGACTTTGGGAGGGCTAAATCGTTCAGCTGTGAGCGGGGTTGTCGCGTATCCGGGATGGATCGAGTTCACGCGGATATTTTCCTTGGCATATTGCAGCGCCGCGGTTTTGCTGAACAATCGAATTGCCCCCTTGGCAGCGGAATAGGCGGGCGACGTCGGGCTGCCGACAATGCCCATCACCGAGGAGGTGTTGATGATGGAGCCACCGCCGCTCCGACGCATCGCCGGGATCGCCACCTTGGTGCCAAGAAAAGCCCCCTTGGCATGCACGGCGGTTCTATGCGTGATGTCCAAGCCCTTGCTCGTCATTCTTCCTTACAGCAAACTCAAAAATATATTGAGGTGTCACCTGATGCGATTAAGAGGGTGGATGGCTGATGAAACGACTTCTCACAACGCTGGTGATTTTGACGGGCTTAATCGGCTCGGCTGGGGCTGTTTGGGGGATTGATGGCGACAACTAATAAAGATTTGGTGAGAAAGGTGGAGCTCCTCCAAACTCTTGCGGAAGGCTGCCGCAAACACCCAGCGTATCGAGCACGCAGACCAGCAACCCAGAGATGTCGAGATTGTGTGGTGGTCTGGAATGCTCGTCTCGAACTGAACGAAATAACTGAATCAAATGACAGTCAAGTTGGCCCCTAAATGCCCAGCGTTCTGCTCTCTAACCCACGGCCTTTTTCATCCACCCATGCAGCACGTCCGACCCGTACCCAATTCCATACGCATTCCCAACGCCAGCAGTACTCCATCCTCCGATTTGATTGACGATATCGAACGGACATTGGACGGCACGTAACCTGTCACGCATGGAATGTCTGAAGCTATGGATCACACAGCCTTCTGGTGCATGGTTTTTCAGCCACTTGTTTAAGGCTGCACTGGCATGGTTGGCGTTAGCTCTGGCTTCTGTGGTGTAACGCGGAAAGGCGCAGGGACCCGTTTGTGTGTCTACTATCCTATGCGCTGCCCATAGTGACGCACCAACCAAAGGTACAAGTCTTTCACTGGTTGCAGTCTTCAATGGCCGCCAAGGATGCTGCTGTAAAATGAGATGCGGATATTCATGGTCGAGTTTGATGTCGTCTATGGCTAGTCCAACAGCTTCAGCCAACCTCATGCCGGTATCACTCACGAGTGCAATTAACCATCTGAGGTCATCATCGGTCTGACGACACTCAGTCTGGATGCGGTGAATGTCTTCTATCGGTATTGGTGGTCGCTCCCTGACATCATTACGGGATGGCAGATACGTATTCTTAACCGGATTAGGCGTTTGAATCCCATGTTCTGTCAGTGTCAGTTGGACCAAGGCTCTAATGACACTGAAGATACGTTTCACAGAGCTGCTGGATAGGTTCCTAGCAAACAGGGCATCCCTGAACCGTGCTGCATCTGTTGAGGTGTATTGATCGACAGGCAGGTCTCCCAGGATATCGATCAGATAAGACACCGCCCGTCTGTTGGCAGTGAAGAACAGCTCACCTTTGCCTGATCCCTTGAGCTGAAGATACGTCTCAAGTGCCTCACTGATCGTTGGTCCGACGGATCCATGAGACTGATGCACAACAGGCGACAACGACAGCACACCCAGATGCTGCAGTCTGATATTCGCCCAAGCTTGTTCAAGATACTCTGACCATACAATCGCAGTCTTAACAGCGCGGCTGTGGGATTTTGTCCTGAGCGACCGCACGATTCCGTCACACCCGTAATGCGCTCTTACATCTAACGGTACATGACGACTGAAATAGAAAATTCCGCGCTTACGATATAGATAATGCGTAACAAAAGTGTCTACCATTTTGTCTACCCCACAAACAGCCGAAACACAGCTTTGTATTGCAGATCAATTGGTTAGCTTACGTGATAACACTTAAACTGGTGCCGCAGGAGGGACTCGAACCCCCGACCCTCGCATTACGAATGCGATGCTCTACCATCTGAGCTACTGCGGCGCCGGTGCGAAATGCACGGATTTTCTAAGGTTTTGGGTGGCCACACGCAAGCGCGAAATGATCAATCGTTCCTTGAAACGATAGATAGGCTCTGCAAAACTCCTTCGCGCGGGGCGAGGCGGACTTGGCTTTGCCAGCGGTGGCATTACATCCTATAACTCCTGGATCGTGAATTGATCGATTTACCCACACGCCGGATGGTGGAATGGAATCGAGGGTCGCTAGGCTCTGCATCGAAAAAGGACTCAAGATGACCGAACCCCGGCGCGTCATTGCGCGGGTGCTTTCGGAGTCCGACGATCATCCCGATGTCGAGGCTTTGCACGGCCGGGTGCGAGACCTCGATCCAACGATCTCAATCGCCACGGTCTATCGGACAATGAAGCTGTTCGAGGAAACCAATATCGTTACCAAGCGGGATTTTGGCGATGGTCGGGCCCGTTACGAAGAGATCCTCGGCGACGAGGATCACCATCACCACTTGATCGATGTGACCACCGGCCAGGTGATGGAGTTTCATAACGAGGCCCTAGAGGCGCTGAAAATCAGGATAGCTCAGGATCTGGGCTTCAAACTCGTCGACCATCATCTGGAGCTGTTCGGCGTGCCGTTAAACCGTGACGCTAAACGGGATGGCGATGGCGGGGATAGCGGCGGAAAGTAAAGTAAGCACGCGCTATTTCGGTTGCGCCGCCTATTTAAGACATCACCAGCGCGACTAACCGGGATCCCTTGAGCCAGAGCAAGATAATGATCGCTATTAGGTTCACCACATTGAAGGCGATGCCAACCAGGAAAGCCATGTGATAGTGGCCGGCGAGGTCGAAGATCCAGCCCCCGAGAAATCCGCCCAAAGCCATGCCCACGGTGCCAAACAGAAACACCACCCCCATGCGCCAGCCGGTATCGCGAGCCGGGAACAGCTCTCGCACCGCCAACGCATAGGCTGGCACGATCCCCCCGAAAACCAGACCAAACAGGCCGGAGACCATGTAGAGCGAGCTTTCGGTCCCGACCAAGGTGAACAACCCAAGCGCTATCGCCTGGGCCGCTGCGCCAAAAAGAATGGTGTGCAGTCCACCGATCCGGTCGGAGACTAGGCCGAAGAGCAACCGGCTGACCGCGCTGCAGAAAAGAAGCAGCGAGAGCATTCGGGCGCCCGTTGACGATGCAAAGCCGAGATCCGAGCAATAGGCCACCAGATGAACCATCGGCATGGCCATGGCGACACAACACCCGACGATCGCTAATGACAAAAGGGCAAGCACCAGATTATACGGAACCATCAACCTGCCGGACTGCGCGCCGTGCGAACCACCGACGCTGGCCAGGGCCGGTCCCTCCTCAAGTTGCCGGGGTGCGGAGCGGCGGAAGGCGAGCGATATTGGCAACATCACAACGATCGCTACCATACCATAGTCGCGCCAGGTTTCGCGCCAGCCAATCTCGGCGATTTGCGGCTCGAAGATCAGTGGCCAAACGGCACCGGCCAAGGCCTGACCACTGGCGACAAGGGCAATGGCCATACCGCGGCGCCGATCGAACCAGCGGGTGATATTGGCCAACATCGGCGAAAACGCCGTGCTGGTTCCAAGCAGGCCGACCAACAACCCACAAGACGCAATCAAGCTCCATTTGTCCGGCGCGAAGCTGGCGATGATAATGCCGCCGCCGGTCATCACCCCACCAACCGTCGCCGGCCACCGGATACTGACCTTGTCAGCCCAAAATCCCATGACTATTCCACCAACGCCGGTCCCGACCATGAGCGCCGCATAGGCGAGAGAGGGCACCCAGCGCGGCCAACCAAAGGCATCCGCGATGGGCTTCAAACTGACGATGATCAGATGTGAAGAACCATAGGCAATGACAAGATAGCCAAGCGACGCCGCGACGACGACCCAGCCATAGGATGTCTCGACGCTACGGCTGTGATCCGGGCCCTCAGGCATGATAATTCCTCTTCTTAACACGACCGGCCGGAGGATTGGTGTGCTTTTGGCGACGCTACAAGACCGTTCCGGCTTACGCCCGACGCTTGTCCCGCGTCAATCAAAGACGTTTAATAATATCTAAGGAAACTGGGCCAAAGCGCGAGGCATCGTGATACGGATCAAATGCCTGCCGGCTGGTATGGTGATGTCGAAATTGAGCTGGCGTTCGGAACGAGGGTCAACCCATGGACCGGAACCAGTTCGACGATTTCTGTACCACCCTTACGGCCACGACCCATGTCATCCAGTGGGGTGGTTCCTCGGTGTGGAAAGTCGGCGGCAAGATTTTCGCGATCTGTTCGCATTGGGCGGCGGGGGACCACGCCAAAATCAGCTTTAAATGGAGCGAGATGTCCTACATTCTGCTGCGCGAGGAGGAAGGGATCATCCCGGCGCCTTATTTGGCTCGGGCCCAATGGGTACAATTGAAACACCCGGATGCGATGTCCGAGGCGGGTATTCAGCTCTACATCGAAGAAGCGCGCCGCATCATCGCCGGCAAACTCAACCGGGTAGCGCGAGCGGTGTTCGGATTGTAAGCACTCGATGTGTATCGTGGCTGAGTGTGGACAACGTTCGCCCACACGAGAGTGCGTGAATGCGCTATACGATCAAAAAACGGAGCAATTTCAACGTGTCATGCAATCGGTGGAAACGATTTCACTCATTCCAGATCTGCGCTAAGTCGCGCGGTCGATTAGATGTAGGAAGGAGCCAAACACCGACCCTCTGGCGAGGCCGAGGTCGCCGACGGTCTGGCCCTCGGCATCCTCAGCGGCGAATATCGGATCGTCCCCAGCTTCACTTAGGACTGTGGCGTAGTGGAATTCGTGACCACGCACCGACGTGCCAGCTGGTCCAAATGGCGTCGGGATGAGGGCGTGTGCCAGTCGATAGCCAAGCGACAACTGGCGCTTGGCGAAACTGGTCTCCAGGGCCAACAAACCGGCCATGCGATGGCCGTGGCCTCCACCGTCGACCAAGGTCTGACCCAGCACCATATAGCCGCCACACTCGCCATAGACCGGTTTACTGGCCGCCGCCGCCCGCTGCAGGCTGTCGAGGAAAACCGTATTCGCCGCCAGCGCGCCGGCATGTAGTTCAGGATAGCCGCCGGGCAGGAAGATGGCGTCGGCGCCGTCGACAGGCGCCTCCCCGGCGAGGGGTGAGAAGGTGAGGATCTCCACGCCGGCCTGCCGCCAATTCTCTAGTAGGTGATCGTAGGAAAAGCCAAAAGCGGGGTCCCGGGCGACGGCTACGCGTTGGCCCAATGGCGGCAAGGTGCGGCCCGATGACCCCCCAGTCAATCCAGCACCGCCAGGCACCGCCGCGCTGCGAATGGCTGTCAAATCGACATTGGCGGCAATGATCCGTGCGGCCCGATCAATGAAGGTCTCGAGCGCCGGATGTTCCGCCGCTTGGATCAGTCCTAAATGGCGGGAGGGCACCTCCAGTTCGGTATCACGCGGCACCGCGCCGAACACGGCGAAGCCTTCGCTCACCAGCGACTCGGTCAAAATCCGAACATGACGCGGACTGCCTACCCGGTTCAAAATGACCCCGGCCACGACCAAGGAGGCGCGATGATCGCGAAACCCCTTCGCCAGCGCCGCCACCGATTGAGCCTGCGCGCCGGCGTCGATCACCAGGACGATAGGCCAGCCTTGACGCTCGGCAAGATCAGCGGTCGAGCCATTGCTGAGCGCCCCCGCACTCGCCGCGCCATCGAACAACCCCATCACTCCCTCGACAATCAGCAGATCCACATTGGATGCCGCCCGCCCCACTAGACCGTCAAGCAGTACTGGCCGCATCGCCCATCCATCGAGATTGACGCAGGGCCGGCCGGTAGCGGCGGAGTGAAACATCGGATCGATAAAGTCGGGGCCGATCTTGGCCGACCCAACCTGCAATCCGCCATCACGCAGGGCTCGCAACAACCCCAACGTGATCGTGGTCTTGCCGGACCCCGACGCCGGTGCGGCGATAACCAATCCAGGGGCGACCGTGGTCGGGTTCATCCGGTCTCTTCGTGCCGCGCGCGCGGCAGCGGATCAGGATCAAGCACGCGTCCGGCACTCGCCCCCAGCCAATCCAAACCGCCGCGCAATCGAACCACCTCCCCGACCACCACAATGGCCGGCGGCGTTAGCCCGGCTTCGGCGACATCCGCCGCACAGGTTGCAAGCGTCGTCTCGATCACCCGCTGGTTTAGCATCGAGGCGTTGGAGACCAGTGCCACCGGCTCTCTCGGCGAGCGCCCGCCCTGGATCAATTCACCGGCGATCCGATCGAGATGCTTCATCGCCATATAAATCACCAACACCGGCGCGCCCTTGGCCACCGCTTGCCAGTCGATACCGCTCACCTCGCCGGTCGCGTCATGCCCTGTGATCATGGTCACGGCTTGGTTCGTATCCCGGTGGGTCAACGGGATGCCGGCATAGGCGAGACCGCCTATGCCGGCTGTCACGCCGGGGACAATGCGAAACGGTATGCCAGCCCGCACCAGCGCCAGCGCCTCCTCGCCGCCGCGCCCGAACACGAACGGGTCGCCGCCTTTCAGTCGCAGAACACGCTTTCCTAGACGAGCCATCTGAACCAGGCGCAGCGAGATATCCGCTTGCTTAGGTGACGGCTTGCCGCCGCGCTTGCCGGCGTATTCGCGCGGTGTATCCGCCGGCGCCAGCTCCAGGACCTCGTCACTCACCAGGGCGTCATAGACGATGATGTCGGCGCTCTGCAGACCCTGTAATGCATGCAGGGTCAGCAATCCGGGATCTCCTGGACCGGCACCGGTCAGCCAAACGCTTCCGGGGACGAAATAGGCGGCGGGGAAAGACGGAGGGAGGGACAATGCGCTCATGCCTGAGGATAACCCCCGCCCATGACCATGCCTAGCAGTCTGTCGGTTTGCGGTCTGTGTTTTTTGTGTGAGGTGGCTCAAGCCGTAGCCTGCACTATCACGATCGTCGCCCCGGCAACCCGTGCATGGTCGCGCTGACAAGCCGAGCGGTGTGAGCGAGACTTGATTAAGACGCGTTGAGAGTTACCTGTTTTTCAACGAATTTTATCCGTCTCCCTGGCGAACAGCAGGGCGACGGGTGAGATGTTACCGGACAGCACTGCCCGTCCTAGTGAATACGGGGGCTGGAATGACAGGATTGGAGGAACGGAGCTGGGATCATGGCGGACTGCCTATACCGCCAACCGGGCAGTCAAAGCTACCGCCCCTCTTCCGTCATCCCACCGCAGTTAGAGGAATTCCGGCAAGCTGCTAAAGCCGAATAAACAGGATTGAGGTCGATTCACGCTATAGTCTTCGTCAGTCTTCGTCGCCCGATAATTTCAAACCCAGTTCCGACTAAACCGATAGCGCTCTAGCCATGCGGCGTCCTCCAGCCGTATAAATCCGACATGGCGCAAAAACCCGACAACCCCTTGCGACGAGGCTGGACCACTGGTGCCTGCGCCACGGCGGCAGTCAAGGCAGCCTATACCGCTCTGTTGACAGGCCATTTCCCCGACCCCGTCGAGATCACCTTGCCCAGGGGCCAGAAGTCGGCCTTTTCGCTGGCCCGTGAACACCTTGGCGACGGTGAGGCCATGGCAGGTATCGTCAAGGATGCCGGTGATGATCCCGATGTCACCCATGGCGCGACGATTGTCGCGACGGTGCGGCCGGCTCCACTCAAGGCAGGCGTTGTCTTCAAGGCGGGAGCTGGTGTCGGCATGGTGACCAAACCGGGACTGCCTATTCCAGTTGGCGAGCCAGCGATCAATCCGGTACCGCGACTGATGATGCGTTCGGTCATTGAAGAGTTAGCCCGCGCCCAGGGCATCTGCGGCGATGTGGAGATCGAGATCTCGGTGCCAGGCGGCGAAGGGCTGGCGCACAAGACCTGGAACCCACGGCTGGGGATTATCGGAGGGTTGTCGATCTTGGGGACCACCGGGATCGTCGTACCCTTCTCCTGCGCCGCCTGGATCGCCTCGATACACCGGGGTATCGACGTGGCCCGGGCCACCGACACCGCCCATATAGGCGCCGCTACCGGCGCAACCTCCGAGGCGGCGGTGCGGCGGCGGCATGATCTGACCGAGGGCGAGATGATCGACATGGGCGATTTTGCCGGCGGTATGCTGAAATATCTGAAGGGACATCCAGTGCCCCGGCTCAGCATCGGCGGCGGTTTCGCCAAGCTTACCAAACTGAGCCAGGGCCATCTGGATCTGCATTCCGGGCGCAGCCAGATTGATCTGGACTGGCTGGCCGAACGGGTGGCGAGCCTGGGCGGCGACAACGCTCTGATCGAAGCGGTGCGCGGCGCCAACACCGCGATGGAAGTCCTTGGCCTCGCCGCCGCTGGGAATTTACCGCTCGGCGACCTCGTCGCGAAGGCGGCGCGGGAAACCGCACTTAGGGTGCTTTCCGGCGCACCGATGGCCGTCGAGGTTGTGGTTGTCGATCGAGAAGGCAACCTGGTTGGAGCGGCGCATGGTTGGTAAGCGCGTTTTGATCCTGGGGGGCACCACCGAGGCGCTGGACGCGGCGGAACGATTGAGCGCCCTCGGCGGAATCACCGTGATTACCTCGATGGCCGGAGTGACCCGGAACCCGCGCTTGCCGGCCGGAGAGAATCGGACCGGAGGTTTTGGCGGCGTATCAGGCCTGACCACCTATCTCGACGCTGAGGATATTGCCGCGGTGCTTGATGCAACCCACCCCTTTGCCGCGCGGATCAGTCGCCATGCCGGCGACGCCGGATCGCGGGCCGGTGTACCAGTGCTCCACCTCACCCGGCCGCCATGGCGGCGACAACAAGGGGACCAGTGGCACGAGGTCGACAGCGCCTATGCCGCCGCCGCCTGGCTGAACACAGCGCCGCTTGCCGATGGTTCAACTGTGTTTCTGACCATCGGGCGGGCTGAAATCTCGGCTTTTTCTGAAATTGACCGCTTACGCTGCGTATCGCGCAGTATTGAGCGGCCAGATTTTGCCGGCGCGCTACCGTTCGCCGAAATCATTCTGGCCCGAGGACCGTTTTCCGCCGATGACGAGCGCCAACTCATGGCGGACCGCAACATCGTATGTCTGGTAGCCAAGAACAGTGGCGGCACGGCCAGTTATCCTAAAATAGAGGCAGCGCGCGCCTTAGGTTTGCCGGTGGTGATGATCACCCCCCCGGCCGCCCCTGGTGGCGAAAGCACGAGCAGCGTTGATGTCGCTGTCGCCTGGGCCCATGGAACACTTGGGATCAGCCGGTAGCTTATCCGCGCGTCGTTCGCAGGACGTGAACGTGATCCGCGTCATAGAGCGCGCTATCGCGAAAACCCTCAGCGGCCAGGGCCGGGCCCACCAGCAGCAGGGCGGTGCGAGTAATCTTCTCGGCCCGCACCTTATCGGCGATATCGCCTAGTGTGCCGCGAATGATCTTCTCGTCAGGCCAACTCGCCCGATAGACTATGGCGACCGGACAGTCCGGTCCGTGAATCGGCTCCAGCGCGCGGCGAACATGGCGCAGATTGCGGGTCGACAGATGGATAGCCAAGGTCGCGCCGGACCGGCCAAGCGTCTCCAGTTCCTCGCCCGGCGGCATGGCCGAAGATTTCATCGCCGTGCGGGTCAGGATCACCGTCTGGCTCACCTCCGGCAGCGTCAGCTCCTGGCCAAGTGCCGCCGCCGCGGCGGCGAAGGCTGGCACCCCCGGCGTGATAACAAATGGGATATCCAGCGCCCGAAGCCGGCGGATCTGCTCGGCGATGGCGCCGTAAATCGATGGGTCACCGGAATGCACGCGAGCCACGTCCATCCCTCGGGCATGGGCGGCGGCGATCTCTTCAATAATCTGGTTCAGGGTCATCGACGCGGTGTTCAGCACCCTTGCGCCATTGGGGGCGAACGCAACCACGGCTTGGGGCACTAGAGAGCCGGCATAGAGACAGACTGGACAACGCGCAATCAGATCGCGTCCGCGTATGGTGATCAAATCCGGGGCGCCCGGGCCGGCTCCGATAAAATGTACGGTCATGACGGCAGGACCTTCGGCTCGGCCGCTGGCACCGCATAACCACGTGGGGTGAACACCCGGTCACCGGAAACCCGCGTCTGGCTGCTACCGATCATCACCAGCGAAAGCATGTCGACGGTCTCGGGATCGAAAGTTGCAAGCGGCGTTACCGACACCGATTCCCCGGGTCTTCCGAGCGCCCGCCCAAGAATGACCGGGGTCGACCCCGGACGATGCGTTCCGAGAATCTTCAGCGCCCTCACCAATTGGGACCGCCGTCGCCCAGAGGCGGGATTGTACAGCGCGACTACGAAGTCGCCCTCCGCCGCCGCCTGTAATCGTCGCTCGATGGCTTCCCAGGGCGTCAGCAGGTCGGAAAGAGAAATGGTGCAGAAGTCATGCCCCAGGGGTGCGCCGATCCGTGCCGCACACGCCTGTAGCGCCGAGATGCCAGGGGAGACCACGATCTCTAGTCGCTGCCAATCCGGGCGGTTCAGTTCGTCCAGGCTTTCGAAGACCAGGCTGGCCATCGCGTAGATACCCGGATCACCGGAGGAAACCAGCGCCACGGTCCGGCCTTTGGCGGCGAGGTCAAGGGCGGCGACGACCCGATCGCGCTCCTCGCCCAACCGATAGTCATGTCGGGTCTTGCCAGCCGCCAGAGGCCCAAGCAAATCGAGATACAGACCATAGCCGACTAGATCACTGGCCGCGCCGACCATGCGCTCGACCTCGGGCGTGCGCCAATCGGCTGTGCCTGGTCCGGTGCCGACCACGAATAGCCGGCCGCGCGGCACGCCGGTCACTGACGCATCAATGATCCCCGGCGTCCTGGCGATGGCGCAGGTGGCGCGTTTGGAGCGTTGTTTCTCAATCAGCAATTCGCCAGCCGGGCCGACCGTCGCCAACGCCGCCGCTTCAGCGACACCGTGGCAGCCAACCTCGCGAAAGACGAGTTCGGAAGGGTTCGCGAGTCTGGGCGTCTCCATCTCGAGCGCCGCTGCTGTGAAGAACCGCGCGGGGCGACCAAGATCCTTGGCCAATGCGTGCACCGCGGCCTCGTCCATCTTCACATCGACCGAGACCACGGCGGCGACACTTTGGGCCGACAATCCGGCGTCGGCCAGGGTCTGGCGCGCCAACGTGATCAACTCTTGCGGGTCGACATCCCGCTCGCAGCCAACACCCAACACCAGACATTCGGGATGATAGACCAGCGTTCCGGTCGCAACCGGGCCATCATGCTCCGTCGCACAGATCAACAGGGCGGCATCCCCGCTGATCGGCAGTGTCGATCCGGTGAGCCAGGGGAGATCGCCCTCAACCCGCATTGCTTGCTGGGCTAGCAGCCGGGCCATGAATTCCTTGTAGGAAGAAGCGGTATTCGCTAGATGCCATCCCCGCGGCGGCTCATCCAGCGCGACGCCGAACCGCAGGTCGCTCGCAGTGGTAATTGCCGCCGCCACATCGAGCAGCACCGCGACCCGTCGGGCCAGATCGTTGGCGCCGTGATGGCCACCAAGCACCGGGACTACTGCGCTACCATCCTCGGCTACCACGACAACCGGCGGATCCTCGGCTTTATCACCGATCACCGGGGCCAGGAGGCGCACAAGCGCGCCCAGGGCGCCGATGAAGACGATTGGCGTGCCTTCGACGAAAAGCTCACGGAGATGGTCACCAAAGTTTTCGACTGGCACGTCAGTCCCGTCCGGGCGGCCATGCAGAGGCGCTTTGAGGCCAACCGCGACCCGACGTGCTGTCCCAACGCCGGAGGCCGAAACAACGACTATCGCGGTCATATCCAGGCCCGCCCGCGCCGGTGCACCAAGATCATCGAGAAATACGGCACGGCCTTCTCGTCGACCGCCGAAAGCGCCAACACCCGCTGATTATCCATGGTCGCGCGCTCCACATAGCGAGCATCCTCGGCAAGGCCGGTCCGTTCCAGTAACGTGCGGATCCGTTCGAAATGCCTGCCAATCTTGACGATGGCCACCGCGTCCGCCAGTCCTAGCCGAGCCTCTAATACCGCATCGTCAAGCGGCGCTGGTAGGACTATCAGCACGTCATTCTGGGCCGACAGCGGCGCCGACAGGGCCGCTGCACAGGCCATCAACGAGGACACGCCGGGGATCACCTCGACCGGGTGCCGATCCGCTAACCGGCCAAACAAATACATGAACGAGCCGTAGAAGAAGGGATCACCTTCGCACAGCACCGCCACTGATCGGCCGTGATCCAGCGTGGTGGCGATCCGCTCGGCAGCCTGATCGTAAACCTGGGTCGCTGGGAACCGATTAACCAGCATCGGCATGCGGATGGCGAATTCCTCCCGTCCCTCCGGGATGTGTGGCGCGGCGATGGCACGGGCTAGGCTCGGGCCGGTTTCGGGCGCCGGATAGGCGATCATATCCGCGCCCTGCAGCACCTTCAGCGCTTTCAGGGTGATGAGGTCCGGATCACCGGGCCCGACGCCAACACCAAACAGCCGACCGGTCACACCGCCTCTCCCCATGGTTTAGTGACGCTCCACTGGGTGACTGGCATCAACGGCCGCCACCCCTGGAAGGCCCCAACCGGTTCGGCTCGAGAGATGACGATCCGGGTCAGGCTGCCGCCAAGGCGCGATCGCCAGGCTAACAATGTGGCCTCACCCTCCAAGGTCACGACGTTGGCGACCAGCCGCCCGCCGGGCTTGAGGGCCGTCCAGCACGTCTCGATCACCCCGTCGGCAGAGGCGCCGCCGCCAATGAAGATAGCATCTGGCGCTGCGAGATTGGACAGCGTGTCTGGTGCGGTGCCGGCCAGGATTTGCAATCCGTGTACCCCCAGTGCCATCGCGTTTTCGGCGATCATCGCCCTGCGCTGATCCCGGGGTTCGATAGCTATGGCGCGACAGCGGCGGTCGATGCGCAACCATTCGATGGCGATCGACCCGCACCCCGCGCCCACATCCCAAAGCAGCGCATGCGGCGATGGCGCCAAGGCTGAAAGGGTCGTCGCGCGCACCTCCCGCTTGGTCAGTTGTCCGTCATTGACGAACGCATCGTCAGGTAAACCGGGTATAAGAGGACGGATCACCGCGTCTGGCCCGGCAACAAGTTCGACAGCGATCGTATTGAAATCATCCCCTGGTGGATGCCGCCAATCCGCCGCCAAGGCCTCCAAGCCGCATTCGGCCGGTCCGCCCATTCTCTCTAGGACCGTCATCCGGCTATCGCCAAAGCCACGCTCGACCAGCCGGTCCGCCACTTTGGCTGGTGTCTTGGCGTCATCGGACAGGATCACCAACCGAGCGCCAGGCTGGAAATGACTTTCCAGCAACGCCAAGGGTCGGCCATGCAAGGTTAGGAGGTCAACCTCGTGTTCCGGCCAGCCAAGGCGCGCGCAGGTCAGCGCCAGCGCCGATGGCGCCGGAACAATCAACATCTCTTCACGCGGGATGCGGCGCACTAAAGTGCTGCCGATGCCGAAACACATCGGATCGCCGGTGGCCAGAACGCAGACCTGGCGACCGCGCATTTCCTCCAGCCGGTCAACCAACAAACGTATTGGTGAGGGCCAAGCCAGCCGTTCGCGACCGTCCTTGGGCACCATGGCGAGGTGCCGCTCGCCGCCAATCAGCACGTCAGCTGTGTCAACCAGGGCCCGGGTGCTGGGCCCCAGACCCTCCAGTCCGTCTTCGCCAATGCCGATGACGCTGAGCCAACGGCCAACCCCGGTATTCGTTATCGTCGGGGTCATGTCTGGCTGCTCCCGGCGGCGATCCGGGCGATCGCATTGACCGCCGCCGCCGCCATGGCACTGCCGCCGCGCCGGCCGAGCAGAGTCGCGTGTGGGATTTCCGGTGTCGCATTGACCAACGCCTGCTTGGATTCGGTTGCGCCGACGAAGCCGACCGGAAAGCCTAGCACCGCCGCCGGCATTGGCGCGCCGGCTTGAATCTCTTCGATTAAACGGAAAAGCGCGGTCGGCGCATTGCCGATGGCGATAACCGCACCAGCCTGATGGTCGCGCCAGAGCGGCACTTGCGCGGCCGATCGGGTGGTGTTTTCGGCCTTGGCGCGCCCGGCCAGTTCGGGGTGATCTAGGAACCCGAGGACCGGATTGGCGAGCCCCGTTGCACCCAGCGAGATCCCCGCCGCGACCATCCGGCAATCGCATAGCACCGGCGCTCCGGCAGCCAGAGCCCTCGCCGCCGTCTCTATGGCGCCTGCAGAGAACTTCAGGTCACCAAAGATTTCAGGCATGCCACAGGCATGGATAAGCCGCACCGCGACCTCGGCCTCCTTGGCAGGAAATCCCGACAGATCCACCTCGCGCCGGACTGTCTCGAAAGACAGTCGGTAAATCGCGGCAGGATCCTTCAGATAGTCCAACCGCATGGCTCAACCATCCTTGTTGGCGTCCACGCGGGGCGGGTCGCTGTTCATGCTGCGCGGCCCGAGCGGATGATCGGCATGGGGATAGGGGTGGTGGTGATGCCCGTGATCTCCCTCGTGATTATGCCGGTGGCTGTGGTCATCGCCGTGACCATGTTGGTGTTCGGGGGCGGAATGATGATCGTCGACCGGGTTGGTCCCGATGCCCTCGACGTGATGGTGATGGCTTTCCTGAGTTAGGCCGACCTCGGCCTCGAAGCCCAGCACCTGGTTGCGATACTTGCACATCTGACAATTCATGTTGCCGTTGCCTTCGAGGATCTCCTGGACCCGGTCGACAAAGGTATCGATGACTAGCGGGTGGTCGTTGAGATACCCGGCCTTGACGAATTCGACCCCCGGATGCCGCGCTGCCACGAGGTCGGTATAGTCATAGATCCGCTGCACCAGAATGCCGGTGAACAGGAAATACGGAAACACGATGATCCGCTTGTAGCCGAGTTTGGTGACATGCTCCAACGCTGGTTCGACCAACGGAAAGGTGACGCCCGAATAAGCCGTCTCACCCCAACCGAACCCCATACCCTCCCAGAGCATTCGCATGACCTTGGCGACATTGGAATTGGCGTCAGGGTCTGAGGCGCCGCGCCCGACCACCACCAGGCAGGTCTGGTGGCGTGAGATATGGTCGCCGGCACCGGCAACCGCCTCTTCGACCCGCTCGGCCGCCGCCTTCAACATCTTCAAATCGATGCCAAGCTCGCGGCCATAGCGGATATTGAGACCGTTCTGCGCCTGATAGGTGTTCAGCACCGAGGGAATATCGTTCTTGGCATGGCCCGCAGCGAACAGCATGCCGGGGATAGCCAGGACCTCATCGACACCCCGCTCCTTGAGCGCGTTTAAACCGTCGCGGATCACCGGTGTGGCGAACTCTAAATAGCCATAATCCACCG
>Ga0302117_10000264_pt1 | contig 21711 bp, 16 predicted proteins | sample AG5_322_MG_FD_203112 | JGI IMG/M metagenome (GOLD analysis project Ga0302117, IMG submission 203112) | Marine microbial communities from Western Arctic Ocean, Canada - AG5_32.2 | ecosystem: Environmental > Aquatic > Marine > Oceanic | place: Canada: Western Arctic Ocean | collected 2017-10-01 | reverse complement strand
CTGGCCAGCTTCTGTTTCAGGGAAGTGGTTAAACCGAATCGATATTCGCAATAAAGTCCACGATGGCGAAAAAATGTCTCCACCTTCTTATTCAGTCCCTGCCGCACCGGTCGCGCCTGGTACACGTGTACCGAATGAAGACATGCGCGTCATCGAATCGATGCCGGTTAAGTCACTCATTACTTTTCCGGAGTCGGGCACTACTCACGATATAAGAGATCGAATGACTGTACGCGGTCACGCCTGGGCGGGCGACGATCAGGTAGTCGGCGTCTTTATCTCGATCGACTTCGGCGCCACATGGCTGCCGTCGGCACTAGCAGGCCCAGCCAATAGATTAGCATGGCAGAACTGGGAGACTTGGGCACAATTCCCTGAGCCCGGCTACTTTGAAGTGTGGGCTAGAGCGATGGATGTTCAGGGTCGCTCACAGCCCATGGTCGTACCAGGCTGGAATCCTCGCGGCTATTTGAATAACGCCTGTCATAGGGTCGCCGTACAGGTCGTGTAATTTAGGCTCATCGATTTGCGCTATTGGAATTAGAAATCATGACGAATAAAATGAAATTAATCTGGCTGACTTTGATCACGCTGTCACTGCCACTACTGTTTACGACTGTAAGCTCAACTGCGCAGGAAAGTGTGGCGGCAGGCGAATTGGTTCAAGAAGAAGGCTGGGAGTTAGTGCGCGACAATTGCACCGAATGCCACTCAAGCCTGATCATCGTTCAGAATTCAGGCAACCGAGACGTCTGGAAGAGTCGCATCGAATGGATGCAGAGCTCGCAAGGACTTGGCGAGCTTGACCTCGAAGTCGAAGGCTCGATCCTCGATTATCTAACATCGAACTATGGGCAAAAGACTGCTTCTCGTCGTCAAGTGCTGCCCATGCATCTCATGCCATCCAACCCTAACTTGTAGCCAACCAATGAGCATCGACCAGCTTTCCATGTTTGAAGACGATAGCGCCGCAGAAGAATTGCCTGGGGCGAAATTCAAGACGTTTAGTGTCTCACTAAGCAGAACTGTAGCTGCACCTGCAGAAAAAATCTTCGATCGCTGGCTGATACCTACCTTTGTAAGTAGCTGGATGTTCGGCGGTCATATTGGTAACGAGAAAGTAGTCGACCTACAGAACGAAGTTCGCCCAGGCGGATCCTATAGCTATCACATCACCCGCAATGGCAAGGAATTCTTGCAAGATGGCGAATACTTAAAAATAGATAGGCCGAAACGGCTGAGTTTTACCTGGCGCGAGGCTGCGAAGAAGAATGCTCACAAGAGCAAGATCAACTTAAGCCTCGACACTCAAGATGGGAAAACGAAACTCAGATTGACGATGCAGATTGACCAAAATCTAGAACTCTATGGCGACGAGATAAAGCAGCAGTGGTCGGAACGACTCAAGGTGCTAACAGCACAGGTCAGCAAGTAACTTTCCTAAGTTTTGTTGCATTGCCAGCAGTACATCGCGGTAAATACCGGCGCAGGGCAAGTCAATTTAACACCGGAATTAAGACCCAGTCGCGGCACTAATCTTTATGTCTTCGCCCTTCCCTGATTGTACGAGGTAATCGATGCTTATAACTCAAAGTAAAAGGCTCTTGCTTTGCTTGCTGCCTATAACGCTAGTCGCCTGTGCAGAAGAGCCGGATGCTCAAGAAGACACGCACCTGGGCCAATGGCGGCATGCTGGTGGTAATCACTTCTCGGAAAAGTACACTGCCCTCGAGCAAATCGATGTCAACAATTTCAGCGATCTGGAAATAGCCTGGCGCTGGCAATCAGCCGATACACGCATCCCTGAAGAACTGCACTATTCCACCGGTGACTACCGCGCCATACCCCTGGTCATCGAGGGCGTCATGTACGTGAATACCAACCATGGACAGATCGTCGCTATGAACCCTGGTACAGGGGAAGAATTCTGGGTGTTCGACCCAGAAAGCTATCGTTTCGGGCCTCCCCTGTTTTCCCCGGCGCAGACCCGCGGAATTGAGTACTGGACAGATGGCGAGATCGAACGCTTGTTTATTGCCACCCTCGGCAAGCAGTTAGTGTCCATCGATATCGACACCGGACAACCCGATCCAAATTTTGGTGACGATGGCTATGTCGACCTGAAGAATGATTTCGGCAAGCTCGAATTTGAAATGAACAACATCACCCACGGCGCCCCACCCATCGCCGTAGGCACCTCGGTCATTGTCGGTTCCAAGATTTATGACTACACCATGAATAATCGCAGCCCACCCGGCCACGTGCGCGCCTACGATACCTACACTGGCCAGTTTAAGTGGCGCTTTAACACGATTCCTCAAGAGGGCGAAGTCTATAACGAAACCTGGGAGGATGATTCCTGGCGCGTGGCGGGCAACACCAACGTCTGGACTTTTATGTCTGCCGACGATGAAGCAGGCATTGTCTATTTGCCCGTTTCTACACCCACTAATGACTACTGGGGTGGTTTTCGCCTCGGCGAGAATGTCTATGCCGAATCTGTGGTAGCGCTAGACGCCGAGACGGGTGAACGACTCTGGCATTTCCAGACTGTGCATCACGGCCTTTGGGATTACGACATAGCCTCCGCGCCAAACCTGGTGGACATCGAGGTGGATGGCCGCCCTATCAAGGCCGTTGCCCAAGTCTCCAAGACTGGCTGGACCTACGTGTTCGACCGTCTTACCGGCGAGCCAGTCTGGCCCATCGAGGAACGTCCGGTGCCGCCTAGCAATGTCCCAGGCGAACGTACTCATCCTACCCAACCTCATCCTACCTGGCCTTTAGCCTTTGAACGCCAGGGCATTAGTGAGGAGGACTTGATCGACTTCACTCCGGAGATCGCTACGGAAGCCCTGGAGATGGCGCAAAATTTTGTCCTGGGCCCGATCTTTACACCTCCTGTGGTGGCAGGGTCCGATGGCAAGCTCGCTACGATCTTCCTGCCGGGTGCCGGCGGGGGTGCGAGCTTCTCAGGGGCTAACATCGATCCGGAAACCAATATTCTTTACGTGCCTTCCCAGACCCGGCCCTATGCGATGTCGCTGGTTGAACCACCGCCGGGCACCTCAGCCTGGCCTTATGTCATCCAGGTTCAACGCAATGTTGGTCCTCATGGACTGCCTTTGGTAAAACCTCCCTATCGCCGTATTACCGCCATCGATCTCGATACCGGCGAGCATGTGTGGCAGATACCTTTTGGCAGAGGACCTGCTAATCACCCCGCCCTGCAACATCTGGATCTTCCCGATCTTGGCAGCAGCTTTACCGATGTCTCGGGAGAGGGTGGCCTCTTGATTACCAAGTCGCTATTAATTAGCTATCTCGCGCAAAAGGATGAGGTCGACCCCGAGGCCAAGGGCTCAATACTGGTGGCATTTAACAAGGACACTGGAGAAAAAGCTGGACAGGTCATGGTAGATCGACGCCTGCACGGACCGGTGATGAGTTACCTGCATGACGGTCAACAGTATATTGCGGTGGCTGGCGGTGGTCGTAATAACGATGCCGAATTAATCGTCTTCGCCTTGCCGCAATAGAAGTTCTGCAAAGCAACAAGCTAATAGCATCGACTTAGTCTATGGCGTTCAGCCTATCGTGTTAGCTCGTCATAGATCTGCTCAATTCGCGTTGCCGGCATCGGCCAGTTCAGGTCCGCGATATCGATCTCTGACACAATGGAGTCATGTGTCACACCATTATCGATCAGAATCTGCACCCGCGTCAGGAGTTGGTCGAACTTGCTGCGAAATACGCGCACATCGGCTTTGCGGAGAATGGGTCCATGGCCCGGAATTACCGTATCGAAATCGAGCGCTAGCAGTCTATCCAGAGTAGCAGTCCATTCCGCTGCACTACCCCCATTGGCGAAATCGATAAACGGCGCCAGCGTGCTGCCGTCCAGTCTTTCCCCCCAGACAAAGAGATCACCTGTGTGAACGGCGCCCAGTTGCGGGAAAAAGATCACCGAGTCACCGTCGGTGTGGCCGCGGCCAAAGTGATGTGATTGAACCTCCTGACCGCCTAGGAATATCGTTGCGCTCTGCTCGAACAGTACTTCCGGCACGCCAGAAAGGTCGTTGGCCAACATATTTTTACGCACATTGCGATGCGCAACTACTTGCGCTGCCGGCATAAAACTCGCATTGCTACCGGCGTGATCGGCATGATGATGAGTGTTTAACACATAGCGAACCGGTTGCGGCGTCACCCGCCTCACCATCTCCATGATTTCCAGGTAACTGTAGGAGAACTTGTTATCCACTATTAATACCCCATCTTCGGTCACTAGCACCGCCACGTTACCTCCGGACATGCCACCATCAAAACCAGGGATCACATAGAGATTTTCTTTATTGGCCACCGCGTGAATCTGCACTCTTTGTTGCTGTTCCGCCGTCAAGGTGGGGCGCTGCTGAGCGTTCACTGTCTGATAGAAACCCATAGCTGAAATCAGCAATACGAGTACCTGGAGACTGAGCCGGTGCGTGGGGAGGGATGGTTTGGGCATGGTAAGAGCCTCGTATTGTAATTATTTAACCTACTGTTACTACATGGGGTCAGAGTAAAAATACAGTAGTTTTGAACAGTTTCTTCAGCGAATTCATAGCACACTTCATAGAAAACTTTGATTTCGTACTCGTAACTCTTTGATTTAAATTAGGAATCGGACGCGCTGACTACTGAAAATCCTCGTGTCGATGGTTCGACTAATTGCGCCAGCAATTTGCAACGAGCACACCAGCGCGAAGCCCGCAGGGGACAAACAGGCCTAAGCCTGTTTGGATTCTTCCGTCCCGAGTCGTCAACTCCAATCCGCTTTAAATCAAAGTACTCTGACCCCATTGATTGCTGTATTTTTACTCTGCCCCCAATTATTATAGAATCTAAATATATCGTGGGAGGACTCCATGTCGCGATTCTCAACCGTTGGTGTGCTGCTAGCTTGCCTTCTCAGCGCCTGTTCCGATGGAGCGAATGAGCAGCGCACCTACGTGCTAACTACAGGGACAACTGGCGGAACGTTTTACCCGGTGGGGGTTGCCCTTTCGACTTTAGTTTCAGCAAAGAGCGAGGAAGGTTTTTCATTGACCGCAATAAGTTCGGCTGGCTCGATGGAAAACATCAAACTACTGCGGGATAATCAGGCGCAGTTTGGACTGATACTGGGCATCTTTGCAGCTTGGGCCCAAGATGGCGCTGGGCCAATTAGCACTCCCCAACCCCATATTCGCAGCATCAGCGCGATGTGGCCCAATGTGGAACACTTTGTACTACGTTCTGATTTAGTTATCGATGGTACTGTTTCCGATCTTGCGAAACTGAAAGGCGAACGGTATTCCATCGGGATGCGCAATTCAGGAGCTGAGCACACCGGCCTCTACATCTTCGATGCGCTTGGAGTCGATTACACTGAAGATCTGTCTATTGCTTACTTGGGCTACGGGCCGTCTACCAACGCCCTGCAAGACGGCAATATTGTCGGCATGAATGTACCCGCAGGCCCACCAGTAACGGCCATAGCTCGTGCTTACGCACTACTAGGTGAACGTATGACCATCCTAGAGTTTTCCGAAAATGAAATGACAGCCATCAATCAAGATTTTCCACTGTGGGATTTCTATGAATTGCAACCAGGGACGTATCCGCGCCAGGAAAAGCCTGTCACAACGGCCTACAGTTCCAATGTTTTTGTAGTTCGAGATGACGTTTCAGAAGAAATTGTCTACAACATGACAAAATTGTTATGGGACAACCTAGCTACATTACAGGAGATTCATAGCGCTACTAAATCGATGGTCATTGAAGCGGCACTGAAAGGCATTCCCGTGCCGCTACATAAAGGGGCACTCCGCTACTATAAAGAAAAGGGAGTGGAAATCCCTGAACACTTGTTGGGTGGGTAGCGTGCATTACAACTATATTCATCTAACTATCGATTAGGGTTCAATCGATTATTGGGGTCAGAGTAAATATCCAATAATTTTAATGTCTATACATCGCTATTGGCTATGAGTTCAAGCGGAAGCAGGCGTTAGCAAACATGAAACCAACAAGGATGCAGCTGACGAAACGCTAAAGCATTACCTCAAGGCGTTAACCCAATAAAAAGGGTAATTACGACCCACAATTGGACTAGGAATTACAGCTAAAAACACCGAATAATACCCGTATTTTTAACACACTTCTTGGCACGCTCGGATTTGCGTCTTTTAGCAACTTGGTATTAAACAGTGATCGTGTCCGTTCTACTGAAAGGTCCCGTGTCGATGGTGCGACTAACTGCGACAACAGTTTGCAACGAACGCCTAGGGAACAAATAACCCTCAGGCTGTTTGGGTTATTCACTCGTACATCCATGCACTCGGCCTTTGGCCAGCTTTAAGCTGTGCTATTTCGCTCCTAACGAATTATTCCGTCCTTGGGCACAATTTCCTTATATAGTATATTGAACAGAGCCACTATTCAGGTCAGGTTCTTTCAAACGAATTACGGAAACTGCTCAAAATTACTATGAAAACTCTCGGTCTCTTCTTGGTATTGTTATTTATTGCAGATGTGGGAATACACATCCACGCTCAATCCCCATCGACGGCAGGAACAGCCCACGGCGTGCGCAATGATCTGCCTCAGCCCTATGAGACACAGCGGAGTTGGGGCGAATTACCCGAAGGCGCGAAATGGGCGGCAGTTACCGCCGTGGAACCTTCTCCCGATGGTCAGTTCATCTATGTTATACACCGCTGCATTGACAACTCCTGTGCTGGTCGCAGCGAACCACCAATTCTCAAATATGACTATGACGGAAATTTACTGGACTCTTTTGGTGCAGGACTGTTTGTTTTTCCCCATGGTGCCACAGTGGACTATGAAGGAAATCTTTGGGTCACGGACGCTCGCAGTAACGACACTATCGGGCATCAGGTTTTCAAGTTCAGCTCCGACGGTGAGGTTTTGCTGACACTCGGGCTACAAGCGCGAGGCGGATCAACGCCTGAGCTACTCTTCAACCCGAATGACGTTGTTATTGATCCTGCAGATGGGGATATCTTCGTTGCTGAAAGCCATCGGGGCGGTATGAATAATCGAATTGTGCATTATTCATCTGAGGGAAGATTCATTAACCAATGGGGAAGCAAAGGATCAGGGCAAGGAGAGCTCAGCGAACCCCACAGCATAGCCATGGATTCTCAAGGGCGTTTGTTTGTTGGCGATAGAGAAAATAATCGCATTCAAATTTTTAGTCAGGAAGGCGCTTTTATCGACGAATGGAGACAGTTCGGTCGCCCCAGCGGTATTTTCATTACCCCGGATGACAAAATTTATGTAGCCGACTCAGAATCCGGACCCGACACCGGTGCGGGTGAATTGGTGGGAATAAAAAAGGGTATTCGCATCGGCTCAGCCATTGATGGCACAGTGACTGAATTCATCGAAGACATGGAACCACTGCGGGACGATCATTCAGGTGCCGAGGGTGTTGGCGTGGATGCTAACGGAAATGTTTACGGCGCGGTGGTTAGACGACAGATGTTAGAGCGACATGTGCTGCGATAGAAGTCAGTTTAGAATAAATAGGATCAGAGTAAGTTGATTTGGATTTATACAAAGCTCATAGCACACTTCTTCGCACAGCCTACCAAAAATTTCCGTGTCGATGGCCCCATTCCCCCACTGGACATCATATATAGACAAGTCTTCCTGTAGGGGTTAACTTTGACCGTGTCTAACAGAGGAACCTTGCTATGAAAAACCTCCCTATAAGATTGTCTTTAACCGCTCTCTCACTTGTTCTCTGTTCCGGGGCTCCGGCCCAGCAAGTTCTGCAGCCCTCTGACAACTGTCGGGATCACTCTGCTTCTTCCATTGTGACCTTTGCCGATACAGTTCTAGAAAGAGAAGTGCATGAGGCTTTGTCACTGGGACCACAAGATAGCCTCAGCTGTGATCAAGCCGCGCAATTGACGACGATGGATGCCTCCGGTGCAGGTGCGAGAAGATCAGTTTCAGGGTCTCCTGAATGGCAAGATCCCGAGCACCTATTTCATGATCTTTCGGGAATACAGAATCTCACAGGATTAACCGACCTCGCTCTCAGGAATCGAGGCCTCTCTGACATTAGCCCGCTGGCTGGGCTGACCGAACTGGTGAATCTAAACCTCCATACAAATTGGATTTCTGACATCCGCCCATTACGTGAGTTAACCAAGCTGGTCAGGTTGCGTGTTGCCGAGAATCCCTTGACTGATATCAGCCCACTGAGTGAGCTTACTGAATTGAGAGTGCTTCGAATGCACCGTCACGGCGACTTCATCGGGGGACAAAACCCCAGAACCCATATGGGAGCGACAGGCTTACTATTTACCAATGCCGTAACCGACATAAGCCCGTTGGCAAAACTTGTCAAACTAGTGGACCTTAATATTCATACTCAGGATATTAGCGACCTGACACCATTGAGTGGCTTGACCTCTCTGATTGAATTGCGACTAGCCGCAAATTCATTCACTGACCTCAGTCCCTTGCGAGGGCTCGCTACGCTCGAGTACCTCGAACTTACTGGTAACGATATAACTGATATCACGCCGCTTAGCGGCCTAACAAACCTGATGCAGCTTGATCTGCGTTTTAATCCAGAATTAAGCAATATACAGGCACTGTTTGAAAACCCAGGCATTGGGGCTGGAGATGTTGTCGAGTTAAGACATACGAATGTGTCATGTACAGACCAGGAGCGACTGGCAGAAAAAGGAGTAGAAGTTCGTACAGAAATATTTTCTTCTTGCGCCACTGCCACCAGACAGAGATAAAGAGGTAAGAAGTCTTTCCTCAATTAGGACCTGAGAGAACCGCTATAAATACAACCAATATTCAAATTCTCGTGGCTACAAGTTTGCAGATTCCCTTGGTCTGTATTGCTCCAACAGCGCCCACAATATAGCCACTGTCTCAACATCAACTTCGCCCGAATAATCAGCTGGCCTGAAATGCAGTTGGAAAGCTCGCAAGGCAAATGTCGACTGCGAGTCTAGCTCGCCGGTGATTTCAATCTGGTAACCCAATGCCAACAGTGCTTTTTGAATTTTTGTTGCACAAGGCAGCGCGCCAGAAAACTGTAACCGATGCTTCTCTTTAAGCATCCCGTCTGGCCATGCTCCAATGCCCTGTTCATAGAGAATTTCCCAGGGAAACGAAGGGCCGGGGTCGGACTTTCTCATGATAGCGATATCAGAGTGGCCAATAATGTCGATGGGATTAATGTTTGGGTATCTACTCAAAATCGAATTGAGTAAACCGACAAGCAATTCGATTTGCTCATCGGAGTAGGAAGGAAAATCACATTCCACTTCGTCTAACTGAATTTCCAAAACAGGCAGCTGGGTTCCAGAGCACTTGAATTCGTTGACCACTTCGATGCCGATTGACCGATCATTCAATCCAACTTCTTCACCCCAATAACTCACTCCGGCATGCCATGCCCTTCGATGTTCAGGCACTAGAGAATGCACGCGCAGTGAATAAAAAGGGTACGAGGGATCATTCAATTCTGGAACAAGGTAGTGAGAGCTGACAGGATTACTGGTTCGGGTAGTTAGCAGTCTAAGCGACTCCGAAAAATTTTCCGAAGTGGCGTGAATAACAATGAATTCGATTCGGCTATTTTGGTTTGTTGATTCGACAAAGACTGTGGCATCGGCCACACAACCCACGAGGGAAGCTAGGACAATTAGAAAACTAGAACGCGCCAATAATAGAGCTACTCTTCTACGAGCATTTAGAGTACGCGTAATAACTGGCTTGTTGGTCCAAAAATGATTGCGCATTAGATTATTCAGCATAATTTCAAATTTGAGTAATATCTATGAATTCTTGAAATCTTACCACCTCGCTCGAGAAAGTTTTAGACTTTGAACAATATGGCACTGGATTTCACAGAAATATAAAAAGTAAATGGGGTCAGACTAGAATAAAAACACTGTTAGCGATCCTAGGTGATCCTTCAAATTCAGGATTCATTGTGATCAAGTTGAATTATCGCTGCCGACTCGATAGATTAGCACTGTTCAAAACAAACAGATAAGGATGAAAGGGACGATGAACAAGCTCCGCAAAATACTACTATTCACTGTAACTGCTCTGGAGTTATCAGCTACCACCAGCCTCTCTTATAGCCAGGGGGGTTTTGCCGGGGTGGAACTTTCCATAACGCCTGTAGCTGGTAACGTTTACATGGTCCAGCGCCCAGGGGGCGGCGGTAACATCGGCGTTCAAGCTGGTCCCGACGGTGTACTCTTAGTGGACTCCCTGTTCGCACCACTTACGGACAGACTAGTAGCAGCCGTGAAACGGGTGAGCGACGAAGAAATTCGGTTTCTGGTCAATACCCATATTCATATTGATCACGTAGGTGGTAATGAGAATCTGGCAGACATGGACGTACTAATCTTTGCTCATGAAAACACGCGCCTGCGATTTTTCGAGGAAAGAAGCCGCTTCCCAAGGGCTGGGGGCAGTTACGCTCCTCAACAACCTGCCGCAGCTAGACCGCTAATAACCTTCAACGACACCATGAGCTTCTATCTCAATGGCGAAGAGGTACGCGCTTTTTTGGCACCTCCGGCCCATACAGATGGTGATAGCTTCGTCTACTTTGCAGAATCCGACGTGCTCCATCTTGGCGATGTGTACCGCACCACTAGCTATCCCATTATCGATATCTACAACGGCGGCACCCTCAGAGGCACAATTGCGGCAATAGATCAGGCTATCGATTTAGCCGGCCCAGAAACAAAAGTTATACCGGGTCATGGCCTCGAAGTCGTTGGTCGAGACGAATTAATAGAATTTCGTGACATGATTCTCGACATCCAAGGTCAAGTTCTCAGCATGATCCGAGATGGGAAAAAATTGGACGAGGTGATGGCGGCACAACCGACTGCCGCCTATGATGCGCAATGGACCGATGACCCTGGTTGGGGCCCGGTGGATTTTGTTCCCATCGTCTATTATGAACTAGGCGGTTCTGGACGCTTGGCCGATCGCTAATCTAACTCTGCAAACAATTAATTCAGAACTTTAGGATCAAATCATGACTTTAACAAGAAAGATTTCTCTTCTGTTACTTATGTTGTTTAGCTCCCAGTCATTGCTAGCACAGGATGATGATTTTGTTTTCTATTCTGAGCTGTCACGAGACTGGTATCAGGGTGGAGATTATTTCGAGTGGACATCTACCACTGAAGATAATAACGACGCTAAAGTAAATGTTTTCTACAGGACCTGGGGAGACGAAACTAAACCGAAGTTAGTGTTGATCCATGGCTTCCCTAATTCCAGTTTCGACTATTACAAGATGATTCCCTTTCTTGAAGACGAATATCATATTGCCGCGCTGGATTTTCCCGGGTCAGGCTTCTCTGACAAGCCGCTTGATGGCTACAACTACATGTTGGCAGAGAATGCAGAGATCGTTGATCATTTCGTTCGCGAAGTAGTTGGGTTCGAAGATTTTGCGCTCTATACTCATGATCGCGGCGTGAGTATAGGTCTAGCTTTTCTAGGCAATTACCTAGATAACCCTAATCCGGGTTATACGGTTAACTATCACTTCCTATCCAACAGTGGCATGTTTCTCCCATTGGCCAATCTGGGGGTCGGTCAAATGAGGATGCTCGATCCCGATACCGCCGCGCAGATGCTTGCATCACGTGCAGCGCAAACACGGCGCACCGAAGGCGAGCCACAATCGCTTGCCTACTCCGACATCTTCGCGTTCAACCAGGGCAATATTTCCTTGATCTATGTTGGCCGCTATTTGTTGGAACGCCAGGCAAACGAAGTGCGCTGGCTGGAGAATTTACCACGCAGCCCAGTGCCCGTGGCTTATCTTTGGGGATTAGGCGATAGCGTGAATCCCGTTCGTATTTCCCACCATGTGTGGGATACCTACCTAAATGACCGGGAGGCTCAAAGTAGCTTTTGGGTACTACCAACAGCGGCCCACTATCCTCAGCGCGACAGACCGGAAGAAGTCGCCAAAATAGTCCGCATGGCTCTTACAGGTCAGCTACCCGACCGTGAATCCGAAAGTGGTTTTATGCGGAGTTATCTCTCAGGTAGGGCAGCTGATGATGCAGTCTTTGTGGGCCATTCAAAAATCGAGGAATTAGACTTCCCCAGCTCTATTGAATACACCCCATCTGGCTATCGTGTCATAGACTAAAATATCGACGAGGGTAGATGGTTCCAGACACTGCGCTAGAAGCCTGCTATACGCCCGAATCAGACAAACTGTCATATTATTGACTCTCCCATCCATGGGGTTGTCCAAGTTTCCGAAAACTGCCAATGTTTTTTTGGGATGTTGTATATACACAAGCATTGAATTCTTATTTGGCTACGCTGATACTACTCAGTAAGATGCCTCATAGCAGTAATTTGGTGAGACAATCTAGGCACAACAAAAAGGGTCAAAAAGAATGAACGAAGAAGCTTCTACATTGCTCGCGCCATTGCTATCACTGGTGGGCGAAAACGTTTATCTACAAGCATTGATTCCTCTCATTCTAGGCATAACGGCTGGGTGGGTTTTTAATAACATTATCATTACCAATTTGAAGAAACTAGCTTCCAAGACCAACCTCTTAGTCGATGACCATCTATTCGACCTACTACAAGGCCCCCTATTCAATAGCATTTTGTTAGTAGGACTTTCTGGCTCCGTACTAATTCTTGCTCCAACGGAGCCTTACCTCGGAATTTCTTTTTCAACGATTCAAACTTTTGCAATTGTAATCTGGGTAACTTTTCTGCTGAAAAGCAATCGGATCATGCTGACTGCAATAGCTCGAAATGAGAATAGAGTTAAGGCTGTTCACAATCAAACGCTGCCTCTGTTCTTGAACCTGATTAACATATTCATTGTGGTTATGGCGGTTTATTTTATTTTCTCCGCATGGCATATAGATATGACAGCCTGGCTAGCATCCGCAGGCATTGTAGGTATTGCCGTCGGCTTCGCTGCCAAAGACACACTTGCGAATCTATTCTCTGGTGTCTTCATCATGGCAGACGCTCCTTACAAAATTGGGGATTATGTTGTTCTGGATACTTTGGAGAGAGGTGAAATCACCCATATCGGTATTCGTTCCACTCGCATGCTAACCCGCGGAGACGTTGAAATTACCATTCCCAACTCTGTTATGGGTAATACCAAAATTATCAACGAATCTGGGGGCCCTCACGAGAAGTTCCGCTGCGCGATAGCAGTTGGTGTTGCTTACGGCAGCGACATCGATCTTGTTAGAAGCATTCTAGTCAATATCGCCATTGCAGAAGAAACTGTTTGCGTCGATCCTGAGCCCAGAGTGCGCTTCAGGGTATTTGGTGCATCAAGCCTAGATTTTGAACTACTCGTGTGGATTGAGAAGCCCATGTTACGAGGAAGAGTAGTGGACATACTCAATACAAAAATCTATCACCAGTTCAGAGATAACAACGTGGAAATCCCTTATTCAAAACAGGATATCTATATCAAGGAATTACCTTCCAAAGATTAAACTATTTGAACATTGTTTTTAGCTCCAGGCAGAGGGTAAATAGGGACATATTTATTATTGAAATGAATAGCAGAACTAGCTCGAAATTGATTTCCCTATTTCAACTCTATCTTGAAACAAGGGTCAAAAACGCCCTATATTGATTGATTGATTCATTCACCCGCTCGGTATCCGTGCCATGAAATATTTATTACGACTATGTTTTGTCCTCGCAATACTTCCTCTAGCAGCCTGCACGGATCAAGGGGAAGTTACTCCGTATCGTGATACGAATCCTGTCAAAGAAGCCGCAATCGCGATTCCCGACGAATACGCAGCCAGGGTGACCGAAGAAATACTCGTGGCTGGGGGCAATGCTGTAGATGCTGCTGTAGCAACGGGCTTCGCACTTGCTGTCACCTATTTGGACGCTGGCAACATTGGCGGCGGCGGGTTTATGCTAATTCATATGGAGGGTAAACCCTACTTTCTTGATTATCGTGAAACGGCACCGCTGGCAGCACACAGAGATATGTTCCTTAACGAGCAAGGGGATGTTATCGAAAACTCTACTTTAATTGGTGCGCGCGCGGCAGGTGTTCCCGGTACAGTTGCTGGCTTTTGGGCGGCACATCAACGATTTGGGAAATTGCCTTGGAACCAGCTTTTACAACCAGCGATTAAGTTGGCAAGGGAAGGCTTCGTCCCTGTGCAAATATTGGCTGATGATGTTCAGTCACGATTTGACTGGTTTGGGACACGTACTAACTTTAATCAATACTTTGGTGAAGTAAAAGCGGGTGAATTATTCAAGCAGGCTGAACTGGCAGCAACACTTACGAGGATCGCAGAACAAGGTGAAGAGGATTTTTACAATGGTGAAACCGCAAGATTATTAGTAGCCCAGATGAATCAAGACGAGGGGCTCATTAGCCTAGAGGATCTTGAAAACTATAAAGCAATATGGCGAGAACCACTCAAGGCAAAATGGAGAGATTTTGAAGTGGTCTCTGCACCGCCACCAAGTTCGGGTGGATTTGGTGTAATACAACTTTTAAAAATGAAAGATTACTTAAATGAAAAATTTGAAGACCTCGAACATAATTCAGCCCAATACGTTCACTTAATTGCAGAAATGGAAAAACGGGTATTCGCAGATCGAGCAGAGTATCTAGGAGATCCTGCTTTCGTTGACATCGACATGTCAGAACTCATTAGTGATACTTATGTTAAAAGGCGTGCAATGGAAGTAGATCCGCTGCAAATATCCCAACTTGAACATGTTGCGCCTGGATTAGAATCACCAAATACAACTCACTATTCGATTATTGATGGTGATGGCAATGCAGTATCGAATACCTATACTATTAATTGGGCATATGGTTCAGGGGTTGTCGTCTCCGGCGCTGGATTCCTTTTGAATAATGAAATGGATGACTTTAGTGCGAAGCCGGGCACCCCAAATATATTTGGTGTGGTTGGAAATACGGCCAACGAAGTCCAGCCTGGCAAGCGAATGCTTTCGTCCATGTCCCCAACATTACTCATCAAGGATAATGAAGCACATATGGTTATTGGCACCCCGGGGGGTTCAACAATTTTTACCTCAGTTTTTCAAGCCATTATCAATATTCTGGATTTTAGTATGAGCCCATTGGAGGCAGTTGCTGCTACACGTTTTCACCATCAACTGCTGCCCCCGGATTTAATTACTCAAAGTCCTTCGCTACCCCTTTCAGAGAATACAATTAGGGAATTGACTGACAAGGGTTATCGTGTTGAACCGCATAGCTTTGAGTTTGGCGATATCCAAGTTATCTGGCGAGATGGTGACAAATTGAGCCCTGCATCCGATCCTAGAGATAGGGGTGTGTCGAAGATTGTCGAGCTACCAAATATGTAGCCTCGTTTGGGCCTAGCCAGATCTTACATATAAAAGAGGAGTCTGAGGTTCTCCATGATACGGCACATGTTTGGGCTAAATGGATTAATACGCAGCTTAGGAAAGATTTACATTTATGCAGGAAAAAGTGTGATTTTATCGACTTTCGTAGCACGCCCTGCCCTACAACTACTGTCTTTTTATTCTGCCCCTTTACATATCGAACGCTTCGCGCCTAGTTATAATGAGAAGCGCTCACGCAAAAAAAACGCTATGCCATCCTCGTTATTATGCCCAATTACGGCGCTAGCAGACTTTTTGATTTCGGCTTTCGCATTTTCTGGAGCATAGCTTTCATCAGCAAGAGCAAACATACTTAGATCGTTATCACTATCGCCAAAACAAATTACGTTGGTTGCTCCTAACTGTTCCTTTAAGTTGGTAACCGCCGCACCTTTACTAGCACGACAGTGATGAACATCCATCCACACAAATTTCTTATCTTCTAACGCGGCCCCGGAGTAAGCAACTAAATTTTCGTGTGCGCTGAATTTGCGCCACATTTCGTTAATTGTAGCTGCAACACCAATCATACTAATGTTGGTAACTTGACTATTCGCGGGCAGCGCCTCTAAAGGCAAAAGTCTTATATTGATGCGAGAAAAGTACTTCTCGATAAGTTCTTTTTCTACATCATGACGTGCTGTGGCATGAAAAATTAGATGACGATGATTCTCGATGGCATGAACAAAAGGAGTAATCCCTTGTGAAACCGCCGTATCAATCACAGTTGAAATCTCAGCGCGGTTGAGTAGATTCTCAAAAGTAAACTGCTGAATCTTAGGGTCCCATACTGTCACCCCATTATTGTAGATTTGAGGCAAGCCAAAATCATGCCCATCTATGATGCCCTGCGCCGAAAGCATAGAGCGCCCTGTTGCTACCGTATAGGCGATATTATTTTTGCTTAACAGAGAAAGCGTTTCTTTAGTAAAGGGCGATATTTCAGATGCATCGTTTAATAGCGTGCCATCCAGATCGAAAAAAATAAGCTGCATAAGTATTTCTATAGCTCAAGATTACGGGCTAAGAAATAGCCCTACATTCTAGGTAATTGTTATAGGTATGTAGTACGTATTGCCCAGCGATTTAGACTTCTGCTGCCAAATAGCTTGCCTGTTTTATAGCCGTCTTAGCGTCAAGCTCAGCAGCTTTGTAGGCGCCACCAATCAACTCAACAGGCAAGTCGCTATCTCGCAACGTATCGAAAAGACTACGCTCAGACTGCTGGCCTGCGCAAATCACAATGGTGTCGACATGAAGTATTTCTGTTTTTTCCTCGCGCCTAATATGTAATCCAGCATCATCGATCTTTACATACTCAACCGCGTTAAGCATTTTCACTCCACGCCGTGCCAACGAGAGGCGATGCGTCCATCCAGTGGTGAGACCTAGGCCACGCCCCACGGGTGTTACTTTTCGCTGTAGTAGCCAGATCTCACGATCAGTTTTTGCAACCACAGGCTCAACACCAGTAACACCGCCGCGCGGATGGTTATTGAAATCAATACCCCACTCACGCGCAAACACATTGCGATCCACTGCTCCGGAAGAACCAGAATGACTGATCAGTTCACAAACATCGAAGCCGATTCCACCGGCGCCTATTACAGCGACTTTATCGCCAACAGGCTTATTGCCTTTAATCACGTCTATATAGAGAACCACTTTTTCATGGTTAATCCCTTCAATCTCAGGTTTGCGTGGCACGACGCCTGTCGCAATCACCACGTGATCGAACAGGTCACCCATCAGCTCTTCAGCGGTCACCACCTGCCCAAGCTTTAAGTCGACGCTATGTAGCTCAATCATTCGTCGAAAGTAGCGCAGGGTTTCATAAAATTCTTCCTTACCAGGAATTTTCTTCGCAAGATTAAACTGTCCGCCTATTTCATCGGCCGCATCAAATAAGGTCACCTGATGGCCCCGTTCTGCCGCGATGGTCGCGTAGGCAAGCCCCGCAGGTCCAGCTCCTACAACCGCGATTCGCTTCTTCAGCTTAGCTGGCAGATAGTTCAATTGTGTTTCGTGACAGGCACGCGGGTTTACCAGGCAGGATGACGTAATTCGGCTAAATGTATGATCTAGACAGGCCTGATTACAAGCGATGCAGGTATTAATTTCGTCTTCACGACCCTCACGCGCCTTTAGCATAAAGTCACTGTCTGCAAGTAGTGGCCGCGCCATGGATACAAGATCGGCATCGCCACGGGCAAGGACGCCTTCTGCTACATCCGGCATATTAATGCGGTTCGATGTAATGACAGGAATATCTAACTCACGACGCAGACGCCCAGTGACAGAGGTAAATGCCGCACGCGGCACCATCGTTGCAATTGTCGGCACTTTGCTTTCATGCCAAGTGAAATGCGTTGAGATAAGATTCGCACCCAGCGCTTCAATGCGCTTCGCCAAGGTGACAACCTCCTCCCAGCTCATACCGCCTTGCAACATATCCATTGCGGCGATTCGAAAAATCAAAATAAAATCCTTGCCCACCGCCTGGCGCGTACGATTGATAATCTCTAATGCAAAACGCATTCGGTTTTCGTAACTGCCGCCATATTCGTCTTTGCGCTGATTGGTTTTCTGTACCAGAAAGCTCGAGACTAGGTATCCTGCTGAGCCGATAATCTCAACGCCGTCATAACCTGCCTTTTTCGCTAGCACAGCACAACTCACATGGTCATTGATTTGTTTTTCAACGCCTGCTGTATTTAACTCGTTGGGAATAAATTTTGAAATAGGCGATTTTATAGCGGAAGGCGCTACCGACGCTGTAGTTCTGGCCAATGGCCCAGCATGGAGAATTTGTAAGCAGATTTTTACATCGGGCGCTTTTTGATGCACGGCTCTGGTGACAATTTTATGCTGATCAGCTTCGGCTTCAGTTGACAGTTTGGCATGATTCTCACTCCCGGACTCTTCATTGGGTGCAATACCACCGGTAATGATCATCCCAACCCCGCCTACTGCACGCTCAGAATAATACGCTGCCATGCGTTCGAAACCGTTTTCAGTTTCCTCTAGACCGGTATGCATCGAACCCATGATGGCTCGGTTGCGTATCTGGGTAAACCCGAGATTCAATGGCTCGAAAAGATTAGGGTATTTCATTTTTCACCATTAATTCGTGAATAGGAAAATATTGTGGTTAGGCCGACACTTGAGAATAAGAACGATAAACGCCGTCTCAATTTATGTCCACGCCTCCTATTGCACGAAATATCGCCTTACTTGCTCCGGAAATATTCGACCCCTTGGGTGAGGCACTGACTTCAGAGTACATTCATAAATGAGCACATCAAGCTATGCAAATATCTATACAACCATATATGACTAGCGGCCTATGTTTGAATCCTGCGCTTCGCGAATCGTCTGCTTTGCCGCTAGTGGCAAGATATAGCCATCCGCAACATTCTGCCCCGCTACTTCCCTGACCGCATCCACATAGGAGCTGTGGTTAGGGTAGAGTGTATCCAGCGTTGTCTGATCGAATGGCTGGTGCGAGCCATAGAGAAAGCAGAAGCGATTGCTGCCATTATTCATGCCCGTATTCTTCGCCGTAGCGACAACGTGCTCCGCAAGACGAATACCACCTAGCACATTGCCGTATTCATCACGGGCGAATTCCACTTCTGGCATCATACGCCTGAGTTGCAACGGTTCGGCTGTGGGTGGTGCTATGTCATCACGAATCCAAACGACCAAATGCTCGAACGCGGCATTCATCACATCACGGAAGGGTACGCGGCTATAGGTAGGCAAGTCGCAGCCCTGATCTCGTGGCTGAACATTTTCTAGTGACAGATTCTCACGCAAATTTCTAACTTTGCCGTATTCGATCTCGAAGGGTAGGTCTACGTGAGAGCTACCTGCCACTTCCCACTGGCGAAACGTGTCGGTATCCGGCTGTGGCGACGCCGCGCGGCGCGGCATGTCCGTCTCTGCCATGATCTTGAAAATCTTTACAGGCTGATCATCTCTTATCCGGCCTCCTCCGCCATGCACCATCACGCCGTCGTAGACTGGCTCTAGCGGATGTACGTTGTTTAGGTAGGTTGCAAGACGGCTTGCCGACTGCGAATGACCAGTGGCGATGATTTGCTCAGCCTTGAGCCCATCAAGAATATCCACTTCGCCATTAGCTGAAGACTCGCCAACTCTATGTATAGCCTTTCCAACAGCGGAGAATATATCGTAAGAAAGCTCGTCGCGAGTCGCCATGCCGTCGTGAGTGACATCTAGTGACCCGTAGCGAGCATCGCTCCACTGCCTCATGGTATCGATACCCATCTGCTGAGCAGATACCACTACATAGGTATAGCCATTACGAATAAAATGTCTACCCGACTGCCACCAGTCGATATCTTTATCAGGGCCCCCGGTTACGTTGATCCATTCGACGATGACGATGCCGTTGAATGCAGAAGCTTCGGGTCGGCGCACAATAAGACGCGTCTTATAGCGATGGTCGCTATCAAGAACTGATGCATTTTCTAATTCAGGATTGCTGTAACGATTTGCCCTGCCTTCAATGAAAAACTCTTCCTCAACATAGCCTGCACTCGTAAGCTCGATAGCGCTAGCACTGTAAATAGTGTTGAGAGTCCCACTACCTGCTTTGTCCGCCGAGATCGGGCCGCTAATGGTAGCACTTGGCACTTGTGCAACTGATTGGCTAGTAACTAGAAGTAACGCAGCTGCAAGCCCAGTAATATTCCAAATGTATCGGTTCATAGCATGCTCCAAATAGTTACGGTACAAAGAAAAGCTTATTGCCAAGAGCTAACCAGCTCATCATAGTCAATGGTGATGCCTTGCGGCTTCTCGTTAGCTAACTTTGGCTTTGGTGCGCCGGGCTGGCTCAGCCAATACTCTCGGCTTTGCGGCTCATTCAATCGCGGCCCACACTCGCCCAATACGTCAGCTCGCTCTAACCTCTGCATCAGGCGTTCTTGGGCTACAGCGAGCGCCGTCAGCGCTTCTTGTGGCGTCTTGGCACCAGAGGAAGCATCACCGATGTTCTGCCACCAAAGCTGCGCCAGTCGTGGATAGTCCGGCACGTTAGTGCCGGTAGGTGTCCACTGCACACGTGCGGGTGAACGATAAAATTCTACCAAACCACCGAGTTCCACTGAGCGCTCACTGAAGCTCTCATGACGGATATCTGAATCGCGAATAATAGTGAGTCCTACATGGCTCTTCTTTAGAGAGACTGTCTTCGAAGTAACGAACTGCGCATACAGCCATGCAGCCTTCGCTCTGTCCGCCGGCGTCGACTTCATCAATGTCCAAGCACCAGTATCTTGATAGCCTAGCTTCTGTCCTTCTTCCCAGTACGCTCCATGGGGCGAAGGCGCCATGCGCCACTTAGGCGTGCCGTCGTCATTCATTACCGGCAGGCCTGGCAGAACCATGTCTGCGGTAAATGTTGTATACCAAAAAATTTGCTGTGCGATATTGCCCTGCGCAGGAACTGGTCCCGCCTCACTGAATACCATGCCCGCAGCTTCGGGTGGTGCATAGCGCTGCAGCCAATCTACATATTTAGTAACAGAATAAACCGCCGCTGGACCGTCCGTCGCACCGCCGCGCTCAACAGTCGAGCCCACGGGACGACAACCATCAACTCTAAGACCCCATTCATCCACTGGAAGACCGTTAGGAATGCCCTTGTCTCCGGCCCCTGCCATCGACAACCAGGCATCGGTGAAGCGCCAGCCTAGAGACGGGTCTTTCTTGCCGTAGTCCATGTGGCCATAGACTGTCCGCCCATCGATCTCGCCGACATCGTTACTGAAGAATTCAGCGATATCCTCGTAGGCAGACCAGTTCACTGGCACACCCAGCTCATAGCCGTACTTATCACTGAACTGCTGCTTCAGATCGGGGTCAGTGAACCAGTCGTACCGAAACCAGTAGAGATTGGCGAATTGCTGATCCGGCAATTGATAGATCTTTCCATCTGGGCCGGTGGTAAATGAGATGCCGATAAAATCTTCTAAATCTAATGTGGGCGATGTGACATCGCTTGCTTCGCTCGCCATCCAGTCACTCAGGTTGCGAACCTGCTGGTAACGAAAGTGTGTGCCTATTAAGTCGGAGTCATTCACGTAGGCATCGTAGATGTTTTCACCCGATTGCATCTGCGTCTGCAGCTTTTCTACTACGTCGCCCTCGCCTATCAGATCGTGAGTTACCTGAATGCCAGTGATCTCGGTGAACGCC
>Ga0302117_10000259_pt1 | contig 21792 bp, 17 predicted proteins | sample AG5_322_MG_FD_203112 | JGI IMG/M metagenome (GOLD analysis project Ga0302117, IMG submission 203112) | Marine microbial communities from Western Arctic Ocean, Canada - AG5_32.2 | ecosystem: Environmental > Aquatic > Marine > Oceanic | place: Canada: Western Arctic Ocean | collected 2017-10-01 | reverse complement strand
GGAGACTTGGTAGTGCAGAATTGTGATGCCGATAATGAATCGTCATTAATGGCGTTTCATCGTGACAATGGTACGACCGCTTGGAAAACTCAGCGGGACACGATTCGAGGTTGGAGTACTCCTGTTGTCTTCCGCGCTGAAGGGCAGCATGAAATTGTGCTTAATGGCCATAGCCAAGTGATTTCATATGATCCCGCAACTGGCGCAGAGAACTGGAAATGTGCCGCGCCGGGAGGACGTGGTACGCCAACGCTTGCCGTGACCTCTGACGCCGTAATTGCCATTCCTGGTCGAACTGGGTTTATGATTGCAATCCAGCCGGGAGGGAGTGGTGATGTTACGGGAAAACGGGAATTATGGCGTGTGCCGCGTACTGGTGGACGCGATTTGCCGAGTCCCATTGCCGTTGATGATTATGTGGTGATTACTCGCCTCAGACCCGGACTGATAAGCTGTTATCAAGTGAACGATGGCAAGTCACTGTGGACTGCACGTGTAGCCGGCGCGTTTTCGTCATCTCCGATTGCGATTAACGGAGTGATTTATGCAGTAACCGAGCAAGGGAAAATCATTGTTTTTAAACCGGGCGATAAGTACGTTCCGATTTCGACCAGTGATATTGGAGCGGATTTAGAAGAAGTGTTTCGTGCCAGTCCAGCTGCTTTTGACGGTCACTTGCTGGTGCGGTCGGACCAGTTTCTGTATTGTTTGGGCGCCGGTAAATAATACCACGAGTTCGCACGAATGTGAATAGTCGGTTTGTGTGCTAGAAATCGTGACCTACGGGTTCGTTAGCTTGTTTTGTTGCATTCTATCCCAATGCACTCGGGCCACGTCCCACATGTATGAATTAATACCGGCATGGCCAAGTAGTTGTGGATTGGCTGCTAGTTGAATATATTTGCGAGCCAATTTTGGTTTATCGGTGACTTCATAGTATAGCCCCAAATATAGATGGGCATAAAATGCCCGTGTTGCCTTTACTTCTTTGGTGGGATCACCCTGCTCTACCGCTTGTAGCACATCTGCGGGAGTGACCGTGCCGCGGTACATTTCGAAAACTTTCATCATTGGAATGCGGCGGTCATTTTCAATCGGTAGCATAACCTTTCTCGCTTTAGCGACCCCACTGTCAGGTACCATACACAAAAATCGCCAAACCGAATTTTCAACATCTTGATTGTGGTACGTTTGATAGAGCTCAAATTGAGAGGCTCCTTGTTTGTACTGTTGCGCGTAATACATGCTGATGCCTCGTTCCCACTGGCGCGATTCTATTTTGGGCTCTAACACTACGTATCGATTGAAGTCACGGACGGATTTTTGAAAGGCAGCTTGTTGGAAATGGATGCGGCCACGGCGATAGAAGACAACGGCGATCGTATCGTCAAGTTTTTCGATTTGATCGAGTAGCTTAATAGCTTGAGGGAACTGTCGAGCCGTTTGTGCTGCTGAAACTTGTTGTAACAACGACGTAATATTCTTGGACTGAGACGTTGCCGCGTCCTGGCAGTGACCAATAGAACTGCAAAAGTAAGTGATTGTGTAGATGCATAGAATCAATTTGAGTGAGGGCAAGGTGGAGATCCTTTGTAAAAGAAAGTATGTGTTGTTTTGCGTGGCCCGCCGTATTTGTATAGGGCGGGTCGTTATACTGGTATATTGTACGAAAATGTGAGCTGCTCTGACACGTTTTGGTCGGCGCGGCTGTCCATATATTACAGCGGATTAAAAAAATGAAGTTATATGCGGGGGGATTAGGTTTGATACGCCTGAAATATGTATTGTGTTTGCTAGTATTGGCTACCACGGCGAGTGGTAGTGTTTGTAATCAATTGCAGGCGCAACGGCGACCTAATATTTTGCTCGCGATCTCCGATGACCAATCGTTTGCGCACAACTCTCAAATGGGTGCTGCAGAGATGTCGACGCCTGGGTTTGATCGTATTGCGAAAGAAGGCATTTGGTTTCGAAATGCGATTGCTGCTTCTCCTGGATGTAGCCCATCGCGTGCTAGTTTGTTGACGGGGCGTTATCCTTGGCAAAACCAACAAGCGGGAACACACGCTAGTTCGTTTCCAATGTCACTCAAGACCTATCCCGAATTGCTGCAGCACGCCGGATATCATGTCGGCTATACCGGTAAACCGTGGGGACCGGGGAATTGGAGTATTTCTGGACGTACGCAAAATCCAGCGGGCCCCGCCTTTGACACCCACAAGGCCAAGCCACCTGGCGGGGGAATTAGCAACAAGGATTATGCGAGTAATTTCAAATCCTTCCTGGAATCGCGGCAAGAAGGTCAACCGTTTTGTTTTTGGTTTGGCGCTCACGAACCCCATCGAGGTTTCGAGGCTGGGATTGGTGTTCGATTGGGAAAAGACATTTCCAAAGTAGATGTTCCGCCATTTCTGCCAGATGTTGCAACCGTCCGCTCTGATGTGTTGGATTATTACGTTGAAATTGAGCACTTTGATTCTCATCTTTCCAAAATGATTGACTTGCTTGAAGGATTGGGAGAGCTGGATAATACGTTGATTGTTGTGACGAGCGACAATGGCATGGCCTTTCCACGGGCTAAAGCGAATTGTTATGAGTATGGAATTCATGTTCCGCTGGCAATGCGTTGGGGTGACCGCATTAAGCCGGAACAGTCTCTCTTGGACATGGTTAGTTTTGTTGACCTAGCTCCTACTTTTTTAACGATCGCTGGGCTCTCCGTACCGCAAGAAATGCAAGGTCGAAGTTTAGTCGATCTGTTTGACCATGGGACGCAGTATGAGCAATGCCAAGGTGCGGACGCAGAGGTTGTTTTTAGTGCTCGTGAACGACATTCGTCCTCGCGATATGACAACTGGACCTATCCTCAGCGGGCGATGCGGAGTGATCAGTATTTGTTGATTCGAAATTTTAAACCCGATCGTTGGCCTGCTGGAGATCCGCAAAAGTATGATCGTCCCGGACAACTAGGACGCGAACATGGTGGTTATCATGACATCGACGCTTGTCCAACGTTGACAGTTTTGGTTAATGGAAGAGAAGTATCAGGAATCGAATCTTTTTTTCACTTGGCCGTCGACCATCGGCCGGCTTGGGAATTGTTTGATATCTTAGTAGACCCGTCGTGTTTGAATAATCTTATTGACCAAAAAGGAAATCACCGCTTACAAACTCGGCTGCAGAACAAAATGCTTCGCTTTCTAAAAGAAACAGATGATCCGCGAGTGTGTGGCGATGGTGATATCTGGGAATCCTATAAACGATATAGTCCGATCCGGAAGTTCCCGGCACCGGTTTCTGTGCCACTCTCGAAATAACGCCAGATATCCCTGAATAGACTTTCAGGCAGGAGGGAGATTAATGCAGCGAGACTTGGTTGTAATCGTAATAGTCCTTTGTTGTCTTGTGGTTAACGCTGTAGTTGCCGCGGATGATGGATTCAGCAAAGCTTGGCAGCGTCACACGATTGATGATTCATCGCGTGGCGCTGATGGCGCTCGTTTGTTAGATGCCAACGGTGATGGGCGACTCGACTTAGTGACACCTTGGGAAGAAGGCGGGGAAATTCATATCTGTTTGCATCCGGGCGATGCAGCGGTTGATAAACCATGGCCGCTGGTGGTAGTAGGGCGAGTTGCGTCACCAGAAGATGCCGTACTAGTGGACTTGGATGGTGACGGAGCCGTGGACGTTGTCAGTAGTTGTGAAGGGGCTGTACGTAGTATGTTTGTGCACTGGGCTCCGCACGCTAAAGAAGATTATCTTGACGCAGAGAAATGGGAAACAGTCGTGATTTCTGTTACTGAGTCGAAACAGGCTTGGATGTATGCTTTGCCGCTGCAAATTGATGGTCGGAATGGGATCGATCTGATGGTAGCTTCCAAAGGGCAGCAAGCAAGTGTCGGGTGGCTGGAGGCACCAACAAATCCACGTGATCTGGCCGCTTGGAAGTACCACCGCTTGTACGATGCGGGTTGGGTCATGTCGCTCATTGTAATCGACGTGAATTATGACGGTAATGATGATGTGTTGGTTTCTGATCGGAAAGGACCGAATCGAGGCGTGTTATGGCTGGAACATCCGGGCAAGAAAATTAGGTCCGCACCGAATGTGTGGAGAGAACACCGTATCGGTGGAAATTCGCACGAGGTGATGTTCTTAGATGTCGCGGATGTTAACGGTGATGATCGTGAAGACATCGTGGTAGCGACACATCAAGCTGAGATACTTTTATTTATGCGTGAAGGAAATTCGCAACAACCGTTATGGAAACGTGACGTGGTGCCAGCTCCGTATGGCTTATTGAAAGGCAAATCTGTAGCCATTGGTGACTTGGATCTAGATGGTTTGCTAGATATTGTTCACAGTACAGAACCCAATCTAGGACCACGTCGACCTGGCGTCACTTGGCTGAAAAATCTAAACAACGCAGGTTCTCAAAAAGGACTCGAATTTGAAGTGCAGCAAATGAGTTCACTCGCAGGCAAGAAGTTTGACTTGTTGCAGTGCGTGGACGTTGATCAGGATGGCGATTTAGATGTGATTACTTGTGAAGAGCGAGATAATCTGGGGCTGTTTTGGTATGAAAACCCCCATCGTTAAAAAGGTTAGTTACCCTGTGCTATGTGCCTGTCGATGGTCAGCAAGGGGGTGGTTTGTAACGAGTGTGTCTATTGTTTGTTGACGCCGAGCGACCATTGTTCGTGTAATTTTTGCATAGCGGTAACACGTTCGGGATGTTGTGCCGCGCGGTTGGTTAACTCGCTAGGGTCCTGTTCCAAATTCACTAGAAACAGCTTGTCGGCGTTAGTGAGCGGAGCTTTTCGACTGGTGTCGTTCGGGTTGCCAAGCAGTTTCCAGGGACCTTGCCGTACAGCCCAAGCTAGGTTTTTACCTCCCCCTGTCTGCCAATGAAAAACATCATGCGGGCTTTTTGCGCTGTTTGATTGAATCAGTTCACTAATGTCAGTTCCATCAATTTGATGTGCGGGCAATTGAATTCCGGTGAGTTTCGCTAGTGTTGGAAGCCAATCACAGGCGGTAGCCAGTTGTCCGCGGACTTGATTTGTTGGCAGGTGCTCGGGCCAACTGATAATCGCAGGCACTCGAATGCCTCCTTCAAATAGACTGAATTTTGCACCGCGATAAATCCCTGCGCTGCCGCCACCGCCAAAGGTGCGAATCTCTTGTGAATGGCCATGATCGGATTGATAGACGATGATCGTATTTTTGCGCATGTCAAGTTCTTCGACTTGAGCCAGCAGCTTACCTATCATTTCATCCATGGTTGAGACCATCGTGGCATACCGGCGTCGGGGTTCCTTAAGGTGTTTGTACGCGGCACGCCATTTTTCAGTTCCCTGCAGAGGATAATGCGGAATGTTCATAGCAAAATACATGAAGAATGGTTTTTTGGTTTTTTGTTTCATAAACTGCGAAGCTTGTTCTACCATGAGTTCCGGAAAATACTGTCCGTCCCGCCACACTTCTTGCCCATTGCGATATAGGTCGTGGCGGTTTGGTCCATTCCAATAAAAGAAATGCGAATAGTTGTCGATACATCCGCCCATATGTCCAAAGGAGTAATCAAAACCTTGATTGTTAGGCATAGTGTCTTTATTAAATCCTAAATGCCACTTTCCAATGTGTGCTGTTCGATAGCCAGCGGAGCGGAACATCTCAGCCATCGTGATTTGAGAACTTGGCATGCCGGTGCCACCAGGTTGCGAGGAGACGTTACCGGGTACACCTGCGCGTTGTGGGAAACGGCCAGTAAGAACAGCAGCGCGTGATGGTGAGCAGACGGGGGCTGCTGCATAGAATTGGCTAAATCGTACGCCCTGCGTCGCGAGTTTATCTAATTCAGGGGTGATGAGATCTTTGGCACCATAACAGTTCAGGTCGACCGTACCTTGGTCATCGGTATAGATCAGAATTACGTTAGGTGGTTGTTCGTTAGCCGTTATATTGGGAATAAACTGGATCAGCACCAATATTGTGAAAAGCGTAAATGAAACGGTACGAGGAGATAGTTTATTCATTTTCTTTTGCTTGCCATATTTCGTTTGTGGAAACGTCCAAAGCGGTTAAGTTACCGCCTCCAAAACAGTAGGTGTCGATGCAGACTAAATGCCCATAATCTAGAATGTTGCCATGAGTTTGTGGTGTGTGTCCGACGATGACTCGCTTACCACTTTTGTGTGGTCCTGGTTGGAAATCTAATAAATGCGTCCAATAACGTATTTGATCTTCTTGGTCAGCAAGCGGTGAACCGGGCAAGTAATTGGCATGGACGAAAAGATGATCGTCGGTCTCGTAAAACGGCAGGCATTGGCGTATGAAATCGAGGTGTTCCGCGGGAATGTCAGCAAAGTCACCGCCATAACTTTCGATGGTTTGTTGCCCACCAAACTGTAGCCATAAATCGCGCATGACCGATTCTTTGACTGCGTCGAGCATCATGATTTCGTGATTGCCTAGCAGCGATATAACTTGAAATCGTTCGCTTAGCTCGATCACAATTTCCAGAACTCGTTTGGAATTGGGACCGCGATCCATATAGTCGCCAAGGAAAACGATGGTGTCTTGGGGAGTTAACTCGATCGCAGCAAGTAGTCGCTCGAGCGCTTTGGCACAACCATGAATATCGCCAACGGCGATCGTCCGCGCGGCGGAGTCAGTTTGTTCGAAGTCGTGGTTGGTGTCGGTCATTCGATTTGGTGTTAATTTAATTCAGGATCTATCGTTAGTGTATCATTTCCAACGACCTCTTTCAGTACGTGGTCCCCTAATCGTTGGCACATGTTTTTCCAGGGATCCTCGCATGGTGTAAATATATCAGTTGCCGAAGCAGGTGTTGTGAGCCAGCCGCCGGCCTTGATCTCAGCTTCAAGTTGTCCTGGTTGCCATCCTGCGTAACCGGAAAAAACCCGATACGGTATTGTTTTCTGCGCAATTAATTTCACTAGATTTGATTTTTGTGAAGAAACATAAACGCCACTTAGAATTCGCTGTTCGCTGTATTCAGCTCGAGTATGCAAGACCATGACGGGGCCTTCGACGGGCCCACCCATATGTAAAACGCCCTCTCCAGGAAAGGGGAACCCTGTCATCACTTCCCATAAATCATCTAGTTCACTATTGGTTGGTCTGTTGGTAATCAAACCAATGGCTCCTTCTTCGTCGTGTTGTAAAATAAGGACTAGGCTGCGGTTGAAATTTTCATCTGCAACGACGGGTGGTGCAATTAAAAAGTGGCCTTGTAAAGAAGTCATGGAAATCCGTCTGTGATATTACGAGATTGGTTTTAGGCTGAGTAAGTCTCTTGCCACAGGCAACCCGCCCACGAAAGGCCGACGCCGAATCCGATCAGCATGTTTTGATGTCCAGGCTGTAGTTCCCCCAAATTTCGCATTTGATGGATCAGGATCGGCAGCGTAGACGATACCGTGTTGCCAACATTTTGTAAGTGAATGGGGACTTTGCTAGCTGGTAGTTGTAATCGTTGAGTGAGTTCTTCGAGCATCTTTCTGGTCGCTTGATGCATTAGGTAGAAGTCGATATCGTCTGCGGATAAATTCGAATCTTGCATGACTTGTTCTACTAACCGCGGTACAGCGTCTACGGTAAAGCTGATTAGACTCGGACCATCCATATAAAGGTCGCTATTCCAGCGGTGGCGATTACGTGGTTTCATGGGTTCCCGCATGCCACTCTTGGTGAGTAGCAACATGTCGGCTCCTTTGCCATCGGTGCCGAACTTGAAGTGTTGCAGTGTCGGTTCGTCGGCGGCATCAATAAGCGTTGCCGCGGCTCCGTCGCCGAAAATGGTTCGCAAGCTGCGGTCTTCCGGATCGATATATTTTGAATAGGTCTCGGCTGTGATGAACAAAATTCGTTTTGCTGCGCCACTTTTGATTAGTCCGTCGACCATTGCGAGTCCATAAACATATCCGGAGCAACCCAGATTGAAATCCAACGCCCCACAACTCGTGGATAACCCGAGTCTTTGCTGCATCAGGCAGGCGGTAGTGGGGAGTGGATAGTCGGGAGTTTGGGTGCAAAAGAACAGGAAGTCGATCGATTTGGGGTCGATGTCATGCTCGGCAAACAGCTTTTCAGCTGCCGCGACACCAAGATCTGATGCAAGTTCGTGTTCTTCGGCGATATGACGTTGGAAGATCCCCGTCTTTTCGTGAATTAGATCAAGATTCCATTTTGGATAGAGTTGCTGAAGGTCGTCATTTGACTCGATCCTTTGAGGAAAATGGAGTTCAATAGGACCAATGGCTGCGTGTTTCACCGATAATTCCTCAAATACTATTTATAAGCCGAGCTGAAAAAACCATTGCTTGTTGTGTCATGTATATGCCCACAGGTAGTTTTTACAGGGGCTAGGCCACTCTATTAATGTTTGCGTGATTTAGAGTATCATTTGTAGGCATTGATTGTTTACGCTTGTAATCAATCACCTGTTACTGATGCCTCGTTTACTATGGGTAATTATCGACAAAAAAACGCTACCGATCACAAGTGAATACCCATAAATTGCCACTGAATCAATTCAACTACGATACACTTTGAACGCCGATTGGTCAATTAACCGCAGCGGGTTAGAATAGATTCAGCAGCGGCTATAGGCTCTTGAATTAACGTGAAAAACATGGTTTCCCCTGTAATTACAACTGAGAGGACTTTTGACCATTATTGGTATGTTTCGCGGCGTACGTTGCTACGCAGTGTCTTTGGGGCGACCGGTAGCCTATTGTTTGCTACCAACGCGGATTGGGCAGGTGCCGCTGCACCGTCCAGTACAGCGGGTAAGCAATGGTTACAGTTTCATTACGCCGAAGCGCCACGAGGGTTTGAGAAAATATTGGCGGAGTTAAAGAAATTACCGCTGCGATTATCGGAAGCGTACGGGAGTCCAGCGATCGTCCGAGCGGTCAATGTGCTGATTTTTGCTGATCGCCAACAGTATTTTTCTCATTTAGAGAAAACGTTACCCACGGCACCTAGGCGTAATTCCTTGTTCATTGTACGCAGTGGGCGGCCAACGATTTTAGCTGTTCAGGGCGAGACACTGCTGCAAGATTTGACGCATGAAGCAGTGCATTCCTTGAATCACTTGACGTTTCGTAATACATCGATGCCTTTGTGGATGGACGAAGGGTTGGCGGAGTGGGCGGAGGATTCCGTAGAACAGCAATCGCGAGTCCATGGTAAAGCTTTACGGCAATTATTGGGGGAGCAACGCATCTTGCTGCCTGAACCGATAAGTCTAGCAGCGTTGGAGAAAATCAAATCGACAACTCGTGCAGATGCGGTTGACTATGCTGCCAGTTGGGCATGGTGCCGATTTTTGTTGTCCGGAAAAGAGGGCTGCCGTGGCGTTTGGAATCGATATTTGCAGGATATTCGAGGTGGACAGCAAGCGGGGCGTTTAAGCCACCGCTTAGCACTGTCAGTACCGGATTATGAGGAAAGGTTTCTCAGGTTTCTGACGAGCATTTGATTTTCGCCCTTATGTAAACCGCTAGTAAAACTATAATCAAGTTTCCGCTGCTAGTGGATAACAACACTCCCGCATTCACGTCGGTGCGTTAATCGGATCCGAATAACCGACGTTTGTCTTCTTGTGATGAAAGTGATTTATGAATCTCACAGAACTAACAACCGCGATTGACGCTAAAACAGCGAAGATTGGAATTGTGGGATTAGGATATGTCGGTTTACCACTAGTCCGCGCGTTTGTTGAAGCTGGTTATGCGACGATTGGTTTCGATGTTGATTCTGCAAAAATCGAACAGTTACGTCAGGGTCAAAGTTATATTCAACACATATCGGGCGATTGGGTATCACAGCAAATCGCAGCGGGTAAGTTTGTCGCGACCGATCAACTTGACCGCTTGGACGAAGCGGATGCCATTTTGATATGCGTACCAACACCGCTTAACGAAAGTCGCGACCCAGACTTGACGTATGTTGAACAAACAGTGAAGAGTATTGCCCAAGTACTGCGACCCGGTCAGTTGATCGTACTCGAGAGTACAACGTACCCCGGTACAACACGGGATGTCGTGTTGCCATTGCTAGCCGCATCCGGCTTGACACTTGGCGACGATTTCTTTTTGGCTTACAGCCCAGAACGTGAAGATCCAGGCAATCAAAACTTTAGCGCTCAACAAATCCCCAAAGTTGTGGGAGCAATAGATGCAGCGAGTTTGGACATAGCCAATGCTCTGTATGGTCACGCGATGTCCGAAACAGTACCGGTATCGAGTTGTGAAGTGGCCGAAGCATGCAAGATTCTTGAAAACACATACCGCAGTGTGAACATTGCAATGGTAAACGAATTGAAGGTGTTGTTTGACAAAATTGACATTGATATTTGGGAAGTTATCGCAGCGGCAAAAACAAAACCATTTGGGTTCCAGGCTTTTTATCCAGGACCAGGACTGGGCGGGCATTGCATTCCGATCGACCCATTTTACTTGAGTTGGATTGCTCGCCGTCACGGCTTGACTACACGTTTTATCGAATTAGCAGGTGAAGTGAATGCTTCGATGCCCGAATATGTGTTGTCGCGAGTCGTCGATCAATTAAATGAAAAAGGCTTGTCAGTCAACGGCGCTAAAATTGGGATATTGGGTGTCGCCTATAAAAAAGACATTGATGATCCTCGCGAGAGTCCATCTTTTCGGTTGATGGAGTTGTTGACCGAACGCGGGGCACAACTGAGTTACAGCGATCCGTGGATTACTGTGCTGCCAAAAATGCGAAGTTTTACCGTTCCTGATTTGCAGAGTTGCGAGTTGACGGCGGCTTATTTAGAGGAATTGGATTGTGCTGTGATTTGCACAGATCATTCCGCTTTTGATTATCAAATGATTGCTGACCATGCCAGTTGCGTTGTTGACACACGCAACGCGATGGCTGTTGTGGAACCATCCAAGGCTAAGATTACCAAGGCGTAGAGCGTAGCATGTTGAGGATGCCGATTTTTAGGGGGTGGCATCTGTTCTGGCTCGCGAATGTTCGCCTTAGAACCGGTTTGTTGTGGTTCATTAGATTAAATGTTCAGAGTATACTGCTGTTTGAGGGCGGCTCAAAATAACTTAAGAGAAAGATTGAATGGAAATGAATGCGGATTTAAATGGATCGTCAGAAGCGGTGAGTACATCGAGCAGTCCTCGAACGATGTTTGAAAAGATATGGGATAATCATATTGTACATGCCGAATCTGGGCGTCAGACGTTGTTATACATTGACTTGCACTTGATTCATGAAGTGACCAGTGCGCAAGCCTTTGAAGGCTTGCGTTTAGCGCAGCGTACAGTGCGCCGTCCGGAACTTACTATTGCGACTCCTGATCACAATGTACCTACTACAGATCGCAGTTTGCCGATCGCCGATCCGATCGCCCAAATTCAGATTGATACGTTACGGAAAAACTGTGCTGACAATGACATCACTATTTTCGATATCGATAGCATCAACCAAGGGATCGTGCATATCATCGGACCGGAAATGGGATACACTCAGCCCGGCATGACGATTGTCTGTGGTGATAGTCATACGGCTACTCATGGAGCTTTCGGTGCGTTGGCATTTGGGATCGGTACTAGCGAAGTTGAGCACGTACTGGTCACGCAGACCTTACCGCAAGACATACCGAAAACGATGGAATTGCGAGTCGACGGGAAACTTGGCCCAGGTGTGACTGCAAAGGACCTCGTCCTGTATCTCATCGGTGACTTGACGACATCTGGTGGAACGGGTTACGTGCTGGAGTACACCGGTGATGCGATTCGCCAGCTTTCTATGGAAGAACGCATGACCGTGTGCAATATGTCGATCGAAGCAGGTGCGCGGGCAGGAATGATTGCTCCGGACGAGACGACTTTTGAATATGTTCGAGGAAAACAACAGGCGCCCGCCGATATGGAAGCAGCCATTGCGAGTTGGAGTCAACTCCCGTCTGATGCTGGTGCCGTGTACGATGCGACACGAGTTTATGCTGCTAGTGAAATTCAACCGCAAGTAACTTGGGGCACTAATCCCGGTCAAGTGATTGCCATCAACACACCAATCCCCTCCCCGGCCGATTTCACGGATGAAGTGGATCAGAAGAGCACCCAAAGTGCATTGGACTATATGGGACTTATCGCCGGCAGTAAACTGTCGGGCGTGGCAGTAAATCGAGTGTTTATCGGTTCGTGTACCAATGCCAGAATTGAAGATTTAAGAGCTGCTGCTGCGGTCGCCAAAGGCCGAAAAGTTGCTGATAGCGTGAGTGCTATGGTTGTGCCCGGTAGTGGTGTTATTAAGCGGCAAGCCGAAGCTGAAGGGTTGGACCAAATTTTCATGGAAGCTGGTTTTGAGTGGCGTGAAGCAGGATGTAGCATGTGCTTGGCAATGAACCCAGATAAGCTAGAGCCTGGTGAACGATGTGCGTCCACGAGCAATCGGAATTTTGAAGGTCGACAAGGAAAAGGGGGACGAACGCATCTGGTCTCGCCCGCGATGGCAGCCGCAGCGGCGGTAGCTGGAGCATTTGTTGACGTGCGAGATTTCTAGAGAGTTACCGCTAATGTAATTTGAAGCGTAAAAAAGAATTTGAAAGTCTGGAAAATACAAAGGGATTTTAGAAATGGAAGCTTTTGTCAAGCATTGTGGGATTACAGTAGCGTTAGACCGTGCCAACGTGGATACGGATCAGATTATCCCCAAGCAATTCCTGAAACGAATCGAACGAAGCGGGTTTGGAGAATTTCTGTTCTTTGACTGGCGATTTAATGACAATTCGACGGACAATGCCGAATTCGAATTGAACCAACCCGCGGTTCAAGGAGCAACGGTGCTGCTAACAAAACGTAATTTTGGCAGTGGGTCGAGTCGAGAACATGCCGTCTGGGCATTGGCTGATTATGGTTTTCGCTGTGTGATTGCTCCTAGTTATGCGGACATATTTTTTAACAACTGTTTTAAAAATGGCGTGCTGCCGATTGTCTTGTTGGAAGATCAAATTGATCAACTTTTTGCGAATGTCGCCACACACGGTCAATATGAATTAACGATTGACTTGGAATCGCAGACAATCCAAGATGGCCATGGGTTGGAGTTTTCGTTTGACGTCAACGAGTTTCGCCGACATTGCTTGCTCAATGGCTTAGATGACATTGCTTTGACACTTGAGCATGAACCAAAGATTACGGCCTTTGAGCAACGGGTGTCGTAATTCGTGTTTCCTGTTAACAACCGCCACGTGGACGCCCTTATGCCACCAGTTCTTTATAAACACAACTGCAAAACTTGACATCTGCAGGGGGTGTGCTTGACCCTGTCGTTGCGATTCGTGAAGATAAAGCTAGTTCTTAAGTAACTTGAGTTTAATTCCATCTGGAGAAAATGATGAAATCGCGGTCGTTACAAATAACTTTCCCCTCCCTACGTTTCACGGTTGCTATTTCGATTGCTGGTATTGCATTTTTGACATATTTCACAGTGAACGGTTTATTTGCTGAGTTAGCGATGGCAAATGAACCTGACGCTCAGCAAGTGCCTGCTGGATTGGAACGGTTAAAAGTTCCCGCAAACAATGAACTGACAGCGGCTAAGATCGAGTTGGGTAAACAGCTGTTTTTTGAGAAGCGGCTATCCGGTGACAATACGGTTAGTTGTGCGACATGTCATGATCCCGAAAAAGGCTGGTCTAATGACGCAGCATACGCGACGGGAGTCCGAGGTCAAGTTGGCGGTCGCAGCGCCCCCACCATTATCAACGCTGCTTATCATCCATTGCAGTTCTGGGATGGACGAGCTGTTGGGCTTGAAGGGCAAGCGCTCGGTCCTATTGCAAATCCGATTGAAATGGATTTGAGCATAGAAGATGCGATCGCGAGGTTATCCGGGATTCCAGGTTATAAGAAACAATTCAAACGAGTGTTTGGAACGAAGGTCACGGCGGAGGCTATGGCACAGGCGATTGCGTCGTTTGAGCGAACTGTTTTATCCGGCGACGCGCCGTTTGATCGGTTCAAAGCAGGTGATAAAACTGCTTTAAGTGCATCAGCCCAACGTGGAATGGATCTGTTTTTTAATAAAGCAAAGTGTAGTGCTTGCCATAAAGGCGGGAGTTTTTCAGATTTCGCTTTTCACAATCTGGGAGTTGGAATCAATAATGAAAATCCAGATCTAGGGAGATTCGCAGTGACCAAGCAAGAAGGTGATCGGGGTAGTTTTAAGACTCCGACACTGCGTGAAGTTCACCGTACCGCTCCCTACATGCACGATGGCAGTCAAAAAACACTTAAGGAAGTTGTCGAGTTTTATAACAAAGGTGGTGTTAAAAATCCACAACTCGATGAAGAAATGAAGCCACTTAAGCTTTCCCCCGAAGAAGTGAACGATATTGTTGTGTTTATGGTGGAGGGACTCGCGAGTGAACACTACCCACAGGTCAGTGTACCTCAGTTGCCAGAGTAGTTGCTCGCAATTGAATTAGTAGTGGAGTCAATGCGTTAATATTATTGGTGTGATTTTTTTAATTAACCCCCAGAGGGATTTAAGATATGAATAAGTACAAAATGACGATGATTGTGGCAATTACTCTGTTTGGATGTTTGTTCGCTGGTGACCGTAATGTCTATAGTGTTGAGGTGACAACGATTGTCGAAGGATTAAATGTACCTTGTGGTGTGGCAATTCAGCCTGAGACAGGACATGTGTTTGTTGCCGATAGTGGTGCTGGACGGGTGATCCGCATCGTAGATGGTAAAATTGAAGCTGTGATTACAGGTTTTCCACTCGACAAATACGGCAAAGGTCCGACTTACCCAATCGGTCCGTTGGGCTTGGCGTTTATAGATCGTGATGTTCTGGCAGTCGGTGGCGGCGGATTCCCCGATGCCAAGGATCTATTGCGGATTTATAATTTGCCGAAAGTTGGAGCAGCAGCTTTGAAGGCGGATGATATGGCAACGTCCTTTTCAATTGACGCAACCGAAAAGCTTGCTGGCGAAGGTAATTTTTATGGTCTCGCATTCAATGGCGACGCAATTTTTGCGACCTGTAACGGCGATGACACTAAAGGTTGGATTGCTAGAGCAGGTGTTAAGGGCGCCAAAGTTGGCTCGTTTAGTCGAGCAATTGCGACCAAGGAACTGACAGATGTTGATGCGCCTGTCGCCATAACCGTCGCACCTGATGGCAGTTTAGCCGTTGGGCAAATGGGTGAAATTTCATTGCCAGGTGATGGCCTGCTGACCTTCTATGATGCAGCGACCGGCGATAAACTGGCGAACTTTGAAACGGGACTAAGTGATATTACCGGCTTGGCATATGGCCCTCGTGGACGATTGTTAGCGACAGATTTTGCTTGGTCCAGTCCAAAAGATGGAGGCCTTTTTCGAATCGTTGCAAAATACAATAAAAAGAAACAAGGCATCGAAGTTGAAAAGATCGTTTCACTGGATAAGCCGACTGCGATTAGTATCGACAGTAGTGGCGATATCTATGTGACAATTATTGGTTCTGGCGAGGGAGCCAGTGGCAAGTTGTTGAAGATCACCAAGTAGTAGCAAGGCTCATGCTTGCTGAAGCTGGTTACTCAATATTACGAGTAACTTCGAATCCAAGGTCTTTGATCATCTGGTAATCAGCGTCAGGTGCTTGGCCTTCGGTTGTAAGGTAATCTCCAACGAAAATTGAATTTGCGGCATAAAGTCCGAGCGGTTGTAGACTACCGAGATGTAGTTCACGGCCGCCGGCGATCCGCAGTTCCGTTGTGGGATTTGCAAATCGATACATCGCTAAAGCCTTCAGGCAGTACTGGGGCGTGAGTGTGTTTATGTTTTCTAGCTGAGTCCCTTCGATGGCATTTAGGAAATTTAAAGGAATGGAGTCCGCTTCGAGGTCACGCAGTGCGAAGGCCATGTCGATGACATCTTGATTTTGCTCTCCCATTCCAATGATGCCGCCACTACAAATTTCCATTCCGGCACGGCGCACCGCGTGCAAAGTGTCTATCCGATCTTGGTAGCTATGTGTCGTGCAGATGTTTTTATAGTTGGATTCACTGGTGTTCAAGTTGTGATTCACTCGATCTACACCAGCATCACAAAGTCGTTGAGCTTGGTCATCGGTGAGCAAGCCTAAGCAGGCACATATTTTTAGGTCGTACTGTTCCTTGATATGTGGCACGATTGTTTCAACAGCGGCCAGTTCTCGCTCACTTGGTGCTCGAGCTGAAATGACGATACAATATGTTTTCGCATTTCGTTCCGCAGCTATTTTCGCTCCGTCAAGCAGTTTGTCTCGACTAAGAATGTTGTACTTAGGTATTTCCGCTGTGGAATCTTTAGATTGGGAACAGTACGAGCAATCTTCAGGGCAGAGACCGCTTTTGGCATTCATCAAGAAGTAGAGCTGAACGGTTTTACCAAAATATTGCTGGCGAATACGAAAAGCCGCTGACATTAAATCGAGTAGTTCATCGTCAGGGCATGTCAAAATCTGCATGGCTTGCTGTTGGTTGAGTGGAGTACCAGATAGTACTTGTTGTGCCAATGCGTACCAGTCCGAAGAGGTAGTCGTAGGGGTGGAAGGTGTTTCGTGTATTGTGGAAGCCATGGGATTGTCTATGAGGGGGTGAGTTGAATTCGCGTGTTGAATGTTTTACAAATGATGACGGTTTAAGCAAGCATTCGCAAGCCCTGAGTGGCTGACAGTTCTCATGGTTTCGAATCGCTTCAGCTACGAATGTGAAAAATGGTCAGGTAAGATGTTACGCAAGGTGTGTGGCTGACGAATTGGTAAAAGCGAGATTGGAGAAAGTCCGCGGACCGGCATTGGGGATTTACTGTCAATTGCTCAATTGTCACAAATCGATTATGTCCTGTTGGACGGAGAGCGGTTGTTTGCTGGTGGATGTCTCTATTTCTGTTTTTTAGGGGATGCGACACAGCGATTGGAATAGTTTATCGATAAATTAGTCGCGAAGCACCAATCCCATGTGTAATTTTAAGTTTCGGTGATACCGTTGTTAATCGCCGACTACGCTACGCTGCGAAAATAAAAAAAAATGGATTTAGGCTAAAGCTTAGTGTTGTAACCGTCGATTTGGTCTCCGATTCTCAACGGTATGTCTTTTCACACACGAGAGCCGAATAACCCCACAATTGAAATACAGGTTTCTAATTATGAGACGTAAGCTAATAATTTTTGGCGCGATGATATTTGTTGCCAGTCTGTTTGTAGCATTGGGCACTGCGGAAGATACTGGCGGCAATCCTGCAGCAGAAGTTGTCACGCAACCAGTGGTACAGGCTACTGATCAGCTAGATACGCCCTCAACAGACGCTTTTGTACTATCTGTACCCGTCGGTAGTGGTGCGTTGGAAGCGGCCACCGCCGCGGTAGTGGCACCCATAGATACAACATCGGTTTTAGTTGTGCCCGTGACCGAGCAAACAGTAGTTGATACTCCTCCAGTCGTTGTACCTCAAGACGAGTTCCCGTTGGTATCTGACTTAGGGACACCACCAGTGTTTGATCCAGTAGCTAATTCCGTGATAGCAGCGCCAATTGTGCCGTCGGTGCAGAATATTGAATTTGAAGCGTATACGGAACAAGACGCTCAACCTCTCACAGTGCCTGCAACTGTTGCGAGTGGAATCAATATTACACCGACATCGACACCCACAGGTGTAACTCAATTGGGCTACATTCCGAAAATTCAGATAATGACTCGCGTACCGCAAACAATTCGTGTTGGGGCGCCTAGTATGTTTGAAATTGTCGCCATCAATCAAGGAGATCAATTGGTGGAGGATGTGTTTGTAGTGACCACTTTACCGAAATGGGTAAAATTGGCTGCGAATGAAACAACCCATGGAAGTGCGGCGACCGTCGAAGGTGAATTACAGTGGCAGGTTGGTCGACTTGCCGCGGGTGCGCGAGCAAGTTGGAAGATGCAGCTTGTGCCACAGGAAAATCGCGATTTCCAACTTTCTACCCGCTGGACAATTCAGCCGTTGGGTCTGGCAACACAAGTCCAGGTTATTCAACCAGAGTTACAATTGTCGTTGGCTGGTCCGTCAGAAATGACATATGGTGAAACTAAGATATTTACAGTACGCGTAACTAATACTGGCAATGGTGCAGCTAGCGATGTTACTTTACGTGTCTCTCCGGGAGTTGAAGACGGCCTGTCTATTGGTCGGATTGGCGCCGGAGGTAGCAAGTTGATCGAATTGGAGTTAACTGCGGAACAGGCTGGCGAGATGAAGATTCAAGCTGCCGTTTCAGTTGCAGGTAGTGAAGCTTTACAAAAAGAGTTGTCGATTGTCATTCTTCGTCCCGAATTAACCTTAGAAGTTGAGGGTCCCAATAATAATTTTGCTGGAGCACCTGTTAAGTATCAGATTCAAGTCAGCAATGAAGGAGACACCGTCGCTCGTGACGTGACAGTGAACGCAGTGTTGCCAACTGGAGCTAGGTATCTGCAAAGTGGAAAACCGACAGAAACCGTTAAGCGTAACATGTCTTGGGATATCGGCGTTGTCGAACCCGGCGCGACGAGAAGATTCGAATTTGAATGTATTCTTCTCAGTGAAGGTGAAAATAAATTATCGATGCGAGTGGAGGCGGTAGCTGCTGAGACTCGCTCGGCTATGGCCGTAACTCGTGTTCGTGGTGTTGCCGACTTAAAACTAATTGTGAGTGATCCGGCTGGTCCAGTGAAGATGGACGAAATGGCTACATATGAGATTCAAGTCATCAATCGTGGCACACGCGTGGCTCATGGAATTGATGTCATTGCTCAATTTGGGTACGGCGTGGAGCCAGTTAAAGTAACGGGTCGGACGGCTGAATTGATTCCAGGTCAAGTTGTCTTTGATTCAATAGCTAGTATTGCACCGGGAGAGAAGGTTACGCTTAAAGTGTATGCTCGTGCTGACAAAGAAGGGCGACATAAAATACGCGTCAAGCTAGTTGGCCGAGATCCAGCAACGACGTTGATTCAGGAAGAGATGACGTGGTTCTTGCCCGCGGCGACAACGGAAGATGGCCCGCTGCTGTTGGAGGCACAAGGCGCTGAAAAATAGAAGTGACATAATGTGAAAAAATGCGGAAGGACTAGTTCCCGATGAGGTCTTAACTTGCAGATTAGATCAGTACGAGTACATATTGAAGTTGCTGGAAACCAAGTAAGTGTTGGTTTCGATGTGTGATCGTAAAAAACTTGTCTAGTCGTCGTTAGGGTTTATCGCTGAATGGGGTGTAAATGCCAACGGTTGATCCGACGTGGGGTCGGTGACATGGGCTACTAGCCTTCCGCTTAAAATATCTTGGATCAGTGGTTCAATAAAATCTTTACGCCAGCCAGTGCTCAGCAGTGGTTGGCGTTTTTTACTGTGGGCACTGTGACCATAGTTAAGGTCCAGATAGTCTCGTAGATCGGTCATTGTTGTCACAAGTCCGGGCGATATATGGTTCCGTTGGCAATAATCTGAAATTGCGGTAGAGAGAAACTGGCTAAGCGTAGTTCGTTGGGGAGATTTAGACTTCCGCTGGCGTTGCGGGCAGTCTTCGGTGGGGGTGTTAAGTGCTTGTCGCAGAGTGTCCTGGATGGCCGGAATGTGCTTCTTGACTTGGCGATGCTGCATGCCTCGGATGAGCTGCAGTTTTTCAAGCGAATCAGATTGCCGTCGAGCCAATTCGCAAATCAAATCATCACGTAAAATCCGCCGTGGTGGCGTATTGGATTCCTGAGCAATAGCATCCCGCCACAGCCATAGTTGTTTTACGATTTCTAATTCGCGGCGGTTTAGTGAGCCGCTGCCAGATAATTTGCGCCACCGCGGTGAACATTCTTGATGCAGAATGTGGTCTTGTTGCCGCCGCAGTTCACTGAACAGCCACTCTGTGCGGCCCATTTCTTTTAACTGCGCCATCAGTAGGTTGTAAATTGGTTCCAGGTGTTCGACGTCCTTTCTCGCGTACTCGCACTGCGCATCCGTCAAAGGACGCCTTCGCCAATCGGTGCGTGTTTCCCCCTTGTTCAGAGAGATGTTAAGCAAGCGGTTGGTCAGGGTTCCATAACTAGCGGGGTATTCCAAGCCTATAAATGCCGCCGCGATTTGGATGTCCATTAAGTTTTGGGGAGCTTCGTTGGTGGCTTGAAAAATGAACCGCAGTTCTTCGCGGCAAGCGTGAACAAGAATGGTTCGATTTGGATTGGTTAGCCACTGCCAAAATGGCGTCAGATCGGCTATATCGTACGGATCGATTAAAGCGATATCGCGATCAGCATTTACTTGAATCAGACACAATTCAGGCCGATAGGTATCTTCGGAAATGAATTCGGTATCAAAGCCAATAATCGTGCAATCGTTATGACGTTGGATGTATTCGTTTAGTTGAGAGTCGGTTTGGATGATAGGGTCGGACAAAAATTAAATTCCTGAGGATAAAAGTTCGAACGATGATAGGAAAGACATTGTAGCAGTTTGGCTAAGTTGGTTTTTGCGGTCACCCTCACAGACGGCGCCGCGAATGCCGATATATTTTGCCTCGGTCTGCAGAATGTCTGCCAGAATACTTGAAGTGATTGAACCTGCGAGCACTAAGACGCCACCCTGTTGTTCAATATGGTTGTTTAGATTTGCGAGGGTTTCGCAACTCAGGTGTTGCAGTAAGTTGCCCTGAGATTTGTCGAACGTGTCGATGAGGAAAGTTCGGCAGTCGGTTGCCAACAAGGCATCGACAACGCGTTTGGCAGTAGGGCTATTGGCAGACTGGTGATCAGCATAGATTGCGCCGACGAGTTCGGTGTTGTGTGGGAGTGACGAAGCGATACGTTTCCATTGATCAAGCCAATTCTTTTCTACTTGTCGAGACAAACCTATTTTTGCATATCGGGTGGTGTCGGGAATCAGGCTTGATGTAGCTAAGTCGTACTCACTTAACTCCCCCAACGCGACGCTTAGCAAAGTGCTACCTCTGTCTAAGGTGGCGACATTGTGCCATATTTCCGGAGAAGTTGCGCTAAGTGCGCCGAGGCGAGGTTCTTTGATATCGAGAATCGCGAGTTCGGGCACGGTGTTGAGAATAGTCTGTGCTTCCTCAGCATTACGCACGCTTATGAGGAGTTCAGTCACGGTGATCTCCGCAATCTAAGGATGTGACCGCACTGTTTTTATCACCTAAGCAGGAACTTTGTGGGTTGTTGTCGCCGTTCTCAAGGTTTGTCTCTTGTCGTCGATGGATTTCGATCAACCGCCGGTTAAGACGTCTAAATAGATCTTTATTTATTGGTTCTGACCACGTGCCACGCACAACAATGTAGCCCTCTTCCCACGATCCCAAGGACGATTTAACAGGGTGTTGTTGGAATTGAGTTGCCCGTTCGGCTAGTCGAACAACGATGTTTCGTGATTCGGGTGTAGGGCCTGTGGGTTGTGTTCTAGGTCGCGACATGTGAGTTTCGCTTTGGCCTGCAAAAAAGACTTCCACAAATTCAATGGGCACTCGAACGACTTGTGGTGGTCGCAAGTAGACCAGCAGGTGTCCGGCGCTGTATGCCAGCAGTGGTCGTCTTAGCCATAGCAACAACGATGTATTGGTGACTCCAGCAAACCCACATAGGATAGCTGCGATGATTCGCAACCAAAGTTGAGTCGTAAAAAATGTATTGCTGAGAACAATCGCTGAGCCACAAAGGATAATCACGCCTGGAATAAGAGCGATTGTATAGACACGTCGGTTTCCATGCAGCAAAACTTCATG
>Ga0302117_10000250_pt1 | contig 21921 bp, 19 predicted proteins | sample AG5_322_MG_FD_203112 | JGI IMG/M metagenome (GOLD analysis project Ga0302117, IMG submission 203112) | Marine microbial communities from Western Arctic Ocean, Canada - AG5_32.2 | ecosystem: Environmental > Aquatic > Marine > Oceanic | place: Canada: Western Arctic Ocean | collected 2017-10-01 | reverse complement strand
TGCCGCGCATGAAAGCAAGAGGAGCGACCTCAACTGTTGCACGGTCAAATAACTTTTCGACGGCTTCTGTATCCAACATGTCGTACAAGGAATCATATAACGGACGTAGGTACGGGTCGACCTTTGCCATCAGGTCGCCTGGCAGAAACCCAAGTCGTTCACCAGCTTCTACTGCTGGGCGTGTGAGAACGATACGACGTACTTGTTTGTTCAGCAGTGCTTCTACCGCCATAGCAACTGCCAACCATGTTTTGCCCGTTCCAGCAGGACCAATAGCGAAAGTAATAATATTGTTCCGTACCGCTTCCACGTAAGCTTTTTGTCCAACACTTTTCGCTCTGATCACCCGGCCGTTAGGGGCCTTTAGAATTGGAGTGGTGAGCACTTGGCTTGGCTTCTCATCTGATTTCACCATGTCGATCATGCGCACAACTTCAGGTGGTTCGAGGCGTTGTCCGCCTTCGAGCATCTGCACTATCTCCTCGAAAACTTGGCCGACCACAGTAGCTTGTGAACCCGACACCGTTATTTCGTTGCCTCGGACATGTATCTCAGCGTTTTTGAAGTTGTCCTGAACCAGTCGAAGGTTCTCATCTCGTTGCCCCAAAACTCCAATCATCAAGTGATTGCTGGGTACGTTGATTCTTATTTTACTTTCGTTCAACTGAACTCCTGCGAACGCATCGAACGCACAGTAATCGCTTCATGGTTTGAAGGCTAGCTCCGATACTAGCTCCCTATTCTCTTGTCCGTTTCATAGCTGACTGCGAAAATGCTTTCGAGTTTCATAATTGCATGATCAACATATTCCAATGGATCGCCTCCTAAAGACTCTGCAAGAGCTTAGGGAGAGCTTCTTTGCTGCTTACTCAGCAGTTTGGATCAACCTCGTGTCAGGTTTTGTTTCAAAAAATCGACCTGAAGCAGCAACAAATTCTCTGCTACTTCCTCTTGTGGAGTCATGTGCGTTACTCCTGAGAGCGGAAGTAGTGAATGCTGACGACCTGCTGCTAACAGCGCCGAAGATAGTTGAAGTGAGTGCGCTGCAATGACATTGTCATCAGCTAACCCATGGATAATCAACAATGGTCTTTCTAGACGATGCGCATCACGAATCAATGATGTCCGTTCGAAGTTCTCAGGGTTATCAGATGGCGTGCCTAAATATCTTTCGGTGTAATGCGTGTCATAAAGCGCCCAATCAGTGACTGGGGCCCCAGCTACAGCTGCGTGAAATTTATCGGGCCGCCGCAGTACCGCAAGCGCAGCAAGATACCCACCGAAAGACCAACCTCGTATGCCTACGTTATTTTCGTCAACTGCGCTTCCATATCTATCCACAACGTTTTGGAGCACTTCGACTTGGTCATCGAGGACTGGCTGGGCAAGATCACCATAAATGCTTCTTTCCCAATTCTGGCCACGCCCAGGCGTTCCGCGCCCATCAGCCACCACTACGCAAAATCCTTGATCGGCCAGCCATTGGGATGACAAAAACATATTACGAGCTTTCATGACTCGTTGCGCATGTGGCCCGCCATAAGGGTCCATGAGGATTGGGAGAGGATGTGAAAGCGGTTCGCTCGGGAAAAGTACTGCTGCTTCGATTTCGCGTGGGCCGCATTTAAGAAATGTAACTTTGGGATTTACGACTGGTTCCGAAGCGTAACTATGAATTGAAAGTTTTTTGTTATTAGCCACGACAGAGTACGTTGTCGCCTTTTCTATTGAGGCCTGCACAAGCACGGTCGTGCCGGCTCGCATTTTCGCTGTTGCAACATGTCCACTTGGACTCAGCTTTTCAACACCCTTTTCTGAGACACGATACAAACAGACTTCGCTGGGTTCCACAGATGCGCTGTATGTGACACCTTGCGAATCAGCTTCTAATACTTCGCGCACCCAATGCGAAGTATCTGAAATGAGTTCACCATCTAACATCAAGGATCTCATGCCTTCAAATTCGCTGACAGTAAGCAATTTTTTGTTATGCCATCGTGGCACTCCTGGGACGATCTCAACCCAAAAAGGATCCGTTAGCTCTGCCTCTATTTGGCTTTCCTGAGTGTTCACGTCGACGGTTATAACTACTAGCGTTTTTTGGTTTCTGGTCTGAGCGACGACAGTTACTGGTTCGCCGAGATTGCATTGAACATCCACGACATAGGGGTATTTGTTTTTGTTGATATCAATAAGAGTTTTATGACAGTCAATGGTCACTTTATAAAGGTCGATATCTGCGTTGGGAGTTCCTGCTGAAGGGTACCGCACGACAACTGGTTCTCTATCAGGATTCGCTGGGTCAGAGATGTACCATTTTTGAACGTCAGCATGATCAGTACGAGCAACAATTAATCCGCTTGAGTCAGGAAGCCACCAATAACCGCGTTCTCGTCTCATCTCCTCGGCTGCAACGAATTCTGCAGTTCCCCATGATATGTCTTGGTCGTTTTCTAAAATACTCGACTCGGTTGCCTCTAGATCTATGCCACTAATGACGTAAAACTCGGAGCCAACGACGTAAGCCACTTTCTTTCCATCAGGAGAAATACGGGGATCATATACGCCGGGGTTTGCCTCAATTCTAGATGGTTCAATTTGACCTAGTTCTGATATATACAAATCTCCTGCAAGCGCAAAAACAAACTTCCTGCCCGAAGCATCAGCCGAGTAATTTAAAATTCCAGACGCTGATTCACGAGCTCTTTCTCTTCGTATTTTTTCAGCTGGAGGCAAATTCTCATCTGAATCACCAAGAATCAGTATTGGGTCAGCCAGCAACTCTTCAGTTCCAGTAGCGATTTCTATGGACCATAGGCAAGTCCTCGAATCCTCGGCTTCGCGACTCCTCAGAAAAATGACGAATGCGCCATCTGCAGTTATTGAAAAATTTCGCGGTGTGCCGAGCGTAAACCGCTGAGTTCTCGCGTTTTGCCTCGGGAAGCTATCGGTCACATCTCAGACCGTACCCGCCCGAAGCACCAGTTAACATAATATTGTGGTTCTTCCTTCCCCTCAGCTCTTTAACCCTCTTCCCCAAGAACAAGAAAAACTTTGGATGCGTTATGGAGGGGGCGACAAAAAACTATTTGTTAATTTAGTAGGGCTTTCTATGTCGGCTGTGCGGCTTGATTACTGCAAAATCGATTTAAAGTTCCGACCAGAACTACTCCAAGCCGGAGGCTTTGTCCATGGTGGGCTCTTAGCCACATTGATGGACACAGCATGCGTACCTGCAGTCGGTAGCGGATTTACCGAACGGCGCGCTTACAGCACCATCGATGCGCACATCCAATATCAAAGTTCAACAAAAGATGACGATCTTGAAACTGTTTCTTGGGTCACAAAAAGGAGTAAGACTATCGTTTTTTGCGAGTCCATTGTTGCTACCGCCTCTGGACGCACACTTGCCAAGGGCGCCTTTACCTTTAAAGTCTGAGAGAGACTTCTCTCTCTAGGTAGCTGGAATTAAATGCGGGACTTGCTCTCTCATCGCATCTAGAACTTCCCCAGCACTCGGATTCACAAGTACCGTTGTTCCAACGCTCAAGGTCGGAACGATTTCGTTACCAGACGCATTCGCACGCACGAAGCTAGCTGCGTCTGGTTCGTCCCAAATGTTACGAAATTCAAGAGGAATGTTCGCAGCTGAGAGTTGGTTTTCCAGCGACATACAAAAACCGCAACCTGGTCTCCAATAGAAAACTATTGACTTAATTTCAGAATTTTCGGTCAACGTCCAGCCGCTTTCAATGTCTCGTATATTTTTTTGCAATCTGGGCACACGGGAAAACGCTCCGGATTCCTACTCGGAACCCACTTTTTGCCACACAAAGCTATAACAGCTTCTCCTGTTACAGCAGATCGCGTCATCGCCGTCTTGTCAACGTAATGAGCTAAGCGCTCATGGTCGCCGTCATCAAGGAAATGCTCAGTTGTTTCGTCGAGCACTGTCCCATCATTCATAGCTTCGTCTTACCCCACAGATTGTTTACAGGATTCTTCCTACCTGTTAACCAAGAAGTCAGTATGGTGCGTCACAAGCGTGATTACGACTAAATCCGAAATTTTGAAGGGAGACGCCGTGAACAAAAAAATAGCGACGTCCGCTTCGTTGGACTCTAGGACCGGATGGGGCGTAGTTCTAGCCGCAGTAATATCAACATTTGCTGCTTTTGGCGTTACATACAGTTTCGGCGCGTCTTTCACTGCGATCCGGGATGAGTTTGAGGTAGGCAAGGGTCAAGTAGCACTCTTCTTCGCGATCACTACATTCGTTTATTTTATTTTGGGGATCTTTACCGGTCGCCTAGCAGATCGTTTCGGACCGCGCCCAGTGCTTCTTTTCGGAGCGGGCTCTATTGGAATAGGGCTCCTACTTACGTCACTTGTGAACAACATTTGGTTGGGTTATTTGACCTACGGAGGTGGAGTCGGTATCGGAGTGGCCTGCGCTTATGTGCCGATGGTTGCAGCGGTAGGTGGCTGGTTCGAAAAAAATAGAACAAAAGCGCTTGGCTTTGCAGTCGCTGGAATCGGGATAGGAACTCTTGTAGGTGCTCCTGCATCTAAATTTCTTGTTAATACTTATGGTTGGCGAACCAGCTTCGTGGTCCTCGCTATCACCAGTTCTTCTTTACTAGTTCTTGCTTCATTTACTGCACACAAGCCACCAGTCTCAAATACTGGTCAGCCAGCGCCTTCATTGAAAGCTTTGCTGAAAGATAGCCGGTTCATCTGGCTCTACTGTTCGATGCTTTTATTGAGTTCAAGTTTGTTTATTCCAATGGTGTACCTCGATGACTACTTGGAGTCTCAAGGGGGTTCTGGCGGGGCGTTACTTATTGGAATAATCGGCGCGACATCTGTGATCGGTCGCCTAGCCCTTGGCACAATTGCTAACAGAATAGGCCTATCACGTCTCTACATTCTCGCTGTGGTGGTTCTAAGTTCGAGCTACATATTGTGGATAGTAGCAGGATCTAATTACACTATTCTCGTCATTTTCACAGTCATTATGGGTGTTTCTTATGGCGGTTGGATAGCACTGTCTCCGTCGATAACGGCCCAACTGTTTGGCCCTGTCGGGCTCGGTGGCGTTCTGGGAGCTCTCTACACTTCAGCCGGAATAGGCGGGCTCATAGGCCCTCCCCTGACGGGCGTCATAATCGATAGCCGCGGTTACCCCTTCGCCATTTCGCTTGTGATGATCGTTGCTTTTTGTTCTTTGCCGCCTCTCGTAAAAGCGCTACGAGCAAAGGCTCCTGAAGGAAAAGAAACATTTGATATTCCGGTTACATTTTTTATATTGGATCTACTTAACCAGATCACCGAAGATTACGACAACGGCCAAGTTTCTGGGGACCCTAAACCAACCACATCGCTATAATCAAAAATAATATGTGTTGCTAAACAATATGCAAGGGCGCCTAAAAGTCTTCAGGACCGAACACTGCATCGAAAGCTTCATCTGCTCTACGTTCATCATTTCTGTGAACAAACATTTGCCCGGCATGGTCAATGACCCAGCGAATATTTTCTTTTTGTAGATACTCGCACAGGTCTACTACCGATTCGATAGACATCTCGTTCAGCTCATAAGACGGTCCATCTGTCGCAACAATCTCAAACAAGTCAACATCTTTTGCTATTAGTCCTGCATTAATTAAGTCTTGTTGAAACGGAGAGACCTCTTCAATTTCTGATTCACCCTCAACTTCTTCGACTAACTCCCCGTCAATCACCTCCGAGTCTTGACTTACAGGTAATTCTGGCTCGTTAGCGTCTTTCGTTGGCATCTCATGATCTTTTTCGCTGTTGGGTTCTAAATACGGATCCGGGTTCGACATACCTAAAACGATAGGCGAATGGTGGTCAGAAGCGACTTGTCTTCTAACCTTCGAGTAATGCCAGTCGGACCTTTCGAATCTCTTCTTCTTCTTTCCTTTGGGGGTCCTAATGGAAATGACGACGTAATCCCATTTTTAGAGAACGTGACACGCGGACGCGACGTCCCAGCAGAACGCCTAAAAGTTGTTGCCCAGCAATACGCTATGTTCGATGGCAAAAGCCCAATAAATGAACAAAACTTGGGTCTTCTCGAAGCTTTAAACGAAGAAATAGCTAGGAGAAGCTACTCGCTACCAACTTATTGGGGCAATAGGAATTGGCATCCGTTTCTTGTTGACACTATTCAGGAAATGGTGGCAGATGGCCATCAAAGGTCCGTATGTCTTGTCACATCTGCTTTCAGTTCATATTCGGGCTGTCGCCAATACCATCAAGACCTTGAGAATTGTCTTGTACAAACAGGCAACCAAATAGAGATCACAAGGGTCCGAGTCTTTTGGAACCACCCAGAATTTTTGGGTGCCGTAGCAGAACGCTTAGTCGAAACCTGCGCTAACTCGAATCTCCCACAAAACGTTCGAGTTCTATTCACTGCCCACAGCCTCCCTGAGTCAATGAGTGCCGCATGTGACTACACGGACCAGCTCAACCAAGCATCAAAACTGGTCATGACCTTGGCATCTTTGTCTGGTGAAGCTGAAGTTGTGTACCAAAGCCGTAGCGGACCACCTCAGATTCCTTGGCTTGAGCCTGATATTAATGACCGCCTGAAAGAACTCGCCGAAGAGCAAGTAACAGAGGTAGTTGTAGTTCCTTTGGGCTTTGTTTCAGACCATATGGAGGTCCTCTACGACCTTGACACGCTAGCTGCAACAACCGCTCAAGATCTAGGAATTAAACTGCACCGTGCACATACAGTTGGCACTCATCCTCGCTTTATCGCAATGTTAATCGATCTGATCGAAGAGGCCGCTGGAATTCGAGAGGATCGCCCCGCCATGGGTGCCTGCGGTCCGAGACCAGACCAATGTGCCGCTAACTGCTGCCCGCCACCAGCTCGAAGGCCCTCAACCCGCCAGTAAAAATTTTAAGCGTTATCAGCCATCACATCTAGAAAACTTTTTGAGTTAGTAAACATTTCATGAAGCTTTGCTTTCCGCACAGCCCCCAATTTCAATACCGATATGGGTTAGATACTCAGGGCTACAGTGCGTTCAACCAACTCATCGAGTTGGATCACGGAGTAACCCGAAAGACTAGTTTCAACCCGGCCGTTCCACCCGTCAACCCAACATGATGGAATAGGACGACCTGTCAAACCCCACAGCCCTCCAACAGTTGCGCCATTGCAGTCTGTGTCCCATCCGGCGCTAACAGTGTCGCCAATCGCAGCACTGAAGTCATCTGGGTTTCGGGTCAGCCCCCATGTAACCAAAGCTAAGTTGTTAACTGTGTGAACTGGAGACATCCCATCGAATTTCATGTGCAACCGGGAAGCATCAGTGTCCTTCGCAAAAGCTAGCCCGAGAGCTATAGCCTCAGCGCACTCAGAGTTACTAGGGATATAGGCGCCTGCTTCCTCTATGGCTTGCTCTGGGCTCGAACCAGACGCAATCAACGAACCGGCGACTGCTACTACCACTGCCCCATGTATGCCTTCGCCACGGTGGCTCAGAGCTGCATCAGTGCTTGCAAGTGCTGCTGCTGCTTTTGGCTCTCCTGGCGTTACCCAACCATATAAGTCTGATCGGATCTGAGCGCCGATCCAGTCGTTATACGGATTATCGCTGCACTCTGTTATATCAAATGCGCATGGGGCACCGAAAGGAAACCGCATTCCCGCATGTGCCAAAAGTTTCGCATATGCCTCGCGTTCCGCTGTAAACACAATCGCTCCGGGCAAATATCGGAGCCAAGCTCGACCAACATCAGCCGTGCTGAAGTCTCGGCCATATTCTTCTAGCACAAGCAGAGAAATCAACGTGTAGTTGATGTCATCATCGGGGATAGCTGTCGTCATTTGACCAAAGCAGGCATCATGATGTTCTACCTCGGCTTCAGCACCTTTCACTAATGGCACATAATCACGCAGAGGCAAAGCTTTTCCTCTTTCCAGATAATCCTGAAGAGCTACAACTCCTTTTCTCATCGATAGCTGCTCGATTGGCTTGCCTAACATGCAGCCACTGATTCGACCAGCCCACGCGTTGGTGATCTGCGAGCGGTAAGAAATTACGTCCCCTGATGACATAACCCGATTATTGCTCACATATCAAACCGTTACCGATATAGAAGTCGATTGTTCCAGCGAATAAGCGAACTTCATCGAATTGTGCTTTGCCTCATAGATAACCGCCTGGGCTCTATGAGCCAACGAAACAAGCTCGGTCTTATCCTGCGACTCTCAGCTGATCAACTACGGGTCCAGCTTCTCCTGATATCCAATGCCGCCGACATCTTAATTCGTAAGTAACTTCGGCTATTTGCCCGTCATCGATTAGCACGACATCACCATCATATATTTGAACACCATCTGCTAAACGAGCATTATGAGTTGCCGGCTCATTACACCAACAGCGCGCTTGGACCTGCAGCTCAATTCGCTCGTTAGCTAGTTCCATCAATCTCGCTGAACCGGGAAATAGTTTTCCACGGAAATCAGTGAGCAGCCCGAATGTGTAAACATCAGCCGACATCTCATCAACAACCCTAGCTAGCTGCTCTATTTGAAGGTCTGTATAGAATTGTGCCTCATCGCAAACCATGTAATCCAGGGCCCCATGGGCTGCAAGGTGGTTCGCAGCTAAGTCCACGAAGTTGACCATGGGATTTACTTCAACGGCAGGGGCTGAAACTCCCAGAGCGCTTGATACATGAGCTCCTGCGCGGTCATGCATACTGCACAAAAAACCGCTACCAGTAGCAGCGAGGTTATGGTGGATTTGAAGGGCCAGAGTCGATTTACCTGACCCCATAGTGCCGTAAGAGAACCGAAGGCTGCTCATGGCCTTGAAACTACACCTTTGTCATTAGTTTGCTCAAATGCGATGACTATATTGTTTTTCACTAATCATCCACAGCCGCTCGTGCTGCCACATGACCGGCAGCTGTAACAGGCCCCAGCACGAATCATTTGATCTCCACAAGTATGGCAAAGCGGAGCATCAGACCGATTAGTACGTTGCCCGACAGGGCCCGCAGCAACACTCTTTGATGTTTGTGAGTCCATAGAGAGCTGAACATTTCCGGCTCCGAGTGTTTCTTCAAATCCCGGCAAGGGAGGGTCAAGTCTTTCCTGAGTTGAGAGGATCCCTAGATCCTTGCGCTCTTGAAGCGACAGATACTCCAAAGCCAAGCGTCTAAATATGTAGTCCACAAGACTCGTGGACAGCCGTAATTCAGGGTCGTCAGTTATACCTGCTGGTTCGAACCGCACGTTAACAAAAGCCGCAATGTAGGAACGAAGCGGCACACCATATTGCAGGCCGTGACTTACCGAGATCGCAAACGCATCCATAATGCCAGCGAGAGTCGATCCTTGTTTCGCTACGGTGAGGAAGATCTCTCCCGGACGGCCGTTCTCGTACTCGCCGACCGTCATATATCCGTGGCAGTCAGATACCCGAAATGAAAAGGTTCGTGACCTACGACTTCTCGGTAGTTTCTCTCTGACTGGAGCTAGATCCAAACCAGCAACAGCTTGCTGTAATTCCATTACCCCCATTGGCAAGTCTGCTGAATCGCTTTCCGATGTAGTCGAAAGCGGTTGCCCCACTTTGCAGTTATCTCGGTAGATAGCAACTGCCTTAAGACCTAACTTCCATGACAACATGTGAAGGGTTTCGACCTCTTCAATAGTCGCTTCTTCGGTCAAATTAACTGTCTTAGAAATAGCTCCCGAGATAAATGGTTGAGCCGCTGCCATCATCCGAATATGGCCTTCATGGTGAATAATGTTGTCCCCCATCGAACATGCGAACACTGCCTGGTGCTCCGCCTTCAAATGAGGTGACCCCTTCGTACTAGAATTTTTCAGTATGTAAGTTTCGATATCTTCAATCTCTGAAGGTGAATAACCGAGGCGCTTCAAAGCTCGACCCACGGTTTGGTTAACGATCGTCAGATTGCCACCACCAACGAGTTTCTTAAACTTGATCAAACCTAAATCGGGCTCTATACCAGTCGTGTCACAGTCCATCATGAAAGAAATGGTGCCAGTGGGCGCTATTACTGTGGCTTGAGAATTCCTGACTCCTGTTGCTTCGCATCCGCTCACCGCAGCATTCCAACTACTATTTGCCGCTTCCAAAATTTCTGCGGGCGCCTCATGTCCAACATGTTCGAGGCCACTTCGGTGCCGCTGCAGAACATCTTGCATGGCCTCTTGGTTCGTTGCATACCCAGCAAATGGTGCGAGTTTCGATGCAAGCATCGCAGATGTGGCGTAAGCCTCACCAGTCATCAGCGCTGTAATCGCTCCAGCCCATGCTCTACCGGCTTCAGAATCGTATGCAAGGCCGAGCGCCATGAGTAAAGCGCCCAGGTTCGTGTACCCCAGCCCCAGCTGGCGGTAATCTCTCGAAGTTTGGGCTATCGACTCCGTCGGGTAATCGGCGTTACCTACCAAGATGTCTTGTGCCGTGAACAGTACTTTGACCGCATGTTTGAAACCCTCAACATCGAAGGAATCGTCATCTCTCAAAAACTGTAAAAGGTTAAGGCTTGCAAGGTTGCACGCTGAGTTGTCTAAGTGGAGGTACTCGCTGCAAGGGTTGCTGGCTGTTATCGGTCCTGTATTTGGAGCGGTGTGCCACCTGTTTATCGTAGAACTGAACTGAACGCCAGGGTCAGCACATTGCCATGCAGCTTCTGCTATTTGCTGAAATATGTCTCGCGCTCTCACAGTGCGAATTTCGGATCCATCTCTGCGTGCAGTAAGCGTCCAGTCAGCATCAGCCTCTACTGCCAACATAAATTCATCGCTTAAACGCACAGAATTATTTGCGTTTTGGTACTGCACCGAGAATGAATCGGAACCGTTTAAATCCATTTCGAAGCCAGCGTCACGCAGGACACGAGCTTTTCGTTCTTCTATTGCTTTGCACCAAATGAATTCTTCTACATCGGGGTGATCTACATCAAGAAGCACCATCTTGGCAGCTCTTCTTGTTTTACCGCCGCTTTTGATCGCTCCGGCCGAAGCATCGGCTCCTCGCATAAAGCTGACTGGGCCGCTGGCATCGCCGCCGCCGCGTAGCAGCTCTTGCGATCCACGAATTTTGGATAAGTTCACGCCAGCGCCTGAACCGCCTTTAAAAATTCGTCCTTCCTCTACATACCAGTTCAGTATCGATTCCATCTCATCGTCGACAGACAGAATAAAGCATGCTGAGGCCTGTTGAGGCACGCCCTCTACACCAATGTTAAACCAAACTGGGCTGTTGAAAGCGGCGAACTGGTGAAGCAACAGCCAAGATAGCTCGGCCTGGAAAATAGCTGATTCTTCTGCGTCTGCGAAATATCCGTCGCTTTGACCCCATTCTTGGATCCGTTCGCTAACTCGATCAATTACCTGCCTAAGCGAATGCTCTCGTTCCTTAGTACCTAAAGTGCCTCTGAAATATTTTTGAGACACGATGTTGGTAGCTGTTGGACTCCAACTCGCTGGGAATTCAACGCCTTCCTGCTCAAAGCTAACTGAACCATCTGCATAATTCGTTAGGCGAGCATCGCGTAGTTCCCATGAAACTGTTTCATAAGGGTCTTCACCTTCTTGGGTGAAATGACGTGTGATCCTCTGCGATCCTTTATTCAAACCGCTCAGATTAGACATTAACACCACTTGGAACTCCCAAATATTTGACTACGAATTGGCTTAGAGACCAACAAAGTGATTGCGTCGGGCCGGGAGCCTGCCGATGGGTATGAAAATGCTTCTAGCTTAGCTAACGGCATTTATCGTCCTCCTACAAATCCTCGTACACCGTTTCCGGGTATCTGAAATTGAGTTGAACTCCGTCCGCCTGCCGGGCTCCCAACCCGTTGCACAATGCAACTTAGACAAGAGTCCCTGTGGAGAGATAGAGGGGTAACAAAACTTTTTCTGTGGGTGACCTGGGGATTAAACGCGTCTAGTTTGATTTTACGATGCCACAAACGCTGTAAGTGGTTGCAGCGTCGATCAGTTCCACTTGCCTTACCTAGAGTCAGTATCTGGTCATACGCCATTTACAAGCCTCCCCAATAAATCATTTTAGCCGGTGAGTTACTTTTTGAACAGTGTTAATAATCGCGACCACCTACAAGAGCCCGAAAACAGCTGTGTTCTTAATGAACACGGTTGTGGAGAACCACTTAAAGTAGGATTCAAGAAAATAGCCTATGAGCGCATCTTCGACGTCAGATAGTGGCAACATCGAGCCATGCATCGGATATTTCCGCCGCCCCTTTCGGACCTAGATCTTGATCTTGCCTACACAGCTCCTCGCAACAGCGTTGCTGGCCGACCTTGGCTAATGCTGAACATGATTGCGAGCCTCGACGGGGGCACATCTATAGACGGCGTGTCTGGTCCTTTAGGAGGTCCATCCGACAAAGATGTCTTTGGCTGTATCCGAACTTTTCCGGACATAATCCTTGTCGGCAGTGCAACTGCTGTAGCGGAGTCTTACAACTCCCCTTCGGCAAGCGTAAGCAGCAGAGCTTCCAGACTGACAAATGGTGCGTGGCCTACCGCTCGTATCGCATTAGTTAGCGCAAGCTTATCTTTTCCTCTCGATTTACCTATGTTTATGCGTCCTGACCAACGCCCTCTTGTAATAACTACTACTTCTGCAGACCCAGACCGACTTGCCAAAGTGGGAGAGAAAGCAGACATAATTCAAGCCGGAACCGACCTTGTCGATTTCGTTCAGGCTCTCGAGAAACTCAGCGAACTAGGAGCTCGGGTTATTCTCAGCGAAGGCGGATCATCCATCAACGGGCAGCTCATCGAAGCGAACTTAGTAAACGAGATCTTATTGACTGTGGCTCCAATTGCTATCGCAGGCAACTCACAGCGCATCGCTACGGGGATAGCTAACACCGACCCAACAGATTTCGATCTGGAGCAGGTACTCACTGATGGTCACTACCTTTTCCTTCGATATCTTCTGTCCGCCTCAGCCGCTTAACCAAACCAGAACAGTTAACCGGCTTCAATCAAATTCACTGATTCATTTATGGCAGATAGATAGCTTGTCCAATACTGAGCGAAGCGCCGCCATTTATTTGCTTGATTTTCGCTACCAGGGGACGTAAGTCACCAGTTGGCTGAATAGCTCGCGCTATTGACCACAATGTTTGCCCCGATTGAACAATCACGAAATCAGAGATCATGGAAGTTTCAGGCGAGGCCATTTCAACAATTCCACTCGACTCTTTTTCGCCTCCGAGCAACTCGGCAACCGCCGTTTTGATAACAGGAGCGAGCATTAACGTTAATACCAAAGCAGTGAGACAAACAACTAACCGCCGACGTAAATAAACTCCGCTCATTGAAACCCGACGCACCACTGTCGGGCCCTGCACCTGTGACGAAACATTTTGACTACTATCTAAGGGGCTAGGGTCAGATAAACGCAATGACAGTTGATCTCGGCAGGTCATTTCTGTAAATCCATTGACGTGAGGGCGCATCGCACTCGGGTCGTTAATTCTGGTTGCTACGGCTGCAGTCATTGGAAACCTTTTCTTGACCAAACAGGTTTTGGCCTACACAAATGATGACAAGGAGGTGGGACATCGAACAAACGTTCTCAGAACGCCTGTTCTAATTGCACCACGAACACTTGTTCGCTGTCAAGAAGAAATCGAACAAGTGTTTGCTCGCAGGGTGCGCCCCTGGTACGTTCTGTACAGAACAAGTGTTCGTGGTGAGCATCCGCTTACTCCAATCGATAGGAAAAGCTGTGGCCGATCAAAAAATAAGCGATCGTCAGAAGGCAATCCTCGAGTTCTTAGAGACAACGATGCGAGATCGTGGCTATCCGCCCTCAGTTCGAGAGATAGGCAAGGCTGTAGGCCTAAAGTCCTCATCAACTGTGCATTCTCATCTGAACCAGCTTGAAGAGGCTGGTTACATACGGAAAGATGCAACGAAACCGAGAGCTATAGAACTTTGTTCTGATGCCATGTCTGGAACCATTGCTGAGCGCAGACCCACCCGACACGTTCCTCTCGTTGGTGACGTAGCTGCAGGAACCGATGTTTTAGCCCAAGAAAACGTTGAAGAGTTTGTGCCAGTTTCTCAAGACTTTACGGGAGACGGTGAGCTGTTCATGCTTAGAGTCCGTGGAGAATCAATGATCGAAGCAGGGATCTTAGATGGTGACTTTGTCGTTGTTTGTAGACAAGCAACTGCTTCAAACGGAGAAATAGTAGTTGCCGGGATTCCCGGCGAAGAAGCCACTATAAAAACCTTCACTCAAGCCGGCCCAAAAGTTACTCTTTTGCCCGCAAACAGTGATTTAGAGCCGATGGAATTTGCTGCTGACGAAGTCACAATCTTTGGTCGAGTTGTGACAGTTCTGCGACGACTCTGAATAGATTCAGAAATATTATCGATTACTGAGGCAACCGCCAGGTGATTGTGCTCAACTAAATGCCGTGTTCACTCCCTCACCGCTTCCGCCCTCAAACCTAAATACTTCCGAGTCGGTATGGATTCCTGTTCGATCAGGAACCATCTTTGTGGAACCGGGTGGCGGACTGGTTAAGTCCTCGGAGCAGCCGATCGCCGCTCCGACAACATTTTTAGGTGCGCTCGATGGTTACGGAGTTTATGCAATCGATCTTCATGACACCTCCGAAGAGGGAGATCTTGAACCCGTCAATTTACGAAAACTGTACGGGAGAATCCCTGATGAGGAATGGGTTGTTTGCGGCAGGGCTGAACAAATAGTTAATTACGACAGGACACATGTTTACTGCGGACGGTGCGCTACTCCAACTAACACCAACGCGCATGACCGAGGAAAGGTATGCCCCAGTTGTAAACACATGGCTTTCCCGAGGCTCAGCCCAGCGATGATCGTTCTAGTGGAGCGCGAAGACGAAGTGTTATTAGCGTGGGGCAGACAGTTCCCTGGCCGTTTTTTCAGCACACTTGCAGGATTTGTTGAACCGGGAGAAAGCCTTGAACAGGCCGTCGAACGAGAGGTCATGGAAGAGGTCGGCCTTTCGGTCTCAGATATTAAATACTTCGGCAGTCAGCCTTGGCCTTTCCCTCATTCCCTGATGTGTGGTTTCCACTGCACTTACAGCGGAGGGGAAATACTGATTCAAGAAGAAGAGATAGTTGAAGCTGGGTGGTTTAAAGCTACTGATCTGCCGCCCTGCCCAGTTGGCGGGATGTCGATAGCGGGTTGGCTCATTAAAGATTGGCTTGATCGGCAAAAAATTAGTTAGATAAAAAATATTTTACTTGCGGACTCTGATAACTCCCTGCTGAGCAACAGTCGCAACAAGTAGCCCTTCGGCATCAAAAACATCTCCGGTAGCTAGCCCCCTAGTGCCTCTAATTTGGTGGGGAGCTAAATCAAAAAGGAGCCATTCGTCAGCTCGTACCGGCCTATGGAACCAGACTGCATGGTCTAATGAAGCCGCCATATAAACGTCATCCCAGCTTTCGCCTGCCTTATCGCTTAGAAGGGAATTAGCCGGGTGGGCGCTAACAACTGCGTCCATCGCGTTGGTATCTGACAAATACGCTAACGCAGCGAAATGGTCATCAACGGTATCAGGTAACGTGTCGGTGAATCTAGCCCACACTCTATGGCGCGCTGGGTCTGTAGATTCTGATTCCAGACGTGCATCTAACCCAATACCCCATTCTATTTTCTCGGAATCAGCGGGAGATCGAACATCAGGCGGGAAAATTGAAGTTGATATGTCAGGTCCTTCCTCATCGCGTTGAAAAGAACAAGACAAGTTCAATATTGCTCCCCCGCTTTGGCGAGCTACTACCCGGCGAGTAGAGAAACTTCTGCCATTTCGAAGCCGGTCAACTTCGTAGCGCACCGGCTCATTCGGGTCTCCACCTAAAATAAAGTAAGCATGCAAAGAATGAACGCTATGCCCCTCGACATCGATAGTGAGCATGGCAGAGCGGAGGGCTTGAGCAATCACCAGTCCGCCATAGATTCTACCCCATTCATATGCAGGGCTCTCTCCAACAAACGCGTCAGCTCCATGCGGCTCAAGCCTTAATATTTTATTTCCGAAACCATTTTTTTGTTCCGTCATGCTCTGAACCATATGGCGCCATTCGGGGTGTCCTCAACCGTAATACCCATCTCAAGCAGCTCATCTCGGATCTGATCAGCGACCATAAAGTTTTTTTCAGATCTTGCATCGAATCTTCGTTTCATCATTATTTCGATTTCGACGGCCGAATCTTTGGGTTCGATCAAAGTGCCTGTATCTACAGAAATTCCGAGAACAGCAAATATGGAGATGCATGAACTGGCTATTTCCGATGCATCTGCAACGTTTTCATCATCAAGAGCGGCGTTAGCTTGCCTCATTAGCCTGAAGGCGGTGTCGACCGCACTCGGAGTACTAAAATCATCGTCCATCGCTGAGATAAAACTTTTTTTAGAGGCTTCATCCATTTTTGTATCTGAAATTGAGACGTTAGCTTGTGCCATTCGTCGCCCAAAAGAATCTAATCTTTTAACAGCTTCTGACGCTGCCATGAGAGACTCCCGACCCATCTCCATAGCTTTACGGTAGTGAGTCTGCAGAGCTAATAGCCGAAGAGCACGGGGCCCAGCAATATCAATTGCTTCTTCCAGATTTGTGAAGTTTCCAAGAGATTTAGACATTTTTTCGCCACTGACATTGACCATTGAGCTGTGAATCCAGTGTCGAGTGAATGGCTTTCCAAGAGCGTTTACTTGCGCTAACTCATTCTGGTGATGTGGGAACGTCAAGTCATCTCCTCCGCCGTGAATATCGAACCCTTCGCCTAGGGCACTTAAAGACATGGCTACGCATTCGGTGTGCCAACCTGGACGCCCTTTACCCCAAGGGGTATCCCAGCTTGGTTCTCCTGGTTTCGTAGATTTCCAGAGAGCAAAATCTAGCGGAGATTTTTTGGACTCATCAACGCCTACTCGGCTTCCAGCATCTTCGAGAAGCTGATCGAGGGAACGTCCAGCTAATTTTCCGTAAGTAGTATCGTTTTGAACTGAAAAGTAGATTCCTTTGCCTTTCAGTTCGTAAGCAGCATCATTTTTTAGAAGCTGGTCAATCACTTCGATCATGCCTTCAATGAATTGGGTTGCGTGTGGGCGAGAGTCAGCTGGCAATATCCCTAATCGAATCATTTGTTTGTCGTAAGCAACTGTGAACTCGGCAGCTACGTCTGATTCAGTTCTGTTCTCTATTTCTGCTCGACGTATGATCTTGTCGTCTATGTCAGTGACGTTGGAGGCCATTGTCACTGCGAGGCCTGACCACGTTAGATAGCGCCGTATCATGTCGTAAGTGAGAGCTGTGCGCCCATGCCCTAAATGTGGCACGTCGTAGACGGTTGGGCCACACACATACATTGCTACTTCGCCGGGTTGACGCGACTCAAAGAGCACTTTACGTCGCTGCATACTGTCAAATACTTCAAGGGCCACGGCTACATCTACAAATCAGTCAATCCCTCAAAAAGGGCGGTCGAACACTGACCGATGGTACCGGACCGAATCCCATTCAAGTAGCCCTCGGATGATTGCTTGCTAAGCCACAAGGATTAGCTTCAAGAATTTCAATAAAGCTTGTAACTATTTGGGGTATGGCATCGATCGCCAGAACGTATTATGTAGCCTTTTGGGACACCGGTTTTTGACCACCAGCAATCTGTGTAGATAAGCAAGACTTCCAACGGTGGCATCTCAGTTCTGTCCGAACTAAAAAATTAGTAATTGCGTGCATCAACCTCTCCCCCAAGGAATTCTGATGGCAAATTTTTTATATTCACTTGGCCGCTCCTGTGTACGTCACAAGCTTAGAACCATTCTGATTTGGCTTGCTACTGCTTGTGTGCTCATTGGTTTGAACAATGCTGTCGGCGGTGAACTGACTAACGGGTTCAATGTTCCGGGTTTGGATAGTCAGAAAGCATATGATTTGCTTGTAGAAGAGTTCCCTCAGCAAGGAGGCATCAGCGCAAACGTTGTCGTTAAAGCCCCAGAGGGGGCAACTTTAAGCGAAGACACACAACAGAACGCCATCCAAAATCTTTCCGCCGCTTTGCTTAGCCTTTCGGATGTCGAATCGATAGTTCCTCCAATGTTCGGGGTGACTATCAGCGAAGATAACGCCATCGGTCTTTTCACTGTTCAACTGGTCTCTGAACCACTTCCAACATACGCAACCATTGAACGGTTGCAGGAAGTAGCTGTTAGAGCTTTAGCTGGTAGCGATGCTCTCCAAATAGAATTCGGTGGCGATCTTTACAATGTCGCAGATGAACCCGAGACGGGTGTTGGTGAAGCGGCGGGGCTAGTAATGGCTGTCGTCATTTTGTTGCTCGCTTTCGGCAGCGTGGTAGCTATGGGACTACCAATAGGGATAGCGCTGTTCGGTTTAGCTATTGGAATCGGTGGAATCATTGGACTGGTAGCTATAGCCATGGACGTTCCGGAATGGACACCCAATTTAGCGTCGATGATTGGGCTTGGCGTCGGAATCGACTATGCGTTGTTCGTTGTAACCAGATTCCGGGAAGGCCTAGCTGATGGTCTAACAGTTGAAGACGCTGCTGGGAGAGCGAACGCTACCGCTGGACTTTCAGTAATTTTTGCCGGTGGCACAGTAATGATCGCCATTTTGGGTCTTTGCATGGCTGGGATTCCTTTCATGACAGCAGCAGCAGTCGCTGTATCAATTGTCGTGGCCATACTCGTCATTGCCTCAGTAACTCTCCTCCCGGCGATGTTGGGCTTAGCAGGACATCGGGTTAACTCCAAAAAAGTTCGTAATCGCAGTGTTAAGGAGACACCCGATGCCAGTAAACGCCGGTTGACGGGTGGAATGGCCGGGTTGAAACTAGTCTTTCGGGTTAGTCCGTTATCCAACTCGATGAGTTCGATAACGGAGACACCCGGTGCCAGTAAACGCTGGTTGGCTTGGGGGAATCACGTATCGAAATTTGCTTGGCCATATTTAATTGGGACCACCGTGTTGCTCATTGGGTTGACGGCGCCAGTATTAAAGCTAGACCTCGGATTTCCCGATCAAGGCAACAGTCCACAAGACTCGACTGCTCGGAAAGCCTACGATCTCTTGACCGAAGGGTTTGGGGCTGGTTTTAATGGCCCACTCGTTATTGCCATCAATACATCCATAGTGGACAAGGCTGAGATACCTGGCCTTGCCGCTGCCATCGCAGAAGATTCTGGTGTTGCATTCGTTCAGACACCTCAGTTCAGCTCAGTAGGTGAAGCTGCGAGCATCATTGTTATCCCATTTACCGCTCCCCAAGCTAAAGAGACTGTAGATCTTCTAACACGCATAAGATCTCAGATTTTTCCAAACATTTTAACTAACCCACAAGGCGCTCATGTTGGCGGCGGGACCGCTTCTTTCTCAGATGTGTCTGATCGGGTTGCAGGTAGAACACCCATATTCATAGCATCAGTGATCTTGCTGAGTTTCATTCTCCTCATGCTGGTTTTCAGGTCGATTTTAGTGCCAGTCAAGGCCGCTATTTTGAACTTACTTTCGATAGGTGCCGCTTACGGAGTTTTGGTTATGGTATTCCAGTGGGGCTGGGGTCTTAGCATCATCGGCCTCTCAGAACCTGTTCCGATTGTTTCGTTTATCCCAATGTTTATGTTCGCTATCCTGTTTGGGCTTTCAATGGACTACGAAGTGTTTCTGCTTAGCCGGGTCAAAGAGGAATATCTCATACACAAAGACAACACGCGTAGTGTCATCTTCGGCATCTCGAACACGGCACGAGTGATTACATCGGCTGCGCTAATAATGATTGTTGTGTTCTTAGGGTTCGTAACTAACGCTGATCCGATACTCAAGATGCTGGGGCTTGGCTTAGCCACAGCTATTTTTGTTGACGCCACAATTGTCCGCGTTATTTTAGTTCCTGCGTCAATGAAGCTGATGGGAGACGCTAACTGGTGGTTCCCGAAGTGTCTAAGTTGGTTACCCCGTCTAGATATCGAAGGCGAAACAGGTTTACCTGAACGCCAGTACGAGTTAACTGATCAAAGTACTTAGCGTCCAAACGGTCAGATTATGGGCAGCATGCAGACCTAGGCCAGCGAACCATCCGTAACGAACACGTCCGATAGTAAATACTAGCCCTAGCCACAACTGCGGACTGACCACAAAAGGCGCTGCCAGGATCGCTCCAATTGACCAGTCAACTTCGAAATTCACTAAATGAACCAGCCCGAAAATAGTTACAGCAATCCAAATAGGCCACTTCGGATTGTCACGCCACCAATTATCGACGCTTTGTTTCAAAGGTCGCACTGCCCAGACAGACAAACAAACTATTGAAATGATAATTAAGGGCCAAGCGACCATTAGGGCCCCAATAGCGCAACTCAACGCGACGAGCGGTAATGAAAGGTTTGCTTGGAGCGGTAATCTATATGTCAATTCTTCGAGAACAGGAGCGATCAACACAACCAGTAGTAGCTGCTGCCAAGAAGAATACAGATCAAGTTCTGATTCCAGAATGCTGGTGTACCCAGCTGCTTCAGATACTGCCGCGAATAGTTGCCACGCAGCGAGCGAGCCGACAAAGCCACAAATGAAAAGAATAGCTAAGCCTTTCAACCGATGTTGAGACTTTCCGGCCCTTAACCAGTCAGGGTTGAGCAGAAAACGAAAGCTGAGGCGAATGTCCTCGCTAAACGAATCGTTTTCCATACACCACTTACTTTCGAATCGTGAGGCCTTAGGACTTAAAGATCCCCAGCTTAACTGTGGAACTTAATCTCGACTCTCACACGCACAGTGCGATCACCACTTTCCACAAAAAAGTTCTTAAAAATCTGCAGCTACTTCTACTAGAAAACAAATTATTGAAGTCATGCACTCCGAGATTTAGCCCAAAAGTTACAAACTACCTTTACCAAATTTAGGAGATAGAAGAGTGAACCGTGATTTTACAGATCAACCTAAGTGGTCAACCGATTCTCGAACTTAAGACTTCATAATCTGACAGGGAATTCCTTTAGTTACTACTTAGCTCCTCGAGCTGGCTATCGCTAAAGGCAGATAACTGTTCTGACGTAAACTGAGAAATTTGTTCTTGCGTTAATTCCCCTAAGGAAGAAGCTGGTAATTTTCGTATTTGCGCCGAACTCAACGCGGCTAAAACTCCCGAATCCAGTGAAGCAACTTGTCCCGGGCTAAATCCTGCTACGGCACTAGGCTCTAGCGCTGAGACTTGGTCTGCTTCTAACGCGCCGAAGGCTTCTTCAGACAGTTCAGCAATTTGAGAAGGCCGAAGTTCTGCAAAAACAACGCTGCTAATCGTCTCTACCTGACTCGCCGTTAATGCACTCAATGCATGCGGCGACAACTTGCTGAACTGCTCCGAATTTACTGCTACCGGTTGCAAGAATGTCGCTTCGAGATTTACGTCTTTCAGAAGATCAGCATCTGGTTCGGCTTTCAAAAACGCAACTTCAGAAGGTGCGTCGGTTAGATCTTCAGGCTCTACTTGAAAAAATGCTGCTTGAACATCATTAGCTGCGACTTCGGCGGCGTCTTCTGCTGCACTCACACTGGCTGCCTTGAAAAAGGCCGCTATTTCTTCTTCTTCACTTTCTTCGATAGCTGCTGCTAAGGCTGGAGGAAGCTCATTTTCATCTGAGAAGAAGAAGTTGTTTCCTGACTTCAACATGTCCATTTCATCATCCGGTCCAAAACCATTAGGACCGAAATCGCCTTCTTCACCTGGCGGGCCAAACGAGCTGAAAAACGAATTCAAACCGCCTTCATCTTCACCCTCAGGACCGTCACCAGGACCAAAAGACATGAAACCACGGAAACCATCAT
>Ga0302117_10000249_pt1 | contig 21974 bp, 15 predicted proteins | sample AG5_322_MG_FD_203112 | JGI IMG/M metagenome (GOLD analysis project Ga0302117, IMG submission 203112) | Marine microbial communities from Western Arctic Ocean, Canada - AG5_32.2 | ecosystem: Environmental > Aquatic > Marine > Oceanic | place: Canada: Western Arctic Ocean | collected 2017-10-01 | reverse complement strand
TATCAAGACTACAATTTCAGGGCTCGGTGGCTATGATGGAGAAATGAGTGATGCTACGGGTCTAACCTTTACAGTTGAAATACCAAGAGTCAAATTCTTACTCGATTTACAAACTCCATTTGGAGAACTTGCAGATGGAAACACAGAGAATGTGAAATTAGATTTGATAACTTCGCAAGTAAATAGTGGAATCATGATGCCACTTACAACTGCTGCAAGTTCATTGACAAAAGGCCTAGTTAACGGAATCTTTGCTGGTGGTGGAATTACGCTACCAGATACATCAACAGATTCCCAACAAATTGACACAGGAATAGTCAATTCTACAATCAATGATGAATTCCAACTCGCCATGTCTGGCCCAATAACATTCATACTTCCTAAAGGATTGAGTTTTGTTGATGCTACTTCAACCGCTGGCAATTTAGAAATCACGGAAACAGATGGACGACAAAAAATAGTCTACACTATTCCGCCAGGTGAATTTGAAGACACAATTTCGTTTAGATTCAATGTTTCGTGGATGTATATTTTCATGCAATTCTGGATTTATCCAATGACTTTCTTGTTGATATTATTCCTAGTCGGCCGTAAGATCAATAAGCGTCGCAAGAGAAAGAAGGGTGCAAAAAAGGCAAAGAAATCCCGTGATGCAGCAGAAATGAAGGGCCAACTCGGTGATGATGAATTTGCTGATTTAGCAGGATTCCATAGTCCAGCAATCCATGGGGATCAGGAGATATTCCAAACCTACAATGATGATATAGATTTAGACGACAAACCCTTGTCTTATGTGGACGAAGAAGGAAAATTTAGTTGAGTTGTAAAACCAAATGGATTCTTTTTGCCAGTGAATTACCAATGCCTGGAACAGTTTGTAATTGCTCAACGCTAGCATGAATAATTTCTTGCCTGCCACCAAAATGCCTCAGTAGTGCTTGCATTTTTTTTGCACCTAAACCATCTACTTGTGTTAGAGGGTCGCTCAAGCGCGCCCTCCCTCTTCTCTTACGATGATAGGTATTGACAAATCGATGAGATTCATCACGGGCGTGAACCATCACCCTACCCATCCGGTCTAAGACGAGGGGTGGATGGTCTAATCTGTGAATTGTTTCTTCCTTTTTCGCCAATGCGGCAACAGGAAATAAGCCCAATACTTGGCTTTCTTCTAACATCTTTGTGATGGTTGAAAGATGAGTTTGTCCACCATCAAGCAATAACAGATCAGGCCATTCATCTTGCCTTTTTAGCCAACGCTTTACTACCTCCCGCATCATTCTCAAATCATCCATAGCATCACCCTTGACGATGTATTTACGGTATTCTTTCTTCGCAGGCCTGCCATTTCTCATAACAACGCTAACTCCTACTCTTTCATCACCCATCAATTGAGCCATATCAAAACAAACGATATGATCAAGTCTATCCAAGCCTAGTGTTTTTGCACCATCATCCGCAGCCCGCTGTTCTAGAGAACCGCTTGCTTTTGCTGAAATCCGAGTCAATTGGATTTCTGAGTTTTGCCGAGCGAGGTTTGCTAATGTAGCCAAATCACCTCTGCTTGGAGTTCGAACATCAACTTTAGTTCCTCTTCGTTCATCTAACCATTTTTGTGTTATATCAAGAATAGGAGTAGGGGTTAGCAGCAACCGTGGAGGCTTACGATTTTGGTAGTGTTCTGAAATAAACAAATTTACCGATTCACCTATGTCACCTCGGAAAATAAGTGGCCACACCTCCTGTCCTTTGACCACGCCTTCATCTGCATGTAAAACTACAACCGCAGCGAACTCGCCTTCACTTGAAATTCCAATTGCATCACAATCTCTGTAGACTTTACTAGAAACAACGTGTTGTTTAGTTGTAGCATGAACCGCTCGAATTAAATCACGTTTTACGGCAGCCCCTTCAAAATCCATATCTGCGCTTTTTACATCCATATCGCTAGCTAATTCTTGCAGTAAAGAATTCGCATCTCCATCAAGAACTCGGCGAGCGGCAGTAACGGAATCGGAATACCCTGATGCATCAATACAAGGCCCTGAACAGAGTCCAATATGCATAGATAGACAGCCTTGAGGTAACAGTTCTTTACAATCTCTAATACCAAATTGTTGCCTTAATAATTGCATTACTTGTTTTGCGGCACCAGCATTGGGCAATGGCCCCCAACGCTGTCCTTTTTGTGGAGGATTACGAGTGTACAATATGCGAGGAATTTCATGGTCGGTCAGTACTAAAAAGGGATATGATTTATCATCCTTTAACCTCGAATTATATCGTGGCTTATGCTGTCTTATCAATTGTCTTTCAAGAACTAGAGCCTCTTGAGGTGTATTGGTGACAATACATTCTATATCAGCGGCAGCATCCACCAATTTTGGTATCATTGCGCGGTCGGGATTGGTTGCAAAGTAACTACGTATTCGCTGATTTAATTTTGTTGCCTTTCCAACATATAGTACTCTACCTTCCGAGTTTTTAAAAAGATAAACACCCGGCTTTTTTGGGAGTTTTACTGTTGCTAAGTCAACTCCCATATCAATTGGTTACAGGGTGCTCACTCAAAAGCAAATCGTCAATAATTACTGATTTTCGCTTTGGACGGGGAGGGGGATGATTATTCAACGAACAGTATCTATCATAATTCGGAGGGAGAGCAATGAGGTCAACAGGCGAGGTCAAAATTCTAAGATGGCTGGGTCAATTTACTCCAACTCTTGAATCTGCTTGGGATGTCACAAGAGAAATTTCACTTCCAGGAATGGCAGAGGCCTTAGGGGTGGTTCGCTCATCCCTCAATATTCCATTAAAGAGTCTTCAAAAAGATGAATTCATAGTGATGAGAACTGCCCATGTTATCGGCGGAGGATCGCGGAGGAGGTCTGTATTTCACCTCACAATAAGCGGTAGAGAATTACTTCAACAACTAATCGATGACGGATTGGCAGAATCTCCGCTAAAAAAAGTCCAAAAACCACAAAAGGCAGGTCAAATAATAGGTTCCGCCCCATCATTGAAACCACTATTTGGTAGAGATGAATTGTTGACCACAATAACCGAGGAGTTGTCTAATTCCGGTTCACTTGTAATCAGCGGATTACCTGGAATTGGAAAAACATCATTGGTTAGAACAGCGCTTGATGAAATGGCGTTAAAAGGCTTTGATATTCACTGGGCCAGTTCTGGTGAATTTACAGATATTGGGAATTTGTTAACACAATGGGAGATTTCTGTTGATGGGGTTGAAGTCGGCGATCTCGATGCAGTTATCTCGTTATTGAATAATAAAAAGCGAATATTATTTATCGACGATATTCATATGATCCATCCGAGACACATAGATGCAATAAAAAAGGTGTCACACGCTCTTGTAAACTCGGATGCAAAGATTCTCTTGGCGGGTAGAGAGCCTATGCCATTCGGTCATGAATTGACAAAAATAAAGATACCATCCTTGCCAATCAATGATGCTACAAATTTACTTGGCGATGAGATTGAACAACAACAAAAAGAGGAGATTGCTAAGAGATTAGGGGGCCATCCTCTCGCTTTATTATTGTATGACGAAGAAGCGGGATTACCAGAACAGGGTGCGGATGTTCAACAATATGTTGAGGAAGTTGTTTTAGCGCATTTGGATGATGATTTACGTGATGATTTAGATCAATTGGTGATTCTCCCGATGCCGGTAATGGCGACAAGCGCTCCGAATAGTGAGAGCATTGGATTGTTTGATGAGTATGCACTTTTACGCTGGACTAAGAATAATGAGAAAATGGAAGTGCAACATTTAGTTAGAAATGTGAGGCGCTCATTACTTAATGAAAAGACGCTAATAGACTTGCATAAGAAGGCGATTTTACATTGGCAGCAGGGTGCTAATAGCGATGAAGAAAAAGTAGCATTATTGTATCATCGGGTCGCTGCAGAAGATGAAAATTTGAAGTTCCATTTTGAAAGAGAAGTCGAAGCTTTATTACCAACTCAAAGTGCAGCGATTTCAGTTGTTTTACAAGAAGCACTGAACATCCATCAAGATGATGTCGACCTGCACTATATGGCTGCCCACGTTGCGATTCAGAGAGGTGAGTCTGAGCATGCAGAGAAACATTTACAAAATTTGATGGATGATTCAAGGGGCGCAGAAATAGCCCTCGCGATTTCATTACAACAAGGCAGAATCTCCGAGGCAGAAGAATTGGTTAGAGAGGGTTTGGAACTGGCTGAGCCAGAACAAAAAACCCGACTCGCTATCGCTGCTGCAAGCCGTTGCTTGGATGATAGAATTGATACAGTACACAATCCAAATATTACTAAGCAAATCAACCAATTATTGAAACATATTACGATGCCGAAGCAACCTGAAAAACGTACAGCTGTATTGATCTCAATGTCAATAATCAAGCATTCAGTGGCCTTATTAGATAGTAATTTTAAAGATGCTACTGAAATCAGAAAAACCCTTTCTGAAATAGGTGGTATTGACAATGGAATACTATTAGCATTAGAAATTAAAGCACAGTTAGCCGAATCGAAAAGAAGCCTAAAAAACCTTGAAAAAGTAATTGAAATTGCTGATGATGCTATTGAAAAACAACCATCAAAACTACATTCAGATGCTTTGAGAATGAGTATTGTTGAATCACTAGTAGAACTTGATATGGCTCATGCGGAAAATATTTTTAATGATATTTCACCTCCACAAAAGAGTCATATTATCGCTGCCCAAAAACGTTTGAATGCACGATGGTGGACTATGAAATCTATTCTCAACCCAGCGATGACAATAGTTGCTTTGCGTGAAGCGATATCATTGAATAAATCAACAGGTTGTCATCATGCAGCAAAACAATTGACTGCAAGATTGCACAAATTACTTTGATTACAATTCTGCACCAAGAAGAGTTTTTGTATCTGCAATTCCTTCTATTGGGCGTATCTCTTCGACAATACACCGTGTAAGTGAGAATTCATCATCAGATTGGACTCGCGCAATGAGGTCATATTCGCCGAATAACATCCAGCGAGAAGTAACTAATTCGATTTCATCAAGTTTATCTCGAACATCTTGCTCTTTTCCAGGTATAGTCGTAATTAATACAAATCCAATAGCCATATTATCACCTCAGTTCTCCACTGCAATCAAAGTTTGAGTTTCGCGAACACCTTTGATTTGACGGAATTCTCCCATCAACATTGAAGTTAGATTTTTTGCTGAATCAGCAGAGACACGAACTAGCATGTCAAACTCACCATAGAGTGCATGAACTTCTGCAACATTAGCATGATTAGCAAGTGCGAGATATACTTCTCTCTCGCACGATGGCTCGGTCTTGAACAGAACAAATGCTTCGGGCACAAATCCTCCACCAACAACTTGGTCTTATCAATTGCTCTTTGTTGAATTGTAATTTTTATGATTATTTTGATATCAACAAAGGGAACTATTGAAATGCTATTTCATCCGGACTAGTAGCATGTTACATGCAACTCGGGCTCAGACTATCGTTTTTGCAGTGTTGTTGATGTTGTTAGCCACTCCATTTTCATCAATGTTCAACAACACCGATGATTCCGAATTCAATTTTACTGACCAGTATTCAGAACAAGTTTCTGCTAGGGCTCAAACCACTTGGTCGGGAACTCAAACATTGACTTCATCATACACAGTTTCAATACAAGATGAATTAATTATTAGTCCATGTACGATAGTTAAGATGGATGAAAATGTTCGTATTTATGTGGATGGTCGTATAACCATAGAAGGGACAAATGTGTGCCCTGTTACAATGTCGGCTAACAGTTTAGGTGATCATGAAGGAATCCAATTTAATAGCAGTTCGACGGGTAGAGGCTCGGTAATTGACAATTTAACTATTGAAGACGCATTATATGGGATCACTATGTTTGGTGGAAATCCAATTATTCACAATTTGACAATAGTCAATCCAGATAGAGTCGGAATTGACATGTTCAGTAATGCAGCACCTCAAATTTATGACTTATTTATTAATCAAGCAGGAAGGGATTTGCCATGGCAAAGCGATTGGAGATTTGGCATAGGAGTTTCAGTCGGTGCAGGTTCGACTCCGATTATAATCGGAGCCCACTTCAGTGATATTCTGACAAGAGGCATCAACGTCTGGGGGGCAGCAGGAGGTATCTTTAGAAATATCACAATGGATAATGTTTCAGGTTCAAGTTGGGTGATGGCCGCTGGAGTCTGGGTCGAGGATAGTGTGCCTCTGTTAACCGATATTGCAATCGACAAATCAGATAATGGAATTGTCATTAGGCATGTGGATGATTCAGGTAATACCAGAGCTGTTGTAAAAAGGGCCGACATCACTAATTCCATGTATAGGGGAGTATATGTGGATAAGCAAAACCATACTAATTTCACAAATTATGAAACAGCAGATTTTACTGATTTAACTGTTACTGGAACGGGAGGACCTGGCGCACTGACCGGCAATATTGCTTATGCTGCGATAGAGGTAAACGCTACAGGTGCATGGTTTGAGAATACATTAGTGGACCAATCTACAACAGTAGGTGTTCGCTTATATTTCGTTGACTCTTCAACAACATTCCGAGATTTAGTAATTCGTGATTCGGGGGATACGGGTCAAGGACCGCATGATTCAGGCCTTGCAATACGTTCTTCATATTTCGCACCCACCTTCGATGGCTTGGAAATTTCAGGTTCATCAGGTTCTGCAATATATTCTAGTTCAGGTGGTGCAATGCAAGGAAGTGATTGGTATTTGCACAACAATTCAAAGCAAGGTTTGTTCATAGATTCTGCAACAGTGGTAGTTGAAGGCATTATCACTGAAAACAATTCATATGCAGGTGCACATGTACATGATTCTCGCTATGTGACTTTACAGAATTTAACAAGTCAATTCAACGGGATCGCAGGAAGTTCAAGTAATCCTCAACAAACTGCAGGTTTAGTATTCACAAAAGCCAATGATATTGAATCTGTATCGGGGGATGTGCGCTGTAGAGATTGTGAATCCTCTAACAATCAAGGCTCGGGAATCCATGTAGAGGATTCAGTAGACCTTTGGCTTGAAAACATCAATGTATTCGATAATAACGATTCATATGACCCAGTATTCATTGACAATGGGGGATTAACAATAGGTCAGCAAGGTGGACAATTCCATCTTATAAATATTCAAATTGATACAGAACGAATTGGTCTTCAAAGCGGCCCTGCTCTGTATATTGAGCAAGCTGCTGGTGAGATAGACATGCTTTCAATGAGTGGAAATCACACTGGAATTTATTGGAACGCCGACCATAATGGTAATCGTCTATCAAGTCTTAGTCGAAGTTATTTCTCAGGTTCAGGTTGTTTGGATTTGAGTGATCATCCGAGCCTTTCCGGAATTGGTAATGTCATAACAAACGATTGTACAGGCTCGATAACAATGACCAATTCACAAGTAAATTGGTCTGGATTATCTGATTCTGCGGGTACAACAATTCTAAATTTGGATGCAAATTCAGATATGCATTTACACCAACCGAGTAATGTTGCAATAGCACAAGCAGTAATGGCTACTGGAGCAACAATTGACGAAGCATGGGACATGACTATTTGGGTATTAAACAATAATTCCAATGGTATTCCAAATGCATATGTAAATCTAACATTTGACCAATTTGAACCTTCAATCGATGAATATACAAATGATTTAGGGAATCTTTTCTTACCTGATTTCATTAGCCGACGTTGGTCAGATGTTGGAGTCAGCGCAGCAACAGTAGTGACCATAGAATGTGCTTATGATAGCATTAGTAATAGCACAAGTGTGACTTTAGATAGCGATAAAATAGCACCATGCATGCTTCCATTGGATAATCAAGCGCCATTCTTAATTTGGTCTACTCCAGTTGATCTCGATGTGTTCATTTCGCAAGGGCCTGTAGAATTCAATGCCTCCGATTCTTGGGACCTTGATGATGATGAACTCACGTTCACATGGACCAGTGACCTCGATGGTGATATTGTGGCGTCATGTACCGGGCAGGGAGCGGGCAACGGGCAGGCGGAGTGGGCCAGGCAGGCAATGACCAATGGAGTTCCATTCATAGTCAATACCAATTATCTGAATATGGGATGCCAATTATCCGATGGTATACATGCCATCACTTTGGAAATATGCGATGACGCTGGACATTGTGTAAGTGAACAAAGAGTAATTGAATTATCTAATCAAGCACCGGTCATCATCTTTGATGTCACTCCCGAACTCTCTCCATGGTCTGAACTAATAGTTCCTCGAACTGAAAATGTTAGATTCAATCTATCTGGTGTTTATGACCCAGAAGGAGATGCATTACATTGTTGGATAGACCGTTCATATCAACTGGCGACCGACCCTGCAACGATTGTGGCTTGTCCCTCAGAAATATGGCTTAATTTCACGATGGAGGAGACTATTCCTTCAACCTTTGACATCACAATATATGCAGATGACAGTGTCAATACACCATCAACATATGTAATACCAGTTGAACTCTATAATGAGGTGCCTGAGCCTATTTTTACGGTTGAGAGAGATGGTAATGCCAGTGAAGATATGGTGACATTTAATGGCACTTCTACAATTGATCCCGAAGGCGATACATTAGAGGTTGAATATTGGTCTAATCTAGATGGACCACTGATTTGGTCAAATTTACCTAACGCTACAACATGGAGCGGACATTTGTCTCGCGGCATTCACATTATCGAGATGAGAGTAATCGATGACCGACCAGAACATATCAATTCCACACGGGTTTCTTCAGTAATTGTTCCTGTTGATAATTCCTTACCGCTTGCGACAATTTCAACACCGCTCGATTCGCAAACATATGATTCCTCTGAACTGATTTGGTTTTCTGCAAATGGTTCTGGTGATTTCGACTCATGGTGTGGTACTTTCCCCGATGGTGATTGGCATTGTGCTGATAATCAGCCGGCAGCAGGTTCAGAATTCCTAGTAGTAACATGGGAAAGCGATATTGATGGAAGACTCACCCCTGAAGGCGAAGATTGGTTGATTTTTGATGGTCGATTAAGTGCAGCAACGCACAATATTACTTTGAGCGTAGATGATGGAATACATTCTCCGCAACTAATGACAATAGTTGTTGAAGTCACCCAATCAGCACCTGTACTAGGCTTGGTCACTCCAAGTGATGGAGATCTGGTAAAGTCATCACAAGTAGTCAATTGGGATGCTAAACAATCAGTAGATTATGATGGAGATGAGTTCGTTATGTCGGTTCGCAGTAATTTGCTTGATGACCCGATTCTAGAAGATGTAGATCCATTTGTAACTCACACCACCATGCTTCCATCTGGAACTCATACGATAGAGATTACATTAACCGATTCCACCAATAAAATAAGAACTGATTTTATCACATTAACAGTCGATGAATCCGACCCACAAGCCGTGCTGATCAGCCCTGAAAACCGATTATCAATCGCTGCAGGTAATTCGATTTTATTAGAGGAGGAATCAACTGATGCAGATGATGATATGGTCACTCGCGAATGGAGATATTGGGCACCTGGTGCAACTTGGCCACAAGTAATTTCAACCAACTCATTAGACACTTATTCCCTACCACCGGGAGAACATCATCTATCGCTCTATGTTGAAGATTCTAGAGGTGGATGGGATGAAATACACGTAAATATCACTATACAATCCAGTTTACCAAAATTAGATGCTAATACTTTGATAATAACACCAGCATCATTAACGGCTGGAGTTAAAACCGAATTTAGTGTTTCAATCGTAATGGTAGATGAAGACGGAACAACGGATAATGTCAGAGCAACATTGACTCATGGAATACAATTCTGGGAAATCAATATGTCATATTCAGGAGCGGATAATATCTGGGTTGGTACAGTTGAACTTACAGCAAACGATGTCGGTAGGCCTAATTTGAAAGTAATTGCCACCGATGGTGATAGTGTGGATGCGGCGGTTGATGTAGTCTCTAAAACTCTAGTAGTGAGTGCAGGACAAGAAGATGGTAGAGTGATGACATTTGTAATCGCAGCAACCACTTTGGTAGTTATCTTTGGATTAATTGGATTCATAGCTAGTTCACGTCGTAAGAAGATTGCAGAATTAGACATGATCGAATCATGGGATGCCTTTGGGAAAAATAAGAAAGCCACATCTACACAATCTGATGCTGGAAAAGCAGTACCTAAATTGGAGAGCGGATTAACCGATAGTGCCCATGAAGTTGAAGCAGAAGAAGCAGCAATTCCAGACATTGAAGAATCCATGCTTGAACAGGAACCAAAACCAAAGGTTGAACTTGATTGGGACAATGTTTGAACCCGAGTACTGGACTGTTTGTATTAATGGAAATCGGAAGGAAGTGCGAACGGTCGGTATGAGCACGAGATTATCAATAATCAATACTAGTGCTCGTACCGGAAAACTCGAACTTTTCTTACGGATAAGTTCAATTGTTTCCGTAGCAACTTTACCGACTTACTGAAATCCCATTGTTTCTGCCGGAGAAATATGAAAAGAATGGTGCATATACCGTGATGACCTGAATAATTCCGCTTAAATGATTAATTTTCAAACCGAACTAAATAATTATCAGATCACATTCTAATAAATGACTATAAACCAATGCCACTGCACTGGAGATGTGCCCTTCAAAGTCATTGAACTGTTTGCTGGAGCAGGGGGCATGGCTTTAGGATTTGAGCAATCAGGGCTTCAGGCGGAACTACTAGTAGAAATCAATAAAGATGCAGCAAATACCTTGCTCACAAACAGACCTAACTGGAATGTAGTAAATGAGGACGTTTCGAACATTGACTTCACACAATATGAAGCAGACATTGTTTCTGGTGGTTTCCCTTGTCAGGCTTTTTCATATGCTGGAAAAGGCCTTGGATTCGAAGACACAAGAGGGACGCTATTCTTTGAATTTGCTAGAGCCGTAAAGGAAATTCAACCTAAAATTTTTGTTGGCGAAAACGTCGAGGGATTGAAAAACCATGACTCCGGACGGACACTTAACACCATGGTTCGTGTTCTAACTGATTTGGGCTACCATGTACAGGGAAAAGTTCTCAACAGCGCGGATTACTCTGTTGCACAAAAAAGAAAGCGGTTGATTCTTATCGGTACAAAACCAGGATATCATTTCATCTATCCTGAAAAACATGAAAAAAAGATAAACTTAAGGGACGCGCTAAAAAATGTCCCAAACTCACCAGGAACTAAATTCTCTGAAAAGAGGTTTAATGTTTTAAAATTAGTTCCTCCTGGGGGGTGTTGGGTAGATTTGCCAATTGATATTCAAAAAGAATTCATGGGGGCAAGTTTCTACAGTGGAGGAGGAAGAAGAGGCATGGCTCGAAGGATTAGTTGGGATGAGCAGTGCTTAACATTGACAACTTCGCCATCACAAAAACAAACGGAACGTTGTCATCCAGATGAAACAAGACCTTTCACTGTGCGTGAGTATGCTAGAATCCAATCTTTCCCGGATTCTTGGGAATTTACTGGCGGTAAATCGTCAATGTATAAGCAAATAGGAAATGCAGTAGCAGTAAATGTTGCTGAGGCAATTGGAACCTCAATTATTTATTGTCTTAGTAATCCTTGCGATGAAAAAAAAATCCACACTAAATATACTATTTTACCGGAAAAAATGGAGAAACAATTAACACTAAGCGCATTCAGTGAATCACAATGAATCTTGATATGCCCTGGTTTGATAATATTAAAGGCGAAAATTTACTGCTTAAAATATTGGCAGATTTGCAAACTATAGATACGAATATTCACAGAAACGTCATTGATCCATTCGCATCAGTATTCGAATCTGCAGTCAATTCTTACAGTTATCAATCCTGGATTGATGCTGAGATTATGCGCCAGAAACAAAAATCTCTTACTAACAAAATCGGAGATCTGCAAGAGGAATTGATAGCTTGTATAATTGGCGTAGAAAATCTAGCTAGAGGACAAGTTGTTGACATTTTATGTAAAGATAAACGTATAATTGCAGAAGTAAAAAACAAGTTCAATACAACGAAAGGAAATCACAAGAAGGAAATCTATGATGATCTTTCTAAGGTGATTTCTCAAAAATATCAGGGTTTCACTGGATATTATGTGGAAATAATTCCAAAAAAACCAATTAGATATAATAAACAATTTACTCCTTCAGACAATACAACCAATACAAATAGGGATGGTAGAGATGATATAAGAATCATTGATGGTTACTCATTTTATTCATTATTGACTGGAGATGAAAATGCACTCTTCAAAATACATCAATTCATCCTTGAGGTGATAAGTAAACAAATGAATATAGAATCAATCTATGAATTTGAGGACTTATTCAATCGCGCGTATGGCAAAGCCCCTGATAGAGATCTCTAGGGAATCAGTTACATCACAACATAATGATGTTAAAGAAATACTCGTGCCGGTTTTTAAAACTCATAATAGTGAGCGATAAATCGCCTCATAATCGGCTGCATTATGGTCATATGTATATTTGGATAAAACACGCTCTCTTCCAAGTTCTGCCTGTTTAACTCGGCCTTCAGGGTCATCTAAGGCAGCATTGACAGCCCTTGCTAAATCACTTGGATTACCACATTCAAATAAGCGTCCTACAGTCTCATCAATCATCTCAGTTAATGGTGCTTGATCAACGGTTACAACAGGTGTTCCACTGGCTAATGATTCAAGAGGAATCAACCCCTGGCCTTCATAATAACTTGGATAAACAACTAAATCAGCACTTCTGAAATGTTGTGCAAGGTTTTCAAATGACATTCCACCTTTGATGAAAACAGCATGACCAACACCTAGTTTTTTCGCTTGCTTAAGCAGTGTTTTCCTCATATGTCCTCTTCCAATAATACACAGCCTCGCACCTGGATGTTTTGCAAGTATTTCTGGCATTGAGCGCAATAATGTAAGGTGCCCTTTTCGGGCAACTAGGCGACCTACTGCCAATAATAGAGGAGTAGTCTTACTCGGTCTTCCGGACAGAGAATCTTCATCCGCTGCATCGTATTCTTGACGTAATTTTTCATGGGCTAATTGCTCATCTTCATCATCATGGTTTAGTGGCCTAAACACAAGGTGATCAACACCGTAAAGAATTGTTTCACAGCGCCAATTCTCTTGAGGATTATACCAGCGTTTGAATTCTTGTTTAGTCGAATTACTTATTGCAACAGATACTGATGATTCAAGAATCCCGGCCTTTTCATATCTGGCATACCAAGACCCAGTTATCAGTATTGCCAAGTCGTTTGGATTCTTCCAAGTCGCCGCCTCGCGATGCTTTGCTGCAAGTTTCATTCCTTCTTTTTCACCGATCCATGAACCGTTTAATGCAGAAACTACTGGTGCAATATTGTTTTCAACAAACTTATATTCCTTTCTTGTCCAAGAAACAAGTGGCAGCAATGTGTGTACAATATCGACCTTTTCAATTTTGTTCAAACGAGTTAATGCTTTCAATGCATGCTTTCCATAAGAGCGAGTAAATGCCATTGGTGCCTTTAACCAAGGCACTTCAATTATCGCAACTCCTTGCTGAACAGGTGCAATACCGCTATGTTTTCTTGTAATAATTGTAATTTGATGTCCTAATGATGCCAAATGTCCGGCGAGATGGAATACCACAGAGCCAATACCGCCCCATCTGGGAGGGTATTCACCTGAGATCATCGCTATGTGCATCAACCCTTCCACAATTGTTTAGCGTTTCAATATCACCTATCCAAGAGTGCCTATCTAGCATATTATATCTCCAATGCCTTCAAGGGGGTTGCTCTTGTGGGCAGGATATGAGCGAAGTTCTTCCAGTAACAGTAACTGTTATTCTTCCTACCCGCAATGAAGAAGAGGCACTGGGTCCAACAGTTGACGCAATCCCAAGGGGTTGGTGTAAAGATTTAGAGATAATGATAGTTGATGGAAACTCAACTGATAGAACTAGAGAAATTGGCCTAGAAAAAGGTATTAGAGTCCATTTGGAAGACAGAAAGGGATATGGTCGAGCATATAGGACTGGTTTTGATATAGCTTCTAACGAAATCATTGTCACAATGGATGCAGATTGTACTTATCCAGCAGAAGTTGTCCCACAATTGGTAAAGAGATTACTTGATGATGAGTTGGATTTCATCTCATGTGATCGTTTGAGCCTAGCAGAAGATGGTTCAATGTCAGGATTACACGGATTTGGTAATTGGGGATTATCTTTCACTGCCCGTATGTTATTCGGCTATGGTCTAAAGGATTCACAAACTGGAATGTGGGTATTCCGCAAGTCTATTTTCAATGATGACAGAATGAGGCCAACCAATGATGGTATGCCACTTTCAGAAGAGATCAAAATCCTTGCCCGTAAATATTTGGGTAAGAAAAAAGCAATTGAGATTTCAGTACCATATCGACCTAGAGTCGGAGAAGCAGAAATTCATACATGGGGAGACGGGTGGAAGAATTTCAAATTTTTATTCGCTCGCCGTCTTGGAATTAATAGAACATTAACACCTTGGGGCGGAAGGGATTCTAATCCGGATTCAACAAAGGGTGATTTGCCCGAGCAATCGTCATAAGCATAGAATCAAAGGTAAGGGGTGTAAGCCCTATTCATGGCAGAAGAGGGCATTGATGCTGTACTTGTTGGGACTCTCAGTTCTGAAACAGGTGGTTCTTCTAAGGAGTTGAATATTGCAATAGGTTCTACGATTGCGATTTCATTCATTTTTTTATTATTGGCTGCAGTATTAGGGCCTGCGATCACGACAGGGAATAATGCGAATGATGACGACGGTTCAGAATTTCAAGGAGAACAGGTTTACTTCACTTGGAATGAGCCTGAATATATGCCGCGTCATGAGGAGTGCATCGACCCTGATAACGGTCAAGATGCAGGTTACGAAGGATATGGAATCGGATATGAACCGAGTCTTTCAATCGATAGTCAAGGCAATTTGTTCGTAACTGCTCACAAGGATTTACGCTGGGGTGGAGAAACAAATCCATTTGCACCTTTGATTGGTGGCGAACTCGGCTCATGGTATGCATGTGAAGATGGAGAAATGACCAGTTGGGATTATTGGGCTTCATGGTTTTGGATTTCCAATGATAACGGTGAAACATGGAGTCATGGTGACAATTTCAATCCAACTCCTGGAAACTTAGCAAATTCAGTAGCTGGCACATTTACTGGCGCAGGTTCAGAGTGTCTCGGTGATGAAGGCGATATTGCTGTTGATGCAAACGATGTTGTGTACTATCTTGACACTACTTTAGAAGATAATTGGTGGCATATGTTCGAAGACGGTGGTAACACCTATATTTCTCCTTCAATTTGCGAGAGAATGCAAACGATGGCCGCAGATGACCGACCATGGGTTGCTGCTCAGGGCGACGGCATTATCCATTATCTCGGGAATTCAGGTGCTTCTCCCCCCGAATGTACAGGAGATTCCGGAAGATATTGGTACTATCATTCAGAGACAGGACGTGCTCCATTTTCACAATGCTATGCAATGCCAGGTGGATGGTCAACACTTTCGAGCCAAAACAACGGCCCCTATGTCTTTGTAGCACAAGAAGATGCAGATTCAGATTCAGGAACAGTACATGTTAGAGTGAGCGATGACTACGGTAGAGGAACAGGTCCAGGGCCAAGCGATGGTTCATGGGCAGCACCACTTGATGTTGGTCCACGAGAAGGGAATTGCCCTGAAGGGTATCCTGTTGTCAACAACAACGAAGGCGGCATGGTTGTTGTTACTTGGGCAGATTGTCCAAATGGCAACACCGGTGCTTGGGAAATGCGCGTAGCTGTTTCATATGATAACGGGACTAATTGGTCATCATGGAACGCCACAGCATTTGACCGAGGAATTAACATGTATCCTTTCGTTTCAATCACCGAAGATCAAGTGGTAAGTCTTGCTTTCTATGGCTTGGATTTTGACCAAAATAATAGTGAAGATGGCTATGTTGCTGGAAAAGATTGGTTCCTCTATGCTGGTGCTTTGAAAGAACCCCAAGAAGGCGATGTATGGGATTTCAGAATCGTTGACCCGACTCCCCTCCACACCGTAACTGCCTATGAGGAAAGTAGCGGTGATACCCACGCTCTACACGATTTCTTTGAGACAGTAATGTCACCAGATGGATCATGGGTGGGCATTGCATACCAAGAAAATGTAGGACTGCATCCGTTTGAAGAAAACGAAGAGCAACGTTACATTAAATTTATTCGCGGAGATATGTCAGCAGGTCATGATGTAATAGTTCCTTCAGAAGATGGTAACATGGAAATGCCATTTTTGAATCCTTGTCAAATAATGGCAAGTGTTAGGCCAGATTTGTGCTGAGGTGTTCACTTGAATCGAATCAATAAACGTTGGATGAATCAACGATTCCCAGAATTTTCTCTAACAGATGAAGATGGAAATACAAGTTCAAATTCTTGCTTGATTGGAAAGTGGAGCGTTATCTTTTTCTATCCAAAAGACGATTCACCCGGATGTACCATTCAAGCCGCAACATTTGCAAAATTTAATGACTCCTTTGCAGCATTGAATTGTCAGGTGATTGGGGTCTCTTCGGGAAGTCAACAATCGCATAAGGATTTCCAATGCAATAATATGTTGCCATACCCCTTATTATCTGATAAAAAAGCACGATTGCACCGAACTATGGAATTAGGAAAAACACTTGGATGGATTCCGAAAAGAGTAACATTTGTGGTTGACGAAATGGGTTTTATTCGTTATGTTTTTGATTCACAATTTGCGGTGAAGAAGCATGTTTCAAAGGTCCTAGCATTCTTAAAAACAGCATCAAATATCTCTAAAATAGAGTGATATTTTGAGATTCTCATTATTTGAAAGACGGGGGGTAATTGATAGGTGGTCCCTCCTATGGAGGGGCATGCTGGCAAGACGGGTAATCGCTCTCGGCTTGGCCGCGATGTTACTCAGTATTTTTCCATCGGTCATTGCAGATGACACATTACAGGCTGCTTCGCCCCTTTCAGATGGAGTTTCAACAAATGGCTATGTTTGTTATGACGATGGCTGCTCACCTAATGATGAGATCGATTGGTGGAAGGTTACTGCTTTCAAAGGAGATATCGTCCAAATTGGATTTACTGGTTCAATGAATAATGGTAACTGGTTGTGTATAAATGACGGTTGGGAAGCCGATTTTTCCTTACATGATTCTTCGGGAACACAAATCGTTAGTCAAGCGATGAGCGATACTGGATCATCGGCTTCCCTTACCACAACTATGCCAGCTGCGGGAATGGTTTATGTCAAAATCAAAGGTAAAGATAGTTGGTGTAATGATGGAGTAGATTATACATTGAATCCATCTATTGACAAAGCAAATAGAGATACTGATGAGGATGGATTTATCGATAATGATGATGATTGTATTGATTTGGTCGGCGCTTCAACCAATGACCGCAATGGATGCACTGATACAGATGGGGATGGATGGTCAGACCCAGATTCTGGATGGGGTGTACAAAATGGTGCAGATGCTTTTGGTCTTGACCCAACACAATGGTTAGATACAGATAATGATGGTTATGGTGATAATTTTGAAGGACATGAAGGGGATCATTGTCCCTACAGTCGAGGCTATTCTAATCTAGACCGATTCGGTTGTTTAGATTCAGATGGCGATGGTTTTTCTGATGAAGATCCCGGCGCATTGAATGGACTCAGTGCTTGGCATGCCCACCCTATAGGCTCGGCAGATGCCTTTGCCTATGACAATTCACAATGGAATGATACCGATGCTGATGGCTTTGGAGATAATTGGCATGATGAATCATGGAATCTTTCTCGAGCACAATGGGGTATTGGTCAATGGTTGTTCAATACAACTACACCAGATGCTTGTCCTTTCATCACAGGAAGTTCAAATCAAGATCGCTACGGATGCCCGGATACTGATGCTGATGGTTGGTCAAATGGTGATGAAAATTGGACTATAATGAATGGTTCAGATGCATTTGTTGATGAGCCAACTCAATGGAGCGATAGAGATTTTGACGGATGGGGAGATAATCACTCCGAAGGTGCAAAATTAGTAGATGATTTTTCAGATAACCCAACTCAATGGCGTGACACCGATGGAGATGGTTGGGGAGATAACAGGACATACGGAGCCACTCAAATAGATGATTTCCCATTCGTGAACTCACAATATAGGGATACAGATGGAGATGGTTACGGTGATAATTTCACTGGCTTTGAGGGAGATGTCTGTGTTTATTCCACCGCTGAAGAAGTTGAATCCGGTTGGATTTCACACTTTGACCGACGCGGTTGCAAGGATTCCGACATGGATGGCTATTCTGACCCATCGAGCGATTGGATTTCCCATCCAGCAGGCTTTGCCGATGCCTTCCCAGATGACCGTTCTCAATGGTTTGATAGTGATGATGACGAGTTTGGTGACAACTTAGAGTACTTTGATGGCCAGTCGTGGAGAGAAGCGTTTAGAGGAGATTCTTGCCCCACCACAGAAGGTTCCTCAACAATGGATAGATGGGGCTGTCCCGATTATGATGGAGATGGCTGGTCTGACCCGACTGTTCATTGGTTAGCAAGTCCTGGTGGAAGTGCAGATTCTTGGCCATATGATGTCACGCAGTGGCATGATATTGATGGCGATAACAGAGGTGATAATCCACTTGGAACAACCGCCGATGCCTGTGTTGATTCAGCGGGAACTTCGCTAGGTCCTATCGCAGGTGGAGATAGATGGGGTTGCCCTGACACAGACGGCGATGGTTGGTCTGATTTAGGCGATGCTTTCATCCACGAACCAACCCAATGGAGAGATTCTGATGGTGATGGATATGGTGATGAAGAATTTGGAAACCGTGGTGATGCTTGCCCAGATACCAGAGGCACCTCGCTACTCGACCGATTAGGTTGTCGAGATACCGATGGTGATGGATGGAGCGATCCTACTGATAATTGGAAAGCACATCCATTTGGTCTTGCAGATGCATTCCCTACCGAGGCATTACAATGGAAAGATAGCGATGGTGATGGCTTTGGCGATGTTCCATTAGGTGCACTACGTGATGATTGCCCAGAAGTTCATGGCTTGTCAAAGAAAGACGTACAAGGCTGTCCAGATAGCAATAGGGATGGTTGGTCAAATGAATATGGTGAATTTGGAGCGGCTATAGCAATAATGGGCGAAGACCCTGCAGCATCTTGGATGACATATCTAGTCATCGGATTAGGATTTATTCTCGGTGCAGCAGCAGCTCTTACCGTGCGCATTAGTAGGGATAAACTCGGAGAGGAAGAAGCCTTATTCAATGCCAAGATGACAGACGATGAGGTTTTATTAATCGCACAAGGTGAACAAATATCCGATGAAGGCTTAGATCCATTAAATGGAATGATACCATTATCTGAATTGCCAGCATTGCCACCACTCAACGCTGATGGAACATTACCTGATTTGCCTATGCCAAGTTTAGGAGGTGAAAACGATGCGTGATTCAAAGTTTTCATTGATGATTATTACCATATTATTCATAACTCTGTTATCACCGCAAAATAGCAGTATTGTGAGTGCTGAAGAATCCGCAACACTCTCACAAGAGGAAATGTTACTGGAAGAGGGTATTACATTGGTAGCATTAAGAAATGACACATTAGATCTTAATCAAGATGGCGAAACAGACGCTATTCGTGTTGTAGTAATGGTCAATACTAGTAGAGAATGGATCGATATGGAATTAAGGTTATTAGGTGATTACAAAGACAAACAAGTGATTGAAAGTATCACTTTATCCTTCACAGGACAAACCAATGCTAGCATCATGTATGACGCGTGGTCTAGTGGTGAACATAGCCTTTCATTACAATTTGTTAATGCTGATGGCAATGTCATCACAACTTATCAACTACCGACATATTCATTGATTCCAGCATTAAAAACACCTAGAATTAACTTGCAACTGAGCGCACCCCCTTGGATAGAAACAGGTGACGAGTGCCTCCTTGAGAGGAATTTTTCTGATGAGACCGGACCTCGATATGATGCCATAGGGACGAGAACTTTTTCAGGTGCACCATTTACAGTTTTAGATGACCAATCAACTTTAGATTGTTCACATTGGCCTGCTGGAGATTATCAATTAAAGGAGTCATATAGGAATGGTTTGGGACAGACTGCAGAATCATGGCTCAACTTGACGATTCACAATAAAGAAGCGCCCAGTTTTTCTTTAGAAGTAAATGGAAACTATAATTCAACAGATATTCCTTGTGAAATAATTATGGTGGCCAATATGGTTGTTGTTGATTTCGATGAGTTCGAAAAGGTTTGGAGAATACAAGGTTCAATAATTCCACAAGCAAATGGAAGTGAATTTGATTGTTCAGTACTTCCTGCTGGAGTACATTTGATTTCCCTAGAAGTGATAAATAATGAAAAGATTTCATCTATTGAAGGAATCAATTTAGTGCGATTACCTGGTGACGATTTATCCACTGAAGAAGAAAAATCTCTACCATCCCGTTCTAAGGGTGAGCAAACCCCTACAGAATCAGTAGGTTGGTTTTCAATAGGCGCTTTAGGACTGATTGTTAGTGTATTGGTATACATCATACTCGTACGCGTCCAAGACGGGCCAGAGATGCGGGAACTTCCAAATCTTGGCCCTGAACCACAGATTTTAGCAGATGGTTCCCCAGATTCAGAAGGTTTGCCAACAACGACAGACGACGATGGCGTTTTGTGGAGGCAAAACGCGGACGGAGCGATGGATTGGTGGGACCAAGAAATGCGAGTTTGGCATAGGTGGTGAACATTTGCTAGAACAATTATTTGATGATCCTATTCAATTCGGCATATATGCCGTTGCCTCAATAGTAGTAATTGTAATACTGTGGCTGTTTTTCATTTGGTTTACAAAGATAAGACCTCTAAAACCTAAACTAGAGGCGGATTGGCGCTCAGATTGTGAGTTTCATGGCGAAGCAATAATCGATGGTACAAAAATAACATTTAAAAATGTTAGAAACTTTTTCTGGCGCACAACAAAAGATTTTGATATTAATTGGGTAGATGAGATTACAGTAGATTCCGAGGAAATCAAGGATATATGGTTCGTAGTGGACCAGTTCCATTCGATCAAAGGTTTAGCTCATACTTTGGTAACCATTGAATTTAATGACGGTATTTGTCTATCATTTTCATTTGAAACCCGTAGAGTTGTTGGCCAAAGATATCATCCATGGGATGGATTATGGCGTGCTTATGAATTGTATCTATTAGTTGGACTTGAAAGCGATATTATGGGACTTCGTACTAATGGTAGGGGCAACATCGATTACATGTTTAGAGCGGTAACTCCACCAGGGAAAGATAAACAAATGCTTTTCGGTCTTGCACAGAAATTAAACACTTTAGGTAAAAAACCAGAATTTTATAATTCATTACTCACTACTTGTAATACTTCAATAGTCAGTCTAGTCAACAAAGTGACGCCCGGTAGAATACCATTTACTTGGAGAAATTTACTTCCAGGATATACTCCGAGGGCCGCCTTTAAACTCGGATTAATTGAGGATTGGGGCGGTTTTGATCAAACGATAGAGACCTCCAGAATCGACTTGATCGCTCAAAAATGGGATGGAGAAGGAACATATTCTGAAATGCTTAGGGAACATTTACCATAAGCGTTTCAACGTTCTATCAATAATAATAGATGGCCTCCAAGGTGAGAGATTTGTATTTTTCCCCCTATGGATTCGTTATGTAATCCATTGGTGCCGGGTAATAATTCTTCATTGTTTAATGTCCACTTTACTCCGCTTAATTTCACACCTTTAATAGTGCCAATTGCGAATAATGAAATGTTCTTTC